>ERZ1027188.5-NODE-5-length-140148-cov-89.464449_pt1 | contig 140148 bp, 200 predicted proteins | sample MGYA00519273_ERZ1027188 | MGnify/ENA primary metagenome ERZ1027188 (study PRJEB26926, sample SAMN06164623) | human gut metagenome | biome: ENVO:00009003; feature: ENVO:2100002; material: ENVO:00002003 | host: Homo sapiens | place: USA | collected 2012 ... | reverse complement strand
GAAAGCAGCTAATGAAGTACAGGTAGCTGAAGCAAAGAAGAAGATTGTAGTAGCTATTGTAAATGCTTCTCTTACACCATTACTTATTAAGAAGCAGTGGATTGAAGCTTGGGATGGACATCTTCCTAAGGTTACAGGTAATTCATCAACATTAGTAGGACTTGATAACTAATTTATTATGTTTAGTTTATTTATATTCTGTTTAGTTGTAGCTGCTATTGAATTTATGCTTGTCATAGATTTAAAGCCAAAGATAGGTATACCTCTCTATGTATTTATAATAGCATTATTAATGCTGTTTGTTCCAGGTCTCAATATCATAGAGATAGTAATATTCGGTATATTATTAACTATTTGGTGTCATAATGGTTTTAATTTAGCAGGTTCTAATCCAGTTTCTAAATTCTTTAAAATGCTTAACAGAGATATTTAAATGATAATTCAAGGTAATTTTTATCGAATTGAACCAATAAATGATACTTCTCCATTATGGGATTTGTATTTACTTAGAAAGGTAAATAGTAAAACCAATCCTAGAGAAGAATTTCAATTAGAAGGCTATGGTATGCCTTTAGATTCTGCTATTGGTAGAATAATTAGATATGCTATTAATAGCAAATATGGAAAAGATGAGATTACGACCTTGAAAGAATATTTAAATGTTTTCAAGCAAATTAAGGAGGAGATCTATAAAGAAGTCGGAAGATAACTATTCAGACCTATTTAATAAAATAAATAGTTTGTGTGATTGTTTGAATACAATATATCATACAAATTCTGGTGGTTGTTGTTATGTAGCCTATGTAATAGCAGAAATACTTGAAAGAGAAGATATTCCATTTGAAGTATTAGTTTCAGAACCTTGCTATGAAGATGACGGTTATCCTAATGATTTTGAAGACTTAGATGATTCAGTATATCATATATGTCTAGAGGCTAAACCAATTAAGGATACATATAGAATCAATGTAGGTACATATGATGATGAAGAATATTTTCATTATAGTAATGTAACTTCACAAGATATATACAACTTCTATACCAATAATGTTTGGAACTCTTTTTATGAAATTGCTAAAAATAAGTTCATTAAATATATAATTAATTTAATATATGACAACTTCAGTAGCGATTTACGAGAAGGAAGGTCAAATAGTTCAAACACATAATTCTTTTATTTATGAAGATTCTATCTATAAAGTATTTAAAGGTGGAGTTTCCTTATTTGAAGAAAAACAATATAGTACTAATAAACCTTTAAAACTTAAAAAGAAAGACTTTATAAATAGGAAGAAAAAAGCAGATGAGTATTTTATTAGATTTTTAACTCTGGAATTTGCTCCAGAATCCTACTTAATTAAAGAGGGTTATACATTAATTAATAGTAAATAAAAATGAAGAAAGAAATTGCTACTTATAAGCTTGGTCAGTTTGTTGACTTTAAGGGTGTTGAAAGATTGGTAGTTGCTTGTGCTGTAAGTATGCCAGTAAAAGAGGGTCTTACAGCAACTTGGAATATTCCAGGTGTTGAGGATTCTTTTGAGATTGTACGAGCTGTATCTATCGGTATTGCTGTATATAATCCAGAAGATGAGTTTAATCTTACTTTTGGTAAAGAACAAGCTTATAAGAGAGCTCTTACAGGAGAACCTTGTTGGTTTATTGGCAAAGGTGGTGTAATTACTAAAGAATGTATTGATGCACTTCTGACAGAGAAAATTAATCACTTCTCTAATAATCCTGAAATGGTTATTAAGGATTACAATGCTAATAAGGCTAAATACGAGCAGATTCAGAGAGAGAAAGAGTATATTCAGACAGCTTCTCCTGAAGAACAAGCAGTATTAACTTTAATATCTAAGGGTGTAGATGTGCAGGGAGTTCTTGATAAGACAAAGACTCTGGTAGATGCAGTTGAGAACGGTTCTAAGTTGGTTGATTAAACTATTTATAATTGTAGGAATCTTATTTATAATTATACGTATAGAGCAATTAAATAATAATATACAGAGTGTCCCTTCTAATAAAGAAATAATTAGAGATTCTTCAGTTAGGGATACTCTAAATCATACTAAAGATTCCTTAACAATTAAAATAGTAAAAATAAGAGAGACGTATGAAGATAAGAAAGCTATTATTATGTCTAATGATACTTCTGCCGACATACAGTTTTTCACAAACTACATCAACCATTACAATAACTCCGGAACAACTGAAAACAACTAATCTTATATTTCTAGAGCATGAGAAATATACAAAAGAAGTTCCATTATTAAATAAGAAGATTGAAACACTAGAAAAGATAAATAAATCTTGGTTACATACTGATTCTATAAGAAGAATTAACGAAAAACAGTATAATGCTATTATTAAAAAGGATAGTATTAAAATAACACAATTACAAAGTTCACATAAAAAATATAAAGTTGTAACTAAGATTAGTATAATAGTAAATATCATTCTTGCATGCCTATTGGTAAAGTAAACTATAAAGACCCAAATGGATTAACTTATAAACATCCAGAAAGGAGTTGTAAAAGATGTTTAAAATATCCATGTATAGCTAATATGGATAAGTTATATAGTGATTTTGCTAAATATGGATGTAAGTATTTTGATGATATGAATGTGTTTCATTAATGGAGCAAATAACAATTCATGCTAAACTAGTTGCAGAACAAATAGATGAAATGGGATATACTAATTATGTATTTGAAGACTTAAATCCTAAGGATGAAGACTTTAGATATATAATGTGTGTCCGATTTCCTAATTGGGAGCAAAAAAGTATCGAAATTGATGAAATTGGATATTTAAATATAAGATATGTAGAAGGAGGAAAAGATACATGGTTTGATGGTCAGAACCTAATACCTTATAAATATACTAATGTCATATTTCTCAAATTTATTGAGGATAAACCTAAAGTTGATATAAGTGAAATTATTTTAGATTAAATTTATATTGTAGATTATTAATTATTAGATTACTATGAAACATTATTTGAATTTAATTATATGACAGTATTAGGAGATAAGATTCAAGCAGCTATGAGTAAAAAGGCAAGTGATATTACTACTTATGTATGGAAAGGTCCAAAGGTTAACGGAGAGCAGCAGGAAATCTTAATGATTGATGCTTCCTTTGATCAACTTAAAAAGTGGTATCGTCATTGTCAACAAATGCTTTACAATGAGGATTCTAAAAATCCAGGAAGAGTTACCTTACTTGAAATTGTACAGGATCAAATTAATCGTTGTAGAGCAGAACTTCTTGTAAGATGGCTCATGGCTGAGAAGCAGTATTCTAACACAAGATGTTTGGAAGATTTACGAAAGGTAATCAGTAACAATAAAGATACACTAACCCCAGAGGCTATTAAATCATTTCCTATTAGTAAGGTAATGGATGGTCTCCCTATCGATTATCAGCAAGTACCTGTTAAATTGGTAATGGATGCTTGTCTCGACCTTTTGGGTAAATGTTAAAATATATTAAATTATAACTGTATAGTTGGTTTGAAATAAGTTTTTTGCATATCATTACATAGATGAGATTATTAATTTAACTATGTAATATATGGCAAAAATTAAAGAAGAAATTATTTTAGAGTGTAAAAGAATGTATGAAGAAGACCATATTTCATGTGCTCAAATTGCAAAGCATTTTGGAATTGGTTCTGCTACAGTAAGGAGAAGATTAAAAGCCTTAGGAGTTAAAATTATTCAGCATCCTCATGCTGGAATATTTGATATCAAGGAAGTATTAAAATTGTATGAAGGAGGCACTCCTATTTGGAAGATAGCTAAAAAATTTAAAAGCTCAGAAGAAACTATATCTAAAGTTTTAAAAGAACAAGGAGTAACTGTAAAGAAAAAATTGGTTTTTGATGAACATATATTTGATTCTATAGATACAGAAGAAAAAGCATATTGGCTCGGGTTTATTTGGGCAGATGGATGTGTAGTAAATAGTTATGTAGAAAGAAAATCTTGCTCTGTTGAAATAGGTATTTCTATAAAAGATTTTAATCATCTAGAAAAATTCTGTGAATTTATAGGATTACCTAAAGATCGTATACATATTAGAAAAACCAAAGAAACTACAGTAAATGGAAAACTTGTAAATCCTGGATTAAGTTGCCGAGTACAATTATCCAGTAAGCATATGTGGAATCAATTAGTCAACTTGGGATGTTGTCCAAATAAAACTTATAATGAAATATTTCCATGTTTGAATATTTTTAAAACACCTGACTTAATTCATCATTTTATTAGAGGATTCTTTGATGGTGATGGATGGGTGTATATTGATTGCCAAAATCACCTTATTACAGGTATATGTGGACAAGAACAATTTCTTATTGAGCTTAGAAAATTACTTCCAATAAAATTACAAAATATATCTTTATATAAGATTCCAAATACTGAGATAATAAGGGTATTAAAATGGGCTGTAGATAACTCTAAAATATTTTTAAATTATATATATAAGGATGCAACTATATGGTTAGATAGAAAATTTAATATATCTGCCCCTTATATTAGTAATAGTATAAGCAAATCGGTCAATATCGGTGAAACTCCTGAAATGGACAATACCGAGATAACTATAGAAACTAAAGAATCTATAGCATCGTAACGCGTAGAGATTGAACCTGAGAAATCAGAATAAAATATCTCCAAGAGTGACCGACCTCCTATTAGGAGGATAATGTACGCTAAGCTGGTCTGAATTGACAGACGTATCTCGAAAGAGTATGAGAGTAATCTCCAGAACTGTGGGATAAAAAGCCTACAGGATAATATAACTGATTTTTGATAATAGTCATATTACACTTAACTTTATTCTTAAAATGGGTCTGTGGTTTACTCCACGTGAAATGCAAAAGGATTTGTATCGTAAAGACCCTGAAACTGGTAAGGCTAGAAATCGTCTTGATGTAGTTAAGGAAGAACTTAGAATTAGCTTGAGACCTAATCAGTATTTACGTATTTGTGACACTGGTTTGTCTTATACTGAATTTAAGGCAATCTATATGCTGCAGAGAGATAAATATTCTAACTTAACTAGTGAGCAGCTTAAGTTACTTTCTAATAAAATTCTGTATCGTTTTCAGATTCAGTGTGAAGAGCAGGCTAAACAATGGCTTACTAAGATAGATGAAATTAATAAGGTTGCTGCAGATAAAGGTTGGGATGTAACACGTGCTGACTTGTAATAAGTTGGTATATTAGTGAAAATATTGTCATAAGTGCCAGTAATGCACGATTTATTTGAGCCTATCTCTCGGGATGAAAGGCAGGCTCAATCAGTATATAAATGGTTAAAAAATAAAGGTAAAGGGTGCTTAGAGTGCTGTACAGGCTACGGAAAGAGCCGTTGTGCGCTTATTGCTATCAAAAAAGTACTTAGTAAGTACCCTCAACTCCGAGTATTAATTGTAGTTCCTACTGAATTACTCAAAAATCAATGGTTAGGACACATTGAGCATAATCAACTTCAATTAAATGTTGAAGTGGCTATTATAAATAGTGTTGCTAAAAACGGTGCACAATGTGACATGTTAATTATTGATGAAATTCATGTTGTACCTGCTGAAACTTTTAGTAATGTATTCAAGACTGTAAAATATAAGCTAATTCTTGGACTTACTGCTACTTTTGAAAGACTTGATGGTAAACACAAATTACTTGAAAAGTATTGTCCAATAGTAGATACAGTAACAGTTCAAGAAGCATTATTAAATGGTTGGGTATCTAAATATAATGAATATCTAGTAATTATAGATGTTGAGGATATTGATATATATAAAGAAGCTAATAGAGAGTTTAATGAGCATTTTGAATTTTTCCAATGGGATTTTAGTTTAGCAATGAGTATGAAAGATCATAATGTTAGATGGTCTTATTGTAAACAAATGTTCCCAGGAGATTATGAGAAACAGAAAGAATATCATAAAGCAATTATGTATCATTATACAGGTTTTATGAGAACTATGCGAGCTCGCACACAATTTATTTACAATCATCCTCAAAAAGTAAATATAACTAGAGAAATAATTAAGTATAGACCAGATAAGAAAATTATTACATTCTGTGCCAACACTAAAATTGCAGATTCAATAGGAGAGGGGTGGGTTTATACAGGTAAAAAAGGTAAAAAGAAAAATAGAATTACCTTAGAAGAGTTTTCATCCCATCAATCCGGTGTTTTAAATACGTGCAAACTTGCTGAAACGGGAATGGACATATCTGGATTATCCGTAGGTATCATGCTTGGTGTTAACTCTAGTACTACTAAGGCAACCCAAACCCGTGGAAGGGTTATCAGGAAGGAACCTAACAAGATTGCAGAGTATTTTACATTAGTTATTAATGATACTGTTGAATTAAAGTGGTGGGAGAAATCTCACGAGAAGGATACTAATATTATTAAGATTGATGTGGAAAATTTAATGCATTTATTACGAGGGGAACCTTGGCAACCATATAAGAAAAAGATAACTAATTTTACATTTAGGTTTTAAGACATTAGAAATGGAAATGTATTATACAAAGCGAGAGTATAATCAAATGAAAAATGCTCTCACTAATGAGAATAAGCGTTTGAAGAAGCAGATTGAAAAGCTTCAGAAGAAAGTAAAGGAATTAGAATACACTAAAGAGGTAGTATTTGAACCAGATTTTGAAATGAATCCAGTAGTAGAAGAGACTACTGAATAGATAAGTCTATAATATTCACGTAACTAGACTCTAAAGCTATAACAAGTATTATAAGTCTAGTGTTAACTAGCTAAATATGTTAATTATACGTGAAGAATTTAGAACTTAAACAGCAACTTGTATTTTGTGAAAAATATAAAATTGATGCAAATCAATTATTGTTGCTAGAAATTATTCTCATCGCTCAAGAGGGTGACGATGCAGAACTTGTCCAGCTTTATTTTCAATCAGAGGCAAAGGGAAGCCTATTGGAACAATTAATTAGATTACAAGAAGTAGGAGTAATATTAAAGTCTTATAAGTTACCTAAGAAAGGTGAACGATTAGATTTATTTAGTATTCCTATTAATAGAAATCTTGTAAAAGACTTTTATAAGTGTTCCTTTGAATTAGGTAAAGAACTATTTGAAGAATATCCTCAATTCGGTTTTATCAATGGGAATCCAGTGGGTATACGTAGTGTTTCTAAGAAGTTTGATAGTCTAGAAGACTTTTATCGCTTCTATGGAAAGACTATTAGGTGGAAACAGGAAACTCATGACCATATTATAGAATTAGTTAAATGGGCTCGAGAGAATAATATTCTCTGTGTAAGTCTGTGTAACTTTGTAATAGATCATAGATGGAATGAATTAGAGGCTCTCCGTAATGGAGATTTAGCTAATACTAATTTTGATGCTATTAAGGTTGTATAATTAAATATTATGGCAGAGAAAATTAGTGGTTTAGAGGAATTCTTTCAATTAGTTAAAGAAGGAAGAGAAGGACACAATATAGGACTTAGTACAGGTTCACCTAAGTTAGATTTATATACTGATGGAGTTCTTCCAGGTACCTCTTATTTAATAGGAGGTGCTTCAGGTAGTGGTAAGTCTACATGGGCACTCTGGACTTATGTATATCAACCATTAATACATTATTTAAATGGGGATAGTCCAGAAAGAGACCCCAGATGGTTATTATTCTCACTAGAGATGACTCGTAGTCAAGTATATGCTAAATTAGTTAGTATGTATATATTTGACAATTATGGGGTTGAATTGCGATTTAAGCAAATATTCTCTAGAGGAAAGGACTGCGTATTGTCTGATGAAGAATATGAACTCTTAGTTAAGAGTACTGACTTTATTAAAATTCTTGATGAAAGATTATCTTTTTATGAAGGTAGTCTTACAGAAGCAATCTATTTAAAGGAAGTAAATGAGGAATTATTAAAATGGGGTAAATTTGAGAATGGTAAATACATTCCAAATAATCCTAACATGTTTCTAGGTATTATGATTGACCATATGACTTTGGTAAAGGCAAGTGGTAGTCGAACTAAGAAAGATGAAATTGATGCAATTTCTAGAGATTCTGTTCAAATCAGAAATAATACTAAAATTGTATCTCCTATAATGATTTCTCAGTTTAATAGAAATGCTAATGGTCAAGAGAGAATGAAACAAGGTCTACAAGACCCTTCTATGGAAGACTATAAAGACAGTGGAGCATTACTTGAGGATTCACAAGTAGCTATAGGTTTATTTAGTCCACATAAATATAAATTATCTACTTATAAGAAATACAATATCAAGATACTAGAGCAATGTTTTATTGGTGTATTTATCTTAAAGAGTAGATTTGGTTCTTCTGACTTAATGATTCCTACTGGTTTTTATGGTGATTGTAGTCATTATGCAGATTTACCTAAACCTGAGAATATATTTGACTGGGAGAAATATACTAGTCCTAATTATTTATTAGAAGATAGGGTTCAGCAATTAAATGTTGAACTTAATAATATAGATGAGCCAAAAGAAATAGATAATAATTCAAATCTTTCATTTATATTATAAAAATATGTCAAATTTAGTGTGTTTAGCAGGTCTTTCAAATTCCGGAAAATCAACTAGCCTTCGTACTCTTGACCCAGAGTCTACATTCATTATAAGTTGTACCAATAAACAGCTTCAAATTCCAGGATTTCGTAAGAAGTATCCTAAAGTAGCTATTAAAGATAAAAAGCTTATTGGCAATTGGTATGTTCAGAATAATTATACTAAAATTGAGAATGTATTGCATATGATTTCTGATTCTCGACCAGATATAAAAGTAGTGGTTCTTGATGATTTAAATTATTTACTCTCAAATGAGACTTTTGAGAACGCTAGTATCAAGGGCTATGATAAATTTGTAACTATGGCTAAGAATTACTATGATTTGTTAGCAGAGTGTCAACTTCTTAGAGATGATTTAACTATTGTAGTTATTTCTCATATAGAGAATTTTGGCACTGAACTAGATCCACAGTATAGATTGTGGACTACGGGCAAAATGTTGATAAATCAGATAAATCTTGATGGTTTGTTCTCATATATTATTTATTCTGAGCGGTATGTGGATGATGTAGATGGGGAAGTACATTATCGTTTTAAAACTAGAACAGATGGTAATGATACTTGTAGAAGTGTGGCAGGCTGTTTTGATGAAAAATATATTGAGCCTGATATGAAACTAGTTATAGATACTATTAATGCATTTGAAAACGAAGATTAAGACTATTTAACTAACTAATTAACTAAGTATTGAATATATGAAGCTGGACATTGTAATGCACTATTCTGTTGATGAAACAACAGGAGAAATCACTTTTATTGGTAAAGATGAGATTAAGGTAGACACTGCTAAGAAAACCTCTAGAAAGAGTTCTACTAAGAAAGACGAAAACCCTGAGCCTATTATAACACTTGATTCTACTAAATTAACGCTTACCCAAGGAGCAGTTGATTTATTACAAGTCTGTGAAGATTGTCGTATAGACATCAAGTATGATAAGAAGGGCAAGCAGTTACTTCCAAAGATTGGAACAGATGCTGCTTTTAAATCTAAGGGAGGTAATTTACTTTCAAGTAAGAATACTGTAAGATATGGAGGTGCTAATAATAAGAAGTTAGCAGGATATGGTACTACCTTTAAACTGGAATCAACTGAAGATGAAGGTATTTATTGGCTTGTAGGAGACAAAATGCCTGAAGAACAAGAGGTTCCAAAAGAGTTAGTTAATATTGAGGATGAGCTTGATATAACTAACTTGGATGCTATAGAAGAGGAATCTACAGACTTATCTAGTCTTAGTTATACTCTCTAATAAATAGAGTTAATTAAATATATTAGATAACAATTGATTTATTAGATTATGATTACTTAAATTTTGAAAATTATATAATATATGTCATTTAATTTTGCTATTTCATCTGATTCTGCAGTTCGTAACAGTCGTCGTCCACTTACACCATGGGAAATCCATGATGTAAAGTTTAAGGGAGCTGAAATTCGTGAGTTTAACGGTAAGAAAGACCTTAACGCTCATTATAAGTTGCTCTCTATTAAATATGAGAATGAGGATGGCTACTTTAATGTAGATTTGTTCTTCCCTAAAGATGGTGATGATGTACGACCAGAATTTGATGGTGCTAATGGTGGTAAAGTTCAGATGGCTTCCTCATTTGAGACTACTATGGCAATAGTAAAACAGACTGCACAGGTTCTTAACCCTAAAGGTTTTGAACAGATGCAAAAGCTGAGTGTTAAATTTAAGAGCTTTGATGATGTTGCAAAGACTTTCATTAAAGTAACTACACCAGCTATTGATACAGATATTAAAATTAAATTGACAGGTAAGAATCGTGATGGTAAGGTAGTTGCTCAGATTCCACGTATCTTGGCTTTGAATAAGGAGGGAGAGGCATTTATTTGTGACAACTATATTGGTCCAAAGCTCTTCTGGTCTGATTATGAAGCAGGTAAGCGTGATGAGTATTTGAAGTCAACTCCTACTGACCCAGATAAGGCTGTTGCAGATACAGCAGGAGTAGATGAAGCTCCTAAGGATGATTTGGATCTCGATAGCTTGCTTTAATTAAATAATTCTCTATGGACTTTAGTTTTGAACCTAAAGTTACTAGGGAGTTTCTTCTAAGTGAAAATAATGAGGAGACATATATGAGTTATTATCTAGGAATACCTGTAGATAAAGGCTTATATGTGTCTCCTCTACGTTCTGACCATCATAAAACTTGTGGATTTTTTAGGGGTAAATCTGGTAGACTTTACTTTAAAGATTTTGCTACTGGGGAATGTCTTGCCTTTGAAAATGTTGTAATGAAGAAGTTTAATTGTAATTACCATGAAGCTCTAAGAATTATAGCTAAAGACTTTGGATTTATTAAAGGTGAATCTCCAGTATCTAAACCTATAGTTAAGCAAGCTAAATTTAAAGGAGACAAACAAACTTTCATTCAAATAGAGGCACAAGAATTTTCTGAAGAAGAACTAAAATGGTGGAATCAGTATGGTATAACTAAATCTATATTAAATAAGTATAGAATATTTAGTTGCAGAACAGTCTTTTTAAATGGTTCTATATTTAGTCAGTCTACTCCAAAGTGTCCTAGTTATGGATATTACTTTGGAAAGAAAGAACATATAGAACAATGGAAAATATATTATCCGAAAAGGTCTGATTATAGATTTATAGGTAATATATCTACTAAAACTATTCAGGGTTATAGACAATTACCTAAGAATGGTAAGTTATTAGTAATAACTAAGAGTTTAAAAGATTGTGCTTGCTTATATAGTATGGGAATACCTGCATGTGCCCCACAAAGTGAAACTCAATTTATTTCTAATACTATCTTAGAAGATTTAAGGCAACGATTTGATAAAATAGTACTTTTATTTGATTCAGATCTTACGGGAATACACTATACTAATGTACTGCGTAGGAAATATGATTTCTTAATTCCTTGTATTATACCTAGAAGGTATGAAGCTAAGGACATTAGTGATTTCTATAAGAAGTATGGGAGAGAGGAGACTATTAAATTTATTAAAGAATCTATTAAATATATAAAAGAATGGGAAAGACATAGCTAAATACTAGTGTGACAGTAAAATATAAGAATGGCGACACACAAACATTCCAAACAATAGAAGAAGCTTCCGAAGTAACTAAATTAACAGTTAATTCAATTAAGTTTAGAGCTAATAAACCCGGCTCTGGAGCTAAATCTAAAGATGGAATGACATTTCAATGGGCAGATCCTGCTGTTAGGAGGAGTCTTACTGCTAAGAAGAGTAAGAAAAAGGGATCTAGCTTTGAACTAGAAATTGTACATAAATTAAGGGAAATTGGATATCCTAATTGTATGACTAGCCGCAATAAAGATAAAACTTTAGACGCTAATAAAGTAGACATTTGTGATGAGGAAGTTCCTTGTTATATACAAGCTAAATATACTCAGAACATGCCTAATTATTTTACAATTAGAGACTCTTGTGGTTTAAAAGACCGCCCATTTGTCATGTGCTGGAAGAAAGCAGGCAAAGATGGAGAGCCAAGTCCTGGTACGGTTGCTGTTATACCAATAGATTACTTTTACCAATTAATTAGTAAGTTAAAATGAATACTTATTTGATTCCTTGGAGTTCCCCAGGAGAATGCGATATTCTTAAAATTACTGCAAATAGTTATGAAGACTGTGTAGACAAAGTAATTAAACATTATGCAGAAGAATTTGATTCAGATGCTTTAGCAGAATGTACTGATTACGAAGAGTTTATGCAGTTGATATATGACAATCATGACATTTTCCTAGGAAGCATTCATGAAATTGAAGAATATGAATAATCTGCGTATTGCACTAGATATAGATGATACCATTTTAAAGTGGTTTGAAGCTTATCAAAAACGTTTCCCTGGTGAACGTAATTTAGTGCAACATATAATTACCAGAAATGTACGTAAGTTACAATATGACAGAGAATTTTGGGAGAATCTAGAACTACTAGAGCGTCCTAATTTTGAACCTCATATTTACTCAACTAAACGTATTGTTCAAAAGAGTTACACTCGTAATTCTTTAATTAAAAATGGTTTACCAGTAAAACCTATCTATCAGACTTATAATCAAAATGGTAATAAGGCTGATAAGATAAAGGGAAGGTGTGATATTCTTATAGATGATAGTTTATTTAATGTAACTAAAGCTATACAGAGCGGATTACCTGCACTTCTTATTGATAGACCACACAATCAAAATGTGGAGTGTGAATTTCGCATTTATAATTTAGATTATGAAGAAATCCTAGATGCATATATGAATGAGTTAAATGTCTTAGGATGGCAAAATTAAGAGACTTAGTTAAACTTACTCCATTAATTGATACTCTTAAATTAGTTAAAATTGATGATGCAGAGTATTTCTCTTCTAAGTATGGGAATTATATAAGTAATTCAAGGTTAGGGTTACTTAATCCATTTCAAGGGGGTTCAGCAGATGCCTTCTTTGCAGGGTTCAAAGATGAAGGGTTTGTTTCTAGTTTAGTTATAGGTTCTGCAGTTCATTGTCTTACTTTACAGAGTGAGAGCTTTGAGCTTGCACCTGCTCTAGGTAAGCCTACTGCTAAATTAGGAACTATGGCAGATGAACTTTATCCAGTATGGTTGCAGCATCCTATTAGAACTTCTGATATTGAGGAAGCTTCAGTTAAGGTTAATTACTATAAAAATAAGCTTACTCCAGATATTATTAAAAAGGTAAATGAGCAATGTATTCCATATTGGAAAGCTAGAAAGAATGCGCAATTAAATAGTACTAAAGAACTTATCTATTTAGATGATAAGAGTCATGATACTGTATATAATTGTGTGGAAGCATTAACTAAGAATCCACAAGTTCAAGAGTTACTTAATCCTTCAGGACTCTTAGATCCTCCTCTTTCTATGAATGAGCAAGCATTTCTACTAGATATAGAAGCTGAATGTGCTAATGGTAAAAAGACTATATTACACTTGAAAGCTAAACTTGATAATTTTACTATTGATACAGAGCAAGACATTATTACTGTAAATGATGTTAAAACTATTAGTAAAGTAGTGTCTGCTATTGATGATAATATCAATAGGTATCATTATAGTAGAGAATTAGCTGAATATTTATACTTGTTAAATTTATATGTAGCAAAGGAGTATAATATATCTAAGCCTACTATTAGAGCTAACTATTTAGTAGTATCTACTATTCCACAATACTATACTAAAGTTAGACCTGTAACTAATAAAGAGGTACAAGAAGGTATGTATGAGTTAGGAACTTTGTTACGTCATGTAGCATATTTAATTTGCTATAAAGGATATTCTCTTTAATGGAACTCAAAGATTTAGACTTTAATAAGACTCTAGCAATATATAAAAAATTCTTTAGTGTTCATTTTTTAAATAGTAACTTAGGTGATAAATTAGCTGTAATAGCTTTAACCTGTTATATAACTAATGAACTCAGGAAAAAAGACAAAGAAATCACTTGTTATGATGTTTTATTAAAAGTGGGAAAAGATTTTGGAAAAGAAGAAAAAGAAACCTTTCTGAAATCACTTGGTGCTATTTGCGAGGACTTTATGTATGGAGTTAAAGACTTCCCAGACTATGGAGTACCTCTCAAAGATATGCCAAAACAGCTTAAAAAATTATTAGATTCTTATGTACCATTTTGATGATATTTTATCAAAAATTTGTACAATTATTTAGATTAACATTAATTAACACTATAATCCTTGGATAATTTCCTAAATGGATTATTGTTGTTTACATCAGTCAAGAAGACTGGTTTTAGATAAGTATTTCGTAGATGATATGAAAATGATTAATGTTTAATAAGGATTTAATAATTATGAGTACAAAGGTTTTGAATTTTAAGAGTGTAACAGTATCAGCAGAGTCTAAGGATGTAGCAATTGCAAACATTGAAGAGCAGTATTTCCATATTAACGGTGATGCGACTCAGGCTTATAAGAATGCAAAGGCTAAGCATCAGGGTGTTTGGACAGAGCGTGATGACAAAGCATTTAAGTTGGATTATTTGGAGAAGAAAGGTAAGAGCTGCCCAGGTGCTGGTTACATTATTGTAGTAGAGGCTGCTATTGGTGACACTCGTGAGCGTCCATATAAGATTGAAGATGTAAAGAGCGAGGGAAAGAGAAAGTTTAAGTCAATGTATAAGTGGATTGACACTGAAGGTAAGGCAGTATGTCAGGTTGATACTAATAAGGCAGATGCTAAGAATGCAATCAAGGAACTCTATAAGAGTGGTGCATTTAGAGGTGATGCTAAGTTGGTAAAGACAAAGGATGTAGTAGAGGGTAATGCAGTTGTAGCTACAGCTAAGTATGCTCCTTCTAAGAATACTAAGCCAGGTTCATACATTGCTTTTGGTATTGAAAATGCATAATCATATATTGAATAACTAACATTATTGTTAGAATTAAGTAAGGTGATTGTCCGTGAGGATAGTCACCTTTTTTCTTTTAGATACATTAATAGCTAGATTACTTTAAATAATTAAGTAATTAAATTAAATGCAAGTAACTTTAGAACAACTTTATTTAGGAAAATCCACTAGAATTAAAGAAAAGGAGTATTTTACAACTGAGCAATATGTAATGCCATTTATAGATAGAATGTCTAAATTTACAGACAAGTTTGAAATTCAGGTTAAGCCTGCAGACCAAATTAGTCTAACTAATGATGGTGAAGTTAATCTTGAAAATATTGTATATAATAGGGTATGGGTAGAAGCACAACTCCCAGGAGAATATGCTTATGAAGGTCATACTCAGTCAGTTAGTCTTCTGTATGCTTTAGATACCCGTAAACCAGTGTATAAGATATTTCAAAATGCAGTACGTAGTGCTTGTTTAAATATGTGTGTATTTTCTCCAAATATGCTGCAGGTTAGAGAATTAGAGCCTGAAACAGCTATGGAATATACCTTTGTAAATCAGGTTATGGAAATGACTGATAATACAAAGGTGATGTTGGAGAATCTATCTAATACATATATTAAAAGAAATGAACTCTATGACCATTTAGGGCATTGGGTAGATAATTGTATTAGTAGCAAATTTAATTCGGGATTTGGTACTGTAAAGTTGGCAGAATCTACAGCTATTGATGCTTATAAAAAATTAGTAATTGACGAGAAGTCTGACTATTTTGTACCTAATAATGAGGATATTTGTATGTTTGATGCTTATCAGGCATTTACAGATATTATTACTCATGATAAGGGTAGAGATATAGTTAATAAATTTGAGAAGATTTATTTAGTTAAAGACATTTTAGGTATTAAGTAAAGAAATATTTGGAATTAGCTAAATAATAAAATATAATATAGATTCAGTAATGATTAGATGTTTATAAGATAGATTATATTTTTAACGGCTTAATAGCTTATTTAAACATTTAACAATGAAAAAGGAAACCAGAAATCGTATTGAGAAAGTATTAAACTATGCTAAAGAGAATAATTGTAGTGTAAAAGAAGCTTGTACTGTAAAGAACTATAATTATAGCACTTTAATGAACACTATTAAATATACTCGTAGCATTGGTAAAGATGAAGATATTATTTCTCTATATGATTCTGTAAAGAAGCCTACAGGTAATTCTGTAGAGCATATTGATACTGATGAAAGAGCTGAGACTGAACAGATTCGTAATGAGGATGGCACAATAGTTAGTTATAGATTTAAGGTATTTCGTCGTGATAAGACTCCTGTGATAGGAGCCTTAACTAGAGATGAAATGAATCTTATTTATAGACTTTATTCTTATTATGGTTCTAGTCTTACACAGCGACAAGTAAGTAGACATTTTCCTGATTACTCTTTAGTTGATTTTAAGAGAATCTTACGTGCTTTTAATATAACTAAAGCTTCTAGTCCATTTGCTCCTCACGTAATTGAAGAGCATACACCAGAAGAACTTCAGGAAATGCAACTTAGAGAGAAGGAGAATGACTTCCTAAAAGCTGTAGAAAAGAATGAGGTAAGAGACCTTAAACAACTAGTTATTAAACTTACTAAGGAACAAATGAAAAGTTCTATTAGTGAGGAGAAACTAATTCAATTAATTAAAGAAACTAATAAAGACTATAAAGAACTTCCAGTTAACATTAATAGCAGTAATCCAACATATCCAGTATTAATTATATGGTTGTCTGATTTGCATATTGGAGCTTATAATGCTAAGTATAGTAGTTTTGTAACCCTTCCTAATTATGATAAAGAGGAGATTAAGTCTAGATTAACTAAGATTGTACAGACATTTGTAGGACAGTCTTACGGAGCAGTTTATGTAGTTAATCTTGGTGATTCTATTGATGGTTATAACAAAGAAACTACTAGAGGAGGACATCAACTTCCTGAGGTAATGGATGATAAAGAAATTAGTGAGACTTATATAGAGTGTATGATGGAATTCTTTAAGTCCCTTAAAACTAATGTAAAGAGTGATGAATTTAATTATCTCTGTATAGGTGAGAGTAATCATGACGGTAATTGGGGATGGTTAAATAATAAGTTATTAGCTGCATATTTAGCTAATGAAGGAGTTAAGAGTTATATTAGTAACTTTCCCATTGACCATTTCACTATTGGTAAACATTCATGGATTTTCATGCATGGCAAAGACAATAACAATCAGTCTCGCCAATTTCCACTTACACTTAATCCTCAAACTGAATTATATTTTGCTAACTATATAGCAGAACAGAATATTAGTAATAAATATATCTATGTAGTAAAGGGAGATTTGCATAATTATGCCTATACTACAGGTAAGCAGTTTGATTATATTTCAGTAGGCAGTATGTATGGAAGTAGCAATTATATTGTTGCTAATTTTGGACATACTAAATGGAGTATTAATTATTCTGTAGTTACAGAAGATGATATGTTAATGGGTACAGTTAAAGGAAATAACTAGATGAGCATCAAAGCGTGGAAAAATAGAAACTATATGTTAACTAGAAGTGATATTTTAAGTGAAGCAATTCACAAGTGCTTGGTTGAAATGTATAAGTGGGCTCAACCAGCTATAAATTTAGATAAACTTATTGCAGATGGATATAAAGATTCTAAAGAAGATCCTCTATATAAGAAACACTATTTATCTGAAAAGAATTTTATCTATCTGAGAGACATATATAAAGATGCTTATGGAATTACTGATAATTGGAATGACACTTTTGAATTACTAATAGACTATTTAGTTAAGGGAGGTACAGAGGATGATTATAGACCTGCCACTAAAGACAGACCTGCTTATAGAGATTATAAAAAGGTTCCGGCATTAAATACCCTGATTGGTAAGGAAGCTGCTGATAAGTGTCTAGAGCATATTAAGAAGTGTCAGAATTTCTATTGTGGACATTCTAGAGAAGTAAATCAATTTGATATGACTATGGCTTTAGGTGTGGGAAGTCCTAATTCTAATGCTGAATATGTAACAAAGTATTGGCAATCTCATGGAAGACCTGATTTTTCTATTAAGGATTTTAAGATTGATGATATTATCTACGATGATAGATACCCTGCTATAGATGAGTTTTTAGAATCTTTAAAATAAGATAACTATAATCCAGATAAATTATCTTCAGATACTAAAAAACTAATGAATAAAAAGTATATATGGTTATTATAAAAAGAGACGGAACAAAGGAAGAATTTAATGCAAATAAGATATTTAACGCTTTAACTAAAGCATTTGAAGCTTGTGGTTATACTTCTGTTGAGAATGTTATTCGAGATATGGTTTCAGAAATGAGATTCTGGGATAATATTACTGTAGAAGAAATTCAAGATGAAGTAGAAGAGACTTTATATAATTACGAATATTTTGATGTAGCCAGAGCTTATTCCATTTATAGAGAAGAACACAAGAAAGCTAGATTTATTAGAAGTAGACTTAATTACATGGACACTTATAAAGATTCTGGTGTAAATGCATCTACTTCTTCAGAAACAGATGCTAATGCTAATGTTGCTTCTAAGAATGTAGCTAATCTTGAGGGTGAAGTATATAAAGTAACCAATAGGATTATTCAAAGACAGCGAATGAAAGATGAACTTAATAAATTGTATCCGGGTCAAGAACTTGGAAGACAGTATATTAAGGATCTAGAGAATTATATTATTTATACTCATGATGAGGCTAGTACTCCAGTACTTAAACCTTATTGTAAAGCAGTTACATTGTATCCATTAATGCTTAAGGGTGTAGGTAATATTGATGGAGTTACTCCTAGTGCTCCAAATGATATTCAGTCTTTTAGTGGTCAGGTAACTAATGCTGTGTTTTTGTTTAGTTCTCAGTGTAAAGGAGCTGTTGCTCTTGGGGATTATTTTATAGCTCTTAATTATTATGTAATTCAAGAGTTTGGACCCGTATGGTATGATAAGGTAGATGAAGTTGTAACTAATTCTCACTTTCTGCATCAGTATACTGTTGGACATTATATCCGAAAGGGTATGAAGCAGTTTATCTATGGAGTTAATCAACCTGCAGGCAACAGAAGTTACAATTCACCTTTCTCTAATGTTTCTTTTTATGATAAAGTATATTTTAAATCACTCTTCGGAGAATTTTATTATCCTGATGGAACACAACCTGAATGGAATGCTATAGATAAGTTGCAGAGAATCTTTATGCAACTTTTGAGAGAAATTAGATTAATTAAACCTCTCACGTTCCCAGTAACTACTATGGCTCTTGTACATAATGGTAAAGAGTATCTTGATCCTGAATACAAAGAGTTATGTGCCGAAGAGTGGGCTAAGGGTGGAAGCTTCTTCTGCTATACAAGTGACAATCCTACATCTTTGGCATCATGTTGCAGAGTCCTAAATGAAATGTCTGATAATACCTTTAGTTCTACTACAGGTATGACTGGAGTTATGACTGGTTCTTGTAATGTAATTACTCTTAATATTAATAGAATTGTTCAAGACTGGGCTGGAGATTGGAAAAATGAAGGAATACCAGATATTAATGTGGAAACCAATAGGAACAGTTTAAATATATATATTACTAATATTCTTGAAAGAGTCTATAAGTATCATATTGCATATAAGACAATGCTGTATGAAATGGAAGACGCTAAAATGTTTTCTGATTGTAATGCGGGGTATATTTATATGCGTAAATTGTATTCTACCATTGGATTGATAGGTTATTGTGAAGCTGCACAATTCTTGGGATTATCTGTATCTAATAATAAGGAATATAAAGATTTCCTTAAATTAGTATTTGGTACGGTTAAGGAAGAGAATAAGAAAAACTCTATTCATGATAGTAAGAGACCATTCCTATTTAACAGTGAAGCTATTCCTGGAGAAGGATTAGGTGTAAAACTCTATAATTGGGATAAGAAGGATGGTTATGTAGTGCCTGAAAACCAGAATCTGTATAATTGTTATTTCTATAATCCATGGGATGAGACCTCTATTCTTGATAAATTTAAGCTTCATGGTAGAGGAATAGCTCAGTATTGTGATGGAGGTCAGGCACTTCATGCAAATCTTGATGCACATTTAAGTAAACAACAGTATTTACATCTGTTGGATGTAGCTAAAGATGAGGGTACTAATTATTTCACATTTAATATTCCAATGTCTCAATGTAGAGAATGCGGACATGTAGTAAATGCTCCTATTGATGAATGTCCTATCTGTCATTGCAGACACATTAAATATTATACTAGAATTATCGGTTATTTAGTGTGTGTAGATAATTGGAGTAATCCTAGACAATTAGAATTTGCAATACGTAAGTATAAGAGTGGAGATAGAAGTTTTACATATAAACCAAATCTTTAATAATATGCATACAATTTATGTTAGAAATTTATTATGTTCAGGGTTATTTAAGAATGGGTCATTTAGAAATGGAATTAAATGACGAAGATTTTGAGAAATTTAAATCTTTGTCTTTAAAGGAACAAAAAGAATGGCTTTGGGATGAAGGAGCTGTAGAGGTAGACGATTTTAGAGTTGAAGATTGTGGCAGTATTACTGAAATAAATTATTAATATAACAGAAATTGATTTTTAATGAAAGAGTTATTAAAATTTGAAGCAGAATGGTGTGGTCAGTGTAAAGCTCTTAAACCTACATTAGATAATGTACTTAAAGACTTTCCTGATGTTAAGTTAACAATAGTAGATTGTGAAATTGAAGAACAGAAAACACTAAAATATCAGATTAGAAGCATGCCTACTCTTATCTATTTAGTAGATGGAATAGAAGTAGGTAGATTGTCTGGAGCAGTTCCAGCTAGTAAGATTATTGAACTTTTAAATAAGAAATAAAAATTAAGGAGACTTAGGTAACTAGGTCTCCTTTTTCTATATATGAGTGTAGAAAGAAAACCGCTTAAATCAGTTAATTGTTCTCTACGCAATTTTACATATGGCAAAGATTCTGATTATATAGTAGTAACAGAATGGGTCAATGGAGATGGTTGGGATATAACAATTAACGATAAACAGATTAGTCTACATAGTGGAGAATTAGCAGCTATTAACTATTTAACTGCTATGATAGATTATGATTATGAATCTAAGCTTGACTAACTATGGAGGAAATAATTGTAATAAGTTATTATAGTGGTTCTGTTTGGATTTATAAACTTCCCTATCCAAATATGGGTGATACTGCCATAGATGATTGGCTAGAGTCAATGAGATTTAATTTAGATGAAATAGATTATATGGTTAATCCTAATATCACAATTAATGATGAACGATAATAAAACTGAGGTAGAAAATAGGACTGAGTTAGAGCAGAATATTGATGAAATTATTGAGAAGGCTAGAAAGACTTCTAATACTTTTATTTTAGAGACTGCAAAATTAATTAAATCAGAATTATCTCGCAATAAGTATTCTGCGAAACCAATTTCTGAATTGGAAGTTCTACAGCAAATGGCTAAGACACGTGCAAAAACTATAGCTATATATGATAAAGCGGGTCGTTATGATTTAAGAGATAAAGATGCTAAAGAATTAGGTCTTATCCAAGAATTTATACCTAAAGAACCTTCAGAACAAGAACTTGAAGAGTTTATTACTGAGTTAATGGAACACACAATTCTTACTATTAAAGATACTAAGGATGTTATTGCAGAGGTTCAGAACAGCTTTCCTACTGCTCAGAAAAGTACTATTGTAAAAATATTTAAATCTTTATTGTGATGAGACTATATGGAATAATTGAATCAGATTTAGAGGATAATAGTTATATTACAGATATATCTTCTAATATAGATACCTTTAAGAAATCTGATTAGTAGATTACTATACTAAATGTTTAAAAGAACTTCAAAAATGATAGATTTAACATGGCATGAAACTCGATGGGTGTCTGTTGATGAGGATACACTTTACTCATCTTTACTTTATGTATATCGTACTTATATAGGAGATAAAGACGATGACATAGATGAGATTATTGATGGAATACTAAATTATATAGAAGATTATATAGAAGAGTTAATTAAATATGCCTCTCCTTATGAATATTCTGTAGGTGATATAGATTCCGAAGATATTACAGACTTAGTTACTGGAGATGAGTTCTTAGAAAAATTTAAAAAGTGGTATTTGAATGACTAAAATACTAGTAATCCCAGATGTGCATGGAAGAACCTTTTGGAAAGAACCATGCAATAATTGGGAGGGTAAAATTATATTTCTAGGAGATTATCATGATCCATATGGAGAATATGTAGATGAAGAGCCTAATAAAGCAGAATCTTTAACTAATCTTAAAGAATTAGCTGCTTTTGTAGAGAATAAACGTTATACTTCTGATGTTATATGCTTATTAGGTAATCATGAGCTTCCATATTTCAATGGAAATGGTAAATGTAGATTTGATTACTGGCAACAGAAAAAAGTAAAAAAATTAATTAGGAGTTTAAGTCCTCAATTATATTACATATATGAAGATTTAACTGCGCAAGAACCTCATAAATACTTATTCTCTCATGCGGGTGTCACTCAAGATTGGCTAGATTATAATAATCTGGAATTAAAAGACTTAGATAATATAGATATAACTAATCTTAGTCCATTAGACCAAATTTCTTATTCTAGAGGTGGTTATAATAAATATGGTTCTTGTGTTTGGAATGATTTAAATGATTTTCAATTACAAACTCCATATAAAGATTATTATCAAATATTCGGGCATACTTGGGGAGGTAGAACTAAGCCTTTAATTACAGATAAATATGCTATGTTAGATTGTTGTAAACCATTTATATTAAATACAGAAACTAAACAAATTGTACCATGGATATTATAAAACTTCCATATACTTCTTATCTTGATCTTAGTGTAAAAGATTTTTCAGAGTTTATACAAAATGAACTCTTAGAGGAAAATGTTCCTAGAGATAGTTGGCATGACGATATAGGTGATAATATTTATTATTATCTAGAGAGATACTTTATAAAAAAAGATATAAAATATGATGAGCATATTAATGAGGAGTTGTTAGATTTACTATGTGAAAGTATTTGGGAATATTTAAACTTGCTCTAAAGAATGGCATATATAAATCTTGACCTTTATGAAGAGGTAGAAGTAAAGGATTTTATCGATTATATAAAGTCCCATTATCCTCAGTGTAGTTCACTCTCTAACAAGGATTTAATGAGTTATATAGATGATCATATTCACAGTCTTATAGAAGCTTATTTAAGCTCTTTAGGATTAACATTTGGAGATATTAACTGGGATAGTGGATTAGATGCTCTTTATGATGAATGTGTTGATTATTTAAATGATTAAATATGTCAATTCGATGGTTACTTTCTCAGAGTTTCCTAACGAAATTAGTTTGTGTATAAATATTAGTCAATGTGAGTGCCATTGTCCTGGTTGCCATTCACCTTATCTTGCTGAGGACATAGGAGAACCTTTAGAAGAATTAGCTCTACATAAGTTAATTACAGAAAATAAAGGTATTACTTGTGTTGGATTTATGGGTGGAGATATAGAGCCAAAAAGTGTTAATGCTCTTGCACAATATGTTAAAACAGAATATAATTTAAAGGTTGGTTGGTATAGCGGTAGAAGTCATTTAGCTCCGGAAATTAATTTACAGTATTTTGATTATGTGAAATTAGGTCCTTATATAGAAGAAAGAGGAGGACTAGATAATCCTAATACAAATCAAGTAATGCTAGAGATTGATAATACTTGTGGAAGATCAATAACTAAAGATATAACTAGTTATTTTTGGCGTAAAAGTAATTAATGACTTTAGAATTAGCTTATAATAATGATATTTTAGATTTTAAAAAACAATTGGAGAACTTAGCTACTATTTATAGTGTCACTATAAAAGCTTATAATGAATCTCATTATTTAGAGAAAAAGAAAGCATACCGATTAAAAGGTGGTTATAGTGCTAGATTAACTCCATTTGCTTTATTTAAAGATGATAATCATGAAATTCCTTTTTATAGTGAATCAAATGAATGTACTTTAGATAATATTTCTGAAATTTTAAATCGTTATTGTAATGTTAAAAGTACCTGTAATTAATAAGTCTAATAATACTCTTCCTGAATATGCAACATCTGGCTCTGCTGGATTTGATTTTTGTGCTAATGTAGATGGAGTAAACGAAAAACTTACTTGGAATTGCTCTTTTTTACGTAATATAAATAGGAAAATTGTTGAAGTAACAATTTATCCAGGAGGTCGTGCTTTAATTCCAACTGGTTTGCACATGGCTATTCCAGAAGGATATATGTTAGCTATTGTAACTAGAAGTGGTCTCGGTCTTAAGAAGGGAGTAACTATGGCTAATTCTTTCGGAGTTATAGATGCTGATTATCGTGGAGATATTGGTCTCATTGTACAGAATAATGGATTTGAACCATTTACAATACAGCAGGGAGATAAAATTGGACAAGGTATTATTTATAAATGTGAACAAGCTGAATTTACACTAGTTGATAAACTAGATGAAACGGAACGTGGAGAAGGTAGTTATGGGCACACTGGAGTTCGTAACTGATATCATATTAGATTTATTAGATTTATTAGATAAGTATTTAATATTTAATATTAATTAATATGATTACTAAAGAACAATTCACAAAGGTTATTGAAGATACATTGAAGTTGAATAAGGAATACGATAGATGGAATGATTTTGGTATTAATCTGTGGGAACTTCCTATTGGAGATACTACAGCTGATCTGGCTAAATCAATTTGGGATATTACATTTGATGAAGATGGAGTAGATTGGATTAACTGGTGGATATATGATAGACCACCTTTGTTTGAAGGTGATGAAGTAAATAAAGCCCACAATGAAGATGGTATAGAGATTCCAACAGAAACAGTAGATGACCTTTGGAATATTGTAGAAAAGTTTCGTAAGTAATGACTGAAAGGAATATAAAGGCTACCTTATCTTTTGATCCGGATTATAATAAATCTGGATATATTTAGTTATTCCTAAAGAACTTGATAATTTTGTAGATATTATGGCTAAATCACATATAGATACAGAATATACACTAATAATTAGTCACTCGAATGATTAAATATCTTTTAGGACGCGCTAGTACTGGTAAATTTCGTTTTGCAATTGTAGAATGTGATGAAGAATGGCATTCAGATTGTGAGCCAGCTGGTTATATAATTCAACGTAGTTATGGTCAGGTGAGAGGAAAAACAACCCTCTCACCTCAAATTATTGTAGATAGAACTAAACAGAAGAGAAATTGGCAAGAACAATATACTTTACAATTTAACTCTGAAGTTAAGAAATATTTAGATAAGGGCTATAAGGAAATTGACAAACATCCTAACGAATATACTGATGATGAACTCCTTAGTATATTTGGAGATGTTAAGACCAATCAGTATGGTGTGATTAAACCTCAATTAGCTAAACAAGCTGATAAGGTTACAAATCCTAAGATATTTAATAAAGAATGGTTAATTAGTAGAAAACTTGATGGTGTGAAAGCATTATTTTATTGGGATGGTAAAGTGATCCATACAGCTAGTAGAGGGGGTGAGCATTACGACTATAGTACAGTTCACTTGCGCACTAATCCTTCTCTAGTAGCTTTCTTCAAAGAGAATCCTACTGTTATTCTTGACGGTGAGCTATTTGTAAGAGGTAAGACTCTTCAGCAACTTTCAGGAGCTGCTAGAATGGAGAAGAATGCTTATGATTGCGATTGGTTGCAATATTGGGTATATGATTGTTATAACTCTGCAGATATTGATATGATAGCTTCAGAACGTTATAAGTTCTTAGAGGATAAATTTGCAGAAGCTCATAATTTTCCTATTTATAGAAGTAGTAAGGATGAATCAGAAGCGCCAATCAGACTCTTGGGACATGAATATGTATCTGGTTGGGATAATATGAAAAAACTTCATGATGAATGGGTTTCTGCAGGATTTGAAGGTGCGGTAATTACAGACCCTTCTAAGCCTTATAAAGTGGGTTCTCGTTGTAATAATCTTATAAAGATTAAGCAATATAAGTCTGAAGATTTTAAAGTAATTGGATATAAATTAGGACTTAGAGGTTCTGAAGATATGACCTTTACTTGTGAATTAGAGGATGGACATACTTTTGAAGCTATGCCAGTAGGTAATAGAGAAATTAAGGCTGAGTATGTTGAAAACTTTGAAACTAAGTACAAAGGACATAAAGCTGAATGTACTTTCTTTAACTATTCAGACGATGGTATACCTACTCAACCTAAGTTGAGAATATTTAGATTTGATTTGGAGTAATCTCATTAATAACTTTATAAGAATATGGAAGAATTAGAATTTTTAAAAATTGATAAGTATGCGATAGGAAGTGCCTTTAGTGTATTAGAGGTATTGATAAACTCTGATGGTAAGGAAAAGTATAAGAATGTTCGTATCTTAACAAATGACGGTACAGAAGTTTCTCCATTTGACAGAATTAATGATGTGGTTTTTAATACGGAAGAAGATTGCGTTCAACTATCTTTGAGTATTGAGGAATATTTAATGATATTTTATTCTGAACTAAAAGGTAGCAAATGGATTACCCCATTTCTGCTTAAGTTTAAAAGATACAATCACAAACCAACTTATATAATTATAAAACTAAATACTGAAGGTTTGAAAGATACAATAAAGAAAATAATAAAGAGGGCTAATGAAAATAAAACTGATAAGTAAGGGGTACTATGAAGTAATTCATAAAGGTAAATCTATAGGTAAATTTGATAAATATGATTTAGATACATTAAATAATGCCCAAGTAGGAGCAACTTTAAATTTTGCAGACTAATATACTTTAATATGAAACATTATTTAATTAATACTAGCGTAGATTGGGCAGATGAGTTTGATGCGCCTTTTTATGAGTTGTTGGACGAGGATATGTATCGCATCTATATGTATGCTAAACTTAAATTAGGTAGTGCTGTAACTGATAAGTTTTTTGGTACTAATGAAGGTAGGGAATATGGTTTAGACTTATTACAATTTGAACCTATAGAAATAACAGATATAGAGTATTCTGTTATTAAGAATCATTTACCAGTAGGTACCTTAGATATAAAGGATGATTTGCTTAACTATTTAGAAAATAGAGTAAATTTAGAAGATTCTGAAGACATATATAAGATGACTCCTGAACAAATAATGAAAATTATTGATGCAATTGCCAAGTGAATTTAAGTGCGCTGGAAATACTATTAAAGTACAATTGGTAGAGAAAACCCATAATAATAATTATGGAAATTGGTGTGATGTTACCAATACCATAACTATAGCTAAAACTATAGAATTAGAAGATAAAACTGTGGTAAGGCTGACAGAAGATCAAATAACCAATACATTTTGGCATGAACTTATCCATTGTTTCCAATTCTATTTCGATAATAGTTATAGTGAAGCACAATCACAAGTTTATGCTAACTTTATGTGCGAGTATTTCAAGTCTGTTGCTTCGGATGATGAATTTGCCTAAAAAGAAAGTAGTTGTTCCACCAGTAGTTATTGAAAAGAAACCAAAAGTTAAGTATGTTTCTAAACTAAAGGAATATGCTATTAATTTTGATGCTACTATAAAAATACATCAAGGAGGGTTTGAATCAGCCCTACCTTGGTGTATCAAAGTAGATAAAAGTAAATATGCTAATTTAACTAAAGAACAGATAGTAACTAAGGTTAAAGAGGCAATTAGATTAGCAATCTTGGATAAGTGTCCTTGGGTATCTGAGATTATTTCATTAGATAATATTAAGTTCTCTCAAGAATTAATTAATAATGAAACTAATCAAGAGTAAAAATTGCAATGTTAATTATTTAGCTAAAGTAGTTGATATTAAGGTTTTTAGAAAGCATTCAAATCCAGAAGTAACCAAACTTAAATGTTGTACTATTGATGGATTTAATATTATCACTTCAATAGATGCTGAACCCGGGCTTTATATATATTTCCCAACAGCTTGTTGTATTAATCCTGATTTTTTATCTTATAATAACTTATTTAGAAAGTCAGAGAAAAACAACGATCCACATAAAACTGGTCTATTTGAAGATAATGGTAGAGTTAAAGCGGTTAAATTAAAAGGTGAATTATCAGAAGGATTTATTGTGCCTGCTGTAGAATTTACCAACTGGCTTATATCTATAACTAATAGAGATATTGAATTAATTGACGGAACTGAATTTGATACGGTAGAACATAAAGGCAAGACATTTTGGGTTAATAAGAAATTCGTCGTTAAAAGAACACAGGGAACTCCTAGAGGAGGCTCAAAAAAGACACGTAAAGTTAAGAAGGAACTCGATAAGGTCATCCCTTCTCAATTCAGATTTCATTATGACACAGTTATTATCAAGAAATGTCCTAATGTAATTCAACCTGAAGATTTAATTAGTATTACTGAGAAAATACATGGAATGTCTCATATCTCAGCTTATGTAATGTGTCATAAGGAACTTACTTGGAAAGAAAAATTAGCTAAATGGCTTACTGGTAATATCTTTGATATTTATGACCATCTATATGCTTCAAAGAATGTAATTAAAAATCAATATTATAATCCTAATGTAACTCCAGGATTTTATGGTTGTGATACTTGGAAGTATGCTGATGATTACCTACGTCCATATCTTCAGAAGGGTATAACTATTTATGCAGAGATTGTAGGATACAATCCAACTGGCACATATATTCAAAAAGGATATGATTACGGTTGTGAACAGCCTAACGTTATTGTAGACAATTTAGTATATGAACCAGAAAAACATTTTAAGGTAAGACCTTACAGAATCACACTAACTAATGTAGATGGTGAAGTACATGAATTTAGTGCAAGAGAAGTTCAACAGTATTGTAAATCAGTGGGACTAACTCCTGTAACTGAATATTATTATGGATATGCTAAGGATTTATATCCTGAGTTAGATAGTAAAGATGAGGACTGGGCAAATAAGTTTTTGGATAAACTATCTAATGATAAGCGTTTCTATATGGAATGTAAATCACCTTCTTGTGTTAATAAGGTACCTCATGAGGGTATAGTTATTAAAAAAGAGGATATGATTAGTCACGCTTGGAAATTAAAATGTTTCAAGTTTGTAGATAAAGCTCAATCTGATCCTGAAATGGATAAAGAAGATGAACTTAGTTAATAAAATACATACTTTCATCAAGCATTGGAATGAATATAACAATCCATTCTATGTTTGGTGGAAGTGTAGAAATTGGTTTCAAAGACCTTATTGCCATATTTATTGTGGTAAAAAAATATGGTTCTTTGGATTACCCATAACAGATAGATATTATAATAGAATATTAGATATTAGATTTAGTGCTGTTGGTTGGAAATGGAAATATGAGAGAATAGAGCATGAATGGGATCCTTATATTGCTATTACTCTATTTAGGAAGTGGCAATTAATATTCACTTTTAATTATGCTATTATAGGAGATGAGTGTTCTTATACTAGAAATATAGCTACTTGGGAAGCTATGTTAGATATAGTATATAATAATAAATCTCTACATCAGGTAGTTAATGAGCACCAATGGTGTAAATCTGTAGATAATAGAAGGGAAGTTATCACAATAAAAGATAACTTGACTAGTGATGAGCTTTTAAATATTTAATAAAGTATGAAAATATGCGCAATGTCTGATTTACATGGTAATCTAATTCACATAGATAAGTGTGACCTATGTTTAATTGCAGGAGACGTTGTACCTCTAAATATACAGAAAAATAGAGTAGAATCTATTGTGTGGTTCTTCAAAGATTTTTTACCTTGGATTAAAGAATTGCCTTGTGAAGAAGTATATATGGTAGCAGGTAATCACGATTTTATATGTGCTTCTGAATATCCAGTAATGAAAGCCTTGGAGTATCTTTCTGATTTTAAGTTTACTTATTTACTTAATGACTGCGCTACCTATAGAGCTCCAGATGGTAAAAATTATAAAGTATATGGTTCTCCACAATGCCACGTGTTTGGAAATTGGGCATTTATGTATGGTGAGGAATTTCTAGAGGATTTATATAGTCAAGTTCCAAATGATATAGATATATGGTTAACTCACGATACTCCTGCTTTAGGAGATTTAGATTTATTACCTCCGAGTCGATGGAGTCAAGAGTCTATCCATGCTGGAGGTCAAAGTTTAGCTAAGGCTATTCAGAGAGTTAAACCTAAATATGTATTTTGTGGGCATCTACATACTTGTAAAGATAAATATCTAAAGTTGGATAATACAGAAATATATAATGTTTCTATTCTTGATAATGATTATCATATTAGTTATGAACCTATATATTTGGAAATTGACTAATAAAGAAGAAGATGGCATATTAGATATTTACTGTTCTAGATTCTACTTTAACTAAAATACAAATTAACATGGAAAAGAATACTTTTGACAGACTTCTTACAGAGTATAAAGAATTAGAAATCAAAACTACAAAACTTAGAGACTTTCTAATTCATAAAATAGATAAAACTTCTATAGATAATCTTAATAAAGATTTATTAATAGCTCAACTTAGAGCAATGGAAGCTTATCTTACTATTCTTAGTATTCGTATAGGTCTTAATAGACCAACCCAAGAAGAAAAACAATTAGATGAAGCTAAGGAACTAGCTAAGTCTACAATTAATGAATAAAAGAGTTATTTTTTCTGACAAGTCTGATTCTCTACTTCAGAGTTATTTTCAAGATATATCTAAATATAAGATATTAGATAATGAAGAAATAAACAAGTTAATTGTTGAAGCTCAAAATGGAGATGAAAAGGCTAGAGAAAAAGTAATTACTTCTAATTTAAGATTTGTAGTAACTATAGCTAAGCAGTTTCAAAATAGAGGTATTCCTCTTATGGATTTAATATCTTCAGGATTAGAAGGCTTATGTAAATCTGTAAATAAGTTTGACCCAACTAGAGGTGTTAAATTTCTTAATTATTCTGCTTGGTGGATAAAACAATGTATTTATACTACTATATATTGGTATGGTCGTGAAATTAGATTACCGGTAACTCAACACTTAAAAGTAATTCAAATATTAAGAGCTACTAATGAGTTTATTAAAAAGAATGGTAGAAATCCGACTACAAATGAATTACATACTTTAACTAATATTCCTGAAAAGCAAATAGATTATTTGGCACAATTTTCTAACAGATTAGTTAGTGTTGATGATTTTATTGGTGGGGATGAAGAAAATAGTCAAGTGTGTGATGTGATACCGGATGGAGAGCCTTCTCTTGATGAACAAGTTAATAAAAGCTTTATTAATAAGGAATTATGTAAATGTCTAGATATACTTCCTGTCAGAGAACATGATATTATTGTTATGTTATTTGGTATAGGAATGAATCCTATGTCTAAGCAAGAAGTAGGAGATATGTTTGGTATTGGTATTGAAAGAGTTAGACAAATAAAAGAAAAAGCTTTAGATAAAATAAGAAAAAAATGTAATCTACAATTATCTAAATTAATATAATGGTATCTAAAGAAGAATTTCTTAATGGAAATTGGTGGTTAGTTATTGCTAAGTATCCAGTTGCTTGTGATGCTTCAATAAATGAAGTAATTGAAAGTGAGGAAGACCCTACATTAGAAGGTAGTTATGCGAATGAATTAATCGATGAGTGTATTAACTCATTTAGCTATTTAGATAGTTCGGATATAGATGAATATGATGAGGCTCAATTTGAAGATTGGTATGATCAAAAGTTTGAAGATATAGAACTTGAAGCTATAAAGATAGATGAAAAGGTAATAGATGAGTATGGAATAAAGTGGTTAAATGACTATTTAGCATGAGCGGATATTATCCAGTAGGAGCTTATAATGACCCAAGTGCACCTTGGAATGAACCTAATGATAGAAATATTACTGTAGAAGTAAATGTTGAATTGGGTACTTTTGTAGATGTTACAATTCCTCAGTATAAAGAAGGTAGACATTTAGTTATTAATGAAGAAGAACTAAAAAAAGCTGTAGAAGAAGCTATAAAAGATAAATTAAATATTGATAATGAAGATATAGTTCTAAATAATTTAACTATTTATAATTATCAATGATTTATTTAGTTAGTCATAATAAAAGCTTATTTCAAACTGATAAATATATAGAAGCGACAATGGAGCAGGCAATGTCTGTTCTGTTGCCACTTAAATTATGTCAGTTAGATTCGGAAACTAAAGGGCTTGACTGTCATACTAAGGCTTTACTAACTGTACAGTTAGGTAATAAAGATAATCAAGTAGTTATTGATTGGACTACTCTAACTCTAAGAGAAAAGCAACTAGTTAAAGACTACCTAGAATCAGACAGACTATTTCTTGGATGGAATTTGATGTTTGATTTAACCTTTTTATATGTTCAGGGTATCTATCCTAAGCATATTTGGGATGGTATGATAGTAGAACAGCTCTTATACCTAGGGTATCCAGCTTCGATGCGTGAGAAGAGTTTGAAGGCAGCTGCATGGAATTATTTAAATATTAACATTGATAAAACTGTTCGAGGTAAAATTATTAATGATGGTTTAACTACCGAGGTTGTTATTTATGCAGCAGGAGATGTTACGTATATAGAGGATATAAAGGAAAAACAAGATATTGAAGTAGAAAAGCAGGGCATGAAACTTGCAGTAGAGCTAGAGTGTGAATTTATTAAATCTCTTGCTTACTTTAAGTATTGTGGAGTTCACCTTGACATTACAAAGTGGAAAGCTAAAATGGCTAAAGATCAAGCTAAACTTAATAAGGCTATTTCAGAATTAGATGCTTGGGTGGTAGCTTGGGATAAAGAAAATCCTCATAGTGGCTATGACATTCAATATCCTGAACTTAAATACCCCAAGTATGCGGCTGATTATTCTACTGAAGTAAAGCGATTAATTAAAGATGGATATAAAAGGTTTCCTCAAGAGGACTTACAAACTCCTGATGGTAAAGTTGATGCCTATAAGAAAGTAATTAAGAATCAGTTTACACGAATTGATACTCAAGGGGATTTATTTACAGGATTTGACACTGAACCTAAGTGTGTTATAAATTGGAGTAGTCAAAAACAAGTAATACCTCTATTTGAGTTACTTGGAATTAATGTGGAGACATTTGACAAAAAGACTAAACAGAAAAAGAAGTCTATTGAAGCAAATGTTTTAAAGCCTCAAAAGAATGACTTTCCAATTATTCCTATATTTTTGGAATATCAAGAAGCTGCTAAAGTCGTATCTACTTATGGACAGAACTGGTTAGATGCAATTAATCCTAAGACAGGTAGAATACATGCAGACTTTCATTCTATAGGTACAGATACTGCAAGAGTTAGTTCTGGTGGTGGTATTTGGAAACTAAACATTCAAAACTTGCCGAACGATCCAGAAACTAGAGCATGTTTTACATCTGAAGAGGGTAATGCCTGGTTATCAGCTGATTATCAAAGTCAGGAATCTCGTATTATTGCATCTGTTTCTAAAGATGAAAAGATGATAGACCTATTTGAACATGGTTGTGGTGATGTTCATTCTTTGGTAGCCTATATGAGTTATCCTAATATGATTCCAAGAGACACTAAGATTGAGGATATAAAGAAGCTCTATCATAATTGGAGACAAAAAGCTAAATCTATTGAATTTGCAATAAACTACGGAGGAGACTATAATACTATATCTAAGAATGATGGCATTCCTGTAGAAGAAGCAAAAGAAATTTATGATAATTTTATGGAAGGTTTTCCAGGAATAAAAAGATACCAAGATTATTGTAGAATGGCTGTTATGAGAGATGGTTATATATTACTTAATCCCCTCACTGGACATAGAGCGCATATTTATGATGCTGAAGAATTGCAGGAAACTCGCAGCAAAATGCAAGAACCTGGATTTTGGGAGTATTACCAGAATGCGAGAAAACGTAATCCACAAGATGAAATAGTACAGGAAGTAAGACATTATATGCAGCGTAAAGCAGCTTCTGAGAAACAATCTATTAACTACAGGATGGAAGTGTCCTGTCAAAACTCCTTAAATTCGGGGAAGTCTGAAGCTTGAGTTGTGAAACTAAATGTATGATAATCCCGAGCCAACCTTAGCAGTAATGTTAAGAAGTGTGTAGAGACTAGAATATGGATTCCTGCTTGCAGGAAGGTAAAATTCCACGAAAAGGGAGAATATATTTTTTAATTCCAAAATTTTTAATTATAGTTGAATGTAATTAAAAATTTAAGGAATATGGAAATTGAATCAAAAATCTGTAAAGAATGTGGTAGAGAATTACCACTAGAAATGTTTAGTAAAAACAAAGCAATGAGAGATGGTCACGTTAATATTTGTAAAGATTGTCAACGTGAACAAAGAAGAAAAAGAAAAGATTCTAAAATAATACCGGCTATAAATGAAGGTACAATGATATGTCCGGTATGTGGAGAAGAGTTATCTGTAGATGAATTTGCTATAATGGGCAAAAGTAAAACAGGTAGAGATTGGCTTTGTAAATCTTGTAGACAAAAACATACTCTAATTAATAATGGGCAAGATAAAAATTATTTTAGAAAACTTAGAATAAAACTTTGTCCAGATTATAGAGAAGAGCAACGTATAATTGATAGAAAATCTCGAATAAAAAATTTTAATAGAGCTATGTTTACTGCTGCTAAATATAGAGCAGAACAACGAGGAATAGAATTTAATATTGAATTAGAAGATATTGTTATTCCAGAAAAGTGTCCTATATTAGAATGTCCTTTTATTTATGGAACCTCTGAAAATTATGATTATTCACCGTCCTTAGATAGAATAGATAATTCAAAAGGTTATATAAAAGGAAATATACAAGTTATAAGTACCAAAGCCAATAAAATGAAAAACTCCGCAACACAAGAAGAATTGATAAATTTCTGTAAAAATATATTAAGATATAGTCCGAACTGCTCGAAAGAGACAGAACAAGAGAATAAAGAGTCTCTTGGATAACAAAATTGACAAAATAGGGGAGCAATGTGCTTTAAATTATCTTCTATTAAACTATTTAATTGGATTGTAGATCATAAGCTAATAGATAAGGTAAAGATGTGTGTACCAGCTCATGATGAGTTTAACTTAGAGTGTCCAGTAGCAATTAAAGAACAAGTAGGTAAAGTACTGATTGATTGTATGGTAGCCGGAGGTAAACCATTCTGTCCTAATGTATTTTTAGGAGCAGATATAGATATAAATGACCATTGGGTTCACTAATTTTTAATAATTTAATTATGACTTTTATAATTCATCATCCAGATGGAACAAGAGAACAATATTCTAATCATTATGATGAAGATATTGAATCTGAAAGAGATGCAGCATTTGAATGTGATTATCCTGATTTTATAATAGATGATGATTCTATAGATAAAGCTATTTCTGATTTAAAGAAGGCTATAAAATTACTTTTAAGTAATATTGATTAATGTTATTTGATTATGAAACCAGACTATTTATAGCTAAATTAGTTATAATTAGTATATTTACATTTTTAATAGTAGTATCATTATTAACATATATTTATTAAATGAATAAATTAATTATAACAAGGGGTCTCCCAGCAAGCGGAAAAAGTACTTGGGCTAAGCAATGGGTTCTTGAAGACCCTGAACACAGAGTTAGAATTAATCAAGATGATATTCGACTTATGCTTGGTAAGTATTGGGTTCCTAGTAGAGAAAAGCTTGTACAACATATACAAGAAGAAGCTCTAATTGAAGCCTTACTTAGAGGTTATGATATAGTTATTGATAATACTAATTTAAATGAAAAAGTATTAGATAACTATCGTGTTCTAGTTACAGCTTATGGAAATCATTCTATAGAGTATAAAGACTTCTTTGACACTCCTTTATCTGTATGTATTGAGCGTGATAAAAACAGAGATTTACAAGTTACAGAAAAAGTTATCAGAGGTTTTTATAATAATTATAAGAATAAATATCCTTTAAATGGCAATTAAATGACAATAGATAATTTTAATATAGTAGCTCCCTGGTTTGATAATCTCTCAGACCAGGGAGACTTTTTCTTTGTACAAGTAATGCAAAGAAATAAAGAAAAAAATAATGTAGGTGGTTATGTTATTAAAGATTATCATTTCTTTGATAAAGAAACTTTCTTAGCTAAGAAAGAGGAAATCACTACTTTGTGTAAGGCTTTCGATGCTAGAGCTTACTTTTGGATAAACCCTAGAAATTGTAAACAAGTACAATATGAAATAATCAGAGAAGCTCTAGAAGCTATAGAACTAGGAACTCATAAATTATTTAAATGTGTATCTAAAGCTATTGGTAGAAAAAGATGTAATAGGTATAAATCAAAATGGATATTAGATTTTGATACTAAGGATTGGAGTCTTATAAATAAGTATTTAGATTTAGTTAGAAAATGTAGACCTAATGTAAATAAAATATTATATTATGTTCCTACAGTAAATGGTATTCATGTAATTACTCTAGGATTTGATTTAGAGCAATTTAAACAAGAATTAGCTATAGCTAAACTAGATAATATAGATATACATAAGGATAATCCAACAATTCTATATTATTCAAATGAGTAAAAAATTATGGATAGCTCGAGATTCTGATTATATAACGTATGATTACCCTAATGATGACTATGGTCAAAAACATAAGGGTAAATTACACATATTTTATGATACACCAGAATTAGAGCTTAGAGAAGATAATCCTACAAAGTATTGGGGTTGTTCTAGAAGATATTGTTGGGGAAATGCTAGAGAATTAGCAATAATTCCTAGTTATATGTATCCTGAAATAGAATCTTGTACTTGTTGGCAATTAGATAATTTAATTAAATATAAAGATGAGCATTTTATGAATTATGAAATTATAGGAAATGCCTGATAAATTAGGAGTTTCAATAGTTAAATATTTATGTCCAATTTGTGGTAAGGAAGCTGATAATGGAATTATTATGAACTCTTTACTTACTGAAGAAAATGCTAAAGAAGTAGAGAAGTTGCATAATAAAGCTATTGGATATGCTGACCATGCTTGTAAAGAGTGTGCTACTTATAAGGATAAAGCTGTATTTTTTGTAGGTATAGATGCTTCTAAATCTACTAAAACAGATCCTTATAGAACTGGACAAATTGTTGGTGTTAAAAAAGAAGCTGAAATTGTTGAACATTGTAAGAAGTTTATTCAAACATTGTCTGATGGTTCTCAGTATTGTTTAATAGATAATGAAGTAGGAAAGACAATAGGATTATGGTAAAATCAATGAATCCTCTGCTGTTAGATCCAGTTAGAGTATACGTTGGTAGGTTAAAAAGTAAAATTCAAAGTTTAGAGCATAAAATTAGTAACTTTAAAGAGTATGATGCTCAACGTAAAGTTTATTATAGTAAATCCATGCAACGACTTGGTGAACTGGAATCCTGGATAGATGAAACCGATCCAGAATTTAAGTTACGAAGTAAAATACAATCTCAGAAGCAAACTATAGCTAATTTAAGTGCTGTAATTAGAGCATCTAAACTTGAAGTTCCAGAAGATTTTGATTTGGCTAAAGCTAAAGTTAAAATACTTGAATTACAGAAAGAGGTAGAAACTTTAACTAAGCAAAATACAAATCTAAAGACTTCTGTTTCTGAATTAGTATATAAATTAAATAATCAATCTTAATATGAAGTTAATTAAACAGTCATTTGAATTTATCAATCAAACAGATTTCTCTTTAGTAGGAATCAAAAAGCATATTGAAAGATGTGCACGAGTAAGTTATAGAAGCGAAGATAAGATTACAGACACCTCTTATGAGAAGTTTGTAAATATGCTAGAATCTAGGGGACATGATAGACCCCTTGAATTTGGTACTGTACATCTTAAAATGCCAGAACCTGAATTTAGATCTTTAATTGATATTCTTACAAGTAGTAGAACATATAATGACTTATGGATACATTATAAAATAGTAGAAACTTGGGAAGAAGGTTATACAATTTACGTAACCACTAATTATCGATATTATAAATTAATGTGGAATCAGATGAATACTCTTTCAGAATATTTTGATAAGACTGACTCTGAATATTATCCTAAAAGATATACAGTTCATATGATTCTTGATCGTGGTGTTATGGACGAGTTTAGAACTCATGTAGGATTGTCCCATTTGGCTGAAAGTACTCGTTATTGTAACTATTCTAAAGATAAGTTCGGTAATGAGTTAACTTTTATTAAGCCATGTTGGCTAAATGTACCAGAAGGAAAGTATAACCATTGTATTATGGTTAGCAAAAATTCTCCAGATATTAAAATAGAATGTGTAGGAAGTGATGAAATAGGTAAATACTATAATATAGGGGAAGATGAAGGTATATTTCTAAATGGTCTAATTCAATCAGAATTAACTTATTTGAATTTAATTAATAATAAAAAATGGACACCTCAACAAGCTCGTTCTGTACTTCCTTTAGGTATTAAGTCTGAGCTTATCTCTTGCGGATTTGAAGATGCTTGGGAAAACTTCTTTAAGAGAAGAGATGCTCCTGATGCTCATCCAATGGCTCAAGAAATAGCTAATCCAATGCATAAAGAATTTTTTAAGTTAACTAGAGCATCATGATTATCTTAATTATAATATATATAATATCTATTATAGGAGCTATATTAAGTATTAGATATGATCAAGCCATATTTGATGAGGATAGTTGGACTATATTTTTAGTATTCTGTCCTATAGTAAATAGTGGTATATGCTTTATAGAAATAATGGACTTCTTGCCTATTAGTTTATCATATCTTAATAGAAAACTGTATAATTTGATTACTTATAAAGCTTATAAAAAATGAACTTCTTAGATAAAAAAGTAGAAGAGATTCTTAAAAATCATCCTAGTGGTGAAGATTTTTTTAATCACTTAGATGATATGATTCGAGGGCACAAGAGTATTATTGATGCTGCCTGGGATAAGTTAGTTCAATGGTGTTACGATGAGCATCTATGGGTAAATAGGGGTATCCCTACATTTGGTTGGAATGGTCTAATTCTCACAGGTGCCTTTGGAAGAGCAGTATTTAATTACATGCCTTATGAGATACGTAAAACCTTTGAGCAAGTAATATTAGTTAATGGGGGATTGCGACAAGAAGACACTAAAGCACAAATATTAGTTAACCAAATAGATGTTGATGATTTTATTTTATTTGATGACTCTTTTTATTCAGGCACTACTAGAAATAAAATAGAAGAAGCCCTCAAAGAAATTCGTCAAGGTTGTAAAATCATCCAGACTGTGTGCATTTATGATGGTGGTAAAGACCCTAATGTAACTTCATTATATAAATATTATAAGTAAATGGGAAGAAGAGTTATCTATACATGTGATTGCTGTGGGTCTGCTATAGACCTAGACAAGCAAGTGGGAATCTTAGAATATTGTAGTGTTGAAAATGCTGCAGATGAAAGTTGGGAACTTAATAGACGCAAATATATATGTAACACATGTTTAGAGAAAATTTCATTAATTATGAGCAAATGAATCAAATAGGTAAAATAGAAAAATCGTATTCTTATACTATTCCAGAGGGTCCTCATAAAGGAGAAACCCTTTGGAGTGGTAGATATTGTGCAGTCAGTTGTGTAGTACTAGCTAAAGAGGATGATAAATGGTATGTATTAATTAATAAAAGAGGTAAAGGAACACCTGATGACCAAGGTAAATGGAATATGCCATGTGGATATTTAGATGGTGGAGAATCTGCCACAGAAGCATGTTCTAGAGAAGTTGCCGAGGAATGTGGAGTTAGTATTCCTTCAGAAGCTTTTGCATTAATTAACGTGGAGACTGACCCTAAGAAGTGTAATAAAGGTAATGTTACTTTAAGACATTTATGTATTCTAAGTCTTAGAAAACCTATTGGTAAACTCAAAGAAGGTGGAGAAAAAGATGAAGTTGATGGAATTAAATGGTTGCCTATAGAGGAAATTCCTAATTATAACTGGGCATTTAATCATAAGTCAACTCTTTTAAATGAAATTGTTCCTGAATTGAAGACAATTTATCATAGATATTTAATAGGTGCATTAGAAGTAACTTACGAGTAAATGTTAGTTTAGATTAGTATTAATTAGATCAATTATTTATTTTTAAATATATTGTTACATGAACTCATTACAGAATTTGTTTGGTCTTTCTTTTAGCTCTAAGTTGAATAATATTTAGTCTTCTTTTCAGACTGCTCACGATAAAGCAGTTACTTTAATTTCTAAAATGAATGATAAGATTTCAGAAAAAGAAGAGGAAGTAAAGAAGATTCAGTCTGAAATTAAGGACATTGAGAATATTAAGGCTCAGGCAGATAAATTCGTAGGTAATCTTAAAAGCATCTTAGTATAATGTATAAGGTTAAGGAGACTTTTGAATATCTTGTAGATGATTGCAATGACTTTTGTTCAGTGCATGATGCCTTAGAAATGGATACAAGTATGCCTTGCCCTTGTTGGGATGGAAGTAAAGTTCCTGTAAATGAAAAAGGAGAAGAAGAGTGTATTCCTTGGGGTAATAGTACTATCGGAGTCATGAATAATGCTGTATCTGTAAATAAAGATACCCTTTTACAATTAATTAGAGACTCTGAAAAATTAGCAGCTTTAGAGGCTGAGGGAGTTGATAATTGGGAAGGTTATAACTTAGCTATAAGAGAACTTAATACTAGTTATCAAAAGGATGCTATAACTGATGAAGTATTAATTAAGCAATATTGTGAATGATTGATTTTGAAACTAAAAAAGTGCTGTTCATTGATTTGGACGGCACTTTAATTAAGACTATTTCAGGTAAAACATTTCCTGAAGATATTACAGATTTTAGAATCCAGTTACCTGTGTTAGATAAGATTAAAGAGACATTTCCAAATCTTAGCTATTTCTTTATAGTAACTAATCAAGGTGGTATTGGCAAATTTATATCTGAGGCGGATTTTGGGACTAAAATAGATGCAGATATGGATTTAATAGAAGTATTTCCCAAGGAAGTAACTATAACTGAGTATGTTAGGAATTAAGGAAAACGATAAACCTATAGATATTGAATATTTAGTAACTGCTTTAAGAAATCAATTAAGACTATATCCAGAAAGAATCCCTAATATAGGAGAATTTATGTGTATTGATAAAGTAGGTTATAATGGAGTTGATATACATACTATTTTTGATACAATTACTGAAGAAGTAGAATTAATAATATGTTTAAATAAATGCAATTAATAACTCCTGAATATATAAATAATAATCTTGATCTTTTTAAATATTTACAAAAGATTGGAATACTTCCAGATGATTCTAATGTAAGAGATAAAAATATTGGAGAAAGTAATTATTCTAAGTCTATAATTCAGCCTTGGTCTGTATGGCAAGATTGGAAATTAAATCCTTGGGATGCTGATATAGTTAAGCGTATATATAGAACTAAGGTATTACAAGGAAAGACTGAGAGTGAAGCTAGAATAGAAGACTACGAAAAGATTATTCATATATGTCAAGAGAGAATAAGACAGCTGAAAAACAATTAAGTGACCCAGAGTATTTCTATAAGTTTATGGGGCACGCCCCAGACAATTGTAAAATTATTGGAAACTTAAATATAATAATTAATATGAAAAAATTAAATTTAGGAGATCTCTTTACTAGAGATAAATTTAGAAAATATGTTAAAGAAGGAGGGTTTCTTGATACCGATGGTGAAGGACAGTATTCTAATGAGAATGGAGATTGGACAGGTAAATGGCTATCTCCTTCTTCCTTTACACGAGATGAAGATAAAAACAAAAATATGGAATATACGCATGTAATATGGTATAATAAATAATAATTAAGGGTAGTATGTTGGCGTAAAGCTGGCATACTACCCTATTTTTTTTACTTTATAGGGGTGAGTTAGCATTAGCTAGCTTGCCCCTATTTTTTTTAATTTATGTGTGATACTTATTACAGTAAGTACACTAATAAATAGTATAAGTATCTAGGTGCATCCTTTTGAGATATTTCTCAGCTAAATCTATAGTATCGAATGTCATTTTAGTTTTACCTAATTTATTATAATGACATCTAGGATATTTAGTAGATAAATTGTCCCTAGGTTTCATAAAAATAATTATTGATTTTGAGCTTTAGCCCATAATTTATAGGTATCTTGAAAACTTCTAAATAATGCTTGTGAATTCATTATAGTTTCAGTTAAAGATTTATTCCCGGTAACTAAGTTCCATATATCATTAATTATCTTGGACTATAATTTATAAGTAGCAGGATTGGTAGAATTACCTAAATAATCTAATACTACTAACGGTCCTTTAAATCCGTCAAAAGCACTATGACCTCCTTTATATATAAGTTCAGTAATTGCATTACTTATTAAGTTCTAACCATCTGCATTTTTCTTGTGGTCTTTATACATAGGATTAAATACTAATCCAAATAGACCTGCTACTATCAGACTAACTAACAAATCAGAGAATAATTTACGTAAATTAGCCTATTGCACTTCATTATTCCAAATATTTTCTTTAAAACCGTCTATACCATTATAATGAAATTCTTTAAAAGTATCAGCTATTGTATAAATTATTCCTTGTACCATATCTGGAACATATTTAACTACAGGAGCATTTTCGTCTCCTCCTTCTTCTAAGGTTACTGCTTCCCCATATTTATTCCAATATAGAGGTTTACCATTTCTTGTTTCCTGCTCTACATGATAAGAACTATTTGAGATTTGTCTTGATTTTCCATAGTTATCTATTAAACCATTCATCCATGTAGAAAAAACTGCAAAATTACGACCTATTGCAATATTCTCATATTTAGCTTTAGTACTCTAGTTATATGCTCCATATATACTGTCTGCGAGATTTTTAAATGAAGTTACCTAAGCTTGGGTATATGCATCAGGTAAATCATCTCCCTCAGTTAAACTAGTTCCATTTTCCTAATTCATCATACGCATTAAGCTGAGATATAAAGAACGCTACTTCTAATAAGCAACTTCATCTGTTCTATCCCCTTTTGCATATAAATCAAAACGCTTATCTCGTCTCCAATCATAAACTAACTAACCATCTTTAATATAGTAGGCATCAAATACTCCATCATGTTTCATTTGTGCAGTAAATAACACCATTCTATTTAAATAGTCTGGTCCATAAAGAGTAGAATAAGCCCAGTTTTCCCAATTTAAAATACCACCTCTACAAGTTTTCTAACCTTCAGAAATTTTAGCAATATCCATATTAGATAATCTATATTTAAGATTTAACTAATTAAGTTTACTAATAGTCATAATATTTTGAGGTCCCTCTACTATTACTTCTTTATACCCACTGAGGACTTCAGCAGCAGTTATATCTGTTTGATATTTATTTATACTTCTTGCTAAGTTCTCAAATAAACCTTGAATAGTATCACGAACAGTTCCAGCTACATTACCAGCAATATAGCATTTACTAACAGCTCTTCTAATAGGGTCAATTAAAGCTTCAATAGCTTTAGTTTGAGGTTCCATTATAGACTAATTAAATACAGAAACTGACAAGAAATCATTTATGGTCTTTACTGTATGTTCTACATTTTTAATATCATCTTCTGTTTCTCCCTTTAAGTATAAATCAAGTAAAATACCTTTGGTTCTAGTTAACATTTTCTAATATTCAACAGACTAAATATGTTTTTCCATAAAGTCAATTAAAATATTTTCAACATTAGTTTCAAAGTAATCCAATCCTTTTTCATTTAACCAGTTAGCTCGTCTATTAGAATCTTCGGATCTTTTAAATGGATTATATGCTTGTAAATTTTCTAAGTCAGCTTTCCTTTCGGCTTCCTCCTCTTCATTAAGGGTATCATCCATAAATTCATTATAAGCATCTACTGGATGCATTATTCGCTTCATCCATCTTTGTCCAAATTCCTTAAAACCCTACTTAGCCTTAGTTCTACGAGTGGCAATTGAAGCTCTTTCTAGAGGAACATCCAAATAATTTGTATTTTTAATAGAATCAATAAGATGTGAATCATTAATTCCAGTAAACTACCAAGTCTAACCTCGCATTTCATATCTTATTTTATTTATTTCAAATAAAACATTTTTTAAAAATTCTCTTTCTGAAGTATTTAAGTCACTAGCTTCATCATAAGGATTTTTAAATTTTAATTCTCCAACACTTAAATAATATGGATCGTAAAGATTTTTAAAGATTCGTACTTCATCACCTATGGTACTATTACGTAATGCCGTATATCCTTTAGCTTCAAAAAATTTATTCATAACCTTACGTAATGGAGAATATTCATGTAAAACTCTATCAGCTACTTTGTTTACAGCCTACTAAAACATAAAACCAGTTACACGAACATTTGTATTAGGAATACTTTGAGTTTTAAATATATATTCAGACATCTATCCAAAAGCTTCATTTTCAATAGATAAATCTCCATTATACATATTTAAGGCTCTTAAAGCTGATATATAAACTTTTGCCAAAGAAGATAATGTTTTATCTGCTGAATAAACTAATTCTTTAATTCTTCTAGGATTTTTAGGTAATCTATCCATATGTTCTATTTTATCAATAATAGTCTAAAGCTTAATTAGTTTACCTTCAATAGTTTTAGTAGTTTCCAAACCATCTACTATAGTTCCATCTAAATTAGTTTTTGATATAATATCATCTTCTATTTCTTTAAGTTCAGACACTTCTGGATGACTACTTAAAGCTTCTCGCCAAGTTTGAATCATTAATTCAGCAGGATCTATAGTTTCCACACCTTCAAAGTTATTGTTTAAACTCAGTGAGCTATTATTTTCTTTAACTACATCTACTATTGTCTTAAAATGAGGTAATAACATAGATATATCCATTTCACAACCTTTTTTATTATGTAAACTGGATATTCCTACCACTTTTAAAGTTCCTAATTTAGGAGTAAAAGGTAATTTAGGCAATATCTAGTTTAAAGCAGTGAGAGTTTTTATAGCTTCAATATTACCATAATTAGCCTACATTGTAAAATTTTTATTATTTAAGTCTGTAAGATAAGAACCTAATAAATTTTCTCTTCCTTTATATTTGACTTTAGTACCAACGTCAAATGGGGTAATTGTAACAATATCAATCTAATTAGTAACTTTATGCTTAAATAATAATATATTAGCATTAGTTAAAGTGCTATTATCTATTAGTTCCCACTTGTAATCTGGTTTACCATCTGGATCTCTAGTATCAAATTCAAAATACTTATTTAACTACTTCTATATAAAAGAACTATTCTTTAAAGAACAATAAAAAGAATCTAGTCCCTATTCGTAGGCAGCTTGTATATCTGCTACAACACGATAGGATGCTTTCTATGCTGGTGTAGAATTTATTAACTAATCTTCCAATTGAGTTACCATAGCTACAACCTATTCATTATTTTCGCCTATTCTAGTATCATCCACATGAACGGTTTCTTTCTATCCAGGAAATAATATATCCCAACCTTTTTCTTCTGAAGGTTTAGCTATCATATTCCAATTGGCTTTAACCCATCCTTTAGCTGATTCTTTAATACCATTTGCAGTAACCTCTATACTCTAATTAGGAAAAATTCTTGCTAATTGTGTATTAATAGTATTAAAGTCCTCATCATTAATATCAATAGCTTCTATATTAGAATCTATAAAATTGGCTACTATATTATCATATTTCTACATAGTATATTGAGAATCTTTCATATCATAACTAATAGCTTTAGATGCTTCTATTCCAGTAATATTCTAGAACTAATTATCATATTTAACCTTTATAGGAATAAGATTAACTCTAATATCAGTAGCATTTATACCATTATATGCTAAAATTCGTTTTAAGAACGCCAGTTTATATTTGTACTTTTCTTTTTTAACAGCTGCCCAATCAGATTCATTATCTATAGATACAGCAAGATTATATATATCTAAAGTTCCATCTGGTTTTACACATAAATAGTCAATATGCCCTATGATATTTTCTATCTAATCACGTAGTTTAGCAGAGACATTTAAGTTTTTTAATAAATAAGCTCTATTTCCCCTATTTTTCTTAAGTACCTCTTTTTCTACAGAGTTAACTACATCATGTAGCTAATTAAATACGGGTTGTAAAGAGGTGTTTAAAGTAGCCCCAGCAAAGTGTCTATCATCATCCTAACTAGTAGAAGAAACTATAATTCGGTGAGCATCAGCAGCATCTTTAGCTATAGTTTCCCAATTCTACTTTCTTTGTTTTATAGTATCCTCAGCCTACTATTCAGTATATCCCTAATTTATTAACTACTCTTTAACTATAGGTAAGTATTCATTATCAAAATCTATACGAAACATAGGAGGTTTACCATCTACTTTAAAGTAAGCTGAATCAATAAATGTCTAAGTAGTAAAATCCTTTCCTGCATTTATATCTACATCGTCTATAGGAGATTCTTTATTTGCTGAGAATTTATATTCCTTTTTAAGTTTATCTAATTTATCGTATAATACGGTCTACTTATCATGCTCTAAACTATATAATATAGCTAGAGCACTCTAAATATCACCATCACTAAATTCTTCTATTAAAGATTGATACGAATTATATACTTTGTTATTAAATCTATACTTACATCCCATTAACAACCAAATTCTTTTATTTTACCTAATTCTATATTCTATCTAATTAAATTGGCTATCTTCATATTTCTTCTTATAGCTTCTGAATTCTCTAAAATTCCTTCTTTCATAAATGTATCAAAAGATAATCCTGATTTAGCTATGGGATTTGCTACATTTTGAGGAAAATTGTCAAATATGAGTTTGAAATCTTCTAAAAAATCCTAACCTTTAAATTCCTTAAGTAAGCTCTATTTCTAAAACATCTGATCAGCTATCATATCCGCTACACACTCCTCTAATTTATCCTACATTGCAAAGTTAGTATAAGCTTCATTAATATAGTCTAAATTAGTTCTAAATTTAGGTTTTTGCTAGTATTTAGTTATAATCGCTTGATAACTATTAGGATATTTAGCTTTTAAAACTCCTAAAAATATATGAGCCATCTCGTGAAATACATCAGATACATTAGCATTACTACTATTTATATAGATTTGTCCATTATATATAAAGGCTCTAGCATTTTTTACATTAATTTTATTCTACTATCCAAAGTCATTTAGTTCAGTTTGAGACATAGTATTTATAGCTATACCAAACTTTTCATTAAAATATTGGACTGCCTATTCCATTGAAGCTGTAGTAGGTTTTGTAGCTGCTTCATCTCCAAACTTACCAGTAATATCTATTTTATTACCGTTATTTTCTAGATATTTAAGAGTAGCTATTTTACCTCGCATTTCCTCTACTAGATAACTTTTAGTTTCAGCTTTATTTATTTTATCTACTATTTCTTTACCTAATTTCTAATTACTTTTAATTAACTAATTAATATCAGTATTTTTATTTTCAGCTGTTTTTAAGTCTTTAATAAATAAATAAACAAAAGCAGCAGCTTTCTCAGGAGTATTTAGAGTTTCAATACCTTCTATATCAGGAAATACTTTTCTAAAATCTGCTAAAGTACCATTTAATACCTAGTTAAATATTTCAGGCAACTTATGTATACTAGGTAACTAAATATCTAAAGTAGTTATTATCTATCCTTCTTTAACTCCTTTTAGTTCTATTCTAGAAGTACGTGTAGCAGTTGGATTCATCTTAATTGAGTATAATCCTGCTTCTCTAAGAGTTTGTGTAGCATTCCAATCATCTATTTTAGCTTTTGCTGCTTCTAAAGAACTAAATGTTTGAGAATATGAATTAGGAGATATTATACTTCTAGATATAGCATAGTGTGTAACCTTAGTACTAGGATTATAATACTTATAAATATAAACTCCATGATACATACCATCAGTATCAACTCCTTCTTCTGCTTTTACAGGACTAAATAAGTATTTAGAATCATAACCAAAATTATATACTTCACCTAAGGACGAATATGGGAAAGATAAAATTAACTATTTAGCAGATTCTTTCTACTATACTTCTTCTTTAGTTTTATATTTAATCTATATTTTATCATCCTAAATAGATATGTCAGGATTTAAATTAGCTAATGCTGTTTTCAATAGTCCAATTGCTTGTTTTGGACTATTCTTAATAGTTTTATCTAAAGATTCTAGTTTAATTCCCTATTTATCCCACTCTTTCTATAATTCTTCCCACTTATCTTTAATTTTATATTGTGGAATTTTTTTATCTACAGCTTCTTTAATAACTTCTTTTGTTTCTCCTCCCATTATTTTAGAAACTTTTGCTTTCATTAGATTAGGATCAAATAAGAATATATTATGTAGGAATGCCTATAAATCTTCCTAACTTAAACTATTAAAATCCTAAAAAGAAGGCATATCTTGTATATAATTAGAAAGTACTGAATATAAATTTTTCATAGTAAGTTTATATTCAAATCTATTTTTATGTTTAGGATCTTTTATACTCCTAATAGCTAATTCTAAGTCAGACTTACCAATATCTGAATTATATATGTCCTATACCTTACATAATATATTATTAAGAGTCTTAGAAGGAATTATATTATTACCATTTGAATCTTTAAAAGGTTTATACTTAGATTTATTATCTAAATAATCTAATAAAAGTTTTTCTCCAGTAATATTATATTTATTTATTATAGAATTTAATTCCTCTTGATACTCCTTCAGGTCTTCTCTAAGTGTGTTATTATCTATAGCTTTCTTTATTTTCTATCTCTAATCGAGATAATTAAATAAGTCCTAAGCACCATAAAACCCATTTACAAAGAAAATATCTGAACCACTAGGGCTTACTACTCTGCCAAAATATTTAGAACCATTTAACTAAATTTGATTACAAGCTATTATAGTATGATTTTCGTTAATCTCTAATTCAGGGAAAGCTTCTTTTAAATCAGGATATTTATCCTAAAGCTATCCAAGGGTAGTATTACTAATAAATTCATGTTTTTCTACATCTGATTCTTTTAAAGCTTGTACTCTAGCTGCCCTAAAAAGAGCAGCTAGTTTAGTACGTTCAGCTTTAGGCAATTGAGTAATTAATTCAACTGCTCTATTTATATCTATATTCTCATCAGTATTTTTTAATAATGTTTGCTCCTAGGTCTATAATTTACCGTCTACATAATTATTAACTAATACCTTTATATCACATCCCATTAATTAACAGTCTTTTATAAGTGAAGCTTTATTAGAAGTTATATACTAAGTTAACAAGTTTCTAATACCATCTATAGTCTATTTTTGTTCATCTGCATCTAAATCCTCAAATTTACCATCAAAGTCTACTATCTTAGTTAAGAATAATGTATTATGCATATTAGGCATTTCTAAAGGACTATTCTCACTAAAGTTTTGGTATCTATTCATCTTACTTTGATAATCTTCATCTGGCACAGGTGGTGGAATTAAATCATACTCCTAGTACTAGTTATTGCTATCTAATTTTTTGAGCACATATCCCCGAATAGGGTCATTTACTTTAACAAAAGGCTCCTAATGGTAGCTTTCTGCATAAGTACTAATTATAGGAGCTGCTGCTATCTAATAATCAGTATAGTTATATTCCTAATCAGTTTCAATATCCCAATCCTAATCTGATATAAATTTTAAATACTAATTTAAAATATTTTTAGGATTAGTACAAACTTTGAAAGATGTAGTAAGACGTTCACCACCATACTAGTTATTGTTTACTGCTATATTATACATTTGTAAAATATCTGCAATAGTATAATCTCCCTAGTACTATCTAGTCTCAAAATCAGCCATTCCTCTTAATATATCGTCATAAGCCTCTCTAGACTATATGGTTATATCAGGATTAAGCAAATCTATATCAGTTGCTAATACCTCTGTATTATTATAAGGAACTAGAGTAAGATGTTTAACTAAAGAATTATTAGGATAAGTTTCCCTTAGGTAATTAAGAAACTCATGTTCAACCCAATGTTTCAAAGTAGATATACCGTTTATAGTACTTGAATCGATTTTGTTAACTTTAATACTCTAAAAATATGGATCAAATCCATCTGCCTAATTAACTGCTATTGGGGTAAGTGTTCTCATAAAAGATAATGTATTTAGTTTATCAACATATTTAATTACTCCATTTAGCTATTTATCATTAACATTTTCAGAGTTAGCTAGCAGCTTATTAACTAATCTACTCTTAGATGCAAAAGTATTATTTGCTACAACAAGTGATTTAAATAACTATAAAATCTATTTATAGTGTGGAATCTACTCCATCATTTCAAATACATTAGCAGTACTTTTAATTATATCATAGTAATCAGATACTTGTTTTCTATATTCATCATCTACTAAATATTTATATATATCAAAGTTATTAATTAAATCCTGTTCGTGAGCAATATCCAACTCATTTGCTATATACTCTGGGTCCAAAGTAGGATTATTTTCGTGTAATCTACTAATTAACTATTCTTTAGCCTATTCAGCTTCCTAAACCACCTCTTCCTTAGATCCTTCTTTAGGATATATTTTAGATACATTAATATTTAGAGCTTTCTCTCTATCTGTAACTATTTTGGACATACGATTCATTCTAGAAAGTAAATCTAATTCAGAAGTAGGTAATCCCTAATTAAGTCCTAGCCAAGCAGATGATATTGTAGAAATTTCAGAGGCATCATTATATAGATTTCTAAATTCTTCTATATCATTTTTAAAATCTGAATCTTTCTTATATTGTGCTCTAACTTGTCTTAATTTATCTGTTAAATCTTGACAGTATCTAAGATAAGAGTTAACTTCAACGTCATTAGTATCAATTAATTCAGTTAAATCAACATCCTAATTAATTATAGCATAATTAATATAAGCTTGCATAACACTTCCTAATCCTTTAATATCTTCTTCTTCAGATAACCCGGCATTCTACTTAACTAAATCATAGATATCAGTATTTTTTAATGAATTAATTACATATTTAATTTTATTCATCCATACTGTCTCCTATTCACCAGTTTCAATGTCTTCTTTTACTGTTCTTATTTGTCCATGTAAGAATTTATTAACTCCAACAATACCCTAAGCTAAATTAATAGCCATAGCAGCATTACCACTTTCATTCTAGAACATATTAGGATTAGCTAACTAATCTATAAGTTCTGACACTGGACTGGTCATAAATGCAACTAAATCATTTATGTTTAGTCCCATCATCATTCCATATACATACATTCTAGCAAAATTAGTTCCAGCATTTATCTTAGCAAGAATAAGCTCTTTAGCATTATCAGTAGCTGCGGAAAGAAGCTAGGAGATTAATTGATCAACATATTTATAATCTTCATTATCAAGAACGCCAAATTGACTCTATAACGTCGACTTTATTTGTTCATCATATCTATTTAAATCAGGGATATGATTAATAGTCTACTCTATTGGAGTACCCTTAGCTCTTCCATTTATTCTTTTATAAGTATGCTAAAATTTTAATTTATTTATTGCTTCCTAATTACCGGACTTCAGCACTTTTGTCCAATAATAAAAAGTATTAAACCATACTTTTTCACCATTAGCCGCCACACTAATCACATTCTTACCTACAAGGTTTTGATACTACATAATATACTTAGTCATAGGATTAAGCATATTTAAAGTAGCTGCCTAGTTACCTTTTGGAGAATTATCAGCAGCTTTACGCATAATACCCATAGCAATAGCTGTATATGCCTAATCACGATTTCTAATATCATGTGATACCTAATAGATGTTTGCAGAAGCTACGTTTTTAAATGCCGATTCTGCTACATTATCAGAAATAAGATAGTTTTCGTGCCAGTTAATAGTCTCTATAAGAGCTTCTAGTACCCCTGCGTCTCCCTTATAATTTATACCATTATGTTTTTCTGCAATTTTAATTATTATTCCTAACTATCTAATAAAATCTGCATTTGCTAATTCTCTAACATTGTATAATACTTTAGTTAAGTCCTAACCATCTGTTAAATTAGCTAAAATATTTATATCACTAGATATATCATAATCGCCTTTATATACAACAATATGTTTGGGAATAGGCAAAGTCTTACTAGCTTGTAAAGTTTCTACACTATTATAATTAAATAAAGGACTCCATCCTATATAAGCAGCATTTTCATCATAAGACTGTCCCATTATATAAGCCTTATCAATATCCGTTAACCTTACATCTTTCAATGTAAGACCGACTATATCATCAATCACCTAAAAGATGATTGTCTTGCTCTTCGGAATTTAATTGTAAAAATTGTTCTTTAGTAAAATTGTTTCTAATTTTATATTTTAAAGATGGGACTTGTAATATATATGGTTTTATAATATTAACAAACTTAATTGTGTCTTCATAAGCACAAGTCATTATAGAGAAAGTATTTTTGCCCTCATTAAAGATATGCATATTAATATTCCAAGTTTCCTTAAAATAGTTTATAATTACGTTTGCAATATCTTCTCTAACACATGTAGCTATTCGTATAGTATATTGTATACTGTTACGTTGTTTAGAAGTGTTTATATTTATACAACCATCATCCATATACCAAATTGCTATACCCTGAGGTGTAAGCCAATTTAACAACTTTCTAGTAAGGGTTTTCTTTGGAACATATACAGTTCTACGTAGTGCTTTTATAGTAGGATTTATAGAAAATTGTGAATACAATACTTCTTTTCCTGTGTTGTACCCACATTTAGAAACATATTCTTTTATTCCATTTAATTTAAATCCTGCATCTGTAGCTAATTTAACTTTCCATTCTAGAAACTCTCTTTGATGCTTAGAATGACTTAATTTGAAAACATAATTGCTAGAGATAGTTCCATCTCCGATAAGTAACGCAATTAATAAGCTTTTTTGTTCTTTACTTAATTTTTTTACAATTTTCCTTTTCATAAATATTACTTTTTAATTAAATTTAATAATTTTTATCTATAAAAAGGTTCCTACTCTCTTTCGAGATAGTCTGTGAACCTTCATCTTTATAAGTATATTGATAAAATTATCAATGCAAAATAATTTTATTGATAAACTTATCTAAGATGCTTGGCTGCGGATTGTCCAATTTTATTTTCTTTTACTATGTCTTTAATAGTTAATTAAAGCCCTTATATCTATTTCTAGTATAAGTTAGTGAAATAAACTCTAAGGATTTTCCCGTCAATTCACAAGATTTAACGACTACAATATTTATTACTTGTTATATTTTATGCAAGTAAAGGGTTATGTCAATAAAATAACGATATTTTATTCAATAGTCAGAACCCTATAAATAAGTCTAGAAATGACTTACATAAGATATATTTTTAGAGTTTTCAGTCCATGCTATATTTTTCATAGTCATAAAGGACTATAAAGATTGAGCAGGAATACGAGCAGCTATAAAGTTCTAAGAATCTAAGAAACTAACATATCGTTTATGTGCCTCTTTTCTTAAGAAATCTTCTAATAATTCTTCATACGTAGCCTTATTTTTTTTAGATAAAGCTACAAGTTCATCTTTAGATTTCTATTGATTGGTAGCTGTAATTCTGCCTAACTAAGTCTCTAATAATTTTCTTACATCCTAATCAATTAACTAATTTTTTATGAAGAAACCACTTGCAGAACTAATATGCTTAAGAGCACCTTCACTATATACTTTATAGTTATTTATCTAAGCTAATTTATAATTATCTGCTCTATAAATTTTAGCAATAATAGAAGCCCTCTATTTAGCTGCGTCTGCTTCATTACCTAAAGCTATCTCAAAATCAGATAATGGAGCTATTTCATAAAGGGTGTGAGTTTTATAAACAACTCTTCCCTTTACTATCTATTTAGTAGTTTCAACATATTGCTTCACATAATCAACACGTCTTTGAACAGAAGTTGGGTCATCTAAATCCCTTAATCTATACTAATTAGGATCTAATACTATACCATCATTATTTATAAATTCTCCATCTTTATATGCGACCTCTGGAGCATTAATCCATTTACCAACTTTAAATAAATCTCTATTACCTCTAGTTAAATAAATTTCTTCTTTATCATTGGTACTTAACTAACTGGCTTCAAATCCTTTATACTAAATATAGTCATTATTTTTAACGGGTGTTAAAGTTATTAAAGTAGTATTACCTGTATCTTTTACAAATGCAAAATCATAACTAGTATTAGCAGGAGCATTTATTTTATTAAACTTCTTATAAAAATAGTCCTCCCCCTATTTAAGAACTTCAGCAAGAGATTCATTTTCTATTCCGAATTTATCTTTATAGATATTGGACATTACAAGTTCAGCAGCATAATTCTGTAAACTTCCCTACATAATAGTTTTCTAATTACCAAATCTATCAGTATAAGTTCCATTATGAATATTATTTAATTCAGCCTAAACTAATGATTGGTGATTAGCTTTTTTACCTTTAGGATTAGTATAAGCATCTCTAATAACTGGAGAGTCAAATATATTCATATATTCTCCTGTTTCAGAATCCTACCATCTAAGTAAAGAAGGTCTTAAATCATGCGGTCTAACTATATTTTCCTAATATTTAAAATTATACTATTGTCTTTCACCAGTAACTACAGATTTATCAGGCAATACAACCGTCCCAACTAACTAAGTAGCTACTGCTGATAACTCTGTAGAATCTGCTATCCATTTACCATTAACCTTAGTTAAATTTAACTCTGCTGTAGGTGAAGTTATTTTATATGTACCTTTTTTATAGTCAACTTTTATAGATACATTATTAGCTATTTCTATATCGTTAATTCCATCCTTAAACTTGTAATAGTCATCCATAGAATTTAATTCTACAGTATGAATTTTTCCTTCTGAATCAATAATATTTACATTATCAGAAGGCATAAACCAGCTTTTATCAGGTCTTATTTCTACTTCTTGCTATTTTCTATTTAAATATCTCTAAATAAGCTAATGATTATAACTAGTTATATCCTATGTATCAATTCTATCAGGATTTTCTATTTTTAATTTTTGTACCTAATCTTCTAACTATTTAGTAGATTGTCCATTTATAAAAAACTCTCCTATTGAATTAGTCTGTGGTGTATAGTCTTTGTGACCCTATAATAGAGTAATTAAAGACTATTTATAGTCTTCCTAAGCTCTTTTTAAGATGTCAGTTGCCATTAATTTCTCACCTCCAAACTCAAAGTATTGAATCATATGATAGGCAGGAACCATAACACATCCTGAACCTGGGTGCTTACGTTTGATAGCTTCTTTGTTAATTGTGCTGGCTAATGTAGCAATAAAATCAGAATATACATTAGGGTCACTAAATGGTATTTTAGAACTATCCTACTGATGATTTTTACTTTTATAGAATACAGATTCTACTGCCTACATAATTACATGCTACAAACTCTCTCTATCTTTAATAGCAGAAGATTTCATTACAATTCTACCAATAGCATCATATAAATCAGACTAAGCTTGTTTTGGATCTTCAAAATTCTGAATAAAGGTATCTACAGCTTCACTCATTTTCTTAGTAGTGGCTAAGGAAGCCCTTCCAAGACCCTAAAATATTTCATCAGTGTTATCATATGTAAATCCATATGCTGATGTTGCAGTGATAACCTGAGAGAACTCTGTGAGTTCAGAATCTATAATATCATGGTCAGCATTCATCTACATCCCAAGACCATCTGAATCTACTTCAAAATAACTAAGGTCTTCATCATCGTACCAGGCACTAGATTGATTAATATTCTATGCACCATTTTTTACTGCTGTATTATTTAAAGCATAACCAATATGATACTGTTTAAGAGGTTGTATATAGTTATCCTAATCAAGAGGAGCATTTACACTTTCATTAATTTTATGACCAACTGCATTCATAAAATTAACAACTACCTCATTACTAAATTCTGAGTAGTTTCCCTTACTATCTACACAATTAATACCTCCTAAAGCTGTATGCAATTCAAATAAAGAATTAATAGTATGCTTATTAGTCATTTCTGGATTAGACTAATCCATCAAGAATGCCTATGCCTATTGCCAGGTATCAAAAGTGATATGATTACTTTTCTAGTTAGGGGAATCATAAAATATATGATATACTTTATGCGAAGGAGCTTCTATACCCTTAATTACAGGTGCCTCTGTGGTATAATATAGAGTATTTTTTTCTTTAGTTATAGTTTTATTAAAACCAGTAATTTGAATCTGGTCACCATATTTATCTTTATAGTATAACTAATTATCTTTAACTCCGTCAGCATTTCCGAGAATAACATTATTAAACCATCTAGCTGTAGCTAAAATTTTAGATTCATCAAGATTACCTAAAGCTATGGATTGCATTAAATCTACATCACCCTTCCATTGTAAGTTAGTCATCTTTTTAAACATTCTAAAAAGACTAGTGTGAGAATTTAAGGAAGCTCGCATAGTTTCATTAGTAATAGTATCAGTTGCAAACTTAGCTAAGAATGCAGTACCTGTTACTGGATCATAAGCATGCCAAATAGGTTTTTTAATAAATCCTACAGCCTAAGAACCTAATGCTTTGTTCTCTAAAATAGACTAAAATGGATTAATTTGAGCAGAACCATCCGCAGAATCAATATCATCTTCATGGTCTCCTCTATAGTTATATACTGAAGCTCTTTCATCTCTAATTACAGCACATTTAGTTTTAGCAGAAATACCATTTATAACTTTAGGTTGACAATACTGTAAAGTAGCAGGTATAATTACATTACGTTTAAACTAAGTACCCTAAGCTACATTAGCTATCATAGTCATAGACTAATGATAAACATCATTTATAAAGCTTGATATATTAGCAGGTATTGTAGTATATTTTAAGTCAGCAACAGAATTAGTTGTATTTAAAAACTCTTTAGCCTACTAGAAAGTATTTTCACTTACCTATATTTTAGTCTTTGTAAAGAAATCCACAGAATTATTACAAGATTTTACTAAATTATAAGTAGTTTGTTTAGCTTTATCTGGATGATTAATTTCAGAACCAGTTAAACTCATACGTAAATTATTACTTAAGAATCCTTCAACATAGAAGAATTTATCAAGCAATGGATTTACTACAATATCTTTACTAGAATCTATTTTAGTATTTGATATAATATTTAAACCGTTCTATTTAGCTAAAATTAACTTACCTGTCTTAGCATCTACCCAGTTTTTAAAGAAAGCACTTCTACCCTTAGAGTCATTCTTATATAATCCTAAAATAGTCTACATGATAGGATTATTAGAAATAGATTCAGGCAATTTCTCACCATAATAATTATCTACTGAATCATTTAAATCAACCACTTGGTAAGTACAATTATTATCAAGAAAGTTTTGTATAAATAAATGTTTCTATTGCTCTAAGAAGGTATTTAAAGTATCTTTATTAGCATATAACTCTTCTGCATAATACTACAAGAGTTCATTTACAGCTAAATGTTTACCTGCTTTTCTATAATCAGCATCTAAAGTAACCTTCTCACCAATAGAATCAGCTAACTTAATTAACTCAGGTTCAGTAATATTAGCTAACATCTATTGATATGTATAGTTAGTCCTATGCTAATTATTATAAGCATCAGTTAGTCTTTGAAGTTTATTTTTGGTCGAATTCCATACATTTTTATAGAAAGTACCTATAGTCTTAATAGTATTGTCAACTATAGTATCTTTCAGATTTTCATCACTTATAATATCATCTCCAAATAAATTCTTAGTAATTTCATAATTAATGAAAGTAGTTTTATCAGAGTAAGCAGTAGGCTATATTATAAATGTTCCATATTGTAAATAGCTTCCCCAGAACTTATTAAATACAGAATGAAAGAATAATTCTCCTTGAGAAAAATTCTTTAACTATTTAGACTCTTGCCACTACGAAGTAGCTTCTAGGTCATGTTGAATACCTCTAATTTTAGTAGAATCTTGCACGAAGAATAAACTACCTGCATTAGTATCCTACTATTTAAATAAATAATGATGAATATTAGTACCTAATTTATTTACACTATTATTTGGAATATTATCTCCAGCTTTATTTTTGGTAGTAGCTTTGGAAGCTTCTCCTGACTACATAGAATAAGCGTCACTCCAAGCTTCAAGTACACTATCTTTAAAAGAAGCAACTGTAATCTTTAAGTTATTAAACATATTAGTAAACAGTTTACTCTTCTTATTATTCTAATAAATTCTATAAATTCCATCTTTACCTGTATTAGATAAATACTATGCAAAATCCTAGTCTCCAGCCTCATCATAGAGATAGTTAACATAAGCTGCTTTAATAGCTAACGTAGTTAAGTCTTTTAAATTATCCTTATTTAACTACTGAAATATTTCAAGCTACTGAATTTTTTGTGAAGGATTTTCTAGAATCTTTAAGTCTAAATGATCGTCGATAAAAGACAATACATCTTTTAATTTTCTTTCTCGTTCAGTGAGTTCCTCATTTCTAAGTAATTTCTATCTAAAGGAAGTTAAATCAATTTTATTTAAATCATTAAATAATTCATTACTCTAATATTTACCATCGGAATTTAATATCTAAGTAGATATGTAAGTAACTTTTTCGTCCCCTATTACTACAGAATACTATTTATTGCCGTCTACAGTACTAATAGTATCAAACTGCCACTTCTTGCGTCTGACTTCGCGTTCTGAAGCCGAAGCATTATTAATATTTCTATTAATTCTTACTCTAGTTTTGTAAGTATCTGCATTATTAAAATACCTTTTCTTTACCTCGATTTGGACCATACCAGTTTCACCATCAAAAGATGTTTCAAGATAATGCATAGTAGTATTTCTAGCTATAATACCTGATATTTCAGCAGATAGCTGAGAAACTGTACCGTTTATCTGTTTAGCATTTTTTAATTCCTAAGATCTTAAAGAATTTGGATTACTTTCATTTAAAGCAGCTTCATATAATGAATATAATATATTTAAATCATATTCGGTAGTTGCAGTAGTATTGTTTAGTGGAATTGTATCAATTAATCTCTAACTACTTCCTTTTACCGGTTCAAATAATAAACTTAAAGCTGTATATAACTAATTCTATGGATTATCATGTAAATCTGCTAAAGCTAAAGCAAAATCATTAAGAGCCTCTTTCCTATTCTAATTATTTTCAGACCATTGAAGTAAATTAAGTTTCCTATAGAGAACATCATCAATAAGATTTCTAGCAGCTACAATAACCGAAGTACTATTTAATCTTCTATTCTAAAATTGGTCAGTTTTGTAACTTAATACTCTTATCTAGTTTAGAAAAGCATCAGTTACTTTTGCCACATATTTTTCAGATTTTACAGATTCACTTGTTTGCCAACCTTTTTTCTAGTTTGTTGTATCCTATTTATATGAATATTTAGTAGAGTCTCCAAACTCCATTCCCTTCTATCCTTGTTTGATACCAATAGAATCTCCTAAAGAGTCTACTAACATTTCATCGAAATGGATAAGAGAAGTATATGCATTTGTGGCACCTAATAAATTATTATTTTCTAATTCAAAACTATCTAATATATCTTTAACTGTTTTTCCATCTATTTTAGTATTTAATAAATCTTGATATTTATTATTTAATATCCTTTTAACTTCATAGAAATAAGAAGACAAATGGTCTGCTGAATATAATGTATTCCTTACATTATCTTTCTATTTTCCAGATCTATAAATATTAAATAAAGTCTTGCTAAAATCAGGATTTTGTAATAAAGTATTTATTACCTAAGTATATGTCTACGTATTAGATATTTTATCATAATTATTAAGTTTTTTAGAAGATAAACTATCTAAAGTCTATTGTAAATTAGGAATATGTTTTATATGGTCATAGAAAGCTTGCATTACATAAAAATACTTACCTCCTATAAATCCTTCTTCATTTACAAATTCATTAGGTAATTTTTCATACTTAGAATCTACTGATTTTAAATATTCTACTATCTATTTAAAGTATCTATTTTTAAGATTAATAAGATTCTAATTTAATATACTATCCGCTTGTACAACTAATGCTCCATTAGCTGCATTATAATAGCATGCTGCAAAAAGATTATCATTAAATCCTTCCTTTAGTTGTCTAATAATATTATATGCTCCAGTACCATATATTTCTTTAAGATGCTAATCCAAGCTTAACTAATTGTTATCTAATATTTCAAAAGTAGTCTTAGCTTCAATAGAACTATCTCCTTCTGGAGTAGACCCAGACGAATGTTCGTCTAAGTCTACATGAAGGGTTTCTAATACTTTACTTCTTAATTCATTAAGTTTAGGAGCAAAGTCTGGTCTTTTATTAGAATATTGAGATATTACGTCATCAAAAGACTTGGTAAATCCTATAATAGATTTCTAAATAGCATCTTCAGAATCTAATGAATCTAATTTATATCTTGTAGTTTTAGGTATTTTATTTATATCTTTATTTATAAATGTGTTTATAAAATTATCAATAATATCAGTTTTCAGATATTTTATTACTGCCATATTTATATCTGAAACTTCATAGGTGTTTAATATATTACATGCTGCCATTAACACTCAAATATTTTATATACGTCTGGATAATTATCTTTTATATATAATGCAATCTCAGGATATTGTCCTTTCATTTCCTTTAATCTTTCAGCAATTTTTTCATCATCAGTAATATTATATGCTAAGTCATTAAAATCCTTTATGAACTCATTTAATGTATTTTCATCACCAAATATCATATTACTTAATATCTTAGGTCTTATATCTTCATCATTTAATATAGTATTTAAAGCTTGTGAAATTTTCATTTCTTTACCATTAAAATCGGTTAACTATTCAAGTCTATTATTAGATGCCTATACCTAATTGCCTTTAAGAGTCCAGGTTTCAGTATCTAATTCATACTCAGTTCCGTTATTTTCTACTATTAATTTAGATTCTCCATCAACACTTTTAGTTTTTAAAGTAAAATCTCCTTGAACCTAGGAACTAATTATATCCTTTAAAGTCTATTTCTTAACATCTCCAGTTTTCTAATAAGTATAGTTTACAGGTAACTCTAAAGTCTAGTCCTAACCAACAGCTTTAAATACATCTATTATCTAATCTCTAGTAATTTTATTTAGTTTATCAACAGCCTCCTCTAAGGTATCTTCGTCAAAGTTAAAACCTGAGTCATTAACCTACTTAAGAACCTCTGCAGCTACAGGCATTCTCTATTCTAATGGAATTACTTTAGGCTAAGTAGTTGCTGGAGCAGTACTAGTCTAAGTATTTGTAGAATTAGTTGGGCTTACTGTATTATTTAACAGTTCATCAATAGATAAATCAATTCCTGCTGCTCTTAAATCATTATCTGAAGTAAATAACTCATCAGATGTTTTAATAGGATAAAATACGGTTTCTTTTCCTGCTTTAATACTAATTATATCAGTAGAACTAGCACTTTCTTTAGTTCTAGATATATCAGGATTAATAAAGAAACCATAAGGGAATCTAGCATCATCTGCTCTCATTAATGGGTTATTCTTATCATATTTTCTATGAATATCATCAGTAGTTCCATGGAACATTAAATCAAACATATCTGCAAGACTTCTATCAGGATGTTCTCCAGGTTTAGCTTTAGTATCATTTCTTGTTTTTAACAATCCTCCATCGCCAAATAAATCTCCTATCTAAGTACTTACTGTTTTCTTTGTTCCATTATCATCCCAAGATACCTTAGCAGATTCTGAATAGTTACCAGAAAGCTAATCAGGGTTATACTAATAGAATGTAACAGTTCTCAGGATATTATTTAAATATCTAGGAATTGCAGACCACTACTCTCCTTGTTTATATATAATGTCTATTTTAGATTTATCCTTTTTAGTTTCTACAATTCTTAAATCAGATGTAAATAAACCTGAAAGAGTTCTCTAATGATCAGCACTATTTATATCAATAAATTCATTTTCTTCCCAAGGAGTATCTGGTTCTCTAGTTCCATCAGGATTCTAAGCACCAGGATGTAATAACTAAAGACCCAAAGTATCAACATAAGGTGAAGGACAAATAGCACCTAATATTCTATTACTTAACTAATAGAACTACTTAGCTTTATCAGGAGTTATAACTATTAAATTAGCTTCAGATTTATTTCTATAAGCCTAACTGCCAGCAACTTTAAATCTCTAAACATGAAAGTCATGTTTACTTGAGTAACCTAATCTAAAAGTAGGTATATCTTTACATACTTCCTAGTTAAACTTTTCTAAATTATTTAAGTCAGCTCTAGTTAATTTTTTACCAGTTAAATATGTGTCTACCTATTTATTATTAAATAAATAATTTTGCGCTTTAATTAATGTATCTAGTTTCTTAGCATCATACTAATTTTCCTACATCCAATTATTTAAAGCTTCATTAAATTTACTTAAAGCAGCTCTCCAGTTCCATAAGGAAACAAACATCTAAATTCCATGATAATTAGCTCTATAAGGAAGTCGAGTATCATCACCTCCCTAAATTTTATTACAGAATGCATTACTTGTCATTTGACTAAATGTCATACCATAATTATGGAGTCTAATCATTCTGACTATAGGCTGATTATGCTCTGGATCCTGAATTTGGTTTATGTACTACTTAACTAAATCCTCTGGTTTTAATAAAGTATCAGAGGAAACAAATACTACTGCTTTTCCTTTTAAAGAAGGGTTAATATTCAATAGGGTAGGATCTTTAGCTGCATAAGTATATACTTCTGAAAATACAAATCCAGGATTTCTATCCTTCATATTATTAAAGTCATTAACATTATCAACAGCATTAGGATCAATTCTACCTCCTAGTCTTATTTCGGGTCCAGTTCTCTTAGTAAACCAAGTATGTTTCTATCTAACTATTGCTTTACTTATATCTATAGAAAAACTACCCTCTTTATTATACTTATTTATCCAAGAATCAAATAAATTAGCCCATTTCTAAGACCTATTTTCAATTGTATTAAGAATATTCTATAATTTAGATTTTCTTTCATCAGAAATAGTTGGGTCAGAAAGTTCTTGATTAATTCTATCTTTTATTTTACTTAAATTGTTAGTTAAAGTCTCCGGATTATTAATACCTGCTAAGTCAAATTTACATATTTTTCCTTTTTTATTTTTAACCTTAAATATAATATTAGCCACATACTTATTTCCTTTATAGGTCATACCTACTTCCGGCATAGGCTTAAAAGAAGGTTGAATTTCCCCTTCAACAGAACGAATTTCTAATTCATAATTACCCTCTTTCCAATCATCCTTACTAAAGTTATTGGTTATGCAGGTTGGCATTACCCTAGTATGTGTACCTAAAATAGTTTCATCATAACCATGATTAAAAATCAAAGCAGATTTCACCTAATATAGCTATTTTTCTAGAGCCTACTTGTCTTTATACCAGAAAACTGATTTCTAGTCTGTTAAAGCTGATATATTACGTAATTCTCCATTCTAATCTGGTCCAAAATACCATGCATTTCCTTTATACTCTTTACCATTTTTACCTTTATGAGTTTCTTCTATAGCTTTAGCTCCAACTAAAGTACAATCTCCCCAAGACATTACTGTAAATTCACTTTTTATTGAATCCTCAATTTCATGTGAATCTTTAGTCTCTTCTTCAGAATCAATTAACTAATTAACTGCTTCTTCAGTATCTTTATCTATATTTAAAGATTCAGGTGCTTTAAAGTCTGTAGGATTCACAGCTTGCTAAGTAGATTGATTATTCTACTAATTATTTTGTTGAGAAACAACTCCTTCAATAGGAGATAAGTCTAACTAATTAAGAATATTAAGTTTTCTTTCTTTTAGCTATTCTATAGTACTTTTTCCATTAATCTTATCTTTAAGACTAGGAGCCTTAGCAGTATAATCATCCTATATATTTTTACCAATAATACTACTTAATCCATTATCAATAAAAATAGAAGCTGTTTTACCACGACTCATTAAAGTATATAAATCCTATAAGAAATTTCTTATATCAATATCTTCATCAGGCTTAGTAAATGGTTGATCAATTACTACATATTCAAACTCCTAACCCTACATCTAATCTTTAGATAACACAGTAGGATTTACACCAGCCTATTTTAATGACTAATATGCCGCACTAGAAGTATCTCCAATAAAACCTATATCAGAAGAGGTCTTTAATTTGTTAATAGTATCATCAGATAATGTTGAAGTAATCAAATCTCCTGCTAAACTATTATTATTATATACTCTAAATCCTAACTTAGGGATTAACTAAGCAGCCTGTTTCCAATACGCTTTTACATCAGCTTCTGACATTTCTTGCATATTAGTAATAACTTGTGATAATAAAGTTTTTACGTTATTTAAATTAGCCTATTTTTGAATATTATTATCACGTAAAGATACACTTAATTCAGGAGTTCTAGAAGCAAATAAATCTACATTACGCATATTTCCTATACCACTATTAGGATTGATATAACTTCTTTGTTTTTCATCTCCTAAAAGTATTAAAGTTCCACCAACACTTTTCATGTACTGGTCTAACACTTGTATTACTGGAGCAGGTATATGTGTAGCTTCATCGATAGCTATTACATTTGGTATTTCTTCTAGTTTATTAAAAGATAGATCCTTTTTTAATTTAGTTTGAGCAAATTTCCCTGCTTTATAACTAAAGTACTCAGAATCCTTTTCTAACTAGTTAGTGTTCTCTTTATACTTTAAATCTAAATCAGATTTTAAATCAATCCAAGTTTTATCTCCTAGAAGTTGCTTCATTAGAGATTCAATATCCATTATTTTACCTCTTCCAAATGAAGTAACTAATCCCTAAGCCTATGTGGAAGTTGGTCCTACACATAGTACTTTGGTCTCAGGTCCTAAAAAATCAATAACAGATTTACCTACTACAGAAGTTTTTCCGCTACCAGCATCGCCAGTAATAATTACGGTATTATTAGCATTGTATAGATTACTTCCAGACTTATCAAAAGCATATTTCATTATATCTCTATAAGTCTAAGTAGTCTAAGCAATAGCTACTTTTGAAGCATACTCCTAACTAGCTATAGGTGCTTTATCAGTGTTCTATCCTACTGAAGTTTTTAAAAAGTTATAAAAATCAACTGGATTAAGTGATAATATAGTTGCCAAATACTGAAGTTTGTCATATTCTGACATATCTCCATACTACATTTTAGAATTTAATCTAGTATTTTTTTGATTTTCTAACTAATTAAAACTAATTAATTTATCAAGAATATTAGATTCCCTTAAAAATTCAGGAACAGACATCCCTGATTCCTATAGAGCTTTCTAAAAATTACCATAAAAAGTTTTTTCATAATTAAATAGAGAAACATCTGGAACATTATCATCTAAACTGCCATCTAATAAATTATAATGTTTATCCTTTACATCAATTACAAAATGTTGTTTATTAGCTTGCCATAGACCATTAAAACTTCTAGTTAATGCTTTATCAGTCTCCTCAAATTGTCTTCTCTTATTTATATCATTATTATTAGATAAATCAATCCAAGCATCAAGAGTTTTTATGAACTAATTAAGTTGCTCCTGATATATAGTTGCATAATCATCATCAATTTCAGGAAGTTCTTCCCAGTTTTGAATAGTATCACTATGTTTTTTAGCATACTCATTCATTACTTTGTTATGTCCTATAACATTATTACTTGTAGGAGTACTAGAAGCTGCATATAAGTAAGTAGCTACCATAGCTAAAGCATCCCTAGTATTCTAAAGAGTTTTCATTTGCTCACTATCAAGTACTAATTCTCCGATGTTTTCTACTTCATCAAAATTAGTATCTAATTTAGTTAAAGTATCAATAACATCCGGCATTTGAGTTTTATCAAGAACTTTTCCTGCAAGGGATTTAACTAATTCAATTACTGGATTCTTAATAGTACTCTATATAGAGTTATGTAATTTAACTATAGCATTATTACCTACATCTGCAACTAGAGAATTTACTTCATTATTTACACTCTAAGTTAATGTCTAAACATATGATTCAACATCTGAATCTAACTAATCCTATATTCCAATATCATCACCTATCAATGAAGATATACTAGTATCAGGACTAATTACACTTGCTAAATCAGTAAGATTATTAACTACTTTATCAGACTATTCCTTAGATATTTTAAATTCATATAAAGATAATAAACCCTCTATTACATTCTTATATTTAGGGGCAGATTTCAATATCTAATTAAGATTCTATATAGTAGCTTGAGGATCATTTATATTAGCTAAAGTATTCTATATCTAATCCTATAATTCTGGATCAGTAATAGTTTGTAATTGATCAATAATATCCTACTTCTAATCATATAACTAAGAAGGGTTATCTAATAAATCCTAAATAGTTATATCCTCTATTCCATCAATCATAAATAAATCTTCAGGATTTAATTCTTCTCCCTTAAAATTTGTATAAACCGCAGGAATACTTGCTATTTTCTATTTAACTAAACTTTTAGTTTTAGCTAAAGCACTATTCTTAATAGTATCTAATACTTCCTTAGTATTACTTAAATCCGTATTAAGATTACCCAAAATACTCTTAACTTCATTACTTAATGGTGCTAACTATATTTTTCTAGCCAATACATCCTTGATTCTTTTAGGAATAAGTTTCTTTAATGTTCCTGCTGCTATTGGGTCTAACTAATTACCTACTACAGCTAACTACTACATTATATTATTAACCCACTCGGCATCTTTCTAATCATTAATGGCTTCAATTTGACGTGTTCTATTATTCTTACGATTAATAAAATCCTAATCAGATTCTTCTACCCCAGTTACAGGATCTACTAATTTACTATTTCTAGCATTATATTCATCATCTGATTCTGTATCTAATTTAGTATCATAATTAGCATAGCTAGATATTAAATCTTTAGAATCTAACTAACTAACTATTTGTTGAAACTTCTAATGCCATTGTTTAAATTGAGGAGCATTATCTGTCAAATTATGTAACTCAGGATTGATAACTTTTTCAATCTATTTAAATCTATCCCAAGATTTAGTTATTGCTTCCTTAGTCTAAAACTTCTATTTTTCTGGTAAAACTACCGTATAAAAATGTAATTTATCTTCATCAGATACTTCATCCATTGACTTGTTTCCAAATTGCTCTTTCCATAATGCTTCAACACCTTTGTCCATAAAAGGACTGTGTAAATTAGGGTCTAGAGCAAAATTTAGTTTACGAGTATAATCAAGAGAAGTGTTTCCTGATAAAAATTCATCTTTAGCTTGTCTAGCTTTCTCTACTTTCTACTATAATACAGCAAGAGCATTATTTCTATTTTGTTGCTATTCAGGAGTTAAAGCTCTTAATTTCTAGTCAGTAATTTTATTAGAATCAGTAAGTTCTGTAGAACCATCTAGTGTTTGAGAAGCGGTTCTGTAGTCTAACTCAGCTTTAATTAAATTAGATAAGACTTCATTAAAATCTTCATAATAGTTAGTTATAGGAGCAATATCTTTATACATCTAATATCTTTGTTCTCCTAATACCATTGTATTAAATAACTAATCATCAGTTAAACCAACTTGATTATTATTTATTACAGTATCAATAGCAGTAATTTTATCATTAATTAAGTCTGCAATTTTCTGATTCCAAGAATCCTTTTCATTATTAGTAGTTAACCAAACAATTTTTCCTTTAGAAGTAGTTTCATAATTACTAGCCGATAATTTAGTACTTCCCAATTTACCTTTCTTACGTAACTTTTCTACTTCATCACGTAGTTCCCCTATATGACCATTTCTAATTAAAGTAGCCAACTCTTCATTAGATTTATCTCTTTTATAAGAAGCACCGTTAAAAGCTTCTTTTGCATAGAATATACCTCCACCAAGAGCACCTCCTAAAAATGACATAGAGTATCTTTCCAATGCATTATCCCAAGCTCCTACATCAGCAGTTGAAGTATCTGCTCCTAAAAATCCTGCTAACTAATATATAGATTTAGCAGTATCTGTAACTAATTCTTCACTTACTTCTTCTAAACCTTCACCTGCAGCCTTTCCAAAAAATCCAGTAGTATGATATTTTAAATCATCTGCATAGTTACCTAAAAAAGATTTAGTCTTGTTTAATGCTGTATGTATTTTCTACACAGCTTTATTAGCTGGAGTATCATTAGAAGCACTTATTCGATCAAATATAGCTTTTAAACCTCCTTTTCTAGCACCTTTCTCGTCTACTTCTCCTAATAATTCATTTTTAATAGCATTCCTAGCTGCTTTCACACTATCTTCTGTAGCATCATCAAAGAATAATTCTCCAAGATGTGCATATTTATCTACAGCATACATACCTAAAGTACTACCTAAAGCTATAGCTGCTGCATCCTATTTAGAAGCTCCATGTTGTAAGGCATCCCCATATACATCAGAATTAGACACAATAGCCATATAAGCTAATGAAGCATCACGTCCTAGCTAAGTAGATTCTTTCATAGCTTTTTCAGCTGCTGGTAAGTACTTTTTAATACAAGCAGCTCCTAGAACACTATCTTGCCAATTACCAGTCTAAGATAATGCCTACATAGGCATAGAAGAAGCTTTAGCCTTGTATAATTTGGCTGCATCTTCCATAGCTTCTTCTATATAATTTTTGCTACCTTTTAGTTTATTAATAGCCTAAGCAATACCTTTTTGCTGACCCCACTATAAAGCTACATCAGAAATAAGATTACCAAAATTTTCAATACTAAAGGTATGTTCTTTAGCATAGTCAGAAGTTCCAGAGGTAAATTTATCACCCATAGCAGCTATAGTATTCATCCATTTAGGAGTTTCTGAATCACTAAATAAAGCAGTTGTCATTCCATATAACATAGGTAATGACTTAGCCATTTCTCTAGCTATAAGGGCAGTAGAATAAACAGTTCCAATTGGACCTCCTACAAACATAGGTATAAGAGTAGCTACATTCTTAGCAATTACTCCTTTTACAGATTTTTCAATATCATCAGAATCAAAGAAATCATATTTATTTAATTTAGTGCCATCTACAGTAAGAGTATCTAAAGAAGATAATACTTGTTTACCAATAGGACTTCTACCTCCTAAAGTTTCATAATAATATGTACCTTCCTCATTTAATTTATAGTCTCCTTTCTTATGTTTGGTACCATCTTTGTCTATAGTGTCTTCTTCGTATTGAGCCAATACTAATGGGTCTGAAAACAAGGATTTTAACCAACTTAAACCAAAATCAGATTTACCATTAAATAATGCATTATCATTTGGTGTCCAATTTTCAAATTTACCAGTCTCAGAATTAAATATTTTCTATGTTTGAGCTAATTCTGACCTACTATGTTCAGGTTTACTCCAAACATTTACTCCTTCAATACCGATTTTCTATCTATCTGGATTATAACCTCTACCAATTTTTAAACCATTACTTCTAACTTTATCATTAGGAGTTCTTAACGTATCAAACACACTAAGTTCTAATCCTGCAGGAGTTTTATCATTTTTAAACTACTCGAAATCCTAAAGTCTCTAATCATAATATTTATCAAATTTCTTCTAATCAAAGTTTCCATCATTTCCTTTAAAAGCAGGATTATTTTTAATAAAATCTGACTTTAAATACTAATCTTTCTTTAAAAACTATGTATTATCTATACTCATATCCGCGATATTTTTAAAGTCAGAAACTGTAAAATCGGGATTATTTATATTTGCCACTAACCAATCGTTCATAATACGTCAGCGCTTGTAGTTTTTGCATCATTCATTTTCTAGAAGTTCCTATATTTCATTTCATATTTAAGAGCTTCATTATAATCTAAGTTCTAATTACCTCCTCTAACAGCAGCACCTACATTATTAGATATTGGAATATATATAGTTGCTTTATAGATATTTTCAGTACCAAACAAATCAAATGGATTATACCAATCGAAAGTATCTATATCTGGAACTTTAGCATCTTTACCAGTACCTACAGTAAGAGAATCTTTAATTAATTGTATCTAGTCATCAGTAGGATTTTTGATATGTTTAACATACGCAGTATCTTCAATACCATTTTTCTCTGTAGTATAACCTTCAGTAAGAATAAATGGAGCAGTGTGTTTAGGATTAGGAGTACCATCATCTTTAAGATACTAATCAAGATGATACTTTGCCTTAATAGCTTCTACTTGTTCTCTAGATGCATTTCCAAGTCCTTTAATTTCATTCATAGCTGCATTAAAGTCATCAAGAACACTTAGTTTAACTGTACCATCTTCATTTACTGGAAGTTCAGCTCTAACTACACCAGTATTATTATATGTAATTTTAGATAACTACTCAGGGGTAAGTTTCTAATCTCCAAATGTTATATTTCTAACATTCTTAACTATATCTTGTAAACCAGATTGAGCTAACATATTTTGCAAAGAAGTATTAGTAATAGTATCTCCTTTTTTATCAGTTACAGCAGAGAAGAATGAGCCATATACAGACATTTGTATTCCATCACCCTTATCAATAGTTATAGGAGCTACATTCGACTCACCCATATCCTACATAATCTATAAAGGAAGGGAAGTCTTCATATCTGTATCATCTTTACTTCCAGCATTAGCATCTTTTGACATAGATTTTTTAGTAGGACCACCTTCTAAATCTGCAGTAAAAGATTTGTCTTCACTAGTTTTAGATAATACTAATGAGCTAATTAAGTTTAAAGCTTCTTTATCAGTTCCACCTTCAGTTCTAGTCTTTAATAAAGATTTAGCATTCTATGGTAATGTTTTATATATATAAGCAATAGCCTATGAAGCCTACTAAGCCTGTGTTTTATTAATTATTTGTGCTTTATATAAATCTTCTATAGAAGCATCATATTGCCCAGTTTCTTGGGCAGCTTTAATAAAATCATTAAGTCCTTGTATAAGCTAACCCTATTGAGTTGTAGCATAAGCAGTTTCGGAATTACTATTAGTACCTAAATTTCCAATACTATCTTGTATCATTTTAGTTACTTGACTAATTCCTATACCATTATTAACTACATTTAAAATCTCATCTTTTCCTGATAAACTAGGGTCATTAGCTCTTAAATAAAGTAAATCCTAATTAGTCATTTGTTTCCATCCAGACTATTTAGCTTCTTCAGGAGACATTAACTTATAATCTTTACCATTAGTCATATATACTTGACCGTACTAATCTATAGCAGCTTCATTAAGTCCTCCATTAGATTTTACATTATCTAAAGCTTTATCATACTATTCTCTACTAAATGAAAGTTGATTCATAGTTTGTAAAGCATTTAAATATTTATTCTCTATATTAGATGTAAAATCATGAAAAAAATCTAAATTGAGAGATTCTTCAACAGATTGAAGTTTCCACATAGCTGCATCTACATCACTAGGAAGACCCTTAAGCTTTTCTTTAAGCATAGTGTATAAATCCTTACTAGTTAATTTACCCTTATCAGAATCACTAGCTACTTTAGCTGCAGCAGCTTCTTCCTAGGTAGCAGTCGTCCGCTTATCAGACACTATAACTGGCTAATAAGCAACATAGGGAGGAGTAGCTCCTCCCTAGTCAAACTTAAATATCATAATTTTTCTTCTTTTTACGTTTTTTCTTAGTGCTACTATAATTCATAGTTCTACTTATAGCAGCATACATTCTATCTATATGGTCTTTAGTAGTCTTGTAGAATCTATCAGCATCTGCAGTCTAAGCTTTTAACTATGCCACTGCAAGTTTCTCTCCTTTTGCTGCTTCTCTTACCTTACGTAAATTTAGCTTAGCACCTTTTTTAGCTTCTTTAACTTCAGTACTGTAATTATACGAAGGAGTAGATTGTCTAATAGTCCAATACTTAGATCTAGGAACTCCATAATAGTCTCCTATTAAGTCATTCTAAATCTATCCAACTGTATATTTAATATTATTCCAGCGCTTAGTTAAAACTGGATTCTTTTTAATATCATCCAAAGTCTTAGAGCCATTTACATAAACATCCTCCCACAATTGCACATCATCAGGACTTAAATTATAAGAACTTGCATATTTACCTAAACTAAGTCTAAGAGAATCATCTATTTGTTTCATTGCTAATCTATCTCTCCAAGATTTCTATTCAGCTCTACGTATTTCCTAATCCTATTTATAAGGTAATATAGCCTCCTAAGCTCTAGCATCCTCTACAGTGTAATTGGCATTAATATTAGTAGCATCTATCTACTTATTATAGTTAATAGTATTATAGATAGACTATCTATTCTACATAGCAATATTATGTCTATTCGTATGATTAGCTACTTCTTGCTACCAAGCCTATTCCTACATTTCTCTTAATCTCTAATTACTCTATTGGCGTCCTGCAGTAATAGCTTCATTACCTTTAGCAGCAGCTTCTAACTAGAGCATAGATTGTAAATTTCCATCAGATGTAATAGGATGACTAGCTATTCTAGCTAACTAAGCTGCAGCCTATTGACCATTCATTTCTGCATCTAAATCAGATTGAATATAACGATGGTCTTCTTGTGGGTCATATAATATAGGAGACTATTTAAGAGTTGCAGCAATTTTATTATTAGCATTTATTGCATTATTAACTCTTATCTAATCCATCATATCTATAATAAGCTATTTATTTATAGGATTATTAAATTTAAAACCTGGCTTGTCTTTATTATTTTCAGCAGGATTTACTTGAGAATTAGCTGTAATTTTATAATCATTCCAGTGAGTACCATCATCTCCATAGGAATCTCCAAATAAGGTAATGCTAAATTTATTTTTATCTAATTTATCAATATTAGCTGCATCCACCCAATTTTTTACACCATTCTCTTCCCAAAAATATCTCTTTCCTTCTTTTTCTCGGTCATTATGGGCTCTAGCTAACTACTAATCATTTCGAACTGCTTTAATTCTACTTATAACATCATTCTGCTATCCTGCAGGATTATTATAACTATCATTATTAGTTGTTTTCCAAGAAGTATTTAATACCCCAGGACTAGAAAAGAATCTTCCTTTATCCCCTTCTTTAAACTAATTATCAAATTGCTCAGACCAGTATAGAAACTCGTTATTATCTTTATTCCACTTAATAGTACGTTCAGCTTCAGGAGTATTTAAATAATCTGTTGCTCCCTTAATAAGTGCATCTGTATAATTCTTATATAACTATTGATTTTCTATATTCTTTGCTTTTTCTCTGGATTCATTAGTAAAAGTAGAATAATTCTTATCTGTTTTAATTCTTCCCTAACCAATTCCGACTCCCTAAGAAACATATGGGGCTCCATAAGTTCCATCAATCTACATGCCCTTTTGTTCTCCACCATAAGTAAATACATAATTAGAAGGATCGTATGTTCCAAATGCCTAAAGAACTCCATAAGGATTACCATTTATACTATTACCACTAGCTAATTTCTAAATAGAACCTCCCTATTTATATTTAATACCATATTTTCTAAGTATATCATTCCAAGCAATTTCAACTGGTTTATAGTTATCACCTACATGAAATGTAACTTTACCATCTTTTACTACTCCTTTAAGCTTCTAATATTCTGTAGCTTTATTTCTAATATAGTCTAAGTAACTCTTTGCTGAATTTTCATAATTAGCTTTGATTTGAGGGTCTGTAGCTTTTCTTGCTTTACGTAAAGCTTCTGCAGCATTTTTTCTAGCAGATTGTGCCTAAGTTTTTAAAGACTTCCATTCAGTTACTACTGGAGATATTTGATTAGACAATTCTCTAAGCTAAGCTACTGAAAAGTTCTAAGATATTCTTCTATTTCCATAATCAATATCTGCCTAGGTTCTACCAGTAGGCTTTAAGCCACTTACCTCAATTTTATCAAGAATACCATTCATCCATTTAGGAGCTTGCCATTGATGATTAGCTATTCCTAATTCACCCCATTTATATGGTCTTTCATATTCTACTCCATTTATTATTCTAGTATTAGGCTTAGTAAAGTCATATACATCAGCTTCTTTTATTTTAGCCTAATCCTTAGTTTTCCAGAATCGATACTTATTTCTAGCGGCATTAAACCTTAAATTAGAATTACCTGTAGCTTCTTGTAAAGCTTTATTTTGTGCTTCTAATCCTTTAGTTTTCTTGATACCTTCAAGTTTAGACTTATCTACTGCTACATAACCTTCATTAGTCTTAACTTTAACTTTATCCTTAGAAAGAGCCCCCTTCATCGCTCTATTTCCCTTTATAGCTTGTGTTCCTGCAGTAGTTCCGGATATAACAAGTCTTAAAGAATCATAAATATTAGACCAATCTTGTCTATTTAACTAACTAGGATTAGAAGTTACTTTGTGCCAAGAATTTAAGTAAGCGTCTTTATTTTTTAATGCTGATATAGCTCCTAAAGCAGTAATAATATGAGGAGCTAACTTAGAAGCTGTTTTAACAATTCTACCCGTACCGGTAATTCCTCTAACAAAAGGTATTACTGACAAAGCATCCATTCCATAACCAAGAGCATTATTACCTAAAGATTCCCAGAATCCCTAACCCTCTGCCATATCTGCTGCTTGATTCTAGGCTGTAGCGGCTGCTCCAGCTAAAGCAGAAGCAGGTGCTCCTACTCCAGAAAAACTAGCTACCAAAGCACCTACATCAGTAGCTAAGGCAGTTGTTCTTAAAAAAGTAGCTTTATCAGAAAGAGGATTTCCTCCTATTTTCTCCTATTTAATTAATGCAACTTTTTTATCATGAGGAGTCTAAGAATTGTTAATAACTTTATTGTTTTCTTTCTATTTAGCAGCCTCTTTTTCTTCTCTAGACTGAATTTTAACACCATAGAAAGCTTTAGTTATCTCTGCTTTTTTCACATTAAATGGAACATCTCTATATGCACCTAATTTTCCATTAGCTTTATTCCAAATATATAGATATTGACCAGCTTTATTCTTAGAGTTTTTAACTTTCCATAATTTATGTCCAGCATTATCTGTCACTTCCTCAAAGTTATCATCAAATTTAGCTCCCATACTTCGCAACATAGGTAGATAATAAGCTAGATGTTCACCTAAGTTATTTAGTACAGTTCCATTAGATAATACTGACCTCATAGGGGTAAATAAACCTTCAGCATCACTATCCCAATGTGTTTTAGCTAAAGCTGCTTGTAAATTCTTTAATGCCTATCTTCCAGCAGCACTCTAATATTCTGGATCTGTATTTTTAGACCATCTATAATTACCATACCATTTAATACCTGAACGTTTACTAACATCTCCATAACCCTTACCTTCATTAGCTAACCACTGTTGCCATATTTTATTATTCTATGCATCCTGCAACTATTTCTATTCAGCTTTATCTTTATCAATAATAGCCTAACTTTCTTGTTCATATTTACGTCTAGCTTGTGCTAATAAGGTGTCTTTTAACTCGGGATGAGCTAAAGCCTAATCTGTTAAACCTGCATATGCTAAAGCTTGGTCATCATCACTAATATCAAAAGCTTGTTTTTTATCAGGTTTAGAAGAATTAGTACTTTGAGAGCCAATATTAAAATATCCATTATTCCATTCGCTAATACCCGCTCTACTTGCAGCAAGTATCATATTGTTCTTCCAAGTATCTAAATTAAAATTCTTATCACTTGGATTATATTGTCCTAAGATATTTCTATAATTAGTATAAGCAGCTTTAACATCATCATTCATTTCCTACTTAGACATATAATCATCTAAGTCTGCTATAGTTTCAGCTACCCTATTAGTATATTCTCCTTCTTTGTCTTTATTCCAATAAGGTTGAAGGTCATTAGCTGTTCCTGCTGGATTATATTTCTTTTGCCAATAAGCATCAAATCCATTCTTAGCATAGTCAAATCCATTTGTATCGTCAGAAGTTTTATTTTTAGCAGCTAAGGCTTCTCTCAATCCTTTACCTATCTAATTAGCATAGGAAGCAAATTGTCTATTGGCTTCAAAAGCTTGATACTTACCTTGCTTTCTCTTTTTTAAGGCATCATAATCTTCCTAACTAATTTGCTAACCTTTATTATTATAATAGTAATTATCAGAATCTGTATTAGAAAATTCTCCTTTAGTATCTGTTATAGTTCCAAATTCATCAGTACTGAATCTTCCACCTCCATTATTAATATCTTCCTATAAAGCATTAGTAAAATTAGTATACGCATGCTTCCATTCTTCTTTTTGTTCTGGAGTCCAATCTGTTTTAGAATTAAGAAATGTTTCTGCGTTATCTCTTATATTCTAGAGATATAATTTAGTATCTAATTCATGACCTCCAAAATTATATTTCGATTTTTTAGTCTATTCTGCCATATTATAAAATTAGGGATATACCTAAATGAGTATCTAGATATATCCCTACGTTTAAAATTAATTACTTCTAAATTCTTCTTATAAGACGTCCACCTCTACGATAAACAGGTTCTGATTGTGGAGCACCACCTGCTTCAGGTCCGCCTGCTTCTGCTGGACCTCCACCAAGCATTTCAAGTACCATTTGACATACTTGAATAGCGATTTGACAATCTTGATTTTGTACTGCTTGCTGAGCACCTTGCATCAACATAGCTGTTGGGTCTTCACCACCCTACTGTGGAGCAGCAGCCTCTGGTGCTGGAGTAGCTCCACCTTCTTGAAACTTCTTAATAAATTGCATGTGTTTAAATTTAATTTGTTAATTAACTAGTTAATTATCTAATAATATTATGTATTTCAATAGTACATATTAATTATCTAAAATGCAAATAATTTTGATGACTTATATAATTATTTATTTTTTATCGTTCTAATCTTTCTTAGATTCAGGAGCACTTACATATTCTGGTTCTCTATGGTCTTGAGCATACAATTCTTTAAACATTCTCTTACCAAGTCTCTTACAATACTTATTAAACAACTCCTTATTATCTTTATTAGCTTCTGCCTTTTTAGCCCAAGTAATCATCTATCTAGTAGAAATTCTACTAAATATACGTTCTCCACCCTATAGATTCATTTGAGTTGAACCATCTGGAGCAAGTACTTTCATTACATATTTATTAGGATCATCAGATTCGTCAAAATCATCTCCTTCTTCTATACCTGAATCCTAGTTTACTTCAAGTATATATTTAGCATTAGGAAATGGATGTAATGTCTCATCTTCAGGCTAAGCTTTATATACTGTAGTTACTTCATCGTCATCATTAATAGCTATCTAGTCAAGTGGAATTTTAGTATTTTTCATCCACATCTCTATAACTGGCTACTATTCAGACCAAACAAATAACATTCCTTCATCAGGTGCTAACTATTCTCTATCTTGAAGTCCCTTCTTTCTATCTTCTTCAGTTTTAGCTACTTCTACAGTATATTGTTTGTCTCCTATAATTATTCTTTTCTTATCCATTATGCAACAGAATTAGCATGTTTAAGTCTATTTTTAAAATTAGCTGCCCAATTAGCTGGTCTCTCAAATTTCTACATAAATACTTTAGTTGCATCTGCTACAGTAGTGGTATTTCTGAGGGCATTTAAAGCATTCTTTTCTGTACTATTTAATTCATCCCATAAATATTCTAGCTACTAATTAACAGTTGGGTTTGTGCCATATTTACTAAATAATCTTGCTTTACGAGTACCAGTCCACTAAGCTAAACCATAAGAATTATGTCCATCTCTAGAAACTATATTATGTTTACCTCCTGACTCCTACATAATATTACCATAAATACCTTTAGCTTGATTTTTAGTTAATCCCTTATTCATAAAGAAATTAACTATCTAACTACTTGTAGGAGTTCTATCATTAGAAGCTTCTTGGGTGTTCTACTCCAAAGTATTCCATCCTGCAAACCCTTCCTTTTTCTAATTTCTAGACTAAATTCTATCTAAATTCTCCTAATTAGTTAATTCTTCTCCTATTGGAGTATATTCTATCTAAGGAGACTCTAAATAGGAAGGAGCCTATACCTAATTATAAGATACAAATAAATCACTTATTCCCATCTAATATTCCTCCTTTCTTACATTCTTTAATTAAACCAGTTCTGTCTTCTGTATTATGTAGAATTTCATAAACAAGTAACTTTCCGGCTTCAATAGCTAATTCATCTTTCTCCTTCTGAGTATTAGTATATCCCTAATATCTTTTATGTAAATCTTCTAACTATTTAGTTACTTCTAAGGAGAAAATAATTTCGTTACGTTCTATCTCAGCTTGTTGTTCACCATTATTATCAACTACTGGTATACCTTTCTTAGTTAAGTCTTCAGCATTCTCCATATGATGCTTATGGGCATGTAAAGCACCTTCAGGAATAACATTTTTCTAATTAGTTTCCTCAATCTTGTCTAGTTCTTGCTTAGGTTTATCAGTTTTACCACCTTCTTCTAATTTCTATATATCTAAACTAATTATAGGAGTCCATTCTTTAGACTCTTCTAACTATCCTCCTTCTTTTAACTTAGATACTTCTGGATATTCAAGATTAATTATAGGTTGCCACTATTCCTATTTAACTTCTATATCTATTTTATCTTTAAGCTAACCACCTTTTCTATGTTTTCTTAGATTAATTCTCTATAAAATAGCACCATGTTTAACTCGCTAAATATACTATTGAGAACCACCATTAATATCCTATAAATATCTAGTATAAGCTAACTATGATTTATTAGCTAACTAATCCTGATAAGTATTAGCTATTCCTGTAGTTTGATTAGTAAAGGTCTAAGCCTTACCTATCAATTTATTAAACCTGGAAGTGCTACTGAATAAACCTACTTTTTTACCAGCTTTAGATACTGCTTCTTCCATAGTATTTACAGCTCCTGCATAATCTCCTCCTACTTTTTCAATAGTGTCTTTATTAAGAGAGAAATCTTTTGTTCTTTTTGAACCTAAACTATTAATTAAACCTAAACCAGATACTTGACCTAAAGTACTATCCATAATTTTATCAGTAGTAGTTAACTGGTCTGTTCTGCCTCCTACCAATGCTGATAATCCATCTCCTATAAACTTTCCAGCCTTCATAGCACCTCCAACAATAGTTCCTACAGGAGAAAACATCATTGCAGCATTAGATATAGAATCATAAGTATTATTTAATCCTTTAGTTAAACCTGAATCCTTAGCATGCTATTTACCAAAGAACATATTATCTAAAGTATCTACTGCTTGACCACCAATTCCAGCTACTCCTGCTGCCTTATCCTACTTAGATAAATTCTTCCAATTGGACATTAACTAAAGACCACTACTAAGAGAACTTCCTAACTAACCTAGATTAGCCATAGTATAATTGCCTGACATTATTCCAAAATTAGTTAATCCCGAAGAGATAGGATTTAAAGCATTAGAAGCTGTCTAATAACCCTAACTTATTTGCTACTATCTTATCTTAGTTTGTTCATCTTGTTGTGCTTTCCATATATTAGTCTATTGCTAATTAATAGCATTAATAGTATTCTAATCTAATACAGAACCAGCTGTAGTAGGGACTAATCCTCCAACTAATCCCTACTATACAAACTGAAATCCTGCCTAACCTTTCTATATTAGTCTTATTTTTTTATGCATAACTAACTTGATATATAGTATTTATAAAATCAATTATTGCTAGTTCTTTACCTGAATATCTAATTCTAATTTTTATGAATTTGTCTCTCATATCAGTTTCCTTTCTATTTTGAGCACTTCCAAAATTATACTTATAAATATTCACATCATCTAACCAAGAAGATGTATCAAATGGATGTATTCCATTCTCAAAATCTACCTTATATAAATTATACATTGCATTATCCTTTCCTTCAGCAGTTTCTGAGTAACCAGTTGAAGTAGAAGAAGAATATCCAGGAATTGCTATTTCACCTCTTTCCTTTACTACCTCTGGAATAGGAGAATTGTATAAAGGTAATGGAGGCAGTTTATCTCCTTCTCTAGTACCTGCTCCATCTTTCCAAGTAGAATTTTCTGGAGTACATAAAGCCTTAGTAGAATCTCTTCTTTCATACTCATTTTTATAAGTAATTAATAAAGGATTTATCTATACCTTCCATCTATCCTCAAGATAACGCATATTAGAAGCCATTAAACCTCTTCCCCCAAAAGAAGAAGCTGAAGTATCAGGCTAATCATCAATATCAATAGCAGGAACGTGATTCCAAACTCTAAACTCCTATCTATTTGGATAATATACAATTTCACCTCCAGATAAGTGTCTATAATCATGTGTTCCTACCTAAGCCATTATATAACTATCCTCTACTTCATTAATGTGCTTAGCTCTTGCAAAATAATTATGTGGTAAATCCGCTGACTTATTCTATTGTCTAGTCTAAATCTTCAGGAAGTCACTATTATACTCAATATCACAACCATTATATTGCCAAAGAGCCTTCATAGCTTCTTGTCTAAAATACATATTTGGTTTATCTTTTGCAAAATCATAAGCCTCTCCTATTACTTCATAATGAAAAGATTCAGGTTTTGCTTTATTAGCTATTAATTCCAAATTAGTAAATATCTTATGAACACTAGGATCATTAACTACAATAAATTCAAATTCGAATGGATGCTATTTACCATACCAATAACATGGATATATATCATCTGCTATATCAAATGAACCCGCCTAACCATGTTTCCAGAAATCGGTACTTAAAAACTACATATTCCATTTAGGAATAACTGCAACAGTAGATTCATAGGTAGCAACATTATAACTAGCTATTTTATTATAATAATAATCTTCTAGGGTTTGGTCAGTATTAGGAACAGTAGCACTTATAGTAGCTCTAATATTTAATAATTTAACTATAGTATCAGGATTTATCTATTTATCTTTAGGTAACATTTCTCTTTTACCTTGTAAATTCTTAAATATAGGAGCATTAGTATGAATCAACTTTTCTTTGGTATTAGGTTCCTATTTATTCACATCTATATCAGCATAGGCATGACCCTCTTTATTTCTATAATAAAGTTCAGAAAGTAGTGTAGATCCCAGATCTTTATGTATAAACACACTACTTGTTTTGTTACTATCTCTAGTAGTTAAATATACTCTACGAGTTCCCTATTTATCCATTAAATCTCTTGTATATAATGGAGATTTAGGATTTAGGTATAAACCATATACAGAAACATTGTGAGTTGGGAATAAAGCATCTTCTTCATTACTTAAAGGAAATGTATCCTACTCATGACCATCTTTATAGAATTTTAATTTCTTTAAAGTGAAATTTTTATAGTTGCCATAAATATCTCTACATAATTCATAACTAATATCATATGGTACATTATAATTAGGAATTACTCTATTAGATAATTGTAATATACCTACAAAATAACTTGTTGTCATTACCGTTCCATAGATAGTTTTATAAGTTCCATTTTTAGTTAAATAATTAATAGGTACTGATATATTCTATACTACTTTCTCATCTAAAGTAGTATCAAATACTACATTAGTTAAGGTAATACCATCTGCAAAAGAACTTGTAGAATGACTTGTACCTAGTTTAGCTATCCATTTAGAAGTGTCTCTATTAAATGAGAATGGTATATTATTTATATTCTCCATAAAACTAGGAATCCAGCTGTAAAACGTAATAAACTTATCGAGCAATTCATTATAACATAAATTCCATACTTTCTCCTAGAAACCAGTGGTATTATCATAGAAAGTAAACATTACATCTCCTTTATAAGAATTATAACAAGTTTTTACATTACGAACTCCTAATATAGGTATAGTCTCTCTTTCTCCAAGAGTAATATTATTATTTAAAAATTCTTGTACCTTAACGTCTGAAATACAAGTTAAAGAGCTTCCGTCAGTCTTCCAAATCTTCTTAGCTACAGTATCTACTCCATATACATACTAAGTACTATCTCCTCTTTTTCCTGGAGTCTTCAGAATACTATCTGCCCATTGACTACCAAACATATCAGAAATAACAGTTGGAGCTTCTGGGAGTACTTTAGAAGTGGCTACAAGCTATCCTGATGTCTATTGAACTGTTGTCTAATTAACTGGAGCAACTGCAATTCCATGTTCAAATATAATTAATAAGTTGGAATTTAATGAAATTAACTTAGTTATTTCTCCATATTCTCTAGTATAATCAACACTTCTTGTTTTTCTAAATACTCTATATCCATTCTTATATGCATCATTAATATGAATATCAGAATACATAATACGTGTTCCAAACCAATTCTTAATATAAGGAACATCAGGCAATAAGTTATTCCATCTATCACTCAAAGATTTACTAAATCCTTTATTATAAATGTTAGATTCTGGAATCTTATAGGTTCCTTCTACACTCATAGGAGCATATGGATAATAACCTCTAGCATGACCTGTCATTTGCTTTTCATCAACATTAGAACTGTCTAAAGTACGTATATTTAAGTTATATGATGAACGTACTCTAAAAGTTACCCACATACCTAACTAAACAGCATTAACATCTCCTAAGTTTATGTTTTCGTAACTCTCTGTTTTAGATGGATTGTAATTATCTCTCCAAGTATTTTCATCAACAATTTTATCATTATAAGGAGCAGAAGGAGAATTAAAGTTTCTTATTATTCTGTGAGTAAATTGACATATATAACAATCTCCTCTGAATGCTGAGAACTAATATCCGTCTTTATAAAAATCAGTAGAATCATTGACTAACTAAGATTTTTTAGTTACTAAATAATTATCAGATTCTGATATGTCAATTCTATCGGTAATAGCAGAATATGTAGAATTATCATCCATTCTTATCTAGATATATTTAAGTATATTACTACTATTATATTTAGGTATATAAATATTTACAGTAGTTGCAGGGGTTAACTTATCTGAAGTATTAGCTACTCCTAAATAAGCACCATATATACCTCTAACTATATCAGAATTAATCTATTTATTACTTATAGTCTCTTCGTCTGCTTCTGATTTATTATTCTTGTCATTTTCTGTTTTATATTCATCACCAACAGACTCATATTGCCAAGCTTCCTCTGCATATCCAGCTCTACTTCTGAACTTTAAATTATCTAATCCTACACATTTGACATCTTCAGGAACACTAATTAATTTATAAGTACCTGATATACTAGAATTAGTATCATAGTAATCAGGTATATAATAATGTCTATAGTTATTAATTACATCCTCTGAGAAATAATTAGAACTATGTCCTAGTAATAAATTATTTCCCTAAGCTTTTGTAGATTCTATTAAATGTTCATTACCAGTAAATAACTAATTAAAATAAGCTTGATTTACTTCAAAATCTGGACATAAAATAACCTATGTTTTATTCTTAGAATTATCTTTAATTATAATTCTATTTTCGAAATCTCCTCCTACTTTTCTAGACCCATCTAATTCAGCTATTTTATACCCCTTAGGACATTTAGTATTTCTACCATCTAGTTTTTTATGCTACCAAGTCTAAATACCATATTTAACTTCCTGACCTGTAGCAATTGCAGCTGTTATTAATCCTGCTGCAGCTCCTCCGGCAACTAGGACTCCTCCTAAAGCAGTGCTACCGGCAGCTAAAGCTCCAGCTAATGTTGACCCCGCAGCTAAAGCTCCTGCAGTAAATACTGTAGCAGCACCTAGAGCTACAACTCCAGCAGTAATAGCAGTTATTTTACCTATTTTACTCCATAAACTAGAAGATTTCTTTTTAAACCTAAACTAATATCTAGATAGGAATCCTTCAGAGACATAATTTACATCATTAATATCTTCTGTAGTTACATAGGTTTTATCTAAAGAATCAGATAATTGTTCTAATAAACCTCCTGCTGTTGGTATAGTTGGAGTGTAAGAGTTCTAATCTAATCCTAATGTAATACCCTGAGCTAATATAGTTGGGATTCTAGTTTGACGTACAAAGAAAAATCCTTTAACATATTTCTTTAACTCCTACATAGCCTCATCATTAATTCTAATATCTAAGCTATGTATAGTATCAGCATCCTTATCAGACTAAAATCTAATTACTCCTTTAATATTCTCATTAATAGCTGTGGATTTTAAATCTTTATCTCTAACTTTGTTAGCAACTAACTAGTAGTCAGTTTCACTGTAATTAATGTAATTACGTTCATTATTTATATATAAAGGTATATCTGTATATAAACTAGAATAGTCTTCTTTTTTGTCTGGATTTTCTTTATCTGTAGTTTCTTCTTTCTCAACTTTTTTCTTAGGTTCTTTATACTCTACTACGTTACTGCATCCTCTAATATTAAATACAGGGGTTAATTCACCATTAGGTAATATATAAACTACCCCAAGTCTATAGAACTCGTTATTCCAGTAGCCTACATAATTATAAATATACTAAGAGTCCCAATAACCAAGCGATGAAGTATTTATATTATAATTCTAATCAAATTTACATTCATAATCTTTATTTTTTAAATAAGGTAAGAAGTGTAAAGACAAATCAGATAACTCCTTATAAGGTATCTCAGGCTTATGTACATTACCTAAAAACAGCATATTCTAACAAGAAACCTACGCTTTAGCAGCATCTACTATCTCAAAAGTATCATTAATATCAGTAGCTGTTATAGGTATAGTAGGTTCATAACCATTAATACTTATATTACAAGTACCCTAATTAGATACTACAAACTTCTTGTCTATTTTTATATATTCTGTATTGAAATTTTCCCCCTATTCTGCAGTATATCTAGAGTAGTAAACATATAAATAATCATAAGCTGAATCTATATTAGACATATATAAGTTTACTGTCTTAAAACTATTCTAGTTTTTAACTCCAGTAGTTAGACTATCAGGATTACCAAATCCTATAAATACACTAACTAATCCTGATTCTGCAACAAAGTCTGTTTCGTTACCATCAGCATCTGATAATTTAATATAAAAATGATAGTTACCAACTTTAAGATTACCACCAGAAGAGGTACCCTCATAAGATAATTTAGGAATACTAATTACTCTTTTATATAATGAAGTATCTATTTCAAACTAGTCTCCCTAATCATAGATATTAGTATCATTATTACCTTTTCTATCTACTATCTCATAAGTATTTTTACCAGTAGCGCTAAACCTACTATTAATTAATTTAGGGGTATTTATACCATCGTTAATAATTAAATTGACAGAGCCGTCATAACTATACTGAGGAACAATATTTACTGGATGCTTTAAATCAAATTTTAACTCATCTGTTACAAAATCTACTAATTCTCCCTTTTCATGTAATATAGGTAAATCTTCAGTAAGTGGTTCATAAACTTCCTTATCTTCAACAACTGTCTTTTTAAGCCACTAAGTACCTACAGTATAAGTAAATATCGAATTTATATTTCTAAGAAACTCCTCTTCCCAGTATTGTTTATTGTTATATCTTACTACCCAGGCAACTGCAGGAGTTCCATTAGGTAAGTAGTTACCACATTCATCAGTTACAGGATGATTAGAAGGATCTCTACCTTCAATTTTGAAGTGTTGTCTATAAGAACCATCTTTAAATGCAGTAATAGGTATATTTATTGCAGAACCATCTTCAAGTGCTACTTTCTTACCATTTTGTATAGTTGCATTTGGTATTACTTTATATGTTTTATCTATAAAAATATTAAAATTATCTTCTAATTCCTATTCTGTATATAACTATTCCTAATATTCATATTTAATCTAGGTTAGTCTATAATTTCTAAATGGATTGTACTCATATACTAAATTACCTTTTGTAGGTAATACTTTAGTTTGTACATTAAAACTTATTTCATTATTAATTTCCATTATACATGATTTATATCACTTATAATCGTCTCTGCTAAAAGTAAATCTTTTAAGCTACCACCAGAACCATCTCCTCCTCCATAAAAACACTATGAATAGGCACGTAAAGCTGTAAGACCAGAATATATAGGAGTTAGTATTTTATCTTGATACTTAAACACCTTAGGAATAGTAAAAGTACACTACTAGTTATCCATTTCAATACTAGTTTCAGGTGTATACTTATTAACAAGGTGTACTTTCTAATTATTATTTACAGGTATAAGAGTATCATTACTAATCTAATATAGATTATTATCACTAACATTAGTTATATTAATATTATCATATGACTAATTACAAAACTATTTTATTCTAATTAAAGAACTACTATGCTTATACTCTGGAGGTAAAGAATCTAGCTAAATAATTATAGGAATATTTTTAATTATATTATTAAACTTTACTGTAACATTAAGTTTTTCTAAATCTCCATCTATCTGCTTTTGTAAATCTGCAAGATACTTTGTATATTTATATCCATTTAATAATAAGTTATCATTTGAATCTGCTAGATTTGATTTAAAAATAATATCTTTAATAAAATTAGTTTGTTTTTTCTTATATATAGTATTAGTTACCTGTGTAGAAGTAGATATACCTGAATCTGATAGAACGTAAGTACTACTAAGCCATCCTGCCCACATATTAGCTAATCTCTATAAACATACCTATAATGAATCAGATACTGTACCAGGATTACTTATGTGATAGTAATCATTTAATAAATGTATATCACCATCATAATTATAAGCCAACTAAGCAAATATACCTGAACTTCCAAAAGGATCAGAAAATAAATTACTTAATAATGTATCCTTCTTAAGTGTATTATCTCTGGAAATATATGTTCCCTGTCTATATAATCCTACTAAATTGATAAAAAATCCATTAGGTAGGTCAAATCCTGAGTATGAAGTATTTTCATCAGAATCTGATTCCTTACGTAAGAAATAATTATCTTTAAATTTCCATACTGAATGCTCAGAGTCTCCATGAGTTCTTCTAATTTGCCATACAATAGAGTTAGCTGAAAGTTTAGTTTCTTCAGGCATATTTAAGTTACCTACTGAATTAATTATGTTATTTAATGATTTAGTCTAATTCCACTAAACTAAATATCTACATTTATCTGCTCCATCATGACCCTTATCATTAGCCCAAATAGAATATACATACTTAAATTTAAATTGATTATTTTCTAAATCTAATCCAAAATCTTGATACCCTTTTTGTAATAAGTTTATTAATTCCTAATAAGTAGCCTATTTTTCAACATACTACTTTATATATAAAGATGGATTAACTAGATTGACAGACAAATACTAATCTTTAGTTAATTCCTCAAATTTTCTCTAAGTATACTTGTCACTTGTATGTTTTTGTGTATCATTACCTATGTAATCTATAAGTTTACCAGGTTGTGCATTGGGAATATTTATTTTAAATACTGGATTATAGTTTTTATAAGCATTCTCTTCACTCCAAGGGTCATTTATTCCACTTTCATCCTATTTCTTATTAATTATATGCTAATATTTTTTATCTATATTAGTTATTATTTTATTGGTATTCTCCTAATTTAAAATATCTAAATTTAAATAAGTACTATTATCACCTACAATACTTTCATTTTCAAATTGAATATAATCAGAACCCTCATATATTTCTACATTTGTATCTTTTACAGACTCTTTATTTAAGCTAAAGGAATTATAAGTGTCTTGAAGCCCTAAATTTACACTATAATTAATTTTGCCATTATTTATATATTCCAAATTAAGACCTAAACCTTCATATAATTTATCAGACACCTTAGGACTATTTTCATAGTTATATACCTTTTTAGAACTCCAATCAGAATAATACTAAGCTTCCGCATCTAAAGATAATTCAAACTAGTTGTCTTTGAAGTCTTTTACATTATAGTAATACTAATTAAACATAGTATTAGTCCATAACCATCTCCATTCAAACTTAAATCCCTTACTATCTTCAGTATTGTATTCTCCTAAAACATTTTTACTTGTATATTTATATATTATCTTAACAGCATATAACATATTACTATACAAAGTGCCCGCATCGTTATAAAATATTGGAGAAGTAGGGCTAATAGTTACTTTCTACTTATTCTCTTTATCCCCTTTATAAAATATATTTTCTTCCTTATCATAAGTAACTTCTATAGGTGTTAATTTTTCTGCTTCTGTATTTAAATAAACATAAGATAGAGTTGTGTCTATATTCTTAGGTGTGTCTTTGTCTGTGTCTTTGTCTGTAAATATTTGACCTGCATGAGGTATTAATTTTTCACCATTATATTTAGATAATTTATAATTTGAGGAATTACCATTTAATGGTATGTATTCTGTTATAATACCTGAATAAGAAACTAAATTATTAATAAAATATTTAGCACATAAGCCTTGATTATCGTAGAACTATACTTCTATTTCAGCCACTCCTTTATTATCCTCCGGGTATATAGAGCTATCTATTTGTAGAGTACATAAGTTCTCTCCTATATAGTACTTGTAACCTTCAAGATTAATTTCACCACTTCCTATCTTACTAAAATCTATGTAATGTGTTTGTACTAAATCAGAGAGTACTCCATATCCCATCATAGGAGCTACTTTAAAAGAAAGTATTAAATCTCTCCTATCTATTTTGTTGCCCTTATCATCTGTATCAGGAATATTTATTGTAAATCCCTTTTTAGTTATAGAAGATTTAAAATAGTTATTTACTATACAATCCTATACTTCTACAGGATCTGCTGATTCTCCTTTATTATTATAATACTTTCCTTTTACGATATGATGTAAATCTAAATAATACCAACCCTCTTTAGGAATATCATTTTCTATCTGCTGAGTAATCTTAGTATGTTCTTTATATTGATTAGATTCCGCCTAATAATTACTCTTTAAAAACTCACTGTAATTCTCAGTATTAGCTTGTCCTGTTATTTTTAATTCTATATATCCACTAGTTATAGGAAGTTTAACTTTTTCAGTACTCTTATTTCTATTAACATAATAGTATCCAGCTTTATCAGCATCTCCTGAATTACTAACCCATTCGAAATCATATATAACTATACTTTTTGGGTTAACATCAAGATTATTAGTTTTCCAATTAAAATTAACATATATATCGTACTATTGAAAGTTAACGTTTGTAGGTTCAATAGAGTTAGTCTATTTAGTAGAACTCTTTAAAACTTCATAAGTACTATTAAATGTCTGTATTCTTTCTAATTCTATTAAGATAGCTAATTTGCCTGAAACCTTAGATTGGAATACAGAATATCCAGAACTTAATATATTTCTATAACTATCTATGTCAGGTTTATTAGAATTACTAGTAGATTCCTAATTTATATAAAAATCATCATACCATTTTAAATCACTATTTAGATAGTTAATTTTACCAGAATCTTCAATAGCTACTACATTTATTTTAAATTGTTTAGGGAAAGTTCCTATAATATGGGACTTATTTCCATAATCTGATATTCTAGATATATTATCATGTATATCTCCTGAGTGCACAATAAATTTATCTCCTGGGTTTAAACTATTTTCATAAATAACTTTTTTAACAGAATTACTTATAGTTTCTCTAAAACCAAATTCAGTTGATTTAGTAAATTCTTCTAAATTAAATTTAGTTTTAATACCACTTAATTCCTTACTACTAATATTTCTTTCAGGAGATGGAAAACATCCTATCTAAGACTTATTAGTTATTGGATTGTAGGATACAATATAAATAATATCTCCAAATTCACAAGTGCCTACTGGAACATAACCCTCTGGTAAATAAGCTGTTTCTACTCTACCATTACCCATATCATTCTATAATGATAACTCATTACCATTCATAGTTAATAAAGTAGCATTAAGAGCATGAGTAAGACAAGTAGCCTAGGTATTATCAGGTGCAAAATCCATAAGAAGACCATCTCCAAAGGTATTTTTTGCAGTCATTATAGTATTACCTGCCATAAATTATTTCTTTTTATATTTACGCTGTTCATCTATTATAAATTCATAATTATATTCTGATAATAATATATCTTTGAACTTTAATGGTTCTCTAAGTAATATTAATTCAGCTTTATCTGTTTTTAATTTTGCTTGATAGAAAGAAAAACCTCTATCCCAAGAATATGGGAATCTAAATATAGCTACATGTCCATTCTACATAATGTTACATTCATCATATATTTTGAAGAACATAATCTTTTCAAATATAAAATTTTTTTTAGGTCTTCCCCTACCTGTATGTTTCTAAGCTAAATAAGCCTCATATTGTGATTTAGTTAGAGCAAAATAGTAATATCCATCCCATTTGATTTTCTTACGTTTATACATTACTCTTAACTTAGTTCTCATTTTGTGCTAATAGTATTCAAACCAACGTAATGAATCTTTCATCAAATATCCAGAATAAAACCATAATTTACCCTAATTAACAAGTACATCACCACCATAACTATTATGTAAATAAAAGGCTTTCCAACCATACTAGAGTATTCTTTTTATATCAGATTGTGCTATAGTTGGATACATTTCAAATATCTATTCGTAATAGTCCTAAATCGTTTTCTATTTCAATACTATTTACCCTAATTAGTGTATTCAGTTATTTTATCTTTATCTCTAGTAGCTAAATAAATGGGTTTTTCTCTTCTTGTTCTTTTCTTACTTTCCATTACAAACTATAACTAATAACCACAGAAATTAGATGTAATGAAATCCACATCACGCCATTTACCTCGTCTAAAAGCATTTTTAAAATCATCTCCTTCTGTTCTTTTCATCTATATGTAAGATTGTGTTCTACCCATTCCAGGTAATTTAAATTGAGTATTATTCTCAATAATATCATCAATAATTAATCTTACACTACTCATCCAAATAGAAGCTGCTAAATCTCTTTTACTCCCATCGGAATAGACTTCTTTACACTATTCAGGAGTCATTTTAAGCTTTCTAACTGGAAAATTCATAAATATGTCGTGGCATGTAAAAGAATGCCCCATTGCAAAGTTACCCATTTATATTTATTTAGTTATTAGAAACAAAAATAGGGAAGCAAAATTGCCTCCCTATTCATTACATTGGTTTATATGATTTATTATATACCTTTCTGTCCCAAGAATATTTGGCATCTAGTATATCGTTCATTTCATTTTGTGAAATATAATCAGGTACTCTAGCAGCATCTAATAGAGATAACCATCTTTTACGTAAGTATTGAGCTTCCTACATAATTACTTGATTATGGGTTTTAAATGCTTCTTTCTATTTAATAGTAAAAGCTATATAAACTGCTATAGCACTTGCTTCTTTATCATTTATATCAGGTAATCCTTCTTCGTCTAAAATATTGGCATGATATAATAAATTTACTGTATCTAAACCTTTATTTACATATAAGGTATTACCAACTCTTTTATATTTAACAAACTTACCACTTATATAATAAGGATTGGTAAATGCTTTTCTGGATTCTATATAATTCTCTACATTTGCAGAGTAAGGATCTCCATCCTACTTTACATTACTAGTATAATTATAATCTTCACCACAATAAGTAACTGCTTCTATTATAGAAACATCACATGGTAACTAAATAGACCCATTAGAGCAATCTACTTTTAGCTATACCTATTTAAGTATAGTATTTTTATTTCCTATTTTATCATAAGCAATTAAACCAATTTCTTGTAAATCTTCTAAATCGCCTGTTACATCATATTCTGTTTTAGCTTGACTTATTGCATAGTTAAAATTCATATTGTATTTAATTAGTTACCAGAAGTATATTGCTAGTCATTAGGTAATTTAGGAGCAGCTGCTTGTCTATAATAATAAAGTTTCTCTTTAGTTAATTTGTCTTTGATTAACTAATCAATAAAACTATTATTTACATCAGGACCATTTAAATCATCTAAATTACAACACTTATATTTATTTAATTGTCTTGGATCTTTAAATACTGCAACTATAGACACTTGTCTTACAAAAGGAGCATTAAATAAAAAACAATCTAACATTCCTTCTGCATTAGGTGCAAGGTCAATCCATACATAAGGTTTAGTTAATCCTCTTCTTCTATATTTTATAGTTTGTAATTCAGACAATGATGTGACAATAGTAAATTTATTCTATCTATCAGTAGCTCCTAAATATTTAATAGCCTAAGTTCCGTATGTTGTGACAAGTTGTGGTATTTGAAAATGTGCTGTAATGGTGTCTCCATCACTCTTTTTACCACAAGAGCATCTCTCTAAAGATTCACAATCAACATCTACACAATTAATAGCCATTAATAAGTCGTCTATAGGAGCAATTCCTTTAGAATGTAATTCATTTATTATTGATAATCGACAAGCTACTATTTCATCCTAGAGCTAGTCTATATTCATAGATAAATTCTAGTGATAACCTCTTAAACCCGATACTACATCATTTCGTATCTAACTAGCTAATTTCTCTATGTACATTTATACTTACTATTTAGATTTATTCTCCTCAGGATTCTATTTAATTCTATGCTAACATGTAAAATTATAACAACGTATACCCTTTAAATAAGTAACTTTCGATTTTAGTTCTGCAATTTCTGTACATTTATTTGCAATAGCTTTAGATTTTTCAAAAGAAATTTTATCAATTTCTCCTCTTAATCCTTGTAGCTGTTTTCTAAAATCACTCTCTAATTCATGATAGTCTTTGATATACTTGTCACAAGTTTTCTGCAAGAAATCATACTAATCCTATTTTAAATCTTCTTTCTTATGTTCTACTTCTACTAAACTTTGTTCGGCTTCAGCATCTGCTTGTTTCTTTTTACTATTAAAAGTAAAAATATAAGTAATGGCGGCACCTAGACCGCCACTACCTATTATTGGTAAAATCCATTCAAGCAACACTTGTTCCATTAATTCTTAGCAGTATTTACTCCTTTAGTTAATTCTGCATAAGTTTCTATACCAGAAACTTCAGTATTAGTATCTGAATCTACAATAGTACCTACTTTATTCAAAGCAGTTTCCCAGGCACTAACTAAGTCAGTATCATTCTTAACCCAGAATACATGAGTTGTATAAGAGTTAAGACGTCCACCAACAACACTCAATGGGTGACTATTAGCAGGAGCATGATATTCAATGATATACTGATTGTATACAGCACCTACAATAGGAGTTTCTACTTGACGGATAGCAGACCATTGATAATTTGCAGCAGTAGGGAGTCTCAAATCCTTAATAATCTGAGAATAAGTACCAAATGCATTCTTACCAAACTTAACTAATGCGATAGGGTCAGCAGCTTGTACTTTATTAGGATTCATTGTTGCTACTTCATCATCATAATCAGCTGTTTCCTCAAAGATATTGAGAGTTACCTTTCTAAATCTCTGATACTCTGTAGCACCAGTAAGAGTAATCTTACCTGCACCATCATTAGCTACTTTGATAAGGTCTTTATCTACTTGGAACATATGATTAGACTTAATTGTCTTCTCAAGTCTGTCTGCAAGAGCCTTAGCATTATCACCCTTCTTAGCAAGAAACTCTACCCAGAAAGGTTTACCCTTATGATACCAAGGAGTTGAATAGATATAAGGTTCAGCACCATCTACTCCTAAATAAATATCCAGTCTCAAATAATTAACTGCGTGGTCTGTAGGTACAACAGAAGTTAACTTAGTAAAGTCAATTGTTGCCTCACACAACTCTGCTGCATAACCTTTACGTCTACGAATACAATCAACATTATCTTTTACAAAGAGAAAATCTCTCTTAATCTTGAGAACATCCTTCTCAACTCCATCAACTTTCTCTTTCTTACCTTCAAAGAGAACTACTCCTGAATCCAGATTACTATTAATAATAGTTTGTGTCTAAAAATTTAAACCTGCCATAATTAGTTATAATTTAATTAAAATTACTACTGTTGAGCTGCCTACTATTGAGGTGCAGCCTACTACTGTCCAGTTGGTCGGGCAATAGTATTAGTCATCTAAATATTATTTGCTAGTCTTGGATCATTTGAATGCTCCATAACTAAGTGTACCAACTCATTTATAATCTCTTGGTTTACATAATCTGGAAACTCCATAATTTGAGAAGTATCTTCAGTTAAATCAATCTATTCTTGTGTCAAACGAATAAATTGAGGACTCTTTACATAATCAATTTGTACTTCTACTAACTAGAAAAGTGAATCGTCTTTACCATAGCGGATTTCACAACGAACATTGCTTGGATTAGCAACTCTTACCGCTGTAGGCTTTTCTACTAAAGAAATATCTTTAGAAACTTCTCCATTTTTAAGTTTAAAGGTTCTCTAGAAGTTAGAACCATCTGATGTGTTAGTAGCAACTGATCCATCATCACTAGTTACTTTATAACCACCTATAGGCATATCTGTTCCGGTATAACCTGCAGGATTAGTATCAGAAGGTGTTCCATTACCAGTAACTGGATCCGTTGGAATAGTAATACTAGAAGCTTGATTATGTATATAATAATATGGACACATTGGAGAAGGTCTATTGTAAATATCAGTTACAATCTAACTCCAAGAATCCGCTGTAAGTCGAGTTGCAGGAATCTAAATATATGAACCTGCATCCCAACAGTCTTTTTGTTTTGCAACATAATAGATACATACACAGTTCAGCATATGTAAATAATCAATAGGCATAAATACCTCATAAGTAGCACCATTCAAAGACTGAATCTAAGAATGAGCTGAACTTAAATAAGAACTAGCAATTGCATACTATACATCTGCAGAAGGACTCTTACCATTATATTCTGGATTAGAGCCTCCACTAGTATAGTTATTATATGGCTTAGTCTCGTTAGAGCTAGTTATACCATACTTATGAGGTTTTAAATAAGCCGTAGCTTTTAATACTCTTAAATCATCTGTAGTCTACTAATTAATATCATATACATTGTATACTTTATTAATATACTAATTAATTGCCTTATTAAAAAGGTAATTAAATTCATACAGTTTAAGAGCTGGTGCTTGAATTTTACTCAATTCTATTAAAGTTGCTTCAAATACCTACCTAGCTGTCATTTAAAATGATTAATTTTGTTTATTATTTCTTATCTGAGAGTTCTTCGTCTACGAACATTTCAGGATAAGTATCTTTACGAATCATAGCCATGACTTTACTATTCTTAGGATTTTTCATCCATTCAATAGCAGCATCATCTGTTGCTCCTAAGATACATTTTCCATCATCACCGAAAACATAGAGACCTTGTTTCTTTCTAATTACTCCATGTTCACGAGCTTCAATAAATAACATACGGAATTGCATATCTCCTCCAGTGTAGCAATTAATAATCTTCTCTGGGGTCTTTTCTGCAATAGAAATTAAATAATCCTCAACATCTGCATTAGGTTGATTCTTCATATTTCTACCTAATACTCTAGCTACAAGTAATCTACCATCATAACCTCTTTCATCATCAAGAATGAAGTTAATAGCCTGATGAATAAGTTTCTTTCTAGTAACTCTACGAGATGCATCAAGACCTGGTCTATCAACATATAACTCAGCAGCACCATAACGAGGTCTTGTAGAGTGTTTATCTACAGTACCATCAATTAAATAGTCACCCTTATCATTTTTAGCATATCTATCTACAGCAATAAGGTCACAATTTTTAATTGCTTCCCATTCAGCAGCTTGATAAATATCATCCAAGTTAAAAGACTTACCATCAGTAATAGTAAACACTTCAGTTACTGGAATAAAGTGTACTAAACCCTGTGCTTCTCTATTTCTTTCATCTTCTGTGAGAATAATATCTCCATATGAATTTACCTACTTTACACACTCTGGAAAACGTCCAGTTTTAGGATCTCTTTGTGGTTGAATAAAATATTTCTATCCAACTTTACCATAAACACTTCTAAGAACAACAACATTACTCTTTAAGTCACCGTCCTTTACGTCATTAACTTTCTTTGCCATAATTCATTATAAATTTCTATGAATAGGTAGGAGAGCATCTCGTCCCCTACCGTATCTTAATATTATTAGATAATCTTTTTAAATCTATTAATTAAATCAATATTCCTTAGCTTTAAGAATAAATGATTTATAAGGGTTAAATACAGCAATACCTGCATATCCCCAAATTGTCATAAGACCACCAGCTACAGGTGAACTTACAACACCACTTTCACCTCCTGAGCGACCACCTACTCCAAGAACTTCATTGAAAATGTAGTCTTTACCCTTCAATGAGAACATTTGAATAGGAGGTTGTGTAGATGTCTTACCTGTTGTCAAATCAATACACAAGAAATATGGGTCTTGGTACTCTCTAGACAATGTTCTATCGACCTTAAAACTGATAGTATTACCTCCCCACTCATATGCATCGAATGTAGCTCCTACTTTAATATACTTTCCTTCACCTTGCTTAGACCAAAGGTAAGCTCCATCAGTCTTTCTAGTAGAAAGATAATCACCAAGTACTCTTTGTACAATAGCCCAAGCCTTTTCATTTACCATGAAGCAGAAATGATTACCTGTTGGCTTATCTGCTTTTGATACCATATCAGAAATTATTGTATGGAATGTACCTATTGTAATTCTGTTTGCAGAATACTTGCTTGCAAATCTCTCAATTTGAGGAATTGCACCATCGCCGATAAAGATAGGTCTTCCTGTAGCTTTATCTGCCAATGTTGTCTTACCATCAACACCTACAGTACCCTTAGCAAGCAAAATCATATTCTCTCTTGCATACAAGAAGTTCTCAATAAGATTCTTCTTCATAGGATCTAACTTATAAATCTTTTCAGTAAGACATCCTTGGTTCTCTCCTTTACCAATCTTGATAAATGTATCTTCCATTAATGCATACTTAGCACTATATGTATCCTATACACGAATAGTACTCATATAATTACGCATCTTTTCTACATTACTCTGATACTTAACCCAACCAGTTTCATGCAATTCTGGTTTAGCATTACCAATAAAGTATGTATAATCACCAATATGTGTACCCTCAGTATCAAGTACGGAAGAATAATCATCATCAAGCAATCGAACCATTACTGACCACATATTATCTGCCTTTCTAACACTGTCAGAAACAACAAAACACTATTGACCAGTACTTTCAATCTTGAAGATTTCATGCAAACGATAATAATTCTCTGGGAAAATCATTTCAATCTCAGAGCCGTTTGCTCCATCACCAACTGGTTCAGCTGCAAATGGAACACGTTTAATATAATTGGTTTCTACTTCCCACTCAAAGTAAGTAGAATCAATACTTTGATACTTATTTGGTTTAGAATCACCATAATAAACATTTCGCAGTGCCTCTGTCAAGAATGTAGCTGTTAATTCTGGATAGAGTCTTGACACTACTCCGAGTCGGTGAGGTCTTTCGCCTAAAAACTTACTGAAATCTTCATAAGTTCTTGTATCTCCCATGGTTGCATGGTTTGTTACAAAATTTGCTACTAACATAAATAAAAATTAAATTTAAGAATTAATCCCAATCGTCTGAATCCCAAATAGATTCATCCTTTTTACTCGTAGCCTGCTTTGTTGGTTTAAATACGAATTTAGATTTGTTAAGAATGTCCCCTTTACCTGCATTATAACCACGAGTATATGCATCTTGTTGCTACTTCTATAATTCTGCAATTAATTCCTATTCATTAAGTAACCAAAATGCAGCTTTAGTTAAAAGACGTGGATCTTGCAATGCCTTACCTAAAGCACTAGAGCCATCCTCATCTAAAGCTAACATAAATTCAGACAAATTGTCTTTATCTTGATTAGATAATTGAATTGGTTGTCCTGCAAAACTATTAAAGTTATCAATCTAATTGTTAACTACATTAGCAAATGCCTAATATCTCTGCTAAGCAGCAGCCTATTGTTGATTTGCAATGTTTTGTTTTTGTTCTTCTTGTAATCTATTATATTGTTGTCTTAATCCCTCTACTGTTTTCTTAAATAAAGTTTCATTAGCCTTAGCAGCTTCTAAAGCAGCATCAAGTTCTTCGTCCGTAATATTGTCATTACCAACTTTATTTAAAATATCAAAAGCATATAAATCTTCATCAGACATAGCATCAAACTGATTCGTATCCTAAGGCTGATTAATTTGAGGAGTAATAGTTTGAATATAATCTTGAACACTCATTCCACTATTTCTAATAGCATTAATAAGTTCAATTTCATCTTCTGCTAAATCATTATTAGTTCCCTAATCCTCTCTCTAGTCTGCTAAGATATTTATCTGCTCTTCTTTAGTTAGAGAATCCCAAGAACGTTCTGTAACAGCACCGCTCTCGTCTTCAAATTTAATCTTATCTGGGTTACTAATACCTCTAAGCTTTAGTACCTCAGTAGTTAAATCATCTTCCTAATCTCCTTCACTTGGAGGAGGAGTCTCCTAATTACCCTCTTTTTCAGGTTTTGGATCTGGTTCTTGTTTTTCTGAAGTAGGAGTTTCATCGAACTCATCTACTTCAAACATTGTGTCATCAAAATTACTTTCCATATTCATAGTTCATTAAATATTATACATATCATACAAATTCTAATATTTCATAATAAATACTAGAGAATATGCATGAGGTTCTATTTTTATTTTTCTGTTTTCCCAATTTACTGACTATTCTTCACTGGTTTCTTTAGATACTTCAAAATCACTTCCATTTACTGTAATACCTACTATCTCTGAATCACTACCACCATAGCTTATACTACCTATTGCTGAAGTAGAATTATCCTCTGAGGCACTACCTACTGTAGTATAGCTTCCAGTATAAGTATTATGATATACAGCATCTGTATATGTATTAGAACCTGATAGAATATGATTATGTGGTTTATGTGGGTGATGATGTTCAGGAAGATGTTCTTTTGTTAAAAGAAGCTTATTATCATCATCTAAATCAGTTTCATTATCATATTTTTCAGAAGTATCAGCCTTTATAAACTTACCGATAAGGTTTGGAGTGCCATTACTTCCGTCACATATAGACCAACCCTTTGGAATACTCTCTCCATGCCAGGCTACTATAGTACCTATAGGAGTTACAATATCCATCAACTATTTAATCCATTTTAAGTTTGGAATTACAGTATCGAATTTCTTGTTTAATTTATAATCTCTCTCAGTTCCTTCTGGTATAGTTAAATCCTTTTCATATCGAGGATATAACTAACCTTTCTTGAAAACTGCATTATATAACTAAGAATTGATTCCTATAAAATTATCAGAGTAAATTCCTACTTTTGGATACTCAACATTTGGTTTATTATCCGAGTCTTCCTACCATTCTGCTTGAAGAATATTCTTAAATTCCTCCGTAGATATAGTTCCAATTTTAGTATGATTCTAATCATCAGGAATTGGCTGACCATTATCATCTAACAAAACATTACCAGTATCTGGATTAATTTTATCTTTAGTTAAATCTTTTAAAGAATAATAATCCTGGGTCTAGTATACTAGAGGAACTCTAGATGTACATATCTTCGTGTTATAACATTCATTCTCAAAATCCTTTCTAATAGCATCATTATCAATAATAAATGATAAGGTGTTAGAGTGACTATCAATATCTGTTATGAGTACTTCATAAGGAGTTCTCTTAAACTACCTAGTTTTACCTAAACTTATGTTATACTATGAATCCTCTTTTCCATTAACTAACATTATTGCAGATACTAAATCTCCAGTTCCATCAATCTTTACCACTTCTCCAGAAAACAGATAGGTGTTAGTAGTTGTTGTTACCTACAAAGTATATCCATCAGGAACAGTCTAATTAATAGTTATAGTACCATTAGTACTTGTAACTAAATAATTAAAGTGAGGTAAACTTACATATATAAATACATAATCACCTACTTTAAATTCGATGTTATATTTTATATAAGCTATAACTTTATTATCATTTCCCTATTCGCAATACAAAATAATATTATTATTGCTATATATAGTAGATTTGTCTAGTATGGATCTTATTACCGACAGTTCTTTCTCTATATTTCTCCACTTAATAGAATCAACTTCTAGAGTAGTTTTCCCTTTCTAATTATGAAATAAACTCCATCCATACTAGTCAGATTTATAATTAATAGAAAATAAGTCTTTATTAAAAATAGAGTTAACTCCTATCTAAAATTTATCTCTAGATATAGTTATAGCCTATACCTCGTCGATATAAAAAGTTAACTAACTAGAGTCTATACGCATAGTTCCATCTTTATAAATGTGCATATCTGAGATAAAGATTTCCTTAAACTAATTGGAGTTTGATTGATTAGTTAAAATATTATATTCCTATAATACTCCATCTTTTACCACATATAGCTTATTGTCAGCTTCATTATAAATAATACCTGCAGATAATCCAGCATTAGAAGCGTCTTCAATAGATTTATAATAAAATCCAGCATTAGTTAGAGCTTGATGTTTCTAATCTCCTGTAGTAGTTTGTTCACTCATAAAAGATACATATGTATTTCCAGTATCTGATAATAAGAGTTTAGTTCCGTCAAGACATATCCAAATACTATTGTCTTTAGTTACCAAATATATACCGTCATCTTTTATACTATCTGAGTCTTCTATCTACTTTAACACTTCCTTAGATTGAGAATTTATTTTACCATTCTTTAGTAAATCAATAAATTTACCTCCCCACTATAGTTTTATATCTCCATTACTTCTTAATAACAATGGAGAGGTAGATTTACCAACTTCCTAGTATGATTTCCCAAAAAGTTCTGCCATATTACTTAATATTTAATATTTGTCTTCTATTTCTATTAGAATAACTAACATGTACCCAAGAATAATTATACTCATTAATTAGCTAATCAAAAGGAAGCTTTAACTATTTAATAAGTTCAAATAATTGCTTATTACTTTCTTTAGAGTTAGATTTAGTATGAATATCTGCAGCCTAGCCAAGTGTATGCTAACTAGTTCTAGCTCCTCCAACTGCTTTATTTAATTCAGGGCATCTATATCCACTTGACACTATAATTGGCTATCCATAAGCTTCTCTCAATGGATCTAAAATATTATCTATCAACTAATTGAGACAATTCTCTACTTCTTTAGTAGGTTTATTGTTAATTTTTCTTTTATTTGCAGTTTCACTCTTAGTTAATTCTGCAATACTAAAATATTTTCCCATAGTATTTATATATTTATTACTTTATGGTCTATATATATTTAATAGAAATATTGTGACAAAACAAAAATAGAGGAACTCCTTAAAATTAAGAAATTCCTCTATTACTATTTTTTAATTATTTAATTAGCTATACTATATATGGATTTATTAACTATTCTGTAATATCTCCACTTAGAATAGCAGCATCTTCTGATTCTGGATTTATATTTAATAGCTTACATAGATATATCTCTAGATGATTCTTTTCATGCGCTAGTGTATTTGCAGCTTCATAAATAGAATCTGATTCTCCTATAAATATAATACTATGATTAGTTTTGTCACAATTATAAATAAATCCAGAATTAATATAATTAGTTAGCCTATTTGTTAATTTATCATAAATTTTGTTAGGCAAATTATATTTACTAGCTATGCAGTCTAGATATTTTAAATCATGTTTATATTGTATTACATAAATATCAACTAACCAATTATATTGTTCTAAACAAGCTTTGTAATGTATCATATAAACTCTTCCCAATCTACCATTATTCCATTAGCTACCATAGTTGCATACCATCTTCTCATAGTAGTACCATCACCTGCATCTTCATCATCTATTGTATCTTTAATATAAAGAGCAAAGTGTTTTTCATCGGTTATACTACTGCCATAGTAATCTGCTTTACACATATTAGCTACAAATATATAGTCGCAACCTACATTCTTCTCTAATTGAATATTGTATTGTTCTAAAGTCTTATCTACATATTCTTTAGATACTGGTTCAAGTTTTTGACCTCCTTTTTTCATCAGAGATACTGCATAATTACATAAAGCTTTATTGAAATGCCAGCCATAATTACGTAAATACTACTTCATATATTTAGGCATATCATCGTAAGTATCTAAAGCTTGTCTCATAATTAGAAATATCTATTATAGTCGGGGTCGCGATACTCTTCTCTAGGGTATCTACGTACTTCTCATTGTAATCCTTAGACTACATTTCTTCAATACAGCGCATTACTTTTCCGCCGTAATTGATCATTTTCTCTACATACTCAGAAAGATTATCCAACTTTGTATCTTGTACTTCAATTATTGTTGCCATGATTTCATAAATTCTTTAAACATTTCTTTTAGAGAATTAACTTCCTCTCTTAAGGCTTTATTCTCTGCTTCCTATCTTTGTCTTTCCTAGATTTCAGGATTTAATTGCATAAGTATTTCATCACATCCTTTAATAATATCTTTATGTAACTAAATACTATTAACTATATCTGTACTTCGCTATTTCATAGAATTAATTTCACTACTCATAGCTTCTTTATTACAAGATATAACTATATTATTACCAAAATCTGCTATCTCACTATTTGCTGGCAATTTCTAGAAATTAGTCATAGTTCCATTTACGTCAGCAGTAATATCTAAAATCATCTCCGGATTATACATCCCAGTATTACCATACTTAGGAATAGGAGGTGTTAGACACTTTACCTAATTCCAATGATGGTACATTATCTTTATGTAATATAAATAGTTGATTACCGTTACGTAAATTAGAAAATGCCATATATATTAATATAATAATTGTAATGTATTATTTTCGTAGTAAGCCAAATATATACCAGCCTTATTTAAAGTTGCAGAAGTAACAGCTTCTCCACCTAATGTAGTTAAATCCTAATCCTTTCCATTTGTATTAAATACAATAGGAACTGCTGGAGTAGGAGCTGTAAATCCAGGTAATTTAAATAAAATTAATCCTGAATAAGCTTTATTTAAGAAATTATGTGGAATAAAGGTAAACGTTACATTAGTGGTTCCAACATTTACTGAATTAGCTTCTAATCTAGGAATACCATTTCTATTTGCGTAAACATAAGGATTAAGTAATATCATAGATACCTCCTTTCTTATGCCCAAAGACCTGTATTAGCTCCATATAAATTATATGCTAAAGAAGTAGGAACTGCAGTAGCACAAGAATATGGCAAAGTTACCGTATTTGGAAGTTTACACTAAATACTAGCTATTTCTTGAGTTAGATTATTTACAGCAGCATTAATAGGAGTTGTTGCAGCATTTGAGCAAATAATGCGCTTTGTTGAGAATTATTAATAGCTACAGCCTACTCATTATTCTTTTCACGTAAAGCTTCAATCTTATCCTATAAAGCTGTAGTATTAAGAGCATCTAACTTAGCTAAAATAGCGTTAGTATTAATAGTAGTTGTATCTTTAATTGTATTCTATAAAGAGCAAGTCTATTGCTAAGTAGCATAATTAGTATCTCGAAATCCGTTCTGAATTACGTTATTTACGCTATTTAACTAACTAGTTAACTAATAAGTCTAATTCTAGTTGTTAATTTGATTCTCATAACCCATTTTAAGAATTTCTTTCTAAGTAGAGCAGCAACAATTGTTAAGAGCCTGAATAATACCACTATCTCCATTATTTACTGCATTAATTATTCTTTCAGAAGAAAATCCTACCTAACTACCTACATTAGCTATACTAGATTGTACACTCTAAATTGCACTCTAAATAGCATCACAACTTAATCTAGTAGATAAATCTTGTAGTGCCTAACTATTACCTTTAATAGCCTACATAACTAAATCTGAATTGTGATTATCTTGCATCTAATCCTAGAGAGTTTGAAGTTGTCTTTGTACTGCAGGATCTCCGCATTGGTCTCCATAACCATTATTCATCCAGCGCATAATGTACATCCATACGAGATACATAAAAGGATTATTCCACATACCTCCTCCAAAACCTCCGTTCATCATTGCCATAGTAGCAAGATTATCGTTGTTTCCTGTTAAGTTATCAGGAACAACAAAAGTTTTTGTTTCACCCATTGCTTAAAAATTTAAAGTATTTAATAATTATCTGTTTATGTTCTAGAACTAAACAATTATATACTTCAAATTCTCAAATTTCGGACATTACTAAAAATAAAAAGAGGAAACATAGTTAATAGCATTATCAATTGATAATAACTACTAACTACGTCTCCTCAAACATCAGAACATTACTTATTATTTGAATAAGTATCTAAATAAAAGTCAAGATCAGATTTCATCCAAGACAATTCCTTAAACCCATCCTATTTATATCCTTTTGGAATCCATCCGTTCTTAACATAATTGTCAAAGGTAGCATGGCTAATACCTAAATAATCACATGCCTGTATTTTACTCATTCTCTAATCTTTATCTGTCATATTCTAGATAAAGTGGAGAATTTTACACTACTCTTCATATGATATATTAGAATTACCTGCATCAATATCATCTATTATTTGTTTTAATAGTTTCTTTATTAGCTATAGCATACTTAGTATATATTATAATAAATATTCCTGTAATAATTAGGTATAAACAAAGTAATTGTTTATCTGAACAAGGAATACCTACGTAAGTATCGTATAAACCTATTAAATTACTACATACAACATAATGTAAAGGAATCCTATGTAATTCACAATATTGAAAGACGCAGAATATAAAAAGATTAGACTTAAAATAGATATTCCTCCGAAAAAACTTAGTAATTCAGCAGGAATATCTAGATAAGATAAAGTTGTATGTAATATATCTATAATAGCTATTGTTATAGGAGTATACTTAAGAATTATAAGTAATACCTTATGCAGATATTTACTTAGTCTTCTTTCCTCCGCCGCACTTGCCACCTCTTGCGAGTCCTGCTCTTGGTGAATTACATTTCTTTCTTCCCGTATTACTTAGAAATTGTTTGGTTAGTGAGATAATCTTTAATTAATTGAGTTGCGGTCTGAGCATAGTCAATAAAAGCATCCAAACTTTCTGGATTGGATGTAATATTAACATTAGCCATTCCATTTTTAGGAATACTATAATTATAGTAACCTACTTGATTGTTCAACTCTCCATCTTTACTTACACTAAAATTAATAGAAGTGCTGCCATTAACCTCTTGAGTAGCTGAGCCTGAAACAGTCCAACCATCAGAAGTTGTGTCATTAATATTAAATGTTTGATTCTGTTTTGTTATTTCCATTACTTAACAAATAATTCATAAAAAGCTTCCATAAGGTCAGCAGCTTTTACTTTCTGACTATTAATCTCATATTCACCATCAGAATTTACATCAAGAATATCACTATATTCATCTTCTGTAAATGTATCCTCAGGTGCATCTTTAATATCTTCTGTACCTTTCTGAATAAGATATTCCTGATACTCTGAATTAGCTTTAGTATTAAGTTCATTAAATCTAGCTTCCTCTTCAGAAGTACGGTCTGTCTTATTAGCTAAATCTCTTAATTCATCAGAAACAATTTGTTTACTAAACTCTTGTGTATCTTCATCAAACTGTTTCTTAATCTTATTATAGGACATTCTAATTCTCATAATCTTTACTTTTAACTCCTTAGGGAGTTCCTTGCCATCATTGGCTAAAAGAATCTTTGTAATAAGATTCTGCTTTGTTAAAACATCATTTAAAGTCATATTATGAATTATAAGTTGATAAAATTGTAGAAACTGCATTATTACAATATTCAGAGAACTCTGCTCTTATATCGTCAGAACATTGAATATACAGAGATACATTTGGTTTATCTTGATAATTAAAGCTATATCTTATATCATCTTTAACAATTTGTAAATCTATTACTTTACCCTGGCTGGCTAGAATCTATAAAGTTCCTGTTACCTCATACCCATTCCAAGTATCTGTAATATTATAAAAATCGGCTTTTGTTATTTTCATTTCTATATTGTTTTAATAGTTCCATCAGACATTACTTGTTGCCATACTGAATTTGCCTAGCAATTATTACAGTGACATTTCTATTCTGTACATGAGTTATTTTTTGAAAGTTCGTATCGTACTCTTATATCCTTTCTTACTAAATCTATATTATAAGCACGCTCATATTCATCGCATATAGTTTCATCAGGGCACTTATGCATTTTTAAACAACTTGGATATAAAAAACAGTCCTCACAAAATTTAGTAGGAGCTACATAATTTCTCCAAGATTTTATAATATCCCAGTTTTTCTATAAAGGATTATCTATATGAGAGATAAAATCAGAATCTATATAGTGTTCACATAATCCTATATCTCCATTAGGAGAAATAGTTATGCCATTATTAGAATCTACCATACAATGGAGTCCTCTAATACCATGTTCTACTGCATGTGCAAAAGGCTTACCATACTTAGCTATCTCTTCATTAACTCTTGTCAGATTTTTAAATAATTGCATTCTCTATTCATCTGTTCTAGTAAATCCTTCCTCAAAGATGGGCCAAACATACATAGAGAGCTTTTCCTCTTTCTTAAATTCTTCAGAAAGGTACTTAACTAGTTGCACTAAATCGTCAGCATTATGTTTATCACAATTCATTCTAATAGATACTGCAATATCATTATCTAATAAGTTGTGTATATTATTAATTACTGTCTAAAAAGGATTTGAATCATCTTTATAAATATATCTCTTAGTTTTATTATAAATTTCTGCAGTACCATCGAGGGTAATCTAAGCACTATTTATTTTCCATTCATCTTTAGCCTTTTTAGTAGTCTCCTTATCAAATAAATATCCATTAGAGATAATATTACTCTAAATATCTCTACCAGCAGATCGTAGCCTAGAAGTAATAATATCCATTACATTCTAATTGAATAGTGGTTCTCCCCCAAACCACCCTATGGAAATTGGTGTATTAGGAGGAGCTACCTCTAATATATATTTAGCTACTTTTTCTGCTGTATCTGCTGACATTGGAATTTTATGCTTAGACTTTAATTCATAACAATAAAAGCAATGAGCGTTACATGTAGTAGTAGTTAATATTGTGAATGAACTTGGATGATCTAAATATGTTTCAGTTATCGGTATTGATTTTTTATCTCTATAAACTTTAACGAGAGCCTCTTCATCGAAATTCTCAGGCACCAAAAAATAGTTTCTTACTAAAAATTCTGCATAATCGCATGGGTCTTTAGTATATATATTTACATATTCATAGGGTTTTAAAAAAACCAAAGAACCTACTAATACATTGTATAATAATATACCATCAGAAACTTCTTCTTTTACACAATACTTATTTAATCTATAATTTCTCTATTTAGTTAAATATTGAAAACCTCCAATGGTTTCTATAATATCTTGATTTGGTTGTTGAATTATATTCATAACATATTTTCAGCCAGTCTTACTGGCATATAATTATTATTTTGATTTCTATAGTTTTTATACATCTGAATAATTCCTCTAGTTGCTCTTCTAATTCTCCATTCTTTATAATACTCATCACACTTACTCATTTCTTGACAATTAGATGGTCTAATACAACTTGGATATAAAGGACATGAATGACAAATATCAAGAGGCTTTTCATATAACCTCCATTTATTTAACTCTGTGAAGTCCTTTTTAAGAGGATAGTTAATATGTCCCCAGAAGTTACTGTCTATGTAATGTTCACAGGTTCCGAGATTTCCATCTTGAGATATTAGCACTGAGTGTCCATCATCTGCCATACATTGTGAATATGCTATATCATTAGAGGGTATCACTCCGGCGAAATATCCACATTCTTCAATTGTATCTTCTAGTTCCTTTAAATCTTTAAAGACTTGCTTATGCTCTTCTGGAGTTCTTTGATAATGCTCATCTTCAAACACAATCCATGAATATAAAGAAAGATTAGGATGTACTCCAAATCTATTTCTTATTTCATATACTAGCAGCTTTAGATTATTTGCATTTGCTTTATCAATATTCATACGAATACTAACCTTGATACCATTATTAAGTAATATAGCTATATTATTTAACACCTTTTTATAAGGACTAATTGGATCTTTAGTTACATAGTTTTTAATTTTGTTATATACTGTTTCTGTACCATCAATAGTTATTTGACAGTTCACTGTATTCCAAATATTTTTAGCTTTTATAATTAAATCCTTATTAAATAAGTATCCATTAGTAGTAAATGTAGTTGTGTAAGGTCTCCCATTATCTCTTAAATACCCTACAATAATATCTATTACTTTCATATTAAATAAAGGCTCTCCTCCAAACCAATGTATATTAATAGTTCTATTAGTAGGAGCAACTGTATGAATATATCTAGCTATTTGTTTCGCAGTATCTTCTGTCATATGATGCTTTTTCTTACTATCTATTTCATAGCAATAAAAACATCTAGCATTACATCTAGTAGTTGTAAGTATTGTAAAGGAACTGGGATGAGTTAAATATAAATCATCAATAGGAACTTTCCTAGTTTCTCTTATAGAATCTTCTACTTCCTCTTCATTAAAGTCTTCTGGAACTAAAAAATAGTATTTGTATAGATAATCGTATTTATTTATATTACCTATTTCTTGTACTTCATCATTAGTTAAAAATACTAGAGTTCTTGTAAGACCATTAAATATTAACTTACCATTATCTATATCAGTTATAAGACAATGCTTATTAAATCTATAGTCTTTATTGGAATAAACAGCTTGTTCTCCAATAGATGCTATTATTAATTGATTAGGTGTTGTTATAATTTCCATAACCTATTATAAATAAAATAAGTTAATATCCAAGGTCTTTAACGTTAATTAAGAATTGAGGTACATATCTAGTCACAGGTACAGTATGAATTGTAACAAGTACAAGTGGATTGACAATAACATTTTGTTTGACAAGAACATACTCTATCGCAGGAACATGTTTGCTATGTATCACAAGTGCAAGACAAAACAGTATTACATCCACAAACTTTATCACATGCACATTGATTATCACAAGTACATGAAAGTACGGTGTTACAACCACACTAAGTATCACAGGTACATGAAATTACAGTATCACATGCACATTGATTATCACAAGTACATGAAAGTACGGTGTTACATGCACATTCATTATCACATGAGCAATAAGTTTTATGTCCTTCACAAGAACATACATACTTACAAGTACAGTTTGAACTACAGTCTGAGCAAGACTAAGTATTACAAGTACACCCATGTTCAGAAGTACACTAAGTGTTACATAAACAGTTATTAGAACAAGCTACAGCTTGTGTATTACATGGACAATAATGATTACATCTACACACATCACGGCACTAATCATCTGCAGCACAGTTAAGGTCACATGTGCATGTATCTTTGTCACACGAGCAATAACTAGCACAATCTAATATACACCAATTAGAACAATCACTATTAAACAAACAGTTATTACCACATACTACTGAATGGCGAGTACAATTTTGAACATTGCATGCACAAGTAGAATTTCCTAAAGTTTGGGAGTTGCATGTGCATGTATATTTATCAAAACTGCAATACCCATCTTCTCCACAATTATAATTACACGTACAAGTTCCTTGGGGCCTACAATAACCTCCTGTACAATCTATAAAACATGGCTTTGAATAACCCGAACAGTCTCCTGAACATACAAGATAACAAGTACATCTATGGGCATGGGCTGATACACAATCACATTTATCTATTGTACCTCCTATATTTTTATATTGTTCACAACTACAACCAGCTGCTGCATAAGTTGCACAGTTTCCTTTACATGAGCACCCATAACTAGTGTCTTTCGAAGTGCACACGGTATTACATGTACAATAGGTGTCGCAATCACAATTACCACTATTGCAATTACAGGTTCTGTTAGTGTCGCACACGCAATTTCCTGTATTACAACGGCATACTTTATTGGTATCGCAATTACAGTTTCCACTGTTGCATGAGCAATATCTATTAGTATCACAAGAGCAATCACTTGTATGACAAGAGCAATTACCAGTGTTACAATAGCACTCTCTATTACTTTCACATGAGCATTCATAATTACCAGACTAACATGAACAAACTGTATTACAAGCACATTGACTATTGCAAGAACACCAAGTATCGGTTAATCTGTATAAATCTTCTAGAGCAACTAGCTAAAGGTCTTCATATGAGCCTCTAACATTACATCCTAAAGTTACTGCTCTTACCCTAGTAACTGCTAAGTTTTCAGTATATGAAACAGAAGAACCTCCTATTAAGTGTGCATGTTTTTCATTAGCTATTCTTCTTTCTGCCATATTTTAAAGCTTTTAATTCCTTAGTTAAGTTACTTATCTTTTTATTTTGAATATTAATTAAATTCTATAGTTTAGCCACTGTTAAAGCTAAGGTTGCAGTATAATTAACTGTTTTCTTTCCATTAGTTTCATTAACTAGACAACCATATCCCTATTCTTCTAATTCCTATGCAATAAATCCATAAGAGTGTTCTCCAGTGTCTTTCCAATCAAATTCTCTTATCTTAGGAATATTAGTAGAAGATAATATTGATTTTATGTTCTTTTTTAAAGTTTTGTCAGAAGATTCATAGAAGTGCGCTGCATAAGAATTTCTTGTAGCAAGAATATTACCGCTGACATGTAAAGCTTCGGAAGGAGACGTGTTGATTCCCATCTTACCGCTCTTAGTAAAGATAAAATAACTGCTCCACGTATCAGAGTTAGGTACGTGAAATTTCATAAAATCACCATTTACCTCATCCCAACCGTGACCCAATATGTTTCGGTAGCCCCAATTATTGGTATCATCAACTTTTAAATACCAATCTTCTGTAGCTCTTATATATATTTTTCCATTAACGTTATCCGTTCCATCAAAACTTTGACCCCAAATAGTTCTAGGAGTTTGAAGTTTTATTGCTGAGCTGGCATAACCAGCTGATGCCGCGTAATTAACAGATAAACTAGATATTGTTTTATGTCCCCCATCTCCAAGTAGAACATAACTACTGTTAGAACCATTTTTAACATATCCACTAGAATAATTGTATCCCTAAACTTCAAACCATACATTACTATCATCAGAACTATCATAACTATGAACTATTAAACCTTTACTAGGTCTATAAGCATCAGTATAAGTAAGAGCTACCTACTAACTATAATCGCTTTCAGAAAATATAATTTGAGGATTTGTAGAACCTATCCCCATATTTGTTGAGGTAGGTCCAGCTAATCTTAAAGTATTTATTTTAAACTCTCCACCTGGGGACAGCCAATACTAAGCAGTTCCATTAACTCCTGCATTGTAGTCAGAGTCAGATTCATAAGCAAATATTAAATGATTACCAATAGCATCATGGCTACCAATAGACCAATCTCCACTTACTGTTTTAATATCGAGGATAGGTTCAAAACCGCCATTATATGTAGAATAAAATGGGACATAATCTCTAGCATCTTTCCACATACAACCTTGACCATCTACTTTAAATCTTTTAGCATATACAGAAGCTAAACTTCTATTACCATTACCCATAATATACTATGAAATATAAGCTGAAGAGTCCTTATTGTCTATAGGTAAATAGTTAAACCACATTACTCCATTAAATCCAGCATTAACTGTATTAAATTCATTTCCTCCTACTATTTTATCTGTAATAGATTGCCAAGAGTGAATATGTTCGTCTTTTGAAACACTATTCTAATACCAATTACCATAGGAAGTTCCACAATTAATAATACTTCCTCCGTGTGGATAATAATGGATTGTAATATGTTGTGGGTATCCATTTGAATTAAAACCATTACCCTATATGTTAGCAGTAAAAAATCCCTATGAATTTGGAACCATTGTACCAAAAACAGACTAGTTTGAATAGTTTTTCTATAAATATTTAGCAGCTGCTTTCATATATTCCCAAGTATCATACCTATTAGTATAATCGCTAGCTAAATATCCTGATCTTATTAAGGTATTTACATCTAAAGTAAGAGTTGCTATATAAGCACCCTTAACTAACTAAGACCCTATGTTTCCAGAGTGAATTATATCTCTCCAGGCATTATTAACACTACCGTTAGTAACTCTAATTTTAAATGTATTATTGTCATAAAAACTGGCTGCTATCTATAAAGCATAATTATTACCAGTATTACTATGCTAACAATTAATTAAGTGCATATAACTTGACCAAGGAGCATTACCTCCACTTTCAGATACATTAGATTGATAGAAACCACTAATTGGCAATCTTCTTGATTTTGTAAATCCTCCGTAATTCTCGTTAGCTGCATAATTATGACTGTGATTAGAGACAGCAGCTCCTATAGAACTAGGTGTAATATTTATATTCTTAGCAACACTTCCATCATAAGGACCCTAACTTGTTCCATTTAAGCTAATAGTTAAAGCATATGGGTTTTTTAGGGAATTAGGAATATCTGTAGAATACACTAATCTGTGCTGGGTAAAATAACCATTACAAATTCCTATATAATAAGCAGTATCATAGTGAGCAACAAAAAATCCTCCATAAGGACTGTTTTCATGTCCATCTAAGAAATATCCCATATAATAACTACCGTTACCATATGTAGCACTAAACATAGATATAAACTGGTCTCTAGGAATTGAGGGTTTATTTTTATTAAATATAGATTTTAATGCTGCAGCGTGAGAATCTCCAGTTATATATGAAGCCCAAGGTTCCAAACTATTATGAGTGTGATTTTTAGCAGCCGCTCCTACATTATCGTATGTAAGATTAACTATTTTGGAAACACTACCATCATAAGTTGCTAGAGTAGTACCATTTGCCTATAAGGTTAAGGAGTATGGATTCTTTAAAGAAGTAGGAAGGTCACTTTTAAAAGCTATAGGTTTACCATCTAACTTAAGAGTATTTTTAGCTATAAATAAACCTACAGTACCTGACTAGGGAGCTGTATCTGTTTTATAAGGGACAATAGCTATAGAGCCTGTAGAATCCCCTCCTAAATTATGTAATCCGATTTCTCTTCCATATTGTTTAGTCTCTCCATCAACAGACCAGCTTACTGCAGAACTATAATGAGAAGTGGAAGCTAAAAGTTTAGTTATTGTAGCATTTTGGCTGAGAATAATATTGCCAGTCATTGTACCTCCTGTTAATTTGAGGTATCTATCATCGTGGGTGTGCCCTGAATTAGACTTGCCATCAATTAAAGCTTTTAAAATTCTACCCTAATTAGCAGAAAGAGAACTAGTAGTGGAATCACTAGTTAAGTTATCCACTACAGGTCTCCAAGTAGAATTGATAGTTACTACACCATTAGTATTAGTTAATGTAGTATTACTACCATTTCGTAAGTCTAGAATATTAGAACCTATACTTACATTATTTATTTTTATATCTCTCCAAGTATTAGTATCTGTACCACAAAATTTAACCCCTCGTGCAAATATATTTCGCCCTCTGAGGTCAAACGTAATATCTTTGTTATTTGGTGGAGTTATTAAAGCCGCCACCGTAGAGGGATTAAATGCTATTTTCATTAAACTGTTTCGTATTGACCGGTATCTAAATTATACCATGAAATTCCAAAATCTATTGTTACCGTATTATCTGTCTCAGTTTTGGCAACATATATATCTCCTGAAGCATCTATATTTAGAGCTTTATTACCTATAGAACTATTACCTATCTTAATATCTCTCCAAGTAGAACTTATTGTAACAGTACCATTAGAATTAGATAGGGTTATGTGACTGCCTTCAAGTAAATTTAAAGTATTACTACCAATACTAGTTCCCTTTATCTTAATATCTCTCCATGTATCAGTAAAGGCACTAGCAGGTAATTTATACCAACTAGGAGTTGCTGTTCCATTTGAAGAAGCTAATAAATAGAAGGCATTATTAATTAATGTTGTATTAGTATTAATTACCTTAGGTGTTAGACCATCTGAGGTATTACTTACTATCCCATAGGTAGTATTAGACCAAGGCACATTTACATATAAACCTCCAGTAGAAGAATCTGCTTCTACTTTATAATTCTTACCACTAGTTGTATAATTGGTATTAGCCCTAAAGGTAATAACATGAGTACTAGTATCTTTAGTTATAGTAATACCTAAACCATGTTTAATACTAAGATTTCCTGTATTAGTAGCACTTCCTTGAAATTCTTCTCCATCTACATATACTGGACGCCAATTATTTACTCCTACTGGGTCATATCCTAAGGCATTTCTAACATTAGTTGCAGTTAAAGATATTTTACCATTTGCATCAACTGATATAGTAGGTTTATCTCCTGCAGCATCTACAATAACACCACCAATAGTAGTAGCAGTCGCTGGAGCGAGAGCAACTTTTTTAGTACTTGAACCGTCGTAAGAGAATGCCACAATACCGGCTCCGTTAGATAAAGAATTAGATACTTTATTAGCTGTTCCAATAGTTAAATTAGCAGGATTTATCCAAGTAGGAGCACTACCGGTACCTCCTGAAATTAAAATATTTCCTGAAGTACCTGCACTTACTGGAGCAAACATAGTTAAACTAGAGGTATCATTAGAATATATTTTATGTACCTTACCATTAATTACAAAGTCAACAGTTCCATTAATATTAGTCTAAGCTACTGTCCATGTTGCAGCTTTATTAGTACCACTAGCAGTAATACACATTAACAAGTCACCTGCTTCACATTGAAATCCTTCATAATTACCAGATTTAGTAACTCGGTAAGTATCACCTACCTATGCTGATGGTATATCTGATTTTACATCATTAACTAAGTATTTCTTTGTATCTGAAGTACCATTATAGGTAGGATTTAATCCAATAGTACCCTTAAATCGCATTGCAGAATTAATTACATAACTATCATTAATTTTCTAATTAATAGTCGCAGAATCCCATAAATGCTTATTATCTGGATTGTTACCGTCTGTTATAGGTAGTTTATCAATAGGAATTGTACCATTTCCCCAAGGAATATAATCAGTTCCATGGGTAATAATATGTCCATCCTTAGTAAAAATTAATTTAACATAATCATTTTCCTAAGAACCACTAAGGCTAGGAGAGCTTGCTGTTAAATCTTTATATTTAGCTACATCTTGATATTTTGATATAAAATTAAGTAGTGCCATTTCCCCAAGTTAATTTAATATTATTATTTTCATTAATGAAATCATCTCCGAAATTTAGATTAGCCTCTGTATTACCATCATATTTAACATATTGTTCTCCATTTACAAATATATTTAATTTCTCAATAGGCTCTGTATTAATTATTTCTCCCTATTTATTATACTAAACTTTTAAATTCTAGGGACTTTCATTTGGAGTTATTATAGTTCTATTTATATAATCTCCTAAAGTCTATACTTTATTTTTGTAATTAACTAATACCGCTTCTTGTGAAGTTCTTGGAAATATAAGAGTTGTACCATGTTTAAGTTGTTCAATCTGTTGTAACATTACTTCCATCCATTAAGTTATCATATAAATCTCTAGGAATTTCATAGTTAACCTTAATTATAGCGCCACTACTATTAGTTACTGGAATACTAGTTATGTAATCTGACAAATCAATAGTAGTTTTAGACTCTCCTAATTTTTCCCACTTATAAGTTTCACCTACTTTAATACATAACCATTCTACAAATATATTCATTCCATCTTCAGTATTATCTGAAGTACTTGGAACTAAATATAGAGTATTAGTTACTTCAGCAGATGCTCGAGGTAATGTAGAAACAATTTTATAAATATCTCCAATATTAGCAGTTGTACTAATTACTCCATCTTTAATAACAATACCATTACCAGCTGTTAATTTATCCTATTTAGTATCCTATAGGTTTTTAATATTTATAGTATTAGTACCTACTACTCCTACTAGATTATATAATACCTTATCAAGAGTCGTTATCTTTAAGGAATTAAATCCGGGAAGATTATTAGTGTTAACTACAATTGCTTCTGCTAAAGAAATAGGAACAAATTCCTTACCTTGTTGAAATAATCTTCTAATTTCTGTCATAAACTAAATAATTGTTCAGGAATTTCATAATCTATGTTTGCTTTAATAGAGGAGTTAACAAAATCTAAATTCTCAACCAAATTATATACTTCTTTTTTGGTAATAAAAATAGATGTATCAATATTTGCAACTGCATCTTCTAAAACTTTACTTACTTCATCTTTACTATAAACTCCTAAATTATCCCTAGCTAATGCTTTCTCAGATTCCTCTTTAAATTCTCCTAAATAATTTTCTTTACAAAGATGAGTATGTAACTCAGGTTTAGGACAATTTATAGTCAATTTATCATCACAACTAAATCCACTATCTATAGTTGTCTTTTTAAATTCTACTTTATCAGGAATTTCAATAGGAATAGAAGGAGGTTTTTCAGGCTGTGGTGGAACAAAAATGGACCAGGAGGAATTATCTCCCAGTCCAATCTTTATGTCATTCATTGTAATCTTACTTTCTTAGGATAATTTGCTGTAAAATCATAATTAAGTAATTCTTCTGTAGACTTTAACTAGTTAATAGTTACTCTATGTTTAGCTGTTACAGAGAAACATTCTCCTGCATAAACCTCTAACTTATTTAAGAACTCCTTTAATTTATCAGCAGAAATATCTAATAATTCAGAACCTAACTAAACAGTTATAGTCTAAGCTCCACAATTAATTAAGTATTGTAATCCAATTCTAGTATCTTTGTTTAACCACTTCTTATCTTCTTTGTAATAGAAAGAATTTACATTAATAGATTTATCATAAGATGTTAGTTTAGCTTGTAAAATATCTCTTAACTAAAAGTCAAAACAAGCTCCATCTTTTTCTATCAATAATTCTTTCCATTTAGAGAGAGGAAGAGCTAATAAGTCCTCCCTCTCTAACATATTATTTAAAGATAAATTCTTATCAATCATTCTAAGTGTCTTTATTATAAGTAAATTGTGTAAATGGAACTCCCTAATGCTTAGTTACTCTCCAAGCAGCTTCATACTAAGACATATTAACATCATACGAATTATTACTAAAGGTTCTACCTGGAATCCACTCATATCTATGTGCAGTACAACTATAATCTGTACACATACTCTGGTATGAATAACTATTATAATTAGAAGAAGTATTTATAGTAGTAGTTGTATTCTAATTATTAGCTATATTAGTCCATACAGAAGGGAAGTTAGTTCCCATAACCTATTTAGCATTAGAGAATATTGCTTTATTCTTAGGCTCAGTACCAGAACTTATTTTAGCAATAGTTTCAGAAACAGAAGTACTATCAATAAAGTTAGTTCCTTTAGCACTATAACCTCTATAATACATAATTCTTGCTAACTATTTAGCAGATGGAATATACCAGTTACCCTAAGCAAACTAATTATAAATAGCACTTTCAGTAGACTTTAATGTAGGTTGATACAAAGTAGCAGCATAATAATAAGGATAAATTATACAACTAAATAACTCATCAGAGGTTACATTAGTGATTTTTAATCCCTTACATAAAGCTACTAACTTATCCATACTTTTTATACTATAAGTCTAAGTAGTACTATCGTAAGTAATATAACTTCTAACCTAATTCTAGAAACTAGAATATAATTTACTAAGAACAGAAGTATTTACTGTATTTACATAAATAGCAGTATCTTCTTTACCAGTAAATCCGTTTGTGGTAAAATCGGTATATGATGTATAGGTAATTTCATCTACTGGTTTATCAGTAGATACTCCTGACATAGCTATATAATCATTAGAATCAGAACTATTAGCACTAGTTATTAATCTCTAATTTTTAAGCCAATCACCTATATAATATAGTTCTCTAAGAGTTACATTATCACCACCATTAACACCTTCTGGACTAAATCCAAGATAGAATGAAGTATTCTCAGTCATATTTTCTTTACCTATTACATAAGCTGTTCCACTAGTATCATTAGTGTTTTCTACAGCATATACCATACCAATGCAAGTCTTATTAGTATTATAGTTATTAGAATATGAACCATCATAGTAAACAAAGTCTCCAATTTTAGGAGCTGTCCACTAAATTTTAACCTTACATGTAAGTCTAGTAGGAGTAGAACTTCCAATTCTATATACTAAGATATTAATTACTGGCTATACAGTAGTACTTTCTTTAATTAAGGTAATATTACCTGTCTTTGAGTTCACTCTTAAGTACTAATCATAAGTAGAACTAGCTAACTAATAATCAATATGTAATCTAGGAGTTGGATCATTTACTATTTCTACCTAATTACTATTAATCTAAAGATTAAATTTACCAGTTCCCTTATCACCTAATCCAAATATAGTTATTTCAGAATCACAAGTAGCTGAGAAAGCAGAACTTGATACTTTATAATTAACTTTTGGATTATTAGTTTCACTATCAATATCTCCAAACTATTCTACTAAGCTCTTCTTAGTGTCATAACTAATTTCTACTAAATCACCTGTACTATCTACAATATTAATTGTTCCAGTAATATTGTTTTTAACAGAGAGTAACTTAGAAAGAGTTTGCTCAGTTACATTGATAGTTAAGTTACGTAAAGAAACAGATTCAAGACTGTTACAATCAACTAACTATTCTAAGAAAGAATCTACATCAAACTATCCAACATTAGATAAATCTACTGTCTTTAAATTACTAATTCCTTCTAATCTAAGCTCTTTAACTGGATTATATAATTCTAATGTCTCAATAGTCTCAGGAAGGATTATAGTTTCGGCTTTACTTGGTAATATAACTCTCTTAAATGTAGTTCCACTTAAATTAATCTCTTTTAACTTATTAAAGTCTGTAAGATTAAGAGTTTCAAGAGTAGTCATGTTATTAAGAGTTAGACTTTCCAATACAGGACCCTTCATACTGAATACATCTAATCTATACTCTGGATAATCTGTACCAAAGAAATCTTTATAAGTCTTTAAGTTATTATTATCAATAGTAAAGTTAGTTAATCTAGTATATTCTTTTTCTGGAGCTATACTATAGTTAACTAAACCAGTAATATTAAGTTTCTTGTATAATACTGTAGAAATTAAACCTTCATTAATAGCTGTACCAGTTTCCTTTAAATTAACTACATAATCCTAATCAGCTTTAGCTAAATATTTAATTATATCAGGTCTATAATCAGTACTACTATTAGGCATCAAATATTTAGTTCCATCATAGAAATAAGTAGGATAGAAATCCTAGAAAGGAGTAAACTCTAATCTTAACTACAAAGGTCTCTTATCATTACCACCTGCAGAAGAGCCAGTTTTATAATCAGGAGTAGTACTCTATTTAGTATATGAAGCTAAGAAGTTTCTTCTCTTTTCCATAAACTGCTATTCACCTTCTAAACAAGAACCGTGACTCTATTCAATAGGTTCAATTTGGTTATTATCATAGTGCTCAATAGCTCCTGCATTCTTAATTATCTGGGCATTTTCATAGTAGATTTGAGCAGTATGGTTATATGCAATAGCTGGGTACTTATCTGTCTGAATACTATAGAAGTATTTATAGAAATTAGTGTTTTCTCCAGATGCTGTTCCAAATGCTTGATTAATTACTTTATAAAGCTTATTCTTAATAATATCCTCAAACTACAAATCAAACATATAGAAGAAAGAATTTAATCCACTATCACCCCATTGAGAAGCGGTCTCAGAAACATAAGATGGCTCAAGTAAATTATAAGGTTTAGACTACAGACCATTATTATCAGTTGCAATAATAGTATCTAAGTCATCACCATATAATCTAATTAAGTAATCACCTTTATCTGATGGCTACCAATTAGCAACTTCGTCAGTCTATGCTATGTTTTCATAGATTTTACCAAATATCTAGAAGTAAGTGTTTTTAGCTCTATTATCAGTACCTGATAAAAATCTAATTACAGCCTAATGCATAGCTATATCATTTATATCAATATATTTAGTTATGCCTTGCTTAAATAAAGATTTGAGTTCATCAATAGCTATATCAAGCTAATTAATACTAGAATCCATATTAAAGTCTTCATAGATATTAAGTCTTGACCAGCCAGTAGAAGGATCATATATAGTACCTCCTCTTACCCAGCCACCAACAGCTTCTCCGGTAGCACTTGTACTTCCTGCAAACTCATCATAACGATAAATATCACCTTCTCTAGAACCTGTAAATGCTGGAATAGGTTTAGTAGCTATATATCTATTTAATGTATTCCATTTAGTAATATCTGTTTCACCAGTCTTAACTAAATTAAAGTTATATTTATAAACAAAGTCTACAAACTCTCCAAACTTATTTAATGATTTACGAGCAGGTTCTGTAAAATCAGTAGCTTCATCATTTAATCCGAAGTCTACATCCCAAGAACCACGATTCTAGTAAACAATAGATTCATCCTAAATCCAAAGATTCTTTGAATAATCTCTATTAGATGATTGCTATTCTGCTACTGTTACTGTAGGGAAATTAGTTAATGTTCTAGACCCAGCTGAATTTAATCCAGCACGCTGTAAAGCAGCCCAAGGTCTTCTAAAATTAACATGAGGATCAGAGTTCTCACCACCTTCTATTAAAATATATTCAGGAGTTTTATCATCATCATAACCAAAAGTAGCCTTATCACCTTTAGCTGAACCAAATGACTAGAATCCCATAAACTACACATTAGGATTCTTAAGTAAGTCTGCTAATTCATAGTTAGCTACAGACTCTAAATCAGTAATTAAATAGAAGTATAAGAAAGCTTCTTCATGTACTGCTTTACGACCTCCATTAAGTAATCCTTTCTAATCAGTGTCTACTTTATATGCATCATTATAAAGTTTACAAGCGCCCTCTTTATGAGACTACATAGAAGAAGCAAAATTAACTTTACCTACGAGTTTAGTTACCTTTAAATCCTTTTCAGTAGAGTCAGTCTAACCATCATAAGGAGGCATGTTATAATAACCTTTCTTCTCGTGAGCAGGTTTAGCAATAAACCTATTAGTAGAAGTATCTAAGTCTTCATAAGGAGTAAATACACTTTTTACTTTAGTTCCTTCATCCTTAAACTTATTTAACTAGAATGTTGTATTCCAAATTAAATAACGCATAGCAGAAGAACCCTAACCCTTAACAAGACCATTATTTATTCTACCACCATATATTTTATTAATTGCCTAATCAGCATAGTTAATAAATAAAGTACATCTAATTTTCTTAGCTGTTTTATCTTGGTCTCCAGGTTTATTATTTTCACCTTGCCAAGTTCTATTTGGTAACTTACCTCCCTTAGGAAATACATATACTAATGTATTATATTTACCAAAACTCTTAGCAAATGAGATAGTACCATTAGTTCCTAAAATATTATTTCTATCGTAGAACTTATCTTTCTATTCTCTAGTAGCTAAGAAGGAAATATAGTTATGCTAAATCTAATCAAAAGTAAGAGCAGTAGAATTATAAACTCTTAATAGATATAAGTCTAAGTCAGAACCCTTAGGATTTATTTGTAACTAAGCCTCCTACTACAAAGCGAGTAAAGTAGCGTCGTCAATAGATATTTCTCTATTAATTACTCCGTTAACATAGATTCTCACCAAGTTAAACTTAGCACTTTCCAAATTGGCTTTTAATGTATTGTAAGAATCCTATGCTAAGAAATAATTAGGATAATATGGGTCATTTGGATTGAGAGTAAATCCCTTTTGTACAGTAATAGTAATATGTGTATCTGCATCTTCTTTGAATTGTGCAAATCTAGCATTATAAAGCTATTCTGCTAATGTATTCCAACATACTACGGTTGGTTTAATTAACATTTGACCAAATGTAATTACTGGGGACTCCTCATTACTTACATTATATGATTTAAATCCAAATTCAAGGGTGAAGTTATTACTTAACTATAAATCAACAGGAGTTTCAAATACTTTATTTGTATTAGCCTCAACTCTATAAATTATTTTACCATCTGCAGCCTTCCAATAGTCCGGACTATCATTAAATAATGTAGTAGTTCTACCACTTATCTAATCAAAGTTAATAGTAGGTCTAGGGCTAGAAGTATATAAGTAATTAATATTCGCTTTAGAGATAGAGAGAGTCTAGTTATTAGACATAAAGGCTTTATCTGAACTAGCTGACTAGAACTAGTAAAGCTAACCATTTACTTCTACTTGTAAATACTACTTAGCATTATCACTATTTACTTCTATATATTTCTTATGAGTAGTTTCATATTTATTATCTGGATCATAGTTCTAGGCATTAACTACAATAGTATCAAGTAAGTTTTGTCTATCCTAAGATGAATCAGAATTTAAATATGTATTGATAGTAACAGAATCCTTAGTAGGACTATAAACTGTAATAGTATATAATTTTACTGTATCATGGTTATTAATAGAACCAGTAATACCATTTACTGCTACTGCAACTCCTGTAAATCCTTCTGGTTTAATTACACATGCATTTACATAATCTGTAGCAATATTCTAAGATTTATGTACTGCTCTAACTGTTAATGTATTTAAACCAGATTGTAATGTACTATAGGATAAATTACCATCAGTAGTATTAATGCGATTGGCATTTAAATAACCCTCAAGATGATAATCTGTAGGAGAACCTCCTTTAAGAGTAAATTCTGCATTATTAGAAATAACATTACCTGTATAAGATAAACTTATCTTTTGACTTTTAATAGTTACATTAAGAATACTAGACTTTTGAGGGTAATCTACAAGTGTTGCTATAATGGTACTCTCCTATGAATCTGTAAATAATTCTGTGATATTAACCCATCTTAATTCACTATCTGCTTTATTAAGATGTTCAATTTTTGTACCTGAAGAATCTAATGTAAAATCATTTAATGAATAAGGAGCGACGGTGGTTTCCATACTATTAACTCCATATTGTATCTTAACCTTTACGGCACCAGCTGCGTCTTGGACACCAAAAGACTAAGTAGTAGAAGTATGACTTGTAGCTACTGCTAATTCTACTTTACTCTTAGAATTACACTACATAACTACTTCCCCAGTTTTATAAATAGTACCATTAATTCTAACAGCAACAACTAACACATCCTAATCATAAGATGGAGTTTCTACTGTAACTCTAGTAGATGTAATGGCATCTCCATTATAATCTCTTAATGTAAGTGTACTATTAGCAAAATCCATAGAATTAACAAGATGGCGAGAGATTAAATCTTCAACCTATTGACCAGTCTTTTCATTCCAAGGTGTCTCAAGTGATTCAATTTTATTTTCTAAATCTTTAAAGATTGCCATTTTATTTATTTATTTTTCCAATAATCATTATCTAACCAATTTTTATCTGAAAGCCAAGAACCACTACCATAACAGCTCTTTATAGCATTTAGCACAGTTAAAAATACTAACTAGGACCCTTTATATACAGCTCCTATACTTCTCTGTGCTACCTATTCAATTGTGTTGATTAATTCTGAAAGATTTTTATTAATTTCAGAAACTAACTTGCCATTTCTATATATCATAAAATAATTTAATTTAAGTTTAATAAATAATAGGAAAAAGACAACAATACAAGAATATTATTAAACCCTAAATTTATCTATTATTTCATTTATTTTAGAAATACAATCTGCTAAAGTTGCTGAATCTTGTAGTTTAGTTACACCTTGCATAATAGATTTTACCTATCTCTCTAATAAATCTGCAGTTACAAACCCAGAATCATCTACATTATTACCATATGTTAAATAGTAAGTATCATCTTGTAAAGTACCGTCTGACTCTAACTATTTATATTCTTCTTGAGATAAACACATCCATTTAGGTACTTCTGAAACTTTAGCTAATTTCTCTGCACCATAGAATATACCATCAGTTCTAATACTAATAGTATTACCTGAAGTATTCTAGATAGTATTTACCATTAAACTTTCTAAAGTAGCTCTAGAATTTTTAGTTATTTTAGTGTCTAACTATTCTGTAACTGTCGCCTTATATTCCTCAAAAGCTGTAGTATTTAAAAATGAGAACTAAGTATTTATATCTTCTACTCCAAAATTTGAAGGCTTTAAATATTTAGAATCAGATGTTTCTGCTGTTTGATACTTATCTGTTACTTCTTTTAAAGTAGTTTCTGTAGTACCTTCTAAAAATGATTTATTTACATAAGTATTTGTAGCATCTTCTTTAGTTAAGTAATTAGTAGTAATATTAGTATTATTACTCTCTACTTTCTTTTGTAAAGCTAAGAAACTAGTATTATCGGCTTTAGAAGATGCTAAATTCCAAACACGCTGGTACTATTCTTGATTTACATAATATGTATCTTTATTCTCAATACTATCCTCATAAATATAGTAATAAGTATCATTATGTAAATAGGGTTTTTCAGAATCTATTGCAGTTCCTTGTTCTGTAGTATTTTTCTTCCATTCTGTATACTCAGCTTCTGTGCAACTGACTAACTAAAGAGCTTTATAAGAAGCTACCCATCCATCAGAATTAGTTATATTAGTTTTATCTACTAACATATAAATATAACCATCTTCAAGATTGGAAACTGACATACCTTCATATGCTATTTCCGCAGGAATAGTATATAATTCCTAAGTAGTATCTACTACAGTTCTACAATCTAATGGTTTAGGAGTCTTTACTGAAAATGAAACTCCTAACAACGAATCACCTGTATATTTCATGCTAATGTGAATTGAATTTGATGAGGTAGTTCAGAAGCATAAGAATCATTCTTAGTCCATACCTAATATGTATAATCATTTATCTATTCAGTAGTTTTAGTCCATCCTGACATATCCACATCTAAGAATCCTAAACCACCATTTACTTTTAAACTATCTAAAGTTGAATTAGTACCTGGTATTTTAATAACAGCTTTACCTGATAAATTAATTTCTATTACATCTGATTGAGTGCCATATTTAACTAAAGTACCTTTATTAGAGTTATAATACCAAGGATATGTTGCTGAGATAGTAGCTACGGTTTTATTTATAGAGCCGGCTTCAATTCTCTTATCAGTAGTCTATCCCCTATCATCAATTAAATATTCTCCAGCTGAATAATTAACTACCACATTATAAATATAATCTCCTAACTCTGTATATGTAGATTCTGTATAAGCCTAATTATTATGAGTTATAGAATCTGTTTTGGAAGTTACTTCTCCAGCATCTCCTTTAATAAAAGTTGTACTTGCAGGAATAATAGGACTACCTACTTCTACTAGCTAACTAGATACATTAGATACTACATAAGGTTGAACTAATTCTCTAACTAATACTGGGAATAATAGTTTATCTAATATAGTAGAGAATGCTTTTCCTTTTAAGTCAGATACCTTAGTTCCCTATTTAAGTCCTCCTACAGAAGTATTCATTTTAATGTTATCAGATAATTCTGATTTATATATTGCAGCAGCTGAACTTTCAACATAGAGACCATCTTCATTAGATTTAATAGCATTACCCTCAGCTTGGGATATAGCAAAATCTAACTTAGATTCTTCATTTAAGGCTACTGAACCTGAGTGAGTTCTAATCCAAGCTTCTATTTTATCATCCACATTTAGGTTAGCTAATTGTCCATTTAAGGTTCCTACCTATGTATTAATAGTATTAACTAATTCCTATAAATTAGATAATTCTTGTCCCTAACTAGTGGTGGTACTTGTTAACTAATTTATATTAGTCTTAATAGTTTCTATCTATTCTTCTATCTTTTTATCTTGATAAGATTTAGCTAGAGTTAAAGCATAGTCAAGTGCTTCATATATAGACGTAATCTATTCTATATTTGTTATATGGTCACTATCAGGTTTATATGTATATTTACCTGTAACTGTTACACCTATACTTTCTCTAGCTAATTTCTTTTCTAGTTCTGTTTGAAATTCTCCTAAAAAATTACTCTTTAAAAGAGGTATAAGTTGTTTAGGTCTTTCTTTAGAACATGGTGTTAAACCTACCTTCCCTACCTAGTTGTAAATAGAGTGTATCATTCTAATTTAGTAAGTTCTCTTTAATAAATTCTTTGTTATCTATATCTATAGGTAAACTAATAAAACAAATAATATTTAACAATAATGAATAGTCATCTTGATAACCTTTCTTTGCTCTATTTAATAAATCTCTATAAAGTTCTATTGCTTTACGCTTTAGAACATCCACATCCATGAGCTGTATGCTATCCATATTTATTATCCTAACAGAAGCCTCCACAAGTATTAAATTCTTCTACTATTTTTTCAGCTTCCATAAATTGTTCAAACTAGATTAAATAATCTATTATATTAAGAGTCATCCAAATAAAGTCTCTAGCATATAAATCTTCATTATATGCAGAAGTTCGACACTTATTTAATAAAGCATCAAATAATTTTTTACAATAGTTAATATAGCATTGCTACATATTTCCTGTAAAGAAAGTATTTATATGTTCCTACTAAATAGGAGTTCCTTCTAGATTCATTTCTAATACTTCTCTAAGAGTAGTTTCTTTTAATACTCCTTCTACTTCTTTTTTAATAACTCCTTCATCTATTATATATACTCTATTTATTTTATCTTTATATTCTTGTGAAGCTTCAGTTTTATACCAATTATACCAATCTATATTCGGAAATATATAATGGTCAATAGTATAAAAACCATCTTCCTTAAGGTTGAAAGTACATGCATCATCTTTATATACCCCATTTTCTAACTAATTGTGCTCATGTATTAATGCGTCTAAGAATGTTATTTCTGTAGTTCCTATTTTCATTAATACATTTACAGTCACTGACTTACTGTATTTGAATAATAATGTATCTTCATAAGTACTAGCTACTTCTTCCTCTTCAGATAAATATTGATCATACTCTTTAGATAAATCTAATACAGTTAAATCACCTTGTACTGAATTACATATATCTATTTTAAATTCCATTACTTAACTATTGAAATTAATTGAGGTTCACTCCATATATTCTTATTATCATCTAGAACATAATTATTATTATTCCGTGAAGCTGAAATCATCCACAAGTATCCAGTAAATTCCTATTCATTAGTATCTACCCACTAGTTGCCAGGATTTGCTGCAGTTCTAGTTAATTGTGGTTTTTCAAAAGTACTAGTTACTGTAAATTTAGTAACAAGTCTACTATCATAAGACCATTTAGAATATAGAGCAACTCTAAATAAACCCCAAGCACCGTTTACTCTCTATCGTACTGCTATAAATCCATACGGATTAGATGCAGTTACTTCTGACGGATATTTACTCCAATTGTTTTTACTTTCTGTACTAGCTTCAATTATTTCATCAAGAGATGCATCTGTATCATCTACGTTTTGTAATTCTCCCCCTACTTCTTCAGCTTTCTATGGATATATTACCCTAGGCTACTAAGAATTATCTTTAACCATATATAAGGTCTGACTAATCTCAGCTATATCAGCAGTTACGATTTCATAAAATTTCTAACCATCTTTAAGATTCTATCCTTCAAAGTACACAATAGTTCTTTTCCAAGTGTAAGGAGTCTTTACAGAAGGTAATACAAAATTTTCACCCCACTGATTAGTTTCAGGCTAATTTTCTAACTCCTTTACTGTGGTAACATTTGCTGTATTTGTAGCTAAATAGTCTATTTTAAATTTAAGAGACTTCGCTACCTAATCAGCTCCTTGTGACTTTGAAATTAATTCAGCTAATTCTGCAAGATATACGTCAAGAGTAGTATCTTTTATTGAGATCTTAACTGCTTTATCAATGGTAATAGGATATACCTAATCACCAGTTCCAGAGTATACTTTTTCACAATTGATTGCCATTATGATTGTCTAATTTTATCATTATAAGGATTACCATCATTTAACTAAGCCAATTCAACTTTAGTTCTCTAATCCTCTATATCTAATTGTCTATCTTTATAAGTTCTATCTGTCTGAGCCTTATACCAATTAACTTGATATTCTAATTGAATCTTCTACTAATCAAGCTACATTCTTTGTTCATTAAGAGATTCTGCTTTCTATTGAGCCTTCTATAACTCTTGCTAAGCCTATTGTAACTACTAACTAGTTTCCTCTAGCTTTTGCTACAGCTACTATAACTAATTATTTTCAGCCTTCTATTTCTCCATAGCTTTCTTAACAGTGTATTTAAGTTCAGTTAAACTTTTAGCTGTGAGAGCTTCAAATATAATATCGGCACTAACTAATCCTGACTTAATTAAATCAGGTAATGTAGATTTAATTGTCTACATATCCTACATAATCTCAGTACTAGATATTATATGTATATCGTAGTCTGTGACTGTAAAATATTCAGGAAGTGCAGTAAATATTTTCTAATATTTATCACCTAGAGTAATAGTACCAGTTAGTCCCTTCTTATAAACTATTTTAGCCTAGTTAAGACTATCAAGTAAGACTTCTCTTACAACTAAATCCATTTGCTAATAAATAGGTTTAGTTACAGTATAAGAATTAGTTACTCCCTATTTAACATTAGTTACAGCATCTCTCTATTCAATACCATTAAGTCTTTCTCTAAATACACCAGTAATAGAAGACACAGTAGATTCAATAGATTGTATAGCTAAATCAATTGCTTGTATTACCTACGCCGGTAAAGATTCATCATAGCCATTAAATATAGTATTTAAAGGAGCCTATCCATCTCCCATTCTTCCTTCTTGAGAAGAATCAATCAACATTTCTCCTTGTTTCTTATAAGCTCTCCATTTCTGTACTCTAGCTCCAAAATCTGGTCCTAATACTTTAGGAATCATAGAAATATCAATAATACTACCTTTAACACCACTATTTGCTACAATAGCATCTCTATAGTAATGTAAAAGATCATAACGATCCTACAAATGAGCACATTTTAAAATTAAACTATAAGGCTAGCGAGCTCTATTTAAAAAGTAAACACCATTTACTGACAATCCACAATAATTAGGATTATCATGACTTCTAATTACCTATTTATCAATTCCCCTAAGAATATAATATTCATCACCGATTCTAATTGTATTATATCTCTACATAATAAATTTATCATCAGTTTCTATCCATTCTACTTCATATACTGGAATTAGATTATATCTATGAGAATCGTCTTCAGGATAACCTGGAAGTAAATCTTGTTCTTCATCATCACTATCTATATCTACAACTGGACCATAAGCTCTTCTATATCTATCTGTATCATCATCTGTCCAGTTCTATTTAAAATTACGTAAGTCCTCTTTACTTAATTCATTTCCATATTTAGCTAATATCTAACTTTTAGAAAGCCATTGCCTTACAACAGATCTATAAGATTTCTTAACATAAGGAGATTCAGGATTTCTATCTACAAAGGTATTTAAAGGATTTAATACCTCTATTTCAATATTAGTTTTACTAAATGATGGTTTGACTCTATAAAAACAATAACCTGTAACTAATAAGTCTATAAATAATTGTCTAAGTTTAGTTACAAAATCAATTTCTTCAGACTACATAATGTATTGAAGAATGTTCTAAGCAGCAATTTCATATTGAGAAACAAATTGCTAATCTTGCTCTTCAATTATTTTATCTAACTACTATTTAATAGATTTATCAGTAATATCCTAGTTATTAGCAAATTTGAGTAAAGAATTATTTAAGTGTGCTTTTAAAAATCCTATTATTTGTGTCTATATCACTAGCTATTTTTCTCTATCCATATTACTGATAGTTCCTGCATCTTTACAGGATATTTTTGGTAATATAGGAGTTCCTAGAAATTCACCAACTAAAGCATCTACATGTTTCCTTAGTAAAGGTGTAAATTCAACAGAAGTAGGACTTCCTATACCAAAATTTTCTTCTAAGTAACGAAACTATTCTTTATCTCTTTTTCCATTATAATAATTATAAGCTTTCTAGAGCTTAGTTTTATCATATACAAGTTCAGAAATAGTTTCGTTAGTCTTATCTATAAGCTCTTTGTCTGTCATAACATAGTTTAGGTTCTGGAGGTTGTATTTTAATTGCTTTAAAATACTTTACTCTATGTAATTTACTTCTTCTTAATTCCTCTTTTATAAAATCTACAAATTTATCATCAGGTAAATCTGCCATTAGTACAAAAGGATTCTCGGCATGGTCTAGATTAAAAGAAACTTTATATCCTATAGGGTCTAAATCTTCAATACGAATATCTCCTATAAAATCTATCTAAAACTGTGTTCTCATATAATCTAGGATCACTTGTTTCAATTTGGTATGGGTCATTGTTTTCCTCCTATTTAATTACTATTTGATTTGATTGTTTCTTTGGAATAACCCCAAATTCTCTATAACCTTTGTCATTTATATAATATCCGTAGTCCTAAAATTCTTCAACTTCTTTGTCAACTTTTGTAGGTTGTCTTCCTGATAATTCCTAGTCTGCAAGTTCAACCATCAAGTGTGTTATCTCAAGGGCTTTTTATCCCTAGATTCTTATAGTTTCCTATAAGTTCAGCGTACATTTTCATGCTTACATACTATAACTAAGAAATTTAATTCTATATTATTAATTAAAAGCATGTTCCGGACTCTTGGGAGGATTATTACTCTCATTAACGTTCACCTCCTACGCGTTACGGTACTCAGCGATTAACTAAGTTACCTCGGTATTAACATAATGATTTATTTTGTTAATTTTTCTAGACAAACTATATTGAGCTTTTTTAAAAATTAAATCATCTTAGTCTTCACCGATTTTTCGGAATTTTCAATATATATTACTATATAAGGGGGCATGTTTGCTTACCCAAAGCAGCTATAATATCAAATTTTGTTTTATTCTCATCATTATAACCATTTAACTATACTAGCATATCTTCAAACCAGATATTATGTCCATAGTCTTCTACATAATCGGCTATAAGGTCTGTTTGCTATTCTATAATAGTTTTAGTTGCAGGAGTACCATACTATTTAGTAGTACCGTATTTAATATCAGTCAAAGTAGCTCTAGGTCTTTTCATAAAGTATTGTAGACATTTATTTTCTCTAGCCCAAGTAATCATACCTACACGGGTAGCCTCTATATTAATTCTACAATTATAATATCTACACATACACATAGCTATCTTATAAGCCTCTCTAATATTTTGAGGTCTGTCTTTATACATAGCTACATATTGAGGTTCATTAAGACCAAAGGCTCTACGTTTAATTACAATACAAAAATCAGAAGGGTCTCTAGTTTCTTTAGAAGTCTGAGCAGCACCAATATCAATACCATCAATACCTGCTACATATAAATCATTCATTTCTGTATATACAGGAGCTTCAAAATCGATTCCCTATTCTTCAGCTTCTTTCTTCTGTTTTTCTATTTGTTCTTTATACAAATCAGACCATACTGGATGTTCCAATATCTGAACTTTACCAGAATTAAGAATCCATCTAAATCCATCTATATTTTCTAAAGAATGCTTATTAGACTTATAAGTATAATCAATAGTTCCTACTTGTGGTCTAGGTCCAATTTTATGAAGACGTATTTTAGCTAACTAATCTGCTATCTTCATTTTATTAAACTTATTCTAACCTTCAAGAGTAAATGCTTCTTCTGCATTCCAACAACGCTCAGCACATTTTTTAAGGTAGTCTTCAGGAACAGCTAACAGATTATTTCTTTCTTCTTGTAATACTTTCTTATACTCTATCTAATTACAAACTCCTCTAGAATCCATATATTCAGGGTTCAAAGATTGCAAAAAATAAGGAAGAAAGAATCCACTCTCTATAGTAGTTCCATCTTGTGTCCATTTATGTCTAAATGGTAGAATCTTAAAAGCTCTAGGATTATAATAAATCTTCTTTAATCCTTCAAGAGGTGGGCCAAAGTCACCTCCAGTGCCACCAAATAACATAATACCTCTAGGAACACCTTGTACTTCGCATAACTCCTGTCCTTGTACTACAGCTGTAGTTAAATCCGGCCACGAACCTGCCTCATCATAAATAAGAAGATCCACACGCTCACCACGAATATTAGAAGGCTTACTTCCATTAATACCTTTCACAACAGAAAGCCATCCAAAATCTGTGAACTGACCATCTATTTTAATTTGGTATCCTGATTTCTTTTCTAATGCCTTATCTGTTAATCTAGGTTTAAAAAATCCATCAGCATTTGTATTAATAAATGTAAGAGCATGATCTAACTTACTAAAGGTACCATTTAAATAAGTATCATTAAAACAGGTAATTACAGTTCTACTTCTCTTTATAGTAGTGTATAGTCTAGCTGCAAGAGAAGCATTTATCTCACTAAAACCAATTGAACGTGCTTTCATTAGGGCAGCATTTTTATGTAATACTTTACACATCTATAAGTAATGAAAGAACATATATTGAGAAGCAAAGAATACTGGAAAACTTTCATTAGTACCTTCACCTGATGCTTTATCTATATCTACTACTGGTAACTAATAAAAATTTAAGAAGAAATAGTTATCTCCAGTAATAGTGTATCCATGTGAAGTCATACCGTATTTACATCTAGTATATTGTTCTTTCCAAAATGCATCCCATCTCTTACTTCTAGGTAAATAAGAACAATACTTTCCAGTTCTTAGAAATATTTCTCTAACTTCAGTAAACCATGAGGGATCAAAATCTAAACCATGAGTTTCATCTATAGGTCTATAACCAGTTAATTCGTAAGATAAAGTAGGATCAAAACATTCTATTTTCATATCTTTAGTAACATCCCAATATGTCTTATCATTAGAACGTTCAATTCTATATTCATCAACTAATTTCTTAGCTTCTTTAGTATCCTCTTCCTACTATTTCTTTTTTACTTCATCTACAATTAACTAGATTTCATCAGGTAATACTTTCTTCTTTCTAGGCATATCAATTAAAAATCACCTGGGTCATATCCGGTATTAACTCCACCTCTAGTTGCAGACTCTTGTGATACAGACTCCTTAACTTCTTTCTCTAAAGTAATTAATTGCTCATGAACATTACTTAACTAAGCCATCTCCTTCATTACTTTTTCTGCAGAGAAAATAGGTTTACCATTAATATCTCGTTCATTTAAATCTACAATAGTCTCAAAATAATCTATAAACTAATCTGCCGCCCTTCGAGCTGCTTCTAATAATTTCACAGATTTATTTGATTCCTGTAATTTCCTATATTTTCGACAAGCTTCTCTAAATATAGGGTCATTAAACTAAGCCTCTGTTAAACCACTATCAGCTAAAGCTTCTTCATGTCTTTCCTATTCTAAATAATTAGAATAAGGAGACTTCCAATCTAAAGCCAAATAAATGTAAGTAAGTTCTTTCATTACTCTAGTCTTAGTTTTCGTTTTATCTCTATCTAGAAGAGCCTTAAATTCCCTAATTAAAAGAATCTCAGGCTCATTTAATTCTAGAATAAGATGATCACTATCATAATTAAATACATTCATAAATCATTAACATTAAACATATGTTTTAATTATCTCTTCTTTTTATAGTTCCAAGGAGCAACTTTGGCGTCATTCTCACCTTTACCTGCACCAGCTTCTTGTCTATTTCTTCTTTGCATTTCGGCAATTTCCTTAGCTGATTTACCTCTAGTATAAGGATTTCTCTAATAAGCTTGCTTTACAGCATCTTGTTCCTTCTTTTTCTTAAAGTTTTTAATAGGGTCAGATTTTCCTCCATCTTGCATCTTTTTACCTGCACATACTTTACAGATTTCTCCGCCCTTTTTAAAATATACTACTTCTTGACCTTCTGGGCATTCTCCAATAGACTATTTAATATAATCTAATTTAGCACCGAGTCTTGCTTTACGAGACCCTTTCATTTGCTGAACAATAGCTTTTAGTAATTGAGCTACTTGAACTGCTTGCTAATCACCTTGTTGTGCTGCCTACATAATTTTCTAAATAGTCTAATTAGCTTGCTAGTCACCCTACATAGCTAACTAAACTAAAGCCATTGCCTACTATTCTATTCCCTATTGTCCACTAGTCTACTGTGGTTGTGCCATCTGTGCTCCTGCTGCGTATTTATACATTTGTCCTCCTTTTTTAAATTTTAAGTTTACTAACTAATTATTCTAATTACCTGAATTAGGTTTAGTTAATTGATACTAACCAGTCTAATTCTAGACAGCGTTATTCAGCATATTCTGCTAAATTTTACTATCTCCTACAATTTTACTTACAGATTGGGTATAGTTATCAGTTGTAGGATTATTTAAATATGTTCTTAACTATTTTCTATCTGACCCAGAATAATTATAAGGATTTATTCCATTTGCTCTCATACCCTATCTAATATCACCTCTATCAAAATTGTGTTTAGTAAGTTCTGAATAACTATCTAATGGTCTATTTTCTAAATAATTAGTGGCAGCGTTTCCTAAATTAGGAGCTTTATAATTACCATTATTAATTAAGGTAGATACATTATGAGAATTAGTTATATCAGTAGTTTGCCCATTTGGAGTAGATAAAGCTACACTACCATTTCCAACATGGATTCCATATCCTGGAGTTCCCTAAGTAGGAGCTGTTTGCTAAGTTGGTTTACTCTATTTAGATAACCAAGAATCATACTATTGCTAAGTCTCTCCCTTTTTCATAGTATTATAAGATTTACCTTTCCAAGTAAATGTTCCTAAACCAGAATTTCTGGCATTAGTCCAGGCAGTTTTGAAACTCTCAGAATTATTCATTCTAGGTTTTCCTCTATAACCATATAAATAGTTACTATCTAACACTGTAGATACAATATTAGAAGAATTAGACTATTTAGAATTACCATTTAAAAATCTTCCAGAACCATATAAATCATAATTCTACATTTTACCGGTTTTAGCATTTAATGCTCGACCGTTACCATAGAAAGAACCATATGTATTTCTGAGAAAATATGAGCCATCTTTCTATCTAATTAAATCTCCCCCGTAAACTTTCTATAATTGAGATAACCTATTATATGATCTCTAATTATACTTACCAATTGCATATTTAGGGTTCTACTTAGAGTTCTAATTAACTGTAACAACTGTACCTTTTTTCCGAGAAGGTTCAGATACTCCCTATCCTACTGCAGTCCCAAGTGCTACAGTTCCAGCAATTCCCTTTGTCCATTTACTGCCGGAATTTGCTGCTTTTGTAGCTAAAGCAGTTGTTTCTTTTACAGAAGGTAAAGACTTAGACATTCCTAGTAAAGGCTATGTCTTACCTCCCATATTTATAACGGAATTTGCTGCTTTTGGTAACATCTTAGAAGCAATTGGTGTGTATTCAACGGAAGGGACTAGAACTCCATCTGCTACAGGACCCCATGCTGTAGCAGATATTGCTGCTAAATTATGTGCTAATTGATTAGATGCAGCTGTATGTTTCTAATGAATAGTACCTTTAGAGTCCCTAGTAATTCCTGATGCAACTGCTGGATCACTTATTGTAGGATCAACTTTAAAAATATCAAAAAAGTCAAACATAATTATATAAGTATTAAATCCTTAGTGTTGAATACTGCTTCCTACATTAAACCTGAATCAGTAAACCATCTACATCTCAATCCTTTCATTTCATCTTTAAATAATGCTTGCTCTTTTCTAATAACAAGCATAGCCGGACAATGCATTTTGTCACGCTAACGTAACTAAACTACATCTCCCGGCTGCATGTAAACTTTATTACTTGTTTCCATTACTTTTAATTTGATTCTTTCTTTCTGTTAATTTCTCATTAACTATTGCCATAATTCGTGATTCATTAACTACTACAAATCCTTGCTTGAAGAATGGAACAGTAGCTTCACTAGCTTTAGTAAAGAATACTACATCACCTTCTTTTAAGAACTCACATTTGAATCCAGTCTCAATTACAGTACCAACACGAATAAACTGTTCTAATTCATGAATTTGACCATCCTCTTCACTCTTATATTGGGGAGTAAATCCACCTGTGTCAATAATAATTCCATTCTCTACTGTTACCTTTTGGAAAGGATTCTCATCAAAAGGTTTAATTAATGCATAAGAACCCATCGGTAATATCTCTAAACCATTGATGTCTTTTGAGATTTCCTTAGCATAATCTTCAAGTGCCTTATTGTGTTTTTCAAATTTATCTATATATTCATCTACTTTAGTATTAAATTTAGATTTCTTCTCATTAGCTAAAATAATGTCTGCTCTTTGTCCATTAACTACAATAGGAGTTCCTGTACTTTCCATACCAATAAGTGATTGAGCTACTTTCTCTTTTCCATTTAATTCACTTCTAAAATCCATAGTCATTTACATTTAATTTATGGCAATAATTACCATTTACCTTGTTCACAAAATTCATCTTTAATTCTAGTTTTATTATCTAATACACATCCACATAAATCACATAAATCACCGAAGTTAGTATTTAATTTATGGTCACATCTATGACATATACCTAATCTTGTAATAGCTAAATCTTGATGTTTATTCTTAATATTATAATATATGCTTTTTAATATAGTTAATGGCTTAGTTAAAATACCATGTAACCATTTAATTAATATGTTTAATTTCATTCTGCTTCCCATTTATTACAAGGACAATGTGAATTTTTATTATTAATCTTCCATTTTAGGTGACATCCACACCCCTTTAAATATCCCTTCTTAGGTGTTGTACTTACATCATTATTTTCAGGATTTAAATACAAATGTGCATTACAAATCTCATTTTCTTGGTCACAAATAGGACAAGCTCTACATATTTTAGTACGTTTAGTTATATATTCTTCCATATATTAATTTGTATATTAATTCTTAGTTAATTCTATTATAGTGCTATAAATTAAATAAGCTATTAGTAATAATACTATACATAATATCATGTTAATATTCAATTCGTTTATTCTTTAATCTACGTTCTTGTAGAAGATGTTCCTTTTCATAGTAAGATAACATACGTTCTACTTCTTTTCTAAGATAAGGTAGATGATAAACAGTCATATTGTCATTGTGATCAAAATGTACTAATACTAAATCTTCTATACTAAAATCAGGATTATATGATTCAATTATATAAGCATAAGTACTAAGCTGAAGACAATAATGGTAATAATTACAATCATCTAAATTATTTAGAGGAAACTTCATCTTAACAGAACTTCTTACTTTAGAATCAAAATAGCTCTTAGTATCAATCTTCTTGTTGGTTTTGTAGTCTCCAATTATGATAGAATTTCCTTTTTTAACTAATAAATCAATCTGACCTGCAATATGTAATTTACCAGATGGAGAATCCCAATGAATTAAATACTCAGGGTATACTGCATTCTCCAAATCTAAAGTTGTTCTATCTTTTTGGCATTCAAATTTACCTCCTATTTGATATTTATCTAGAGTAATATTTCTTTTAGCTTTATACATTGAATTTTCTAATTCAGAATGTATTTTAGTACCTCTTTCACAAGACCTTCTATTCTCCTCATCCCAAGAATCTAATATTTCTTGCTGTGCTTTATTAAAATCTAACTCCGTAATATTATGTAACTCTAACAGAACAGGATCAAATTTCTTAGTATTTAAAAGAGATTTCTTTTCAATCTTAAATTCATCAGCAGGTAATAATTTCTCTAAGGCTTTATACGCTGACCAAAATTCTTTATCAAATGGTTGACCAAATTGCTCAATCATAGTAGTTACAGACACATATTTAATACTTGCATCTTTTAAATTAAAATATTTATGACCTTCTTCCTGAAAAGCTATATCACCGTTTATTTTTAATGTTTCCATATAAATCCTCCTGCTGTTTTTTGAATACCAGATAATGCATTACTTATATTACATCCTTTAATACCTGTTAGATCAGATGCTTCTTGAATAGAATTGTATTTTTTTATAAAATCTCCATTTTTTGAATATTGACATACCGGAGTAGTATTAACATACTCCACGGGTCCTTTTGGATTTATTTTCCACTCCTCATATTTTTGCCACTGAAATCCTCCAGAAGATTTTCTATTTAAATTAATCCTAATACTTAATTCTTTAGCAGCTGTTTTTTTAGAATCCCAAACTTTAATTAATTTTCCATTTAAATCAAGTTGAACTATAGGTATTCTCTGTTTTAATCTTATACATCCTTGCTGCCCCTCTGATATAGCTTTTCTATGCTCAGCACTAAATTTTATACTCGTATGAGACTTACTAGCTTTACGCTTCATTTCATCTGTCCAAGTACAAGTACTACCGCAGTTAGCAATATTCATTGAAATCTTATCAGGATATTTTTCACAATACTCTCTATGAATTTGTACTTCTAAAGTAGCTAAATCTTTAGGTTCACAATGACATACTATTTCATACTTAAATGGGTCCTCTAAATTATATTTATTATATACCTGTTGCATAATATAATTGTCATGTACTCCACGTCTTAATCTTGATCTATGTGTATTCCATCTTTGTTTAATATTGTTAGAAAGACCTATATAAAAGTACTTAGAGTTCGAGATGCAATAAATACCACAATATTCAGCATTTACTACTGTTCCGTTTTGTTTATCAATACTTAAATTTTCCATATAACATTAACATTTTACATTTATTTTACATTTATCTAAACTAATTTTTAACTTTTCAATAATAATATATAATTAGGTGTATAACAAATTAATTAGTAATATAAACTCTTAAATTTAATTAAAATGGAAGATTTAGAAATATTTGGTATTCCTTATCTAGCTAAAGGTTCAGGAATACATATTAAAAAGGAAAATAGAGGGAAATTTACTGAGACTAAAAAGAGAACAGGTAAAACTACTGAAGAATTAACACATAGTAAAAATCCTCTAACTAGAAAAAGAGCTATATTTGCTTAGAATGCAAAGAAATGGAAACATGAAGATGGTGGTGAAGTACATAAGCCAAATGGTCATAGATCAATATTAGATAATGGATGGTTTAAAACAAAGGATTTAAAGAAGAATCATCCTCTCACTTATTAGTAGGGTGGTAATTTTACTACTGGAGCATTAGCTAATACAATTTGGGAATTTTCTAATCAAGTAAAATATGGAAATTATAATAATGTTAATAATAAATTATTGTCTTAGTTAACTCCTGATTCTAGGGGGCATTATCCCGATAAGGTAAAATTAAGTAATCATCCTACACATCCTTCTAGAGGTAGATTTAATAAGTCAGGAACCAAATTTTATTTAACTGATTTCGGAATGCAAAATCCAAACCTTACATTATTTGGAACCTGGTAACTAGGATGGTTAGACTACTATGATTTATAAGGGCGGAGTTGTACTGCCCGAAATTACTGTGACTCCTAAATAGGGAAGATACGTAGATAATACTTACGATTAGGTAAAAATTTATCCTAATATAATTAAAAAACATTAGTAGGGTGGACCTTTTTAGATTAGTAACTCATAGCCTCAAGTATTACAAAGATATATCTCCTTAGTTAATTAGGGTATTCCATAGTAGGCTGCTTTTGACACTTCACACTTATCTATGATAGAAGACCTGGAAAATATTATTCATTCGGAAGAAGAGCTTCTAACTTAGGTGGATGGACTAAGAATGTAACTGATAGTCTAACTAATGGAAGATATAAAAACTTATAGAATGTCTAGAACTTTGGATAGTTTAAATAGGGATTAAAATAGAAGAACTATAATACAAGACTAGCTTTCTATAATATAGAAATGAACAGAGATAAATAGATTATTAATTAGTGGAATAAACAATAGGGTTTAAATCCAATTGCTCAAATATATAATTAGAATATTAACTAGGTATGAGAAAAGCATAGTTATTAAAATATTAGCAAGGTGGTAAAAATAAATGGCATCTTGATAATCCTTATTTAGATGCAGCTGTAGAATTAACTCCACTAGGCGATGTTAGAGATATTTATGAAGGTATGTAGT
>ERZ1027188.4-NODE-4-length-189075-cov-21.650518_pt1 | contig 189075 bp, 159 predicted proteins | sample MGYA00519273_ERZ1027188 | MGnify/ENA primary metagenome ERZ1027188 (study PRJEB26926, sample SAMN06164623) | human gut metagenome | biome: ENVO:00009003; feature: ENVO:2100002; material: ENVO:00002003 | host: Homo sapiens | place: USA | collected 2012 ... | reverse complement strand
GTGTTTTTAACACATTATTAACGCTAAAGGTTGGCATCGGGGTTCACCCTTCACCAACTTCATCGCTAAGTGTTCACCCACTCTCTTTCTTAGAGAACGTTGCAAACAACAAAATAGTATAAACAACAACAATTTTAAAACAAAATGGAAAAAGAACCAAACAACAACATGTATGAGGCTGCTACGATGCCATCGTACTTCCCTTGCATCAAATCTTCGGAGAGCCATCCACTCGCCGATTTCCTCAAACCTACCTACATGTTCCAGCTCGACTTCGACCATGTGAAGAAGGAAGATATGGAGCAGCTTATCCAACTGGTGAGAAGCGACAGTCATACGATGGTAGAGTATATCACCGTGAGCGGCAGGGGATTCAGAGTGTTCTGTGCCTACCGTCCTGTGGATGACGACGACATCAGCGTACTGGAACTCTTCGATGCCGTGCTGCAGAAGGCGATGGCTTACTACACCCAGCTCCTGGGTATGGCTCCCGACAAGCAGTGTGTTGACATCACCCGATGCGCCGGTCTTGCCTACGACCCGGATGCCTATTTCCGTTGGGATGCCGATCCTTTTGCCTTGGGACCGAAGGACCTGAAGCCCCTCTACACGAAGAAGGCGTTGCAGGCGAAGTATTCTGCCAGGAGAAACGCCAAGGGCGGCAAACGAAGCATCAAGGTGAAAGAGGAGGCGAAGTCAAGCGAAAAGGGCGCGCCTACCATCGAGGAGGCGGCTTCCCACATCAAGGAACTGCTCGACCTGTGGGGCTACCGATTCGAGCCTGAGCATCACAACGAGTACGTATGGCACTTTGCCGACATCTGCATCTACTATGGCATCCCGCTGGAAGAAGCCCAGTCCTACGCCGACCGTGAGTTTGGCACCAGCTACCAGGATACGGCTTCCGTCGTCAAGTCTCGCTACAAGCATCTGCATAAGTTTGGCATCTGGCACTTCTATCGCCAGGGCGAGGGCCGCAGCGGCAAGCCATCGGTAAGGAGCATCAAGCAGTGGCTACTCACCCACTATCTGTTCCGCCGAAACGAGCTGACGGGATTTTACGAGGTGGAGAGCCGCATCGTTTTAGACGGCAAGTATCCTGACTGGGTCCGCATCGACGACAACATCGAGAACTCCATCTGGAGCGAGATGGACGAGTCGGGACTGCATCTCCCGGAGAAGACCCTGCACAACATCATCAACAGCGACTTCAGCGAGCCGTTCGACCCCTTGGACGATTACCTGCGCAGTCTGCCGAAATGGAAGAAGGGAGAGGATCCCGACTACATCGACCAGCTCGCCGACCGCATCGAGGTGGAGAACCTGCCCGACTACGAGCATACGCAGAGCCTCTTCCGCTATTTCTTCAAGAAGTGGCTGGTGGCGATGGTGGTGGCGTGGGTAACGCTGAAGGTGGTGAACCAGATGATACTCATCTTCGTGGGCAAGGGCGGCATCTTCAAGACCACGTTCTTCCACATGCTGTTGCCCCCACAGTTGCGCCAGTACTTCCTCAACGACTCGACGGGAGCCTATACCGACAAGGACTTCATGGAGGCTTTCAGCAGCAAGGCTCTGCTCTGTCTCGACGAGTTTGAGATGGTATTCGGCAAGAACCTGAGCGCCTTCAAGAGCAACATGACCAAGGTGACATTCTCCATCCGCCGACCTTACGACAAGTACCGTTCGGAGATGCCCCACCGCGGATCGCTCTGCGGCACCACCAACAACCAGCAGTTCATCACCGACGAGGAGAACCGCCGCTACTGTCCGTGGCTGGTAAAGAGCATCGAGAGTCCGATAGACCACCCGATAGACTACGACCACGTGTTTGCCGAGGCAGTGGCACTGGGTCAGGAGGTGATGAGCCATCCTAAGGGCGAGCCCCTGGAGTGGACATACTGGTTGACGAGGGACGACATCGAGCTGATGCGCTGCCACAACCGCCTCTTCATGGTAGCCAACTATGCCGAGGAGCAGATACTCCGTTACTACCGGGTGCCGGAGCCTGATACGCCGCTACAGTTCATCAAGTTCCGCTACAGTGCCGAGATACTGGAGAGGATAGGTGTGAACCCTGCCCTTCGCCAGAACCTGAACAACCAGAACATCGGTAACGTGATGAAGCGTCTTGGATTCAAGAAGATTCACAAGAAGAACGGCAACGGCTGGGCTGTCATAGAGAAGGAAGGTAGCGAAATCAACAACGATGCCTTCATCGATCCCAACGATACCGTAGAGGACTAAGTATCTTACTTTCAACCCGTAAGTATGTTACTTTCAACCCGTAAGTATAATACTTAAACATCAAAAGCTATATGGATATAAGAAGCTATACGAAGCAGGAACTGGACCTGCTCTATTTCCCCGATTCGTCACCCGTGGTGGCAAGTGCTCATCTGATGCGTTGGATTTGTCGCAATCCCGACCTTCTGAAGAAGCTTCATGAAAGCGGATACGACAAGAACAGCAAGGAATTCACACCTATGCAAACTTCCTATATTATCTATTTTCTCGGCGAACCATAGGCTTCCAAGTATGAGAAAGTATGAGAAAGTATGAGAAAGTGTGAGCAAGTATGAGAAAGTATGAAGTGGCGTTTTCAGATTTCGTATCTTTGCATTGTCATTCAAAGAGGATGATGCTCCTGCCCCATCGGGGGTAGAAGGATACTATCACTAAATTAACCACTTTATGATTCAGTACGTGTTAAAAAAGAACATCAATGAGAAGATGCCGAATGCCTATGGCAAGTTCTTCGCCTATCCGGTCATCACTCAGACCTACGACATCGACCAGCTCGTAGATCACATGGCAAGTCACAACACCCCATTTTCGCGAGGAGCGATTAAGGGTATGATTACCGACATGGTAGCGTGCATCCGAGAGTTGGTACTCCAGGGCATCGCAGTGAAGATTGCCGACCTCGCCATCCTCTCCATTGGTATCAAGAACAAGGCGGGAGCCGCTACCGAGAAGGAGTTCACCATTGCCAAGAACATCGAGGGCTTGAAGATGCGAGCTCGTGGTACGGGCGATTTCAGTTGCCTGAACCTCAGCCTCGACGGAACGCTGAAGAAGGCCTCTGCCCTGTTAGGGGATGGCACCACCACGGATACCAACCCGGATACCGGAAAGGATACCCCTGGTGGCGACAACACCGACCAGGGCGGTAGCGGAACCACTGGAGGCTCAGATGTAGGCATATAGTCCTAGCCTCCTGGCATCTGAAACAAGAGAAAGCGCATCGGCAGGATGCAGTCCGGAGTAATCCGAGGGCACATCAGGAATGAAATTCAACATTGTCAAATCATCGCCCTGAACGGATGCTTGCTCGTCCTGCCCGCTTCCTCTCTTTTGTCTCCCACAGATTTCACAGATTTGCACAGATACTCTCGTTGCAAGCAACGGTCTTATACACATCAAGTCTCACAGTAAAGAAAATCTGTGAAAATCTGTGTAATCTGTGGGAAAAGTAATCACTAATCACTAATCATTAATCACTAATTAACATGAAAAAGGAAACAATTCAGAAAGTAATCAACTTCGTCATCACCGTCCTCACTGCCGTCCTCAGCGCCTTCTGTGTGCAGAGCTGCAAGGGCTAAGGTAATTAATCAATAATCACTAATCATTAATCACTAGAAAAGATGAAGAATCCAAGAAAAATCAATCTGATCGTGGTACATTGCAGTGCCACACGTGTTAACCAGGACTTCCCGGTAGAAGCATTGGAAGCCTGCCACAAGGCAAGAGGCTTCAAGAGCATCGGTTACCACTATTACATTACGAAGGATGGCGTGGTCTATCCCTGCCGTCCAGAAACCGAGGTGGGGGCTCACGCCCGCCACTACAACGCCCACAGCATCGGAATCTGCTACGAGGGTGGTCTTGACGAGAAAGGCAAGCCTGCCGATACTCGCACTCCAGCCCAGAAAGCATCTCTGGAAGACCTTCTCTACAGTCTCGCCCTAGACTATCCCGGTGCCGAGATTCTTGGCCATCGCGACCTCCCCTGGGTTCGCAAGAGCTGTCCTTGCTTCGATGTCAAGGAATGGCTGAAGGAAATCGACTTCCATATCTAGAAAGCCCGGACTGTTCCCAGATATTCGTGCTATTCGAGTTATTCGTGTTCAAAATTATCCCAACTTGTAGCAATACAGGTTGGGATTTTTATTATCCGTGAGATCTGTGTGCAGGTGTAATAATGCTTTATGGATTAATTTCATGATAAGGATCAAAAAAGAGAATGTGAATCATTCCATTCCTTCCTACCATAAAATATACCCTAGGATTTCTTATGTTTCTGGTTCTATCTGCATGGTTATGGTTGTTCGGGTCTAGCGCAAAATGGAAGATAAGCGGATTAGCCTTGGCTATCCTTGGGTCAATCTTATCGAATATCTTCTTGATATTGCCTCTAACATCCGTACGATAGAAATGAAGCTTATATCCCGCATTATCTCGAATGTCATTGATGGTTTGCTCTGAGAACTCTCTCATGCGCTCGAAATAAAGGTTTGCCTCATTTCCCTCAAACGACTGGTCAAATCCATATCCAGTTTTCCCAAGGTCTATCTGATCTTCCCCCTATTCCTATCGTATCTCTGCTTATAATAATCGTGCATGGTATCCAGAGAAATTTCCACGCATGAGTAATCGTATGGCATCAGACCTTCACGCTTCTCGCTCCATGGCTTTTCGCTATGCGTCAAGAGGATAAGTTGGTTCTGGGTTCGTGACCCATAGAGCATGATGACACGATCGGTCAGAGCTATCTCTTCCTTTTCCAAGCCCATTTTATCCAACAGCAGTTTTTCCTTAACAGCTGGGTCATCGCCATCAGCGACAAAGTTACTCATCTTCAAATGGTCACACATTCCTGGCACCATATCCTTATAGATATGATAAATCTCAGGATAAACAGGACCATTTACCCAAGCCTGTGGCGCACAATCAAACAATTGATTCTCTCGCCCAAAGCCTACCATATGCCAAGCCTGCTCATAATAGAGTATCTTTTGGAGTTTCAAAGGACTAACAGTCAATCCCTTCATCAGCATAGTTATGCCGACGTAAGATGCATAGTCCTTTATATCTACAGTTCTCATATTCTTCTTTTTTAAAAATCCGATTGCAAAGTTACACTTTTCTCCCGAAACCTCCAAGCGAAATTGAGAAAAAGACAGAACAGTTCTAAAAAATCCGTGCTATTCGAGTTATTCGTGTTCAAAATCATCCCAGCTTATAAGTCCTAAAAAGCTTATGGGTTGGGATTTTTTCTTTGTTTATTCACATCATTTCCCCAACGCTTTCTTTACCGCCTTTACGCCAGCATCGCCTAAGACTTGCTTTACGACAGCCTTCGTCTGCATCTTCGCCTTGCGTATTACCCTTCGATACAGAGGTATGTGCAAACAGATAGATACAGCTTGTCTTACAGTCGCTCCCTGACAAATCAATTTAAAGAATAAAGAGCGTTTAGGATTCAACCATGCATAAGGAGAGAAACCACCATTCGCCCTACTAACCAAAGCATACGACGATTCCCACTTTTCCATTTTAACCTTTTGCAAGTACTCTTTACCCTTAGGGGTATTTATGAGAACCATGCTCACACCTTTGTCATCATCGAATGAAGGATTAAATTTATCAATACCCCAAAAATCTCCCAAGGAGATATCACTATGATGCTTTCCATCTTTACATTTACAATCATGACAGGAAGGCCTCAAATAGAGGTTTGAAAGAAATCCCTTCATATATACATTATCATAATGTATATCGGACGACAAAACGGAATTTTTGTCCGCCTTAGAGGCGGACTTTGACCGGACGACAAAACGGTATTTTTTCCAGCCACTCATCGTCTTATCTCTAAATTTAATGTCCCCTATGGGGGACTTTGCATTTAGAGATTGATACAAAACGGTATTTTTTCCAGCTGCCGCCTGAAGGCGGCTTTTGATAAATTCTTCTTCACTATAAGTCTCGGCTAGATATTGTCTCCAAACTCCTGGGCTAGGAGCTCCATGACAAACAACATCTATAGTCAGTAAGTTAGGATATACCTTATGCCTGAGAAATCCATGTAAACCTGCTATTTGGCAAGGAGTGCCAACAAACATCACTTTTCGACCGCATTTCAAAAACTTTTCAGCTTCCTTATATGTGTTTTCTATTCTGCTCTGCAGATATTTGCTCATCATCAAAGCATAAAGTCCTGATATATTTTCAACGCCGACATGATGCACTTCCCAATTTGAATCATAATCAGCACCGAAAACAATACCACCTTCATTGATGATACTTTTAGCTAATGGAAGGAATAATCCACCCGAAGAACTACCAAGTCTTTCCTCCGTATTTGTGTTTTTTGCAGCAATTACCTGTAAAGGGAAAGTCTCCTCTTGTGGATTAATAATGGGACAAATCTTCTCACACAACCCACATTCCACGCAACTCTCTTCATTTACATAAGGATAGAGGAAGCCTTCTTCATCTTCAGTAAGAGAAATGCATTGTTTTGGACAACGCTGCACACAAGCCGAACAACCACAGCAGTTTTTTTTCTCTGAAATATGAATCATTATTTCAAGATTGTATGTTTAATATTGCGCAAAAGACAATATATTCTGCCATAATACTTATAATAAAGAGGTCTTAGACCTGTTTCATAAGAAGCAATAAGCTTTTGATAGTTCGTATCATCACAGAACTTTTTAATCGTTGGAAGTTGCTTTATAAACAAAGTCACTTCAGAGCGATACATAGCATGCTTTAGCTTAACTTTAAGAATCTGACGAGTCATGTCGGTAATTCGTCTAGCAGACAATCCAACAAGATTAGCAGCAATTAATCTTAGTCTGATGTACTTGAAATCAAAAAGTACTGCTTCTTCTGATGTTTCAAAGTGACATAAAGAACGCTCCAAAACACGATAAGCAGTAATAATATCCGGTAGAAATGCAATCTTTCCAGCCATTCCCATTGTCACATTCAATATAGTTCCCTCACCAGCTGTATCTTTAACGGTAATCAAATCCTCATATTTTCTACAGCCTTCAAGATAGACCTCTCTTCTGAAACATGAAGAACTACCTAAAGGGTAATAGCTATAATCCTCGCACAATAAGGCATATACACTATCCTTACCATGAGTATGAGCCATAGGAGAATCCCATTTTGTAAAAGTGTGAATGGTTAAACCTGTTTTATCATTGAATGACTGATATCCTCCATGCACCAAACTAACATCCTCATTCTTCTCCAGAACATCAACGAGCTTGACAAGGGCATCTTTGGCCAAGTAATAATCATCACCATCCAAAGTGGCAATATACTTGCCTCGTGCCTCATGAATGGCATTCACATAGTTGCGAGTAACCATCATATTCTTATCATTAAAGATAAGTTTTAAGTTCTCCGGATATTTTTCCTGTAACTTTTTTAAAAGTTCACGCTCTCCATCATTACTGCCATCATCACCCACTACAACCTCGAATGGGAATGGACATTGCTGTGTAAGAGCAGACATGACAGTCTGCTCTATGTATTTCACCTGATTGTATGTAGCTATGACAACAGAAACCAAAGGATTGGCTACTAATTGGGAAGATGCTATAATCATTTGAAAGAATTTAATGTGTTAATAACTTTATTAATTTCCTCATCAGTCAATACTGATGACATAGGGATAGATAGGATTTCACTTTGAACCTTATCTGCTACTGGACACAATGCATCAGCATATTGCTTATAGCACTTTTGCTTTGGTACTGGTGTAGGATAATGGATCAAACTTTCGATACCATTGTCTGCCAAGAACTGACGAAGTTCATCACGACGCTCACAACGAACAACAAAAAGATGGAATACGTGGCCGTCTGCTGTTTCATTTACCAACTTAGGCAATTTTATCAAAGGATTCTTAATACCCTCGAAGTACTTCTTGGCATTCTGACGACGGATTTCATTACGCTCATCAATACGCTGAAGTTTAATATCAAGGAACGCAGCCTGAAGTTCATCCATACGGCTATTCAAACCTGCATATTCATGGACATAGCGGATATGAGATCCATAACTACCCAAAGCTTCTACAATATCAGCAAGTTTGTCAGCATTGGTAGTAACGGCACCGCTATCGCCTAACGCTCCAAGATTCTTTCCTGGATAGAAACTGAAGCCTGCAGCATCACCCAAGTTTCCTGTTCGAATACCATGCCATTTAGCACCGATAGCCTGAGCATTATCCTCAACTATCTTAAGATTATATTTTTCCTTCAATTCGTTGAGTTTTTCAGACCAACATGCCTGACCATAAAGATGAACCACAGCAATCGCTTTAGTCTTAGGAGTGATGGCAGCCTCAATCTTGTCAATATCAATATTGAAAGATTCCTCAGATGGATCAACAAAAACTGGGGTAAGATGATTATCAGTAATGGCAAGAACTGTAGCAATATATGTATTAGCTGGTACAATCACCTCATCACCATCTTGCATTACACCCATTTCCTTATAAGCGCGGAAAATCATGCGAAGTGCATCCAAACCATTACCGCAAGGAACTACATGCTTAGTACCAATGAAGTTTTTCAAATCATTGGCAAACTTCTCATTGTATTTGCCATGCAAAAACCAACCATTATCAATAATCTCACTAGCTGCAGCCTTCATGTCTGCAGCATACAGAGCATTCACTTTCTGTAAATCTAAAAATCTTATCATAGTTATTATTTTATTTCTTTCTTAATTTTGTTTTCAAAAAACCCTTTAAGTCTGTCAAACTATTGAGCTTCTTAAATGAATAAAAAGTTGCAGCAATCAAGATCAATCCTTCTAGCGAATAATACAACAGATTCATCTGAAGGAATGTATTCATATAAATCAATGCTAAAATACACAGTGTAAAAAACGCCATTTGGGCAAAGATGCTACGCTGAAGATATATGTGGTATTTTCGAGTGATAAATATGTAAGCTATAGAGAAATCAAAAGTATGGGAAAACAAAAATGCTGCTCCCAAACCAGTAACACCCCAGATGTTATAAAACAAAATAGAAACGCCCAAATATACAACAGCAGATAAAACGGAAAGGGAAAAATATGGTTTTGTATCACGTTTTGGAACGAATACACATCCATAACACCAATTTAACGTTTTCCACAACATTCCCAAAGCTCCCCAATATATCATTCCTGTCATAGGGAAGAACTCAGAAGAATAGAGAATCCATACAACCAACTTGCCAAAAGCTATAAGAGCCAAAAGAATAGGGAATAATATCAAAACAGAAAGAACAACTTGACTATTGATTGTATCCTCACAAGCTTTATTATCATCACAGATTGCACTGAGACGGGGGATAAAATCAGAAGACATCGCTGTAAATATCATACCAACATATCCATTGAGCATTGCAAAGCCTGCAGAATATAAACCAACATCTTCTACTCCACCATGCGAAGAGATATTCAATCTTATCAAGTAAGAAGCCATAATAGGAAAAATCTCTGACGCAGCTAGAGGTAATCCCATTTTCAGTACATCAATTGAAATAGCTTTTTGTTCTTCCTTTGTTGCCTTAACTTCTTTAATGCCTAGTTTGCGTTCATAATGATAAGCAAAAACGAAAGTTGAGACAGATAACAAAATAAGAACCGGAACAATTGCATCCTTCCCCCACAGATAGTACAGTGGTATCGTTATGAAAAGCGACATCAGGTTGCCCAACACATTTGCCTTTGCGTAATACTTTATCCTTCGGCATCCTTTTACGATAGTATTCAGTATGTTTGTCATCTCTGTAAATAAAACCGAGATTGACAAACAAGCAAAACTGATAGTAAAATCTTCGTTACCAAATGACCATTGGCTTAATTTTGAAGAAAACACCAAGACGATAAGCGCACCAAGACATCCTGTAAATGTGACCAATCGTTTAAGCGTATAGATTACTTTACCTAAAAGTGTAAAATCTTCCTTTTCATAAGCCATTGCAACATTCTTTACAGAACTTGCTGCAACACCACAATTGGTAAATCCCGTAACAGTAGCTGTAGAAGAAGTTAACAATCCAACAATACCCATACCCGATGGTCCAAGTATCATGGATACAATTTTGTTTCGAATAATTCCTACGATTATGTTAAAGAGCTGTACACTTCCAAGAATAGCTGTTGCCTTGAATATACTTCTATAATTCTTTTGTTCTGTAGCCATTATACAATTCCTAAATATTTTGCAGCCTCCTTAATTTTCTGTAATGGTATATAGAATGAACAATGGGATGGATTCGTTGCAGTCTTGTCATCAAAACCAGTAACCCAAAGCATATCGAGGTTGAAATACTTCTTATGCATAGATAGCCAAGACTCAAATATCCTATTGTAATTTGATAATACTAAAATTTTGGTTTTTGGTTTGCAAAACAAAATATTTGAAAAAGCACTTCCGTAAGGACCTGCAATAGCCTCTGCAGAATTAAACAGACGAACCTTCTCTTTCAATGACAATTTATGTGGAGCTTCTAAGAAATAATATCCTTCTTTTCTAAAGAAATCTTCTACTTCTTGCCAATTAGTAAGATTTCTGCCAAATCCTCGACGAGGCAAGTAAAGTTTAATTGGATTTTCCTTAGGGTCTATATCTTTCAATAAAGGATTAACCAACTTATCTTTTAATATATCAGCCACTATTTTTGGCTGAACATTATCACCGATAGCAACACTCACTTCATGATCAGTAAAAGCAGCAGGTCTCTCTATATAGTAGAGCGTCTTTGCTGTAACAGCCTGTTCATCTTGAACAACCAAAATTTTAATGTTTTCATATTGTTCAAGTTCATGGTAAATTATATCTTTCAACTGTTTATCTTGGTAATCAGGAACCAAGATCGTAATTTCTTTACCTGAATCTTTTATCGCTTGAGGTAAAACAGACAACTTTGGATAATACTCTGACAAAGCGTGTGACCAAATTTGAGCATGAACTCCCAGTAAAGAAAAAGCCACGTCTACACATAGCACAGTACGTGGTTTACGATAGTAGATCAAACCATCTTCCTCTTTAACTAGCAGTCTGTCACTTGCAATATTTTTTGAATAATTGTATGCATAGTATTTTTTCCAAAATACTTTTCCATTATCAGTTATAACAAAATCAGTTCTTCCAATTACTAAAGCATCATTGAATTTCCATAATGCGATTTCAGGATAAGTTACATCAAAGCTACCTGAAGAAGCAAAATTATAAACATTAGCAATATCAACTTTCTCTATTGAAGGAGTCTTGAATACAAAGATTTTTTTGCCTTCTTCTTCAGCTGGAACAATCTTGGCTGACAAGATTGTTCCATATCTACAAGCTAAGTTAAAACTAGCTTTTTTTTCTATTCTCGCAATTTTGCGAAGTCCTCTAATAATTATGTTCATATTAAAACAAATTGGGGGATTGACAATTCAAAATTATAAATGTAAATCTTTCTTTAGCCATTCCAACATTCTACTAATTCCCTCATCTGCAGAAACCTTAGGTTCCCACCCGATGAGTTGTTTCGCCTTTGATATATCGGCTACAAAAACTTTTTGGTCGCTTTCACGCCAAGGCAATTGAGTATAGTGCATTTTGATATTGAGTTTGTTCTCCAACATCGCAAAGAGTTCCAATAAAGAAAGACTATTAGCTATTCCTCCACCAATAGCAAAAACTTGTCCATATGCTGCTTTACAATCTTTTGCAGAGAAATACAAATTAACAATGTCCTCATTATACAAGACATCACGAACCTGTTTACCTGTTCCTGATATTGTAAATGGCTTACGGTCAGGATTCTGTTTGGTTTCCAAAGCCTGCTGGCAGAACCAACCTATCCAACCTTGGTCAAAAGTGGCGTGCTGATTCGTACCATACATAGAGGAATGACGAAAAACAATTGTCTTAACACCAAAAATTCTATGGAAGTCAAGCAAATATTGATCTGCACAACCTTTTGAACATCCATAAGGTGAATGAAAATCCAAAGCCATATCAGAAGGAAACCCATTTGGATATTCCTTGCATGTATAACGTGTCTCGTTTTCATCAAAATGGAGTTTTTCAAAATCACCAAAAACCTTATTGGTCGACGAGTACATCACGACTGCATTAGGGCAATATTTTCGTACAGAATCAAGTACATTGAATGTACCTAAAGCATTTACTTCAAAATCCATACGTGGATTTGCTATTGATGTAGTCATTGCAACTTGACCAGCTAGATGGAAAATGTAATCAGGCTGAACTTCCCTAATAACAGTTTCTACATCGTTAGCATTACGAATATCGTATGGATAGTGCTTGAAATCACCTTGCTTTCTTAGCCATTTCAAATTATCGGCACTACCAAAACGATAAAGATTGTCCAATACATAAAGATCCTCTCCACGACGGAGTACTTCTGCTGCAAGATTGCTTCCTACAAATCCGCAGCCACCTGTTACTAAATATTTCATAATGTTTGAATATATTCTTTTAAACGATTATTGATATCAAATTTAATCTTATGTTGTATAATATGAGACAGTTTATTTTCATCACACTTTAAATCCATCACCTCATTTTCTCGATAAGGGACTGCTCCATAATTCACAATAGAGCTGCTTCCAATAAAGCTGCGACATATTTCTATAATTTTTTTGAGAGATATACTTTCTCCACTACCTACATTAACTATTTCTCCAACAGCAAAATCGTGATGCTTTATCAATTCACCTATACACCAAGCAAAATCATCAGCATAGATAAAATCGCGTTTTTGCTCACAAGGAGTAACATTCAACGGGGCATTTTTTTTAAGCTGCTGTATTACATAAGGTATAAATTTGCTCGTATTTTGGTATTTTCCGAACAAATTTCCTGGTCTTACAACCATTGACGGAAATCCATAGTTACTATGAAGCATCAAAGCTGTATTAACAGTCAATTGTTTAACCAAAGCATATGGAGAATTAGGAACTTCTCTCATCGTTTCAGAAAAAGGCGAACCTTCATTTCCATACTCCTCTGAACTTCCAAACTGGATAAATAATTTTAAAGTCTCTGAGTTTTTGAAACGTTCATATAAATTGAGAAGTACTTTAAGATTTGAAGAAATCAATCCATCAAACAATTTAAAATCTCTCTCTGCTGTTACAATTGACGCCAAATTGATAATATAATCAGGTGTATCATACTCCATCGGAATCTTGTTTTCTACAAGATCCAACCGATAGGTTTGAATATTTGGATATTGCGAAAAAAACTCATTGTCTACGTATTTATCAAAAATCGTGATTCTATACCCGTTATCACTTAAATATTTAGATAAATTCTTGCCAATAAATCCGCTTCCACCTATAATATATATTTCTTCATTTGTGTTACATTTTATTGAATTCATATTTCCCTAAGACTGACAATATTGTATGATTACAATGATGGTCAATCAGGGAGTTTAGTTTGCTGCCATCCAGCTGGAGTATCTTCATACCCTCGTCTTGGCGCTTAACTGCTCCAAATATACTCATGTCGGGTTTGAGACCATGTGCTTCGAGCAACATACAGACTAATTGCTTCACGCTCAATGTTTCATTACCCTCTATGTTATATATTCCACTAGGGATATGCCTATCTATAGCTTCTTCTATTATTTTTGGCACTTCATCCACATAAAGATATTGTCTTACCTGTTCACCAGAAGTGAAAGATAGCTTTTCTCCATTCTTGATAGCTCTCAACAAGTAGGGTATCAATCTATTCTCATTCTCATTCTCACCATAAATGGTCGGTAGGATGAAATGAAGGAAAGGAATCTTATCGGATGCAGAAGAAAAATATCTAGAAAGAAGTCGCTTGGAAATGCAATAGGCATTGGGCACTCGTCTCATGGACAGCAGCAAATCATTCTCCGAGAATGACCTGTTTTCTGTATTCTCTCCTATTTCAAAATAGGAGCCAAAAGAGATGAGCGTTTTTACCCCCCCCTGAAATATTTTGACAAAGTTTACTATGAAGCAAAACCGGAATTTCCACATTCAAGTGATAGATATTCTCATCTGCATCATGTTTATAAGACTGAACTCCTGCCCCTGAGGCATATATAATGACATCGGCATCATAGAGTTCTTTCTTATCAAGTGAATCCTTCATCAAATTCAACTCAAAGAATGAGTCGTAATGATATTTTTGAGGAACAGAACGACCGAAGACATCCAGATGGTGTCCTTGCTGATTACAATATCTTCCTATGGAAGAAGCCAAGGAACCATTTGAGCCGATCAAATTTACGTTCATTTACTTGAATAATTATTAATTTGTTCTACACATAGGTTATAAACATCCTCTGTCTGATAACGTTTGTACCAATTGGCTACCATAGCCATACATTGATCGATATTCATACGAGGTTCCCACCCCAACTTGAAGTGAGCCTTGTTGATATCGAGCATCAAAAGCTTTGCCTCATGGAGTGCATCAGGATCAGAAACATCCTTCAGTTCGCCCTTGCCATAATTGTTGATGAGCTTGGATGCGACATCCCAAACATTGGCAATAGACTCTGTACGTGGTCCGAAATTCCAACCTTCACAATACTTAGTTGGTTCTTCCCACATCTTGGATGCCAAGAGCATATAGCCTCCTAATGGCTCCAATACGTGCTGCCATGGGCGAATTGCCTTAGGCGAACGTATCTCAATAGGCTTGTCTGCCTCCAAAGCACGGATGCAATCAGGAATGATTCGGTCTAAAGCCCAATCGCCACCACCGATTACGTTACCTGCTCTTACACTAGCCAATGCCACATGATGCTTCTTTCCATAGTCTGCAGGATTGAAGAAACTTCTACGCCATGAATTGATGGCTATTTCAGCAGCACCTTTGGAAGAAGAATATGGATCGTAACCACCCATTGGTTCGTTTTCTCGATAACCCCAGATTTGCTCCTTGTTCTCGTAGCACTTATCGGTGGTTATCATCACACCAACTTTGACTGACTCTGTAGCACGAATAGCTTCCATTACATGTATGGTTCCCATCACGTTTGCCTCGTAGGTCTCCACAGGAATCTCATAGCTCAAGCGAACCAGAGGCTGGGCTGCAAGATGGAAAACGATCTCTGGTTGATACTCTGCAAAAATTTGCTTCAGTTTCTCACCATCTCTGATATCAGCTCTGATGTCTGCCTTTATCTTGCTCCCTATACCAGAGAGGATATAATTGTCTTTATCTGAATAAGAGTCTAGGGCAACACCTACGACTTCTGCTCCCAGTTCATGGAGCCAGATGGAAAGCCAGCTACCCTTGAAACCTGTATGACCAGTTACGAGCACGCGCTTTCCCTTATAGAAATTATTAAATATATCTATCATAAAGAAAATTACTTTTGAATACCTCTTGGAGGAATTGGAACTTGTCGATCCCACTTTTTCCAAGGAGCTTTATTATCTTCTAGAAGTTGTTCCAATAGTGTTTTTTCACGAATATTATCCATACATTGCCAAAAACCATGGTGTACATAGGACATCAACTGACCTTCAGAGGCAATCTTAACTAATGGACCTTTTTCAAAATTAGTATCATCGCCTTCTATATAATCAAATATTGCTGGTTCTAAAACCATATAACCTGCATTAATAGGAGCGCCATCATTCAAGTTTTTCTCTCTGAAAGCTCTAACTGAATTATCTTCACCAATATTTAGTACACCTTTTTCTTGTACCTGCTTTACGGCTGTAAGAGTTGCTATTTTACCATGTTTTTTGTGAAATGCCAATAATTTGTTAATATCCACATCACAAACTCCATCACCATAGGTCATGAAGAAAGGTTCATCACCGACATACTTCTGGATGCGCTTAATACGACCTCCTGTCATCGTGTTATAGCCAGTATCAACTATTGTCACCTTCCAAGGTTCCAGTTCACTATGATGGATGGTCACCTCGTTCTTGCCACCTCTCCAATCAAAACTTACATCACTGTTATGCAGAAAATAGTTGGAGAACCACTCCTTGATGTATTCCTGTTTGTAACCAGCACAGATGATGAACTCATTGTGACCATAGTATGAATACTCCTTCATAATATGCCACAATATAGGCATTCCACCAATATCAATCATGGGTTTTGGCTTATATCGACTTTCTTCGCTAATGCGAGTGCCAAAGCCACCTGCAAGTAATACGACCTTCATAATCAATTAATAATTTACAATTAATAGTTAATAGGGCTTTGCGCTACCTTACTTGGTAGCGACAAAAGCCTTGATGGTATCAATCATGTACTGGAGTTTTTCCTGGGTCATGCCAGGGTAAACACCAATCCAGAAGCAATCATTCATGATGCTATCGGTAACAGGGAGAGAATCCCCAACCACACGATAGTCTTTGTTCAAAACGTATTGCTCGAAAGCTGGATGTTTCAAGAGATTACCAGCGAAGAGGTTGCGGGTTTGAACCTTGTGATCCTCCAAGTACTTGGTAAGTTCTGTACGAGTATATCCGGCATTTGGCAATACAGTAATGAAGAAACCAAACCAACTTGGCTTGCTGTTCTTCTGAGGTTCTGGCAAGAGAAGACCTTTCACACCTTCCAATCCCTTGTGGAGATAATCAAAGTTCTCACGACGGCGAGCTACGATGTCATCCAACTTCTCCAACTGAGCACAACCGATGGCAGCCTGAAGGTCAGTTGCCTTCAAGTTGTAGCCCATGTGACTGTAAACATACTTGTGGTCATATCCCAATGGCAACTGACCGAACTGCTTTGTGAAACGACAGCCGCAGGTATTGTCCACTCCGCCTACACACCAGCAGTCACGTCCCCAGTCACGGAAACTCATCACATACTTGTGAAGCTCAGGGTTATTGGTATAGACTGCGCCACCTTCGCCCATAGTCATGTGGTGAGGAGGATAGAATGAGGAGGTACCTATATCACCAATAGTACCAGTCTTCTTCCATTCACCATCAATGAAGTACTCGGAACCAAGAGCATCACAGTTATCTTCTACCAACCACAAGTTATGTTTGCGACAAAAGTCTACAACAGCCTGAAGATTAAATGGATTACCCAATGAGTGAGCTATCATCACCGCCTTAGTCTTAGGAGAAAGCGCAGCCTCCAACTGAGTAGTATCAATATTACTCTCCTCAATGCTCATATCCACGAAAACAGGAACAGCATTATACTGAAGGATAGCAGATACTGTTGTTGGGAATCCAGCAGCCACAGTAATCACTTCATCACCTCGCTTGATAGCACGATCGCCCAGTTCTGGAGCAGTAAGTGCACTAAAGGCAAGAAGATTGGCTGAAGAACCAGAGTTACAGAGTGAGCAATACTTCACTCCCAACCACTTAGCGAAACGCGTTTCAAACTTGTGAGCCCAAGGACCAGCTGTAAGCCAGAAGTCCAAAGAGGCGTCTACCAAGTTCACCATCTCCTTATCGTCGAAATAGCGACCGCCATAATTCACTTTGGTTTTGCCAGGAACAAACTCCTGTTTCTGACCATGTACCTCACGATAGTATTCTCGTGTCAATTCGAGAATCTGTTTCTTTAATTCTTCTTTTTTAGACATACAATCAAACAAATTATTATCTACCTATTTTTAGACATCTTAACAAAAAACATGGTATTTTCAATTATTTTCCTTTCTAAATTGTACAAATTCATCATAGGATCTGATATAATCAGATGCCTTATATACATCAGATGCTAATACCATACAGACAGCTCCTGAAGAAAAATCTTCTAAGGTTCGCCACATACCAGACTTTACATAAAGACCTTGATATGGGCGATTAAGGAAGAAGGAACGCTTACAGTTACCATCATCCAACGTTACGGTAAAAGAGCCTGAAACAGCAACTATCAATTGCTCTAATTCTCTATGAGCATGTGCTCCTCTAGATTCACCGCCAGGGACATCATAAAGGTAATATACACGCTTCACATCAAATGGCAAGGTCTTTCCATTTTCAACTACTGTCAGATTACCACGTCTGTCACTATGATGCTTGTCAAGTTCAACGATGGTACTATCAAAAACACCATGAAGTTTGATTTCAGAATGTGACTCTGTTGGTATGTTCTGCTTCTCCGTATTACAAGTAGAAACATTTTCTACCGACTTTGCATAAGCCTTGAATGCTTCATAATTACGGATGTAATCATTGACATTATAAGGAATACTGCCAAACTCCAACGCAACTGCATTTGTAGAAAACTCCTTTATTTCTCTCCACAATCCTTTAGGAATATAAAGACCATAATAGGAACGGTTAAGTGTAAAAGCCTTACGCTCCTTACCATCATCTACTACAATATCAAATGCACCAGAAAGGGCAATAATCAACTCTTCATTATTGATTTCGGCATGACCACCACGATTCACACCACCTGGTACATCATACAACCAATAAGTTCTCTTTACTTCAAAAGGTATTTGAGTAAAGTTTTCGGCAAAAGAAAGATTGCCTCTCGCATCCAAGAACTTAGGAAGTTCAATTATTCTACAATCATTTATCGTCATAATAATCAATAATTAAATTTCATTTTCATGAGCTTGAACATACAAGCTACATTTTAATATGTTCTCAGGACTATTTGTATCTAGCCAGATACAATTCGAATCCAACTTCTGAATTTGAAGTTTGTTCTCAACTAAATATTTTCGATTTACATCAAGAATCTCATAGCGATTTCGTTCAGAAAGACGAATGTCTTTTACTTTTGATATTACATTATTAGGATATACATAAATACCTGATATATAAAACTCACGAGTAGTATTTTCTCCTATACCAATGAGCTGTTTGTCACTAGGAGTTTGACCTACGAGCAACTTTCCATACTGTTCCCCATCAACATGGTCTGCGACAAAGATGGTAGCATTAGCACTCTTTGAAGCTGCCTTAATAGCTTTACCTAATTGTGCCAGAAACGGTTTACCAAATATAAGCGTATCTCCTGTTATCAAACAAACTTGATCAATACCAATAAAATCACTAGCAATAGTTATTGCCTGCGCTATACCCTCTGGCTTTTGTTGAATAGCATAAGTGATTCGCACATTTAAATTATGACCATCTCCTAAAGTATCGACAAAAGCTTTCTGCTGTGTAGGTGAAGTTATAACTAATAAATCCATAATCCCCGCTTTTGCCAATATTTCTATTGGATAATAAATCATCGGCTTATCAAAGATTGGCAATAGTTGCTTGGGAACTCCTAAGGAGAGAGGAAACAGCTTATCACCAGAGTCTCCTGCTAAAATTACACCTTTCATAAATAACTTTATTATAATGAATAACCAGCTTATAAAACCATTTCACTACCATCTTCACCATAAGCTCTATCCTTCGCTTCAAAGATTACGCTAGGCTCAAATACCTCAACTGTATGCCAAGCGCCTTTAGGTATAGAACAACCGAACTTACCTTCTACAGGAGCCAGTGATATTCTTTCTGTCTCGTTATATGATACTTTTCGCTTTTTATCTTCACCATCCTGGACATACGTTACCACTTCATCGTAGACAACCACATCCATTCTACCACAAAGGCAGACTACACTCTCCGAAGAATTAGGATGACGATGTATCGCCACTTTCGTACCAGGCAACAAGGCATTGAGCATTCTCTGACTTTGATCATCTACACCAGTACGAAGATCATAATTCAGGCGAAAACGAGGATTGTCATTAGCTTTGGTTAAAAGAGTATCTAAGAGTTTATTATCAATTATCAATGTATTCATTATTTATCTTTCTCAATATAATCTATAACTAATAAGTTACCTACTAGAAGTCCTCTAACCTACAACGACAACAGCATTCATCGTATTTCTAATACTCCAAATTCTTTTTTAAAGATTCGTCTGTTTCGCTGAGAATAGAAAGCAAATACTTGCCATAGTCATTCTTCAACATAGGCTGAGCATTCTCTCTCAACTGTTCTGCTGTAATCCAACCTTGACGGTATGCTATACCTTCCAAACAAGCAACCTTCAAGCCCTGGCGCTTCTCCAAAACCTCAATAAAGGTGGATGCCTCAGAAAGGGAATCATGGGTTCCGGTATCGAGCCAGGCGAATCCTCTTGCCATGGTCTGTACCTTCAGCTGCTTATCCTTCAGAAACTCCTGATTTACGGTGGTGATTTCCAACTCACCACGAGCGGATGGCTTAATATGCTTGGCTACTTCCACCACCTTGTTAGGATAGAAGTACAAGCCTACCACAGCATAGTTGCTCTTTGGATGCTCAGGCTTCTCCTCAATGCTCAGGCAATTGCCTTGCTCATCAAACTCAGCAACTCCATATCGCTCCGGATCACTTACACGATAACCGAAGACGGTTGCCTTGTTATTCTGTTCAGCATCTACTACTGCTTGATGAAGCATCTGATTTAATCCTGCACCATAGAAGATGTTATCGCCTAATACGAGACAAGCAGAATCATTACCAATGAATTTCTCTCCGATAATGAAGGCTTGGGCTAAGCCATCTGGTGATGGCTGCTCTGCATACTCGAACTTCACACCTAACTGGCTTCCATCGCCTAAGAGGCGTTTGAAGCCTGGCAAATCAAATGGTGTTGAAATAATGAGTATCTCACGGATACCTGCCAACATCAATACTGATATTGGGTAATATATCATCGGCTTATCAAAGATAGGTATCAGCTGCTTGCTGATACCCTTTGTGATGGGGTACAAGCGTGTACCGCTACCACCTGCTAATACTATTCCTTTCATAAATGTTATCTCCTCATTAACTTTGCTGCAAATTCCAAGAAATCTGCAACATTTTTGAAATCATCAAACTGCTGGCAATACATACTGGCATAAGGTTCAGGGAACCTACTGCGTATATCAGCCTTTATCATGCTTGCCAAAGCCTCCTTGGTATAGGCTTTCAGCAATTCGTTGTATTGTTCCTCGCTCATAATTGATTAACTATTCATTTGAGTCTCGTTTAGAAATAGACTTTTTTACACTATCAGGCAACTTACTATACATTTCATTTATCTGCTTTGGTTGACTAATCATATATTCAACTATCATGTTTATAAGATTCATCAACATTAAAGCAGTTTGCTCATCATCCACGTCGAAAGCAATGGTACCAGGGTGAACTGCTTTATTACCAACAACTCGTACAACATCCAAAGCTTGTTGAATTTTCAAAGGTAACCCTCTAGAAACCAATCCACCAATATTTTTGTTTATATCTCTGTCATTTTCACCTAATTCATTACAAAGCCTGTCAATAGCCAAGCGTAATAATGCGCATGCTGCCCTAGGAGAAAGGGCATATATATTTCCAGCTTCTTCAAATAATGACTTTACAGAAGACGGCATATCTTCATTAGGTTCTATCGCCTGTTTTTGAGGATAAATATACTCATCATCTATCCATATTATCTTCTTACCACAATTCGTACACCTTGCAATCGTCAGAATATTCACCAAATTTGCCAGTACAAAATCTGTTTGAAAATGATGTTTAGCATACTCCATATAGGAAACTGTATTGCAATGTGGACATGTGAAAAAAGACTTATCTTTTTGTGGTTCTATATAATTCATTACTATCTATTGATTATATTTTTGATTGTACAATGCTCTTAAAAATTCTAATGCTTGCTTAGCAAATTCATTTTCGGGTTCAAGCATTAGCCAGAACTCAGTCTTACCTATAACAGACTCTAAATAATGGGGATTTTTTATTCGTTTTCTACGAATATGTTCCCCCAACCCATAGTTACGAATATAATACAGTTCTTGCTCTAACTTTCGACGATATTCCCTTGGAACTCGTATTTGTCCATTTGCCAAGCTCACACCTGTCAATATTTTGGCACCATTTCCCTTATACAACTTTACCTTAGATGCATTTACTATGAAATGGCACTCAGATATAATCCTGACAACATATTGCACAAAAATAGGTTTTATCAAATCCCCAGAAAAAGCTAAGTCATCAGCATAACGCGTATATTTATATCCCATTTTCTTAGCAACTCCCAATAAGCGATTATCTAAATGATGAGCAATTATATTACTCAATGCTGGACTTGTTGGAGCTCCTTGTGGTAAATGCCCATCTACACAACAGATGGAACCTAAGTAAAATGCCACATGGTTGCTATAGCCTAAACTTCGAAAAACATTAATCACTTGATTTAGCGTAATCGAAGGAAAGAAATCCTTCAAATCCAACTTCAACAAGTATTGGTTTACCACATGTACCCTGGCATTAGTCACAATAGATTTCTTCGGACAAAATCCATGAGCACAATAGTTAACCTTTACCTTGCTCAATATGTTTTCATATATCCATGTTTGGACATACTTCAGTGTATAATGTGGTGCAGACAACTCTCTAACGCCACCACTCTTCTTTCGTATGAAAAAATTACGGTAATGCTTATCTGCACCATATACGATACTATGTAAGTACGAAGCATCTAGTCCTAAAAGTAAACATAGATGTGGTAAATCAAATATGACAGGCAAATCTTGCTTTAGCAAAGAACGAGCATAAGCCAAACACTGATGGGCAAACTCAGGAGCTATACCTCGTGAACGATAGTAAGCCTTCCAAAGTCCCATCATCTTTTGTAACTGCAAGTCTGTCATAATCCTATATTGTTAAAAAGGGGAGAGAATTATTACTGGAACTACTTTCCTGACAACGCCTGCAACAGATTCGTTAAAAATGCAACGCATTTTTGATGAATCGGTTGCTGTCAAAGTCGATAGACTTTGACTTCGAACACCTTGGTGTTCGAAGGGTAAAGCAAAGCCTAACTCTGCCGGAGCGACTACACTCCTATTTTCTAGTTTCCCTCATTCTCTCCACCTTTATTTTTTCTTTCCAGTATTCAAAAAATCAGTTGTAGGAAGGTATGGTTCATTAATTTTCAATCGATTTTCTATACGCATACCTTCAAAATATTTTGATCCATGAGTATATTCCGTCACAACACCATTCTCATATAAAGAATCTATCGCAGCACGACCAGCCTCAGTAATCTTGATACGGTACTCATCATCACAGGTTACAAAACCCTTCTTTTGATATTCCATGATAAATGCAATAACATCTGAAGGTGACAAGTCAAACCTATTAGAAATGGTATATCCTAATAACCCATTTTTACAATTTCCCAAAGAGAGAAATAAATCTATATATCTACGTTTGATTTCCATTATCAATAACCACTCTGTGACCTAATAAACAAAGTTTTTCTATCTGAACTATCTGCGTACCTCTTCCACCAAAATATAGGAAACACATTGTTCGGAACATTTTTGGACTTTCGACAAAACAAAGCCTCAGACTGTTTGTACCCTAAATGATAATCAGAAAGCTCTGTTTCATTTATTATAGTAGCTAGTTTGCTTTCCAAATACGACATAAGTTGAATTTTATGTTCAACCTCGCTGGGAAGAAAGCTTTCAGATATAGCTCTATTCATCTTATAAGCACAAAAGACATCAATACCTAATTCATGAAGTTGGTCAACGGCAAATCTCATCCCAGAAGCAACTACAAAATGCAGGGAGCACTCTCTCCCATTTTGAGCCATTTTACTTTCAAACTCATCCTTACGATTCAGCAATGTACTACCACTACCAACAAAATCGTCAAGAATAAAAAAATGTCGTATTGACTGAAAGTCTCTTTTTTTTAAGCAACGATCAAACCTATTACAATAATTTTCAGATGGAAAGCCTGCTAATTCCATATAAAATTTGATATCTTGCAAAACACTCTGTGAACTATCAGGTAAATGGTCGTGAGCCGTAGCTACCAATAAGCATTCATCTAAAGAATAACCTCGATTTACAATATTATTACTCATATCCTTCAAACAAAGATTATAAACATCTTCATCCATCAAAGAAAAGTTAATCAATAATTGCTTTACAAGGTTCCTTTGTTCTTCATCATCACACAAGTCATAAAGTTCACTCAAAATGTCATCTTTTTCCAACAAAAGTTCTTTTTGACTTTTTATCAAATCTGAGATAAAACAGAATTTTTCCTTATCCATCGTATATCGTCAACACTGCGTCCCAACTTATTACAAGAGTTACACATGTCAGTATTTAATAGTTATTTTGTATCGTATTTAGGGAGAAGGATAGCTAAGCATATCCTTCTCCTCATCTATTTTTTCAACATTACTACATGGAAGCAGAGACTGATTACTTTTCATCTTCTAATGATTTCAAAAACTCATTTCTATCATTTTCCCAAATTGTATCATCCTCAACCTCTGGTAAATGAAAGAACTCTATCAAATGATCCTTCAGCTGATTCAATTTACCATTTACGCGCTTTGAATCATCCAGCACCACAGCCATCTTTCTAGGATTGACCGCACCCTTTATCTCAGGTACAGTAAAGCCAGGGCAAACAATTGTAGAATACTTTGCTTTCAGTACCCACGTTGCTCCCATCTCATTCAAGCAAGCGACACTATCATAATAGTTATTCGATAATAAGAAGATTACGTAAATATCATACTCCACAAACTTTGCTGCAAGAGTATCATAGATATCTTCCCCCTCTGGAATGTCATAACCAGGAACGGAACTACAAAACAAGTTCTTCTTATTGAATCCTAATGTTCGCAACATCTTAACCAAAGAAGTGGCTATTTTTTCATCCTCAGAAGAATGGCTTATAAAAAGCAATGGCTGCTTTTCTTTCTTTGTCTCAACTTTCTGCTCATTCTTTTTCTGCAACTTAATCTGTTCCTGTACTTCTTGGATAAGTTGACGAGTAACTTTCGGAACCAATTCGTCTCTTAACATATTTTCTCTAGTATAAGGGATAAAAGTCATCATCGGCGAAGCAGTTCCATTTGCCATCTCAACAGCTTTATCTATTGAGGATTTTGTTTCATATATCTCTACTTTTCGGATTCCCCCATCTTCAACCTTAGCTCCTCCGAATATAAAAGACTTCTCCTGTAAATAAGGAAGTAATACATCGTTGACAACATTTTCCTTAGACGGATAGTCATACTCAAAGAATGTCCTAACCACCTTTACTTTATTATCAAAATAATCTAATCGTATATGATACATCACTATTTCTTGTTATATGAACAAAATATTTGAATACAGATACGCAAATATATTACTTTCCAAATTCTTTAATTCTCTGTTTCTCTTTCAATGAGCAAACAAACAGTTGTCCGTGCTTCTCGGCTATGATGTAGCTATTCAAGCCTTGAACTACTACCTTGCTTTCTTCGGCTGCATAAACCACGCAGTTCTTGCGTATATCACCAATACAGCGTCCCCACTATATTACAAGTAGTTACACCTATCAGTTTTTTGGAAAAAGTTATTTCGTTTGTTGGGTTAAGGATTGCTAAGCACACTCCTTCACCTTATCTGTTCTTTCAACATGGTAACGATTTGCCCCACCTGTCTTTAAGAGTTCAATACTCTATTGGGGCAGACTTTGTCCTATCATTCTCTCCAGATACCCATATAGTTCATCTTCCATATTGCTATAGTCGCAATAGGGACTATCGTCGTTAAGCATATCTTCCATACGAGAATCACCCCAGGCTAACTCCAGGTCACCAAAAAGACGATGATGCTTATTGGTCAGCAACAGATGGAAATCCATTGCTTCCTTCGTCTGCCAAGGAATATCTGGATGCTGGCGCAAATGACAGTACAGATGACGCAGTACATCTAAGAATAGAACGACACTTGTCTGAACTCCACCACACCAATATGAATCAAACCACCTTTCATGTTTTCTACATGCCTTACCTAAATGGTCGAACAAACAGAAGATTAAAGAAATGGCTTCCTGATATTGCTTGTTGCGGATATACTCATGTACATTATGAATGAATGGGAACAGACTTCGGGATACTTCCCGCTCTTCTTCACGAACTATTGCTGCATCAAAAGCGGCAGAAACTTCAGCTTGATGTTCAGACTCAAACTTATTCCATTTGCAACTACACCATTTCTTGATGCTTTCCATCGCTGGTCGATATTCCTTATAGCCTCGCTCCTTCCACTCTTCCAGGATATCAAAAACCATCTGATTCAAATCATACGGGATGTCCTTGCAGTCATTGCGATACCAATCGTTATAGCATTCGTAGTAGCCATCCACAAACCATTCATCACGGAACCAGAAATGGCAATCCTCCATGTAGTTCATCTCAAAAAGGAGATGAAGATACTTGAGCTGGTCTATATCCAGGTCATCCAGTTTTGATTTCAGGTTTCTGAGATAGAAACGTGATTGAGCAGGTTTTGATTTAGCAGCCTCCACGTTCTCTTTTGCCGTAGCATATCGCTGCTCGATATAGGAAGTAAATGACTCGCTTATCTCATCCAGCATCACAAATCCATCCTTGCCTCTGTTTGCTGTATTGACCACTACCCAAACCATACATTTCAAATGATGATATTTGAGCAAGTGACGTTTCCAAAGAACATTTCCCTTGCCACCTGATATGATATCGTGAGCAAGGACTATTTCCTCATCATCTAATATCGATACCATTTCTTCGGGATGGGATACGACATAGGATGATATATAATCTGCCATCTTCTCTTTCGACCAAGACATTGGAATCTTCAAGGCTATATCTTGTCCAATAGCCACAAGATTGTCTTTAGAAAGCATCTGTAAACAAGAAGAATATCTCTTCGTTGTATCGTACGTCGAAGAATGAAATGTAATATAGTAACGGGTAGCCATTTTTTATTATTTTGTTCCTCATTGCAGTATCGCTCTGCACTTGTCGCCACTCGAATGAGGAATATTTGCTTTATTCTACTTTTGACAGGATTACCTCAGGAGAGGTGCCCATCAGGGTTATGGCGGAAATCTTATGACCGCCATTGGCGTTTAATGAATGACCACAATGATAGAGGCTATCATCTATGATAAGCCAGCGGTCATGAGACTCATTACGCCATTTTCTAATATCTATATGATTATCGGGGAATAGGCGGTCATGCTCATCCATGAGCCGTTGCATTCCTTGACCTACACCTACAGTATAAACTGTTGCTGAAACTTCTGGTTTACGAACATCTAATACACTTAGGGTTAGCGATGAAACATAGCATTTATGATGATTACTCGATGATTGGCTGTACGAATCAAGTTCTCCAAAGCAACTCTTGCTGTATAGAAATCACCTTCAAAGAAGACCATTTCAGCAGGAGGGGTCGAAGTCCGAATAAAGAAATCAAGCTGCTGTTGCTGCTTAGCCTGGACATCCTCAATATGGGTCATACGCTTGTCCATATTCTCCTGTAAGGCTATCAAGTGACGATTCACGGAATAGCCTTGAAGAAGATATTGGCGCAAAACAGATGTAGCCCAAATACGGAATTTTGTACCTTGTACGGACTTTACCCTATAACCTACAGATATTATAACATCTAAATTATAATAATCAACTTGATATGTTTTGCCGTCTGAGGCAGTGTAGGCAAATTTTGCCCAAACTGATTCTTTCTGCAATTCTCCTTCGTTAAATATAGTTCGCACATGCTTGCCTATAACACTCCTATCACGACCAAATAGTTCAGCCATTTGGTCTAAAGAAAGCCATACCGTATTGGAAGCTTCATCTATTTTTACATGGAGGGAAATACTTTCATCTGGTTGATAAAGAACTATCTGTGAATCGTCAGCCATAGGCTGTATATTATTATCGTTTGCCATAATCATACATTTTCATTGCTAATATAGCGACAAAAGTACGATTTAATTTCGTAATCACCAAGGATTTAAGAGAAAAAATGCATTTATTAACCTATACTTGGCTTATGGCTAAACATTACAATACACAAAATTATTCTGCTTCCTTACCGGTTCTGCGGCGATAGTCATCACGCATTCGCTTTTCCATTTGTGCTATGTATTCTGCCTTTCGTTCCCTAGAAGCCTTGAAGCGACGCATAAAATCTGCTTTTTTTTCTTCTATGTTCATAACGTAATCTCCTTAATAATTATTTTTCGAAAACCTACCTTCACTACTCTTCTACAACTTCGAAGTCTTCATTATGGACACCACGGATGGCTACGGCTATTCCACCGAAATCGAAGACTAGCTGGCGGTCACGGTCTATGCGGACAATGTAACCTTCGTAGTCTTTGAATGGACCTGAAAGGACACGCAACTTCACGTGGTCTTTGGCAAAATTCTCAAAAGCATCTCGAAGGAATGTTACCTGCTCCGGATGGGTCTTCATCACATTCATAAAAGGTTGCATGATGGAGTCCTTGATGGAGGCTGGTCGTCTTAAACTGCGATCGTTGACTAAGTGAAATTGGGGAAAATGATCTGCAAGAAATCTTTGTAGGTCAATCACTGTACCTTGCAAGAAGATTAGTCCACTGACAGATTGCTCCCAAATCTTTTTCACTCCTTGTTGCTTTTCCTCATCCTTGTAGGAATAACGAAGGGTTTTATGAATGAAATAAGGTTGTTTGGTATTGTTCTCGTCAGCATTAAACTCTTCCAGCCATTTCTCCATCCCTTTAGCTGCCATGTGAAAAATAAAAAGATAACTCCACGAAGTGGGGTCGGTGGAAGGGTCTTCCTTCTTTTTTATCCGTTTACGTCGGGGTATTCCTTCTACACTCGGATCCGAAAGTCTTTCAGCCCCGATAACGTGGATGCCCTTTGGTAAGCGCTTGCTTACGTCGGCTGTAGAAGGTGAATCCAAGCAATCCTGCGTCATATTCTCGTTCTACTTTATGTTCTTAGCTGCAACCATACATGATAGTTGTAGAAGCTTAGTCAATTTGTTATTGTTGTGCATAATCTTAATCTCCCATGAGTATTAGTTCATATAATCTTGCACATGTTTATTTACATTTATTGCACATTCTTATTATGAATGAGTAAAACATGCAGAACCAAACCCCAAATCAGCCATTTTGAGGAAGCTACTAATGCAGATTTGCAAAGTATTTATAGCATAATTTGGAAGTATTAAACAAAAAATGATAAAATTTGACAGATAATTCAGCAGAATTTCGTATCTTTGCAAATAGTTCTATCATTCATAATAAGAATGGGCGAAGTTGGTTGAACATTTTTCAAAGTGGTTTGGTGGCGAATTCGTGACAGTTTCTTTACAAGGGTTTACACTTTGTATATATAAAGAAAAAGAGTTATCAGAACAGGTCTAAAACAATGACCTGCTCTGATAACTCTTTTCCTATTATTATCTTTTTTGTTCTAAAAACGGGCTGTAATCACCTGTTGGATGATTTTCTTGTTGGCCTCATTGATGGTTGCTACGTCTATTGACTCCAGATAGATTTGGGTGGTCTTATAGGAGTTGTGCCCCATGCCCTCGCTGATGGTGGCTACCGGTATGTTCATGTGCAAGGCTACGCTTGCCCAGGTGTGGCGTGCCACGTATGTGGTCAATGGTATTTTCAAACCTACCATCTCACCGATTCTCTTCAGGTTGTAGTTCGTGTTATGCTCCTTCTTGCGGTATGCGGCGTATGGAGAGGATTCCCTGCCTGTCAAAATGGGTAGCATATACGGTGAATCCTTCGTTTGTTCGGTGTACTTGTCGATGATGGCTTGCATCGGTTTTATCCACTCGATGTTGATATTCTGGTGGGTCTTGCGACGGTTGTAGCTCACCATGCCACATCTCAGGTCGGTCTTCTTCAGGAATGCCATATCCACGAATGCCATCCCTCGCAGATAGAAGCTGAGCAGGAAGAGGTCGCGTGCCTTGTCAAGGGATGAACCTCTCGGCAAGTCCAATTTCTCGATTTTGCGAATGTCCTTTACAGTAATGGCTCGTTTGGCGGTTCTAACGCTGCCTGTCTGCACGTGAGCGAAGATGTCGTTGGGTGGAGCTTGCCCTGCTTCCACCGCCTTGTGGTAGAGAGTGCGGAGGGTTCGCAGATAGAAGGATACGGTGTTTTGCCCAACCCCTCTGTTGAACAGCCATGCCTGGTACATTTCCATCATCTCGCTGGTCATCTGAGAGAAGGTCAGGTCTTCCTGATTTCGGAATTCCATGAATCGGTTGGCTGCATTGGTATAGTTGTTCTTTGTACCAATGCACTGCATCTGCTCCTTCTTGGCTATCTGCTGGCGGAAGAAAGCAAAAACGCTCTGGCTTGGTGGCAGCTGCTGTCGCAGACTACGCTGGTGGATGAGATGATAACACAATGTGCCTACCTTTCCCGACACTGAGGATGCTCTGAATTTTACTTTTACTTTTGCCATATTGCTTTAATTTTAATGGTAAATTAATGTTTGCTATTTGTTAAAGCAACGGCATGTCCAAGTATATCGTGTATTCGAGCTCCGAAACTTCAGTTTTTATATTCCTATTCCCTGGCATCCGCCAGCTCGTTATATCCCCAAACGATGATGAGGACAACGAAGCCTGCCAGCAGAGTCAAGAGATTCTGCGAATGACCGATGGACTCAGCCACATGCGTAAGAGCACGGGAGCCGGACAGCAGGAAATCTATCTTCATAGAGAAGAGCCAGCCCTGAATCTGTTCCCAGCCCTGACAAACCACAGCAGCAATCACGCCGACAGCCACACAGACGGCCGTCCACAAATGCTCCAGTCTACGACGCTTAGCCAATGCCTTCTCCTGCTCAAGATCCGGCAAAGCCTGCATCACCCTGTCAGAGAATCCGTCATCAGGAATCCCTGCCATCATATTTTCAGCAAAGAAAGCCTGCAAGAACTGCTCGTCTGAGGCGTTCAGCGGCTCGATATCCTGGCTTTTTATCTTATCATTTATCTTATCGGTCATAACCATTATGCTTTAAGTAACTTGCAAGTTTCTGTTTTCCACGAGAGAGATGCGACTTGATGGTACCTTGTGCCATTCCCGTCACGTCTGCAATCTTATCTATAGAGAGTCCATCCATCAGCTGCAGCGTGATGCATGTCCGTTCGTTATCGCTCAATATCTGTAAGGCTTTCATCAAATCCATCTTCAATCCGCTGTTTCCTCCCGGCGCATTCTGTCGGGAAACTGCCGGCGTATCGATGTCTTGCGTCTCCTTATGACTGCGGGTATAATCATACCATACATTATAGGCGATGCGATAAAGCCAAGTGGGGAAGTTGGCTGTACCCTTGAAGCTTGCCAGATGGGTATAAGCCTTCACAAAGGTATCCTGCGCCAAGTCGTCACTCAGCTGCGCATCCCCCAGCGTCTGCCGTAGGAAGAACCCACGAATGGGTGATTGATACTTCTTGACCAGCAGGTCGAACGACTTGCGGTCGTGAAGCATCACCACCTTCGTGACGAGAGAAATATCGGATAACTTTTCCACTATATATATTAACTAATAATTGTTGTTTGATTCTTACACCGGAGTACCATTATATCCTGTGCCCTGATTGCCATGACGGTTTTTCCACCAGTCCTTGATGGCTGGAAGCGAGCCTATCAGGGTCTGTCCCAATCCATAGAAGAAGACCAGGGCTCCGATACCTGCCAGGAAATCAGCTCCCCACCAAGCGAACATGGCGCACAAGCCTGCTCCGAGGAAGGCATTTCTCAATCCCCGCTTCACGAGATACTCATCGCTCTGCTTGTCTATCGGCCGGTCGCTTTCCGGAACATTGATGCCCTTCTCCATTGCCATCTCCGCCAGCTTCATCCGGTCGTTGTGTCTGCGCATCAGATAACGGACGATGAGAAATATGATAATCAACGGAGCGAAGACGAACAACAAGCCGAAGATTACACAAAAGATGATGATGACAGACAGCGCACCGCCACCAAACACCGAACCGATGAAATCGAACGGGTCATCATAGTTGCCCAGACTGTATTTGGAATGATAATCACGGGCATTATCATTGCTTTCATCGTAAACATTATAATCAGCCGTATCCGTACTGGCCGTATCAGAATACGCCTCCAATCCTTCATCCGTTTTATCAGCCGATGCAGCAGTCTTCTTGTCCACCTGCTGTGTGGAAGGTTGATAACGGTGTTTGGGAGCAGAAGATGCCAAAGATAGCTGTGTAGCTCCGATGCTCATGATGAGCGCCAATGTCAATAACGCTTTCTTCATATCTATCAATATTTTTATTGTGTTACCTTGTTATTTATTAAATTTTCTGTCTCTTAGACGCATCCGTTGCCAATTTAGTTGCAAAGAAACGAAAAATTTCTTATTTTTGCAAACAAATTAAAGAATATACACATAAAATGAAGACATTACCAGAAGATTTCATCAAATATACACAAGAGTTGATGGGCGAAGAATTGTTCCTGCAGCTGAAGCAGGGCATCACTGAGGGAGAAGCTCCTACCAGCATCCGTCTCAATCCTTTCAAGTGCAAGGAGGGAGAAGATGCGCCGGGCGAACCGATTCCATGGTGTCCTTCTACCGGACGGTATTTATCCTCACGTCCCAACTTCACCTTTGACCCTTGGCTCCATGCCGGAAAGTATTATGTGCAGGAAGCTTCATCCATGTTTGTGGACCTGGTGATCCGCCAGCTCGTTCACGAACCCGTGATGATGCTCGATCTCTGTGCTGCTCCAGGCGGAAAGTCAACTGCTCTCAGGGCTGCATTGCCTGAAGGAAGTCTGCTCTTCAGCAACGAACCGATGCGCACCCGCTCGCAGATTCTTGCCGAGAACATCCAGAAGTTCGGTCATCCCGACATGATTGTCACCAACAATTATCCACGTGATTACAAGAAGTCCAAGCTTCAGTTTGACGTCATCCTCACTGATGTGCCGTGTTCGGGCGAAGGTATGTTCCGCAAGGACGATGGTGCCATCGAAGAATGGAGTCTGCAGAATGTGGACAACTGCTGGCATCTGCAACGTGAAATCGTGAGCGATATCTGGAACTGTCTGAAACCGGGCGGTATCCTCATCTACTCCACCTGTACCTTCAATGCCCACGAAGACGAGGAGAACATCGCCTGGATTTGTGAGGAACTGGGTGCAGAGCCAATTGCCTTAACCGGCATTGATGAGAGTTGGAACATCACCGGCAATCTCATCGGTACAGAAATCCCAGTCTATCGTTTCCTCCCTGGCAAGACCCGTGGAGAAGGCATCTTCCTCGCAGCACTCAGAAAAGAGGGTGAAGCGGAAATGGAGAAAGAAGACAAAAAGAAGAAGAAAGACAAGAACAAGGAGAAAGGAAAAAACAGAGGAAACAAGGGAAAGAGTCAGCTGGTTCCTACAGACTGGCTGAAGTCATCCGACTATGAAACGATAGGCGTAGAGGACAACTTCTATGCCATCCCAAGCCGATGGAAAGCCATCTATGAGGAGGCAGCCAGGAATCTGAAGGTAATACATGCCGGCATCAAACTGGGAACGAGCAAGGGGAAAGACATCATTCCCGACCAGAGTCTCGCCCTCTCCGTGATGCTCAACAAAGAGGTTTTTCCGCAAGTAGAACTGTCGTACGAAGATGCCATCCGCTACCTGCGCAAGGAGGCAGTCAATCTCCCTGCAGAAACCCCTAAGGGCTATGTGCTGGTTACGTACCGCCAAATGCCTCTGGGATGGGAAAAGAACATCGGAAACCGTGCCAACAACCTCTATCCACAAGAATGGAAGATCAAGAGCAGCCATGTGCCGGAGAAACAATTAATAATTAATAATTTATAATTTATAATTAACAATTAATAATTATACATTAAACATTATACATTATACATTAAAAAAATGCTCAGCATCATCGCCTGCATATCCAAAGCAAATAGAGCAATCGGCTATCAGAACCGGTTGCTCTATCATATTCAATCCGATATGACCCGCTTTCGCGAGTTAACTACCGGACATGTCATCATCATGGGCAGAAAGACCTATGAATCACTTCCTAACGGTGCACTCCCCCACCGCCGTAACATCGTAGTTTCCAGGAGCAGGAAAGAACTGCCGAACTGCGAGGTTTACGCATCTTTGGAGGAAGCGCTGGCTGCTGTCACAAATGAACCAGGAAAAGAGAAAGCAGAAAGAAATAATACCGTCATAGATAAAGAATGCTTTATCATTGGCGGTGAGAGCATTTATTCCCAAGCCCTTCCGTTTACCGACAGACTCTATCTCACGATAGTGGATGATGAACCGGAAGCTGCCGACACCTTTTTTCCGAAAATCAACCCGGATGAATGGGAAGTAGCAGAAAAGGAAATGAGGAATGAAAACGACTTATCGTTCACATTCCTCACACTCTATAGAAAGCAATAAAAATTATTCTTCTTCTGTTGCCTCTTCCTCCACAACATCATCAAATCTCTGGATATCTGCCATAGAAAGCTGACGGTTGATAGCCGCATTGAATGAGATGATAGTCTCACTGCGAGACAAGCCCAGAGGCTGCAACTTATCATGAATGATTTCCAGGAGATGGTGGTTGTTGATGGCATAAATCTTGATAAACATATCAAAGCCACCTGTCGTATAATGACATTCTACCACCTCAGGAATCTTCTTGAGTTCTTCTACCACTTGGTCGAACTTTTCAGGTTCTTTCAGGTACAATCCCATGTAAGCACAGGTTTCATAACCAATCTTTTCCGGATCTATAATAAACTGCGAACCCTTGATAATGCCTAGGTTTGATAGTTTAGCTACACGCTGATGAATAGCTGCACCGCTCACATTGCAAGCGCGTGCTACTTCCAAAAATGGAATACGGGCATCTTGAGAAATCAACTTCAAAATCTGCCTGTCTAATGAATCTAATATTTGTTTTGCCATATCTTCTATTAATTTACTTGCAAAGATAGTACAAAATTTTAATAACAGCAACTTTTCTGAATAAAAAAATAATAAATTAATATTATTTTTCCTTTCAGGCCGCATTATTGACCTTTTTCAACAGCAGAATAGCTGATTTTGATGGCTTTTGCCTGTCTCAAAGCCTGCTTCACATCTGTGATGACTCCCATCTTGGTATCCTTATCTGCCTTGATGGAAACTGTCATCAACCGCTGGTCTTCTGCCGACATGCGCTTTTTCTCTGCTGCCATATAGTCCATTACCTCCGGGGCAGTAGCCAGCTTGTCATTCAGCTGAATCTGCGTTTCCTTGCCATATTTACCCTGCAAATCCTTGGTTGGTTTGCCGATATAGATATGGCTTACTGCAGACTTCTTGGTCAATCGGGTCAGATTCTTGCCCTGTGGCACTCTGCATTCCACCTTCAGGGTCACCTGACGCATGTGGGTAACAATCATGAAGAAGAAGAGTACGGAGAATATCAGGTCTGGCAGAGATGAGGTATTCAGTTCAGGCACATCGTGCGATTTCTTGCAGAAACGAATCATGGTTTACCTCCTTTCTCCTCCTGCTCCTCAGCATGGGCGTCGATGCTCTTATCCTGTTGAGTCATAGCGTTGGCATACGACTCCGTGATACGCTGAGGACTGATTTTACGTATCTCTTCCTTCTGCTCATTGGTCAGCAGAGCATAGTTTCTATGATATTTCTTCTGAGCTGCTTCATTACGCAGCTGATCATAAGCCTCCATCAGCTGGTTTTGCATCTGAAAATAGAGATTGTAATCTGCATCACGGTCGCTCTCGATAGAGATGAGATGCTTCTTCCCCAGGCGATGCACAAAACGGACGGTTTCTTCCTTGAGCTGAGCAACCTTCATCGGCTTGTCGTTTACCAGCAAGGTATCGCCCGCAGTCAGATGAATGGCCATCAGGTTATTCTTGTCAACCACCGACTCCTGCCGTTCCTTTTTCTGAGGTTCCGGTGAAGGAAGTTGGCGCAATAATCCCTTATCCACATCCATCGATGTGGTGACAAGGAAGAATATCAGCAGCATAAACGAAATGTCGGCTGTGGAAGTGGTATTCAACCCCGGGATTTCATGACTTTTCCTTCTTATCAGCATTTTGCTTTTATCTTATAGAACCTAAAATCTTTATCAATTATCAGTCAATTACTTCTTCTTTCTGATATATCGGGTTCCGCCAAAGCAGACGGCACCGATGCCTGCCATCAGCATCAGAAGCGATGTGACGACAAACATATCAGAGAGTTTGAGCCAAATCCAGTCGGCATAGTTTTCACCATTGATGAGCATCGGGTCGGAACCTCCCAACAGGAAGGTAACTACCAGGATTGCCAGCAGGGAAAGCCATGTGATGCGGAAGATGCGGCGCACGGGCACTCCATTCACCACTGCCTCCGATTTCGTTGTGCGATACCCCTTGATCATCGAATAGACTGCCAAGCCCACTCCTCCAATCAGGAATAGCCACATCAGGACGATGAGCACATCCGTAAACAGAGGCGCATTGAAGTCTGGGTTCTCTACGAAAGGCATATCATAGCCCACCAGGAAGAACAATCCGAATACTAGCACCGCCAAGCCTATCAAGAGATAGAAAATGCGCTGAGAGATATTCTCCGATGACTTGTTACTTTGAACTTTAAACATTTCTCTATTCGTTTATTTATTCCTGGCAATAATATCCATTAAAGTTACAGCCGATTCCTCCATCTGGCTAGTAAGATGCTCCACCTTCGAAAGGATGTAGTTATAGAAGACCATGAGAATCAAGGCTACGATGATGCCGAAGATAGTAGTAATCAGCGCTACCTTCATACCCGATGCCACGATGGTAGGGCTGATGTCTCCCGCCTGCTGAATCTGATCGAACGCCATCACCATACCAATCACCGTTCCCAGGAATCCGAGAGATGGAGCCATGGCAATGAAGAGCTTGATCCAGGAGCATCCCTTCTCGAGATTAGCCGCCTGCACCGTGCCATAACCGTTCACGGAGCGCTCAATATCATCCAGCTTCTCATCAATATGCATCAATCCCTGAAAGCAGATAGAAGCCACAGGTCCACGGGTATTGCGACAGAGGTCCTTAGCCCCTTCCACATCTCCCGCAGTCACCTTCTGGTCAATATCCTGCATCAGCTTCTTGGCATTGATTTCAGAAAGACTGAGATAGATGATTCGCTCGATACAGAAAGCCAATCCCACGATGAGTGCGATGGCAACGAGCGACATAAAGCCAGCGTTACCCTCAATGAATTTCGTTTTAAGAGCTTGATGAAATCCCATGTTCTCCTCCTGTGCCACCATAGGCAGAGAACACATTGCTGTGAAAACTAATATTGCGAAACGCGCAATAGATGTATTTTTCTTCATAATCATATATACCTTATTATATATATAAGCGGAAAGAGGGGGATTCGAACCCCCGAACCGGTTTTGCCGATTACACGCTTTCCAGGCGTGCCTCTTCAGCCACTCGAGCACCTTTCCTTTATTTCGGAATGCAAAAGTATCAATTTTTATCCGAAATGCCACATATTCGCTTGCTTTTTATATTTCTTTAACGAAAATATAAGAGCGTAAACCCGCTAGGCGTCCCGGCGGATTTGCAATCCGCCGTAAAAAAGGTTCAACCTATTAAAACCGGGGGATTTCTAATCCCCCAACAAAAGGAAAAGCATGCTCCTTTGCTGCGGATTGCAAATCCGCAGAGACTAAATAGGTTAGGACATTTTTTAACGCCGGATTGCAAATCCGGCGAGACGCCTAGCGGGAATAAAGAACTTGTTATCCCCTGCCTAGAGTATGGCGTCCCGGCAGATTTGCAATCTGGCGAGACACCTAGCGGACTTCCCCACTTGCGAAAGTTCTGTCCTTTACTTCTCAGGAATAATCTCGAAGATTTCGGCTGAGCCTTCTATCTGAAGCTTGGCTGCCTTCTTCACCAATTCTACCTTGCAGAATGAACTGTCGATGGTGGTAGTGGCAAGAACCTTGCCCTTGGCATTCAACTGACGACAAACCAAAGAACTGCCTGGAGTCAACTTCAGAAGCAGGGTGTAACTCTTTACATCCTTCTCAATACCCATAGTAAGGATGCCCTCGTTGGTGAATGAGGTGCAAGGATTCTCATCGAAACCATACATCGCTGCCTGAAGGTTGGTTGCCTCTACAGGGAAGCTCAAACGCTCTGGAGTGGTTGGATTCACCTCGAAAGTGCGGACAGCGGCCCAGTTGCGCTTGTCTGACTTCAACTTCTTGATACGGATATAACGAGCCTCAACAGGGGTATCGGTCTTCCAGTTGATGATATACTGCTTCTTCAACTCGCCTGTCAGCGCCTTCCATTCCTTTCTGTCTACAGAATACTCCAATACGGTGTTGTCGAAGTAATCCACATCATCTACAGAGTTGCGGCCCTGAAGGATTCTTACCTCTGAAACTGAACGAACGCAGCCCAGGTCAGCACCAATCCAGTCGCCTGTATTCTGGCCGTTACCCGATGTATAATAGGTAGTAGAATCGTTGTCGAACATCGCCTTGCTCTGGGTAGTTCTCAAGGTAGCATAGGTACCGATACCCTTATAGAAGGCAGGCACCTTGCCGGTCAACTTCTTGAAGAAACCAGATGCCATATCGTCCATAGACTGCTCGTAGAATGGCTGCAATACCATGGTTCCTGACTTATGCTTCTCGTAAGCAGCTACATCTTCCTTGCTCATGCGGTTGTTGACATAGCCATCCCAGAACGCCTGGTCGTTGCCAGCCTTGTATTCCTTGATAAGACTCATGGTCTTCAAACCACGGTCGCCCAACTTGCCAAACTCTGTCAACCATGGGCGAAGTTCCTTCATCAGCAGGGCGTTCTTGCAGTTTGCCTCCATCTGGGCAGGAGCATTCTTCACCTTGACAAACTCATTCTGCAAAGCGTTGAACTGTGCATCTGTGAAGTTGTCGATGCGGAAGCTCTTGGTCTCCCATGATTCGATGCGGCGATAACCGGTCTCGGTATCGCAAGAGTGCATGGCGAAGGTGCGATATGCCTCATGTGCCTCAGGAGTGAGATCTACCAGACCACGCTCCCAGTTATCGAGCGGATTATAGTTGGCGATATTCCAGCTATAGTCAGCTACACCATAGAGCGCCAGCTTGGATGCCTCACCATGCTCCATCGGGTTGCTCACGAAACCACAGAGATCCTTGTTGGTCAGGTCGGTCTGCAATCCGTAGGTAGGACCCTGCATGATGATATGGCGGGCATAATCGGTTACAGGGAAGTTCCACCAGTAGTAAGCTGGGCGCTTGATGCGGGAATTCACCCAGTCGAGCGTCTCGCGGGTCAAGTCGCTACATACCACATCCCCTGTCCAGAATACGTTGATAGAAGGGTCGAGGGTATTTCCGAAGATGGCGAGAGAACCGGTTGGCTTTGGATTCGCCCAGAGACGGGTATAATCGGTAGGACACATCACGAGCGGAGTTACATCGCCCTTAGCCTTCACAAATTCCTTTGCCAGGCGGTTCAGGAGTTCCGACTGCTTTACCGGGTTGGCACCCTCGCCGGAAATATCATCGAAGAAGATAGCGAAAGAACGAACACCAAGGTCGTACATCAGATCGAGCTTGTGAACCAGGTTCTGATAGTCTTCCTCGTTCCACTTGATGTCCTGTCCAGGATGGATAGCCCACACGAAGTCTACTCGGTTGCGGCGACAAGCCTGAACGAGCTCGCTGATGTTCTTTGCCTCTTTCTCAGGATAAGGCAGACGCCAGTTTGGACAACTGTGATATGGGTCATCCTTCGGACCGTAGAGATAGGTGTTCATCTTATTCTTTCCGTAATAGTCGATGAGGGAAAGACGCACCTGATGAGACCAAGGTTCGCCATAGAAGCCTTCTACCACACCACGGTTTGGAAGATCTGGGTAGTCGTTGCAGGTGGTGTAAGGCATCTGTCCCTTTGCCATCTCGCTGTTAACAATCTGGCGCAGAGTCTGCAAACCGTAGAAGGCACCACGCTCGTCGAAGCCCACAATCTGGATACCCTTGGCATCAGCCTTCAGGCTGTAAGCACCCGAAACAGGCTTTACGCCAGCCTTGGCAGCGAGTTTTTCACCGAAATCGATAGTCAGGCGAATGCCCTTGGCGTTGGCGGTAAGAAACTTCACGTCATCGGCAAACTTGCCTTTCTTGTCTATCACCTTGACACCTTTCTGCAGGTCGAGTCGGTTAGCAGCATCCACATTCAGGAGATGTGGTGTAGGGCTCACGATGAGTCCGTGATGATCCAGTTTCTTACCCGGAATCATGTTTACGTCCTGCTTTTCAGAACGCTGGCCGCTCAGGTCTTGTGCCTGAGTGCCCTGTGCAAATGCAGCCATCAGGAGGGCTGCCATCAACATTTTTCTAGTCATAATGAATAGTTGGTTTAGGATTTATATTTATTAAAGTTTATTTATTTCAAGTGGAATACTCTTTCCACGGTTTCATTGGTTTGCTTGGCAAACTCTTCTTCGCTCACGTTGTAGGCTTTCGCCAAGGTTTTAAGAACTTCTACTACGAAGGCGCTCTCATTGCGCTTTCCGCGATATGGAACGGGAGCCATGTATGGAGAGTCGGTTTCCAAAACAATGCGGTTCATCGGAACCACGGCTGGAAGGTCTTCACGCAGATGACTGCTCTTGAAGGTAGAGACTCCACCGATGCCCAGCACGAAGTTGTCGAACGAGAGGAGTTCCTCGGCTTCCTTCTGATTGCCGGTAAAGCAATGGAACACGCCGCCCGGAAGGTCTTTCTGATACTGTCTGAGCAGATGTACCATCTCGTTCTGCGCCTTGCGGCAATGAATCATCAATGGCAAGCGGGTATCTACCGACCACTTCACCTGCTCTTCGAAAGCCTCCAGCTGCTCATGTTCGAACTCACGGCTCCAATAGTAATCCAATCCGATTTCGCCAATGGCGATAAAGTCGGAAAATTGCATCTTCCGGAGTTCTGCCAGCTGCTCCTTCCAGTCTTCCTTCACCTCTTCAGGGTGCAAGCCAATCATGGGATAGGCGTAGCCCGGATATTCCCGGCTCAAAGCCAGGACTGCGTGCGTGGTCTTCAAGTCGATGGCAGGCAAGAACACCTTGCCTACCCCCGCTTCACTGGCACGAGCGAAAGCCTCCGCCCTATCCTCATCAAATTCCTCCGCATCAAAATGCGTATGCGTATCTATTACTTTGAACATTGAATTTTGAACTAAATGATTAGTACTGGCGCTTCATCATTTTCTGTGCATACTTTGCCAACTCCTCCTTGCGCTCAGCAGGCACATTCACTGCATCCAGATACTTCCTGCTCTGCTCGAAGTAATAAGCTATCTTGTCCTGAGCCATCTTGTCAATACCAATCTCGTTGTAAAGACGGGTAACGGCAGCTACCTTTTCCTTGCGGTCGAATTCCTTGGCATCCACCCACTTCTGGAGTTCTGCACGCTGAGCGTCGTTGGCATGGTTGAAGGCATTGATGAGCATGAAGGTCTTCTTGTTGGAAGTGATATCGCCACCAATCTCCTTACCGAACACCTTGGTATCGCCATAGACATCGAGGAAATCATCCTGCAACTGGAAAGCCAGGCCAATCTGCTCACCAAACTTATACAGGTTCTCGGCATCTTCCTCAGAAGCATCAGCCAGAACAGCACCAATCTTCAGAGCACAAGCCAGGAGTACGCTGGTCTTGAGACGGATCATCTCGATATACTCCTCTTCCTTCACATCGTTGCGTGTCTCAAACTCCATATCATACTGCTGTCCCTCTCCTATTTCGAGAGCGGTGGTGGTGAAGAGTTTCAACACCTTGGCAAGATGCTTTTCGTCACACTGTGCCATGCGCTCATAGGCAAGAACCAGCATGCTGTCGCCCGAGAGGATGGCTGTATTGGCATCCCACTTCTTGTGAACGGTCTCGTGACCACGGCGCAGGTCGGCATTGTCCATCAGGTCATCATGGAGCAAGGTATAGTTGTGATAAGTCTCCAGGGCGATGGCATTCATCAGGATTTTCTCCGGGTCGTTCTTGAAGATGTTGTAACCCAGGAGCATCAGGGTTGGACGGATGCGCTTGCCCCCCATAGAGAGCACATACTTTATCGGCTCATATAGCGAATATGGTTTACGGTCGTATGGCAAGTTCTCCAAGAACTCGTTCACCATGTTTAAAATTTCATCAGCTGTCTTCATAATAATGTATAATTTATAATGAACAATTTATAATGAATAATTTACAAAATAATTTATAATCCTATAACTGGAATACCACCGGAACGGCAATCATGGTACGGCATACCTTGTTTCTATCCATTCCCGGTTTCCATTTCGGCATCATCTTCATCACCCTGAGAGCCTCAGCATCGAGCACCGGATCTACCGATGTGCTTACTCTCGTATCTGCTATACTGCCGTCCTTGTTCACGATGAAGGTGATGACAACGGTTCCCTGCACCTTGTTTTTCTGCGCTGCAGAAGGATATTTCAGGTTCTTGGTGAGCCATTGCATGAATGCCGACCATCCGCCCGGAAATTCCGGAATTTTCTGCACCACTGTAAATTTAATGGGTTCTTCTGGCGTATTGTCAGAATTATCAATCGCAGTCTCAGGTGCAGCTTCCTTTACATCGGCACCTTCCACCGCTCCCGAACCGTCACCGATAACCAGTTTGCTGGTAGTGGTACTGAGTTTATCGGGCGATTTCACCATCTGCTGTTCGGTAGGTTTCACCTCCTGCGTGATGGCTTCTGATGCAGGTGCCTTCGACATCGCCTCAGCACTCACCATGTCCTTCTGGTCGGGTGGTGTCTGCATATCCAGGTCTTGTGCCAGATCCTCAAAGTTCTCAGCCCAGTCATCTCCTCCCTGAGGTCCCTTCTGATATTGAAGTGCCACGAAGAGGAAGGTAAAAGCCAGAAGAAGCCCAAGCAGGAAAAAGGTGACCCGCTTGTCGTCCAACTGTACTTTCTTCGATTTTTTAATTTCCAACATTCTTCTATTTCTATCTAGTCTGCAGCCCCACTTCCCCATTTTTAGGAGCAGAAACTGCAATATTTCACTATCAATTCCGTTCTTTTCTACGAAAACAATGCAAATTTACTGTATATTCTTGAAAAAAGCTGTATCTTTGCCAAAGATTTATAGAATTTAAATGAAAAAAATAGTTTTTTCCCTCGTATTGACGCTTTTTGCGGCTTTTATGAACGCTCAGGAGAGCCAAACGAGTTATAACTTTCTGCGCTTACCGGTCAGTGCACATGCCGCAGCCCTCGGAGGCGATAACATCACCTTGATAGAAGATGATGAAGCCCTCGTATTCCATAATCCGGCGCTGCTGTCGTCGGTGAGCGATAAGACCATCAACCTCAACTACATGAATTACATGTCGGGGGTGAACGTGGCATCGGCTTCCTTCAACCGCATCGTGAAGGAAAAGGCATCATGGGCGGTGTCGGCTCAATACATCGACTATGGCAAGATGAAACAGACGGATGAGAACAACATCGAGATGGGCGAATTCTCGGCAAAGGACATTGCGCTTGCGGGCCATTTCTCCTATATGCTTGCCCAGAATCTCGCAGGTGGTATCTCTGCCAGATTCATCACCTCCTATATCGGTGATTACAACTCCATCGCCATGGGCGTAGACCTGGGTTTGAACTATTACGACCCAGAGCAGGACCTTTCTATCTCTGCCGTTGCCAAGAACCTGGGTGGACAGCTCAAGGCGTATGATGAGGAATATGAGAAGATGCCGATAGACCTGCAGGTGGGAGCCACCAAACGGTTTGAGAACACCCCGTTCCGCATTTCTGCCACCCTGGTGAATCTGAACCATTGGGACAGCGGACTGAAAAACCATCTTGTGGTAGGAGCAGAACTCCTCCTGAGCGAGAGTCTGTGGCTGGGAGCAGGATATAATGCCCGCCGTGCTGACGAGATGACGATTTCTACAGGCGAGGAGAACGAGGAGAGCAGTCATGGAGCCGGATGGTCATTCGGTGGAGGCATCAACCTGGAGCGCTTCCAGCTGAATGTGGCCTATGGCAAATATCACGTCAGCAGCAACAGTCTGGTGCTGAGTGTGAATTATAAATTGTAAATTATAAATTATAAATCAGTTCGAAATATGAAGAAGATAACAATAGCAATTGATGGTTATTCATCATGTGGCAAGAGTACCATGGCTAAGGACCTTGCCAAGGAGATTGGATATGTGTATGTAGATACAGGCGCCATGTACCGTTCTGTTACGCTCTACGCCTTGAGAAACAAGCTGTTTGATGCAGAGGGCAATGTCAAGGTAGATGAGCTGGAGAAGAAGATGCCTGAAATCCACATCTCGTTCAAGTTTAATGAAGCTACCGGTCGCCCGGACTGTTATCTCAATGGCGAACTCGTAGAGAAGGAGATTCGCTCATTGGAGGTTTCCAGCCACGTGAGTCCGATTGCCGCCATCCCATTCGTCAGAGAGGCTTTGGTGGCACAGCAGAAGAAGATGGGTGAAGACAAGGGCATCGTGATGGACGGCCGCGACATCGGCACCACCGTTTTCCCTGACGCAGAACTCAAGATATTCGTCACCGCCAGCTCCCAGGTGAGAGCACAGCGCCGATATGATGAGCTGCAGGAGAAGGGAATGCCAGCTGATTTCGAGGACATCCTGAAGAACGTAGAAGAGCGCGACTACATCGATACCCATCGAGAGACTTCTCCGCTGCGCCAGGCAGAAGATGCCATCGTTCTCGACAACAGCCAGCTGACCATCCCTCAGCAGAAGGCATGGCTCATGGAACAGTATCAGAAAGCCATCAAGGCATAGGTGTTTGCAAAAATTAGTTAAAATAGAATAATTTAACGAGGAAATAGAATTATTCATTGACACTACCTTGCAAAAAAAGCAATGATTTATTATCTTTGCAACACTATTTAAAGGTAGTAATGATATAGATTATAAATTTTGAGTTAATTACTGTTTTTTGAAGGTGGTAAGTCTTCGGGAGAAGATTTACCACTTGTTTTGTTTTTATACATTCCAGAATTCCAAGAGATTACCCCTGAATTCAAAGAGATTACCCCTTGAATTCATTGATAATCTTTTCCTTACATTCTTCCATCAGCCATTTGGGAGTACTTGTGGCACCACAGATGCCCACGGTATTGACGCCCTGGAACCATGCCATGTCTATTTCGTCAGCACTCTCTATCTGATAGCTGTTGTCATTCACGCTCTTGCATTCCTTGAAGAGTACCTTACCGTTGCTACTCTTTCTGCCGCTCACGAAGAGCACCACATCATGCCTGCTGGCAAAGATGGCGATATTCGGCATGCGGTTAGCCACCTGTCGGCAGATGGTGTCAAAGCTCTTGAAGGTAGCACCTTCCACGATATGCGCCTGGCAGTATTCGATGATGCGATGGAACTCTTCCAGGCTCTTGGTGGTCTGAGAATAGAGATAGATGTCCTTGGAGAAATCCAGCCTTCCTATCTCCCTCAGATGTTCCACATCCTCCAGCTTCTCTACCACGAGAGCGTGACTCTCGGTCTGTCCTACCAAACCCAGAACTTCGGCATGTCCCTTCTTTCCGAAGATGACAATCTGCGCCTCCGGATTGTTGACATACTGCTTCTTGATGCGTCGCTGCAACTGCAGTACCACAGGGCAGGTGGCATCAATGATTTCAATGTTGTTGCGCTCGGCAAGGGCATAGGTCTCAGGTGGTTCTCCATGGGCACGAAGCAATACCTTCACGCCATGCAGTTCCTCCATCTGCTCGTGGTCGATGGTGATGAGTCCTGCTTCATGCAGTCGTTCCACCTCCATACCGTTATGCACGATGTCTCCCAGGCAGTAGAGTTTACTGCCTTTCTCCAACTCTTCTTCAGCTTTCTTGATGGCAGTGGTCACACCAAAGCAGAAACCACTGCCGTTATCTATTTCTATCTGCACTTTTTTTAATTTATAATTTATAATGTATAATTATTCATTGTACATTATTCATTGTACATTAATCTTCACTACCACCTTTGCCTGGTCAGGATCATTCGTAATCATGAGGATACGAGGGGTCTTCACACGCGAATTCTTCAGTTCGGCAGCCACTGCCGTCACCTTCATCTTCACGGTTTCTCCCGGCTGAATCTTGCTCTTCTTCAAACTTACCTGCAAGCCCATGGTAAACATCTGCATGCTTCTGATGTCGAGTTCCGACTTACCCTTGTTGGTGAGGGTGATAAGTCCCTTCAGCTTCTTCTTGCCGTTGAAGCTGCCGAGGTTCAGTTCCGTTGCCGATATTTCCAACTTCGGAGCCTTTGCCTTCTGCTCGGCTGTCAACTTGTCAAAGTCAGGAAGGAGGACAGCAGAAACCACGATTTCCTTCTCTGGGGCAATCTTGTCGCCAGGACGCTCGCCCAGATAGATGGAAGTCTGATTCAGTCCCAGGTCACGCAGCTTCTTGGAATCCAAGCCCAATACGACGACGGCAGAATGATGAGGAGCCACCTTGGATGGAGATACCTGTGCCTGGAGATAATTAGGCAGATGCATCACCACCGGTTCCATCACACGGTCGGTAGGATTGAAGATGTGGATGCGCTGCACCGGACGGTCGCCACGGTTTACGTCATCAAACTCCACTTCCTGGACATCCGACTTGATGTCACCCAGAAGCTGGTCGTAAGAACCTGCGAAGTCTACCACGCTGCCCACCACCTTGCCTCTCATCATGACGATGAAAGGTTCGTCAGAGGCATTGCTGTAGAGGCATATCTGCTTCATGAAGGTACCCATCTGCTTGGAGTCGTAAACAGCTTTGACTGTGAAGGTCTCGCCTGCTGCGATACTCTTCTTAGGATATTCCACAGATGTACAGCCGCAGCTCTTCAATATATTGTTAATCACCAAAGGCTTGTGGCCTTCGTTCTTCATCACGAACTCAGCAGTTACGGGCTTGCGGAACAACACCTGTCCGCAGTCCACCACCTCGTGCTGGGTTGTTATCTTCTGTGCTGATGCCGGCAGCGCCAACAGCGCTGATAGTATCCATATATTCATTCGTTTCATACTATTCTATTCTTAATTATCAATCTATAAACTTTTAACTATCAATTATTAACTTTCAATTCATAAGTCTCTGTGCGGCCACCAAATTCCGGACTGTAGGTACACTCAGCGGTGCAAGTTCCACTCTGATAGTCGCCCTTTCTATCCACGTAATACTCCATTTCTACGATGTGCTTACCTTTAGATAAACGATTGAAATAGAAATTTGTTGCATGATCTCTTGGAGAAACATAGCAGCCTATGCCCCACTGATAACCGCTCAACTGGTTGACCGGTTCCAGACATGCCGCACGCTTATCCGTAATCTGCACAAAGTCGTAGTCGCGGTCGGCGGTGATGATGAGCGTTACCTTCACCTTCTCGCCTACCTTCGCCTGCGCCTTGCCCTTGCTCTCAGATTCGGCTGGAACGATGACACGGCGCACCTTGATGCCCGATACCGCAGAACCGATTTCGCTGATAGGCTGCTTAAACTCTGCATAGACAGCACCCCAGCTGGTATAATCGCTCTTTTTGTCGATGCTCAGCTTAGATGCCTTGCCCGGTCTTCCGGTCTTCACATAGCCCAAAGTAGTGGAATCCTGCGGCATCGGCAGCAGCTTGCCATCCAGTTTCAGCACGGCATTCTCAGCCTTCCTGCTCCAGTTGCTCTCATTGCCCTTCATAAAGGCGTAGACAGCATCCACGGTATTCACCGGCGTATCCCAGACCTGGGTGCGCTTCGACATCAGGAGCCAGCGCTGCAGTTCCTCGATGGTCTGCTTGTCGTTCGGCTTCAGCATCTGCAGCGCCTCTATCACAGATACCTGGGTAGGAATCTTATAGTTTCTCCAGCTGTAGAGTGCCTTGCGGGTATCGTAGTAGCGGCCCATCTCCTCGCGGTAAACAGCATATTCGTTCACACTCTGCAGATATTCGCCTGCCTTCTCGCGGTAAGCAGCATTCTGCTGGCTGTTTCTGGCGAGTACCACGGCAGCACGCGCCTTGCCATAGATGGTGAAATCACCGGTCATCTTCGACATTTTGTCCAGGAGATAAGCCTTGTCAGCTTCCAGATTCTGCTTCATCTTTCTGCCATCCATCGAAAGGATGTAGAGATAATGCAGCGTCTGTTCGCTAGGACTCACCTTCTGCTTTTTCTCCTCCTGCTTCTTCATTTCTCTTACTTCCTGCGCTGTCTGCCAGGAGAGATAATCAATGGCGGAAGTCAGCATCCGGGCGGTTGATTTCTGCACACCAGCGATGGCATTCAATCGAACCATCATTTCGGCTACCGATGTAGTCATATACCGGCTGCCCTTCATACCTTTCCACCAGGAGAAGGAACCGTCAGTATTCTGCAACTTCTTCAATTTCTCCACCTGATTCTGCAAGCGGATGGTCTCCTGAGAGAGATTCTTCTGAGAATGATTATCCAAAGAGAGAGTCTTCTGGATATGGGTGGTGATGGTATTGGCGTAGATGGCAGACATCAGCGAGATGGCGTCCTCCTCATCCGGATTGCTGATGGCAGGCAGCGCCTTCACCATTAGCCAACTAGGATTGTTGGTGTACTCGATGGTTACCTTTGCATCTTCAGCGCCCTTCGCCTGCTTGCCCTCCTTGTTCAGGAAGAGTTTGCTCAGGTCGAAGCTCTGCTCACCCTTCTGATGCAGGGTGATAGGCAGGGTGTTCACCACAAGTTCACGGTTGCTCAAAACAGGCAGATAGTGCTGCTCACCATCGCTGTACCCGTTTCCGGCAGCCACCACCTTATTAATATATACACCCTCTTTCAGTCCCTGGACATCAAAGGAGATGGTAGCAGAGCCCTCGGCATCAATGCTGTAGTTCTGCGTCTTCTGCCAAACCACCTTGTTGGTCTCCGGGTCGAGAATCTGCATACGGGCGTTGCCGCTCACCTTCTTGTCGGAAGTATTGAAGAGTTTCACCACGATGGTGCTCTTATCGCCCTCACGCAGGAAGCGAGGCATGTTAGGCTGCACCATCACGGTCTTCTGAGCCACAGCCTCATCCACCAGCAAACCATTGCGCATCTCCTTGTCATGAGCCAAGCCCATGAACTTCCAGGTAGTCACGCTCTCCGGCAGGGTGAAATTGATAGCCACGTTGCCATTGTTGTCGCTCTCCAAGGCAGGATAGAAGAAGGCGGTCTCGTTCAGGTTTTCACGCACCTGAACATGGTTGAGTGCCGCTTCATCGGCAGAAGAAAGAACCTTATTAGATCCTCCACCACCAAATTCTTCAAGCATCACCATTTTGTTCTGTAAAGCCAAGTCCATCTCAGAAAGCAAAGGTTTCGAAGAAGCAGCTCCGAAACGGGTCATCTTAGAGCCACGAATTCTCATGACTTTCGCCTCATCTCGAACCAGCTCGTCTTTCTGTATACGAACAGCCTCAACGGTTGCAAAATAAGAACGTTCCACCGCTTCCATATAAGCATAATAGCTAAAATATTTGCCATCAAACTTATCTACATCCAGTTGTTTCTGGTCGAAATATTTAGTAGGATAAACACCCAACAAATCCATCTTATAATACTTCAGATTACTCTTCCAATAGCAGCTTGGCAACCACTGGCTTAATCCCAGCGACATTTTCCAGCTATGCTCAGCCAACTGGTCGAGCGACTTGTCATAGAGTACGCTCATCAGCTGTGCCTTGGCAGGCTTGCCGTCAGGAGTGGTAATCTGCAAGGTCCACTTCTCCTTCTGTCCCGGAGTGAGACGGTCACGGAAAGTCTTCCAGGCGATGTACAGCTTCTTCTCCGGCAGAGGACGGGCGATATTGATGGTTCGGGCATAGCATTCTCCGTTCTTCACGAAACTATAGTTGATGACTACGCCCGAAGCATATTCCTCCTTGTAGGTGAATGGCAGGGTGACGATACTGTCGCCCAACTCCCAGACACCTTTCTCCAACAGTTTGTTGCCGGCGATGATGGAATAAACGATGTGCGCTCCGTTTTCAGAAGAACCCACCTGCACGTATACCGGCTTTCCATCACGAGGGAAGGTCTTCGCCGTCTGATAATACCATTCGATGGTTGTTTCCATCGGATGGGTGTCCTTCATGCTGAAAAGGGTGAACTTCTGCTGCAGGGTATCTGTTCCGCAGATTGCCTCCAGCTGATGAACGCCCGATTTCCAAACAAGAGTAGAAGCTGCATATTCCTTGATTGCGATAGGAGCATTTGCCTCAGCCACCTTCCATTCGCCTTTATCAATGCGATATTTCAGCTGGCTCGAAATCGGCATTCCGCTGGCATTTCTATAAGCAAAAGTCACGGTCTTCAAACTGTCTACCTCTATCCGCTTCGGCATATCCACCGAGAAAGCAGTAGACCTGGTGCCCAAAGGCAGACTCATCTCGCCTTCATGACTCTCGCCGCTGATATCCGTAACCACGGCAGAAACCGTGAAATTAAAGAAGCGGGCGATGCGCATGAAGTCATTCTTCTCCGATTCAGCTACCTCCAATGGGATTTCCACATCAAAGGTTCCATCCTCACGGGTCACGGTGGAATCTGTCTTTACCTGCTTATCGGAAGAACTGGCACCCCTCCACCACATCTGGTTTCTGCGGGTCACCTTATATTCCACCTTGGCTCCCTGCACAGGCACACCAGCATAGGTCTTGGCTGAAGCCTTCACCACTATAGTATCGCCCCAGGTATATCGCTCGTTCACCTTCGGGAAAGTAATCTCGAAGGTAGGACGCTTGTATTCCTCTACTCTGACATATTCTGTTGCCGTACCATTCACGGAGATAGAAAACATTCCCGTCTTTCCCTCCTTCGGCAATTCGAAATCAACCGAAGCCGTACCGTATTCATCGGTCGTAGCCTTCTGCTCAGCCACCTGCTTCCATTCAGCGTCTCTCAGGATAAACTTCAGTTCCTTGCTCTTGCCCGGCACGCTGGCATCCAAGCCCTTCTTCACGATAAAGGAGACGGCAGTGGCATGCATCTTCTGTCCCGGTCGATAGATGCTGCGGTCGGTAAACAGCTGATATGCTGTCTTGTCATCTTTCTGCTCGAAATAGCGGTCACGGCTGAGATAGATGTATTTGGCTGGCGCATACTTATCTGCAGAAGTGGAAATCAACACCTCTCCATCCACATTCTTGAAGTAAGCCTCACCATTGCTGTCAGTAGTCAAGCGGGCATGAACCAGTCGCTTATGCTTGCCCGTCTTCACATCATAATCCTTTTCATAGAGTTCAATCTTAGCCCCGGCAATAGGCTGGCCATCGGTAGCATTCACCACTACATAGCGATGCTTATCATCAGGCAACTGCTGGATCATCACCGCCAAATTGCTCACATAGAAGAGTTTGCGCTGCGGAGCGATGCCGTCATTGTCCGAAGTAACCTCCATCAGATAGGCACCCAGCGGCAGATTGCCACCGATTTCGATGGAATCCTTCACTTCTTCATAATCCGGACGACCATAGTAGTTCCTGCTGTAATCCTTCTGATGCAGCTTCGTAGTCTTCTTCAGGAGCATCTTATAGGTAGCCTCATCCTGGGCATCATAATTATTATCTGCCGTGATATCAAGACGGGAAATGCTAAACTTCAGGTTCTGGAGATTGCGCACATTCAGATGCACCCACGCCTTCTCTCCTGGACGCAATACCTGCGGCATATCCTGCACCTGGAACATCGGTTCGGTGAGTCGCTTCTGCGCATTTCTCAGTTCGTTCATTCTCGACCATCCGCCCCAGCGGCTCAGCGCATAGTTGATATAGTTGAGCTTATCCAGCGTTTTGGCATCGGAAGAACGCTCCATGAAGCGGTAGTGCTCCACGGCAAGTTCGCCTGCCTCCGGAATATCCTGATAAACGTGGATGAGCGAGTCGATGGTATGGAGATACTTCGACTTCTTCACCTCTCTCACGTCGTCCTGACTGTATTTTTCAATGAGCTTATAGGCACAGAGACATGCCGCTCCCCGATTGCCCACCTTATTATAATAGGTATACATCAGTAGATACGCCTCCTTGCTGTCTGACTCGAATCCGATGAGATGCAGCAGATCGTTGTTAAAGGAACTGCCATCCACGCCCTTCTGCGTCAATGGAACATACTCTGTAGATGTATGTCGAGCAAGAAGTTCAGGCTGTTCCAGGGCTTTCTTGAAGAACTCCTGGCTTTTCTTTTCACTGACCTTGCCCAGCACGGCATATCTCACCGCCTTCAAAACCGGGTTCTTCTCCTTCAGCACCTCGGCTTCCATCCGCTTCACGTTCGGTTCCAGCGAGTCAGCAGAAATCTCTTTCCAGAGAGTCATCTGCCTCATCTCAGCCGCCAGCAGCTGTCCATAATCATTTGCCGCCGAAGCCTTGGCGATGATTTTCTTCATCACCGCGATTTCGCTCCGAGGCTGGTCCTTCTGAGCAATGATTTCAGCTTGCTTCCACAAGTTGTCGTATGTCTGTGCCACAGTTTGCTGCAGGGCAAGCAGGGCTATGAGGAGTGTTAGAATGTTTCTTTTCATAAGCCAACAGTATATTATGTTAATTACAATCTGTTAAACATCAAACTTTCTACTGCAAAAATACAAAAAAAAACTGTTTTCTAACCCCGAAACTGAAACTTTTTATTATCTTTGCCCCAAAATAAAAGAATTTATCTAAAAATAACATTAAAAAAACAATGGCAGAGAAAAAGTACGGTCATTTTGATGACGCCAATCGCGAGTACGTGATTACAGATCCTAAGACTCCATGGCCTTGGATCAATTATTTGGGTAACGAGGATTTCTTCTCGCTCATCTCAAATACAGCAGGTGGTTATTCCTTCTACAAGGATGCCAAATTCCGTCGCATCACCCGTTATCGCTACAACGGTGTGCCGATGGATAACGGCGGTCGCTATTTCTACATCAAGGATGGCGATACCGTATGGAACCCAGGGTGGAAACCTTGCAAGACACCGCTCGACAGCTACGAGTGCCGCCACGGCATGAACTATACCCGCATCACGGGCAGCAAGAACGGCGTGGAGGCAAGTGTGCTCTTCTTCGTTCCGCTCCATACATGGGCTGAGGTGCAGAAGATGACGCTGAAGAACCAGACTAAGGAGGTGAAGACCCTCAAGGTATTCTCCTTTGCCGAATGGTGCCTCTGGAATGCTGCTACCGACATGGAGAACTTCCAGCGCAACTTCTCTACGGGAGAGGTGGAGGTAGAGGGTTCTACCATCTATCACAAGACCGAATACCGCGAGCGCCGCAACCACTATGCTTTCTACACCGTGAATACAGAGATTCAGGGATATGATACCGACCGCGAGAGCTTCATCGGACTCTACAACGAGTTTGCCGAGCCTGAGGCAGTCATCGAAGGCAAGCCACGCAACAGCTTTGCCCACGGCTGGAGCCCTATCGCATCTCATTATATAGAGGTTACCCTGCAGCCGGGCGAGAGTCGCGACCTCATCTTCCTCCTGGGATATGTGGAGAACGAGCAGGACAAGAAGTTCAGCGCCAAGAAGGTGATCAACAAGGAGAAAGCTCATGAGCTTATAGCCAAGTTTGATACCACCGAAAAGGTGGATGCTGCCTTCGCAGAACTCAACCAGTACTGGGATAACCTGCTGAACATCTTCACCGTGAAGAGCGGCAACGACAAGTTAGACCGCATGGTGAACATCTGGAACCAGTATCAGTGCATGATCACCTTCTGTATGTCGCGTTCGGCAAGTTTCTTCGAGAGCGGCATCGGTCGAGGCATGGGCTTCCGCGATTCCAACCAGGACCTCGTAGGCTTCGTTCATCAGATACCTACCCGTGCCCGCCAGCGCATCATCGACATCGCCAGCACCCAGTTCCCTGACGGTGGCTGCTACCACCAGTATCAGCCGCTCACCAAACGCGGCAACAACGATATCGGTGGCGGTTTCAACGACGACCCTTGCTGGCTCATCTTCGGTACCGTGGCATACATCAAGGAAACGGGCGACTTCTCTATCCTCGCTGAGCAGGTGCCTTTCGACAACCAGCCGGGCACAGAAGTAAGCCTCTTCGAGCACCTCAAGATTTCAATGAACCATGTTATCAACAACCTGGGTCCACACAAGTTGCCGCTCATCGGCAGAGCCGACTGGAACGACTGTCTGAACCTGAACTGCTTCTCCTGGGATCCTAACGAGAGTTTCCAGACCACCGAGAACAAGGGCGAAGGCAGCAAGGCTGAAAGCCTGATGATTGCCGGCCTGTTCGTAGTAACCGGCAAGGACTATGTAGCCCTCTGCAAGCAGCTTGCCAAGGAAGCCGTGAACAGCCATGAAGGCGAAATCGCCGGACTAGCCGAGGAAGATTACCTGGCAGAAGCCGAGCGTATGCAGCAGGCGGTAGACGCAATGAACGAAGCCGTGAAGCAGCATGGATGGGACGGCGAATGGTTCCTCCGTGCCTACGATTTCTTCGGCAACAAGATAGGTAGTGATGAGAACGAAGAAGGCAAGATCTTCATCGAGAGCCAGGGCTGGTGCACCATGGCTGGCATCGGACTGGAAGACGGTCTCTGCGACAAGGCATTGGACAGCGCCAAGGAGCGTCTGGAGTGCGAGCACGGAATGGTATTGAACAACCCTGCCTATACCACCTATCATGTAGAGATGGGCGAGATATCATCCTATCCTGAAGGTTACAAGGAGAATGCCGGCATCTTCTGCCACAACAATCCTTGGGTTATCATCGGTGAAACCGTAGCCGGTCGTGGCAACGATGCCTGGAACCATTATACCAAGATTCTGCCAAGCTATGTAGAAGAGAAGTATCAGACTCTGCACAAGGTAGAACCTTACGTAAACTGCCAGATGGTAGCCGGTAAGGATGCAGCCAAACCGGGCGAAGGAAAGAACTCCTGGCTCACCGGTACAGCAGCATGGATGTGGTATACGGTCAGCGAGTTCATCCTAGGCATCAAGCCAGATTACGAGGGTCTGAACATCGACCCATGCCTCCCAAGCACCGCCCATGAGTACGAGGTAACCCGCAAGTTCCGTGGTGGCGAATACCACATCGTGGTAAAGAACCCAGAAGGCAAGGAGAAGGGCGTCAAGCAGATAACCGTTGATGGCAAGGCTATCCCAGGCACCATCATTCCATGCCAGGAAGGCAAACACGAGGTAATCGTAGAAATGTAAATAAAAAAAAGAGGATGCGTCATGAGTCCATGGCGCATTCTCTTTTTTATTTCTTTAATCGTCCCACAGATTTCACAGATAACGCAGATTTAGGATTTTAGAATTTGTAAAGAATTACGAGTAAAGGAACCCCTCTGAAAAACTGAAGGTTGTGAAGGAAGGGTCACAAAAAAACTGAAATCTGAAATTAAAAATCATTTTTATATGCAGCGTAGAGTAAAAAAAATATGTAATTATATGATTATTAGGTAATTGCAATATATTTAGCCAAGTTTTAAAATGCAGTTTTTGACATGAAATTATTATTTTAAAAAAGTGCCTTCAGTCCTTCAGCCAACATTTTTGTCCATTCTTCTTACTTTCTAGCCCTATTTTAACACTCCAAAAAACTTTGCCTTCAGTTCCTTCAGTTTTCATGTCTTATTTTTTTTATTTTTCCTCTTTTTCCAAAGAATCAAGATTTTTCAATACGCTATTATTTTATCTCTCAGAGATATAGTTTTATCTCACAGAGATAATATTTTATATCTCAGAGATATTTTATTATCTCTCAGAGATATTTTCCCAACAGAAGTTTCGCATGTAATTCAAGTACGGACAGAAGAGACAAATGAGGGTGTGTCATGAACTTATGACACACCCTCTTTTGTTATTTATAAAACTAAAAAACTATATATTATGGTTGCAAGGTGAAACCTACTACCAGGAAGGCTTTCTCGGTGCTAGGGTTAGCAGCCACCTGAGCGAAGACTGGAACAGAGAAAGAATCTGTAATCTTCAAATCCTTGGTTGCTTTCACACCTACATGAGTAACAGCGAAACCATTGGCTTCACCATAGAAGGATGTAGCAAACGGAACAGCACCTACACTTACCTCCCAATCACAGCCACCTAACTTGAATGGAGCTGTAGCCTCAACGTATGAAGAATAGGCACGGTCGCCATCCTTGTTGACTCCATCATTGCCTGCAAAGTTGGTATACCAGTTCAAGGCAAGCGGACCGAAATCATAACCTACATTTGCCTCGAATACATGAGAAGTCTCATGAGCAGAATAAGCAAAATACTTCTCATTAGGAGAATTGAACCAGTAATCAGTTACACCGATATGGAAACCTCCAGTCTCGTATGCCATGGTAAGATCGAACTCTTTGGTATCTTCTGGCTGAGAAATACCAACACTTCCCCATGCTGTAAGAGACAAGCCTTTATATCCAATGCCAAGAGTAGGCTGCAAAGAAATTGCTCCCAAATCCTGACCACGCCAGTAGTACTGGCTCACGATATCAGCACCCATAGATGTTTCCACCTTGTCCTGTGCCATAGCAGCAGGAGCAAATGCCATCAAACCGAGTGCCAACGCACCTATCTTCTTCATATCTAAATGCTTCATATTCTCTCTTTTTATGTGATACATTTTTCTTTTAAAAGTTTCGGCTGCAAAATTAATAATAATAATTTTGCTCACCAAAACTTTTGTCTATTATCTCTCTTACGTCTATATGAAAGTGCCATTAGTTGTAGCAGCTCTCACCATGCTCGTAGATATCCAGACCTTCTTCCTCGATTCGCTTATCAACACGGAGGCCAGCAATCTTCTTGATACCCCAGAAGAGGATGATACCTGTAGCAGCTGCCCAAAGGTCGATGCAGAGGATACCGAAGCACTGTGCGCCGAAGAAACCAAAACCGCCACCATAGAAGGCACCACCATCAAGGGCGAAGAGACCTGTCATCACGGTACCGAAGATACCACATACACCATGAACTGAACTTGCACCTACAGGGTCATCAACATGAAGCTTGGTATCGATGAACTCAATAGAGAATACCAGAATGATACCAGCCAAGAGACCGATGATGGCAGAACCCAATGGACTAACCAAGTCGCAACCAGCAGTAATGGCTACCAAACCAGCCAGAATACCGTTCAATGTCAATGAGAATGAAGGTTTGCCATACTTAATCCAAGAGGTGAACATAGTACCGAGACCACCACAAACTGCAGCCAGGTTGGTTGTCAGGAATACGTGGCTGATAGCAACACGGTTAACCTCACCAGAAGCAGCAAGCTGAGAACCAGGGTTGAATCCGAACCATCCGAACCAGAGGATAAATACACCCAGGGCAGCAGCCATCAGGTTGTGACCAGGGATAGCAGTACTCTTGCCATTGCGATACTTACCCAAACGAGGACCTAAGCAGATAGCACCCACCAAAGCAAGTACACCACCAACACTATGTACGATAGCAGAACCTGCGAAATCATGGAAGGCAGCACCGAATGTCTCCATCATGAATGAACCAGCATCAGCGTTGCAAAGCCAACCGCCACCCCATGTCCAGTGACCCTCTACTGGGTAGATGATCAATGAGATGAAGAAAGAATAGATGCAATACATGGAGAACTTGGTACGTTCTGCCATAGCACCAGAAACGATGGTAGCACTAGTAGCGCAGAAAACTGTCTCAAACATCAGGAAGCCTTCTGTAGGAAGACCGGCTGCATTCGTATAGAAAGACAAATCGCCGAAGTTAGGCATGCCGATGAATCCGGCGCCATCGCTACCAAACATAAATCCAAAACCAACGAACCAGAAAAGAACGGAACCGACCATGAAATCGACAAAGTTCTTAAACAAGATGTTCGCGGTGTTTTTACTACGGGTAAAGCCCGCCTCGCAGAGGGCAAATCCCGGCTGCATGAAAAAGACCAACATGGCTGCCAAGAGCATCCATACGGTATCTACTGAAATTCCTAAATCCTGTACACTCATAATCTCTTTACTTTAAACTTTAAACTTTGAACTTTTTTTCCGTTGAACTTTGAACTTTGAGCTTTGAACTTTATGATTAGTATCAAGACAAGACCTAAAAGGCATATCATAAAGTTCAATGTTCCATGTTCCAAGTTCAAAGTATCACTTCTCCTGCTCCGCATTATAAAGTGCGATGTCGCCTCTTTCACCTGTACGGATTCTCACGGTATCCTCTACAGGAATTACAAAAATTCGACCATCACCAATCTCGCCGGTACGGGCTGCCTCCTGGATGGCATTAATCGTTTTCTCTACGTTCTTGTCGCGCACGACAACATTCAGCAACACTCGCTCAATACTACTGGTATCATACATGACACCACGATAGATACGAGCCTGTCTCATCTTGCCCTCTCCTCTTACATCGTAGTAAGAGAACCACTCGATGTCGGCGGCAAGCAATGCTTCCTTTACATCCTCAAACTTAGTCTTACGGATGATAGCTTCGATCTTTTTCATATTAATCTCTCCTATTCTTTAAATTACATTTTGTTTGTTTACGAGTGCAAAGGTACGACATTTTGCTTAAATAAACTTCATATTACTTACTTTTTGTTTTATTTATTTTCATTTGCTTACTATTTGATAAAACAAATTAAAAATTAAAACACAAAATGAAAGCAAATCACACATCTTCACTTTCATTTTGCCATCACAAACACAAAACAAAAAAGACCTGTATGGTCAGAAGCCTCAACAGGCACTGAAAACATACAGGTCGAATCATTATTAACGTAAATCTACCTTCACAATACCAGGTGAACGAAGTCCAGGCTTCAATTCACCACCTATATAATATAAGGTATGTCCTCGCAAAGCAACTTGGGCACCCGCTCTAGCCAAAAGAGCGTTTTCAGGGGATGGGATTTCCCATTGTTCTGTCTTCAAGTTATAAATCAAGAGACTATTATTGAACTTATACCATGAAATATCCTTTTTCAGATAATCCGTCTTGGCTACCATCGAATAGGTACCGCTGATAGCATCCCAGAAGATTTCTCTGTTCACACCACCGGCACAGACAATCTGAGCGTTTCCTTTGGCTGAAACCTCTAGTATGGCTGTGGCTCCAGTAAGCGTGAGTTCCTTACCCTGCAAGTTGACAGGTGCAGGAAGCGAAGTCCAGCTCTTACTCATCAGCTGATAGCGCAATCCGGATGTAGCCACAATACTGGATTTGCCATTCTCATAGAATCCGCCCCAAACAAAGAGTTCGCCGTTGTAGGCTGCACATACCGGCTGAACTCGAGGTTCACCAATCAACTCTGTTTCCGGGGTCCACTTCTCATCCTTTCCGATTTCCATTGTCAGGACGGAAGCAGATGGTCGCCCGTCCTGATTACCACCCACCACGAAGAGACGAGTATCCAGGAGGCATACTCCCATATTATCCACCGTACAAGGCAGGTCTGGCAAAGACTTCAATATAGGTTTGCCGTTTTCCTGGTCCAGATGGATGCTCAAAACGGTTCGCAAACTATGCTCCGTATTACATCCACCAACCAGAATCAAGCTATCACCAGAGGCAACCACACCACCATAGGCAGCAGGCTCAGGCAGATTGCCTATCATCTCCCACTGCAAAGTTTCCTCATTACCAGTAACCTTTGCAGCATAGATGCTGGAATAATACTTTTTCTTTCCTGGCTCCGGGAAATTACATCCACCAGCCACTACCAGGTAGTCGCCGATGAAACCTGCATAACAAGCAGAAACACCGAGTTCATATCCAGCCTCCCCAGAAGGGAAGCCAGACATTGAACTGATATTTGTAAATTGTGTCTTTAAATTTGATTTCATTGTACTACAACTATTTATTATAATAATGATAGATAATGCTAAAAGCGAATTAATACATTTCATATTCTGATGCTATTAACAGTGATTATTGAGTTGGCTATTTGACCTCTCCTCTGAATGTAGATGCCGGTAATCCTTCATTATTGACCAAATTGGCACGGGTGAAAGGTTGCCATGCATATCTTACATATCTTGGAGCCTTGACCTCCGGAGAACTCAATCTTACCTTGCTGCCTTCTATCTTTACCAGGGCAGGATAGAACAAACCATCCTCCTCAGCAATCTCGAAGCAGGAAGGAGACTTGCCGTCCGATGTGCGGAGGCCATCGCCATAAGTAAAGGACACTACCAGATGATTCCCCTCTTTTACCACATTATTATATATAGGCCCCGAAGGAGTAACTGCATGTCCGTAAGTCTGGTTCAATGCCCAGCGGCCCAGACGTTCGCCAACAGGCTGCTTATGGGTAGGATGCACATCAAGAGAATCACCCAGATCAGAAGAAACAGCCATTCCGGTATTTGGGATAGACTTCATCAATCTGAGCTGACTGTCTCGGAACCAGGTCCATGAAGGACGGTTCAGACTCGACAACTGCACAAAATAGAATGGCATTTCAGGGTTCTTCCAGTTGCTACGCCAACTATCTACCAAGAGACGGAAGAGTTGTTCATGAGCATACATATTATGTGCATTCGATTCACCCTGATACCAGATAACACCCTTGATAGGATATTGCTGCAAAGGCAAGATACCACTTTCATAAAGATAACATGGCTCATAAGGATGACGGCCCAGACGGGTGGCATCATTGGTCAGATTCCGGGCTGCTCTACCTCTTACCCAATCCTGGATAAAGTCGTTCTGCAACCAGTTGCGCAGGATTGCCGGAAACTGGGTCTCCAGAGTGTTTCTATCTACCCAAGCCTCAGTAGGAGCACCTCCGATGGCATTGCAAATCAATCCCACAGGCACCTTCAGACTGTCGCGCAGCATCTTGCCGTAGTAATAGGCCACGGCAGAAAACTGGGCTACAGTTTCTGGGGTAGCACCCTTCCAGGTGGTATTCCTGTAATACTGCAGATGGTTCAGCGAATCCAGGCAGGATGCCGGCCATGCCACATCGTAAGTTTCCCATCTTCCCTTCATGTCGAAGAGTCGCAGGTCGGGGTCATTAGCCGGGGCGATATCACGCTTGCCAGTGGCAGCCTGGTTGAGCCGGAACGCCATGTTCGACTGACCTGAGCACAGCCACACCTCGCCTACAGCCACATGACGGAACTCCTTTTTCTGCTTGTCCGCCTGGATGGTGAGCGTATAATCCGTACCTACCGCCAATGGCTGCAAGGTGACGTTCCATTCGCCACGGTTATTGGCAATGGCAGAAACCTTCTGACCGGCAATGCTCACCACTACCTGTTCACCGGTATTAGCTGTTCCATGAATATCAAGCGGTGTGTTGCGCTGCAACACCATATAATCTGTATAGAGATCAGACAGTTTCAAGCCGCTATAGTTTCCGGTGATTCCACCATAAACGGTCTTAGCCAGGATACCTGCACCTTCTGCATTCGGATGGATGGCATCCGGCAACAGGTTAGGATATGGATAGAGAGGCGCATGGAAATCGATGAGTTCTGCCCCACTCACCCGAGCCACCACCTTGATGGCTTCCTGTATTTCATCATGCCATTGTTTGGTGCCCGAAATGAATCGGGGATGACGATGAGCTATCGGCGTCATGCAAGCCAGGATAAATCTTACCTTTGGATTGGCAGAACGCAGAGAGTCCATCAACGAAAGATAATCTTTCACGAACTCGTCACGATAGTTAGGCCAGTTTCTCGGGTCGGTATCGTTGATGCCCAGGTGGATGACGGCGATGTCGCCCTTGAATGCCATTGCCTGCCTGTACTCCTCCTGCTGCATATAAGGACGGTGCCCGTGGTTCAGCAGGGTGGCGCCCGGCTTTCCGAAGTTACCTACCAGGTATTTGTCACCCAGCATCTTCTGCAGTTGTACGGGATAGGAGAAATGCTCTCTATCCTGGATACCCGTACCATAGGTGATGCTGTTGCCTATGCAAGCCACCTTGATTTTCTGTACAGGTTTCTTTCGGGCTGCCGTTACTGAGAGGAAGCCCATTGAGAGCATCGACAGCAAAATGACTGTCAATGTTCTTTTTGGAAAAATTAATTTATCATACAACATAACCTTTCTTTCTTTTTTATTCATCTACAAGTGCTACCGTAAACATCCACTTCACGAGGCGGGTCTCCTTAGAAGAGAACTTGCCCACAGGAAGCTTCAGCATCAGCTTGTTCCAACCCTTCTTCAGGGTGATATCTATCGCCGGACGAGACATGTAGTTCTCATTCTTCAGCGTAATCTCGTTAGAGCGTTCGGTATTCGTATTCTCCCAAACAGGAGGCATAATTTCCTTTCCATTGAGCCAGGCACGACTGCACTTGTAATCCCAGGTACCCTGACGGGGAGCCAAATCGCTTTCCGAACGACTGTAGTTCTGGAATTCCAGCATCAGCTGGGTCTTTCTTTCCTTTGGAGAATAAATCCACCGGGTAGCGTAAGCGGTATGGTTTTCCTGCGGATTGGCATAGAAACCAGGAACCAATGTACCCCAGACATGACGGAGATAGATACCGTTGCCGATAATCTTGCGGCTGTGATAGGTGTTACCCTCATACTGATATACGGAATCTTCCTGTTGCTCAGGTGGGAACACCTTGTTCAAATCACCTCCGTTAGGGAAGGCATCAGTAATCAGCCACTCGCTCTGGGTCTGACGGACGTATGGGAATGGAACCTCCTTCAGCCAGGTCTTCTTCTGCCACAGCAAGCGGTCTTCAAACTCCTTGAAAGCAGCCAACTGCTCCGGCTCGTCCTCCCACAGCAGGGTGCCCTTGCCATCAAAATAGCTGTTGCCGCCTCCACGCCAGGCACGTTCTGCCAGGGTGAGCATATAAGGATAGAAATTATTCTCAGCCAGCAGCTGAGGTGTATTGTCTATGAAGCGGTCGTTCCAGAAGGCTACGATACTGCCAGCCAGATCGTCGCTTCCCTCAGGCTGGTTGTAGATGCGGCTGTTGAACATCGCCACCAGGTCGGCGTAGGTATCGAAATGGTTGGCATAGTGGTAGCGGCAGTCGATGGCAGGGATGCCCTTCTGTGCCTTTCCACGATAGCTCCAGAGCTGCGTCATGTCGATTTCGCCCGGCTTGTAGTTCCAGCCAGGGTTATAGGAAATAACCTTCTTGCCCTTGTCTCGGATGTATCTCACCATCATCGGAACGAAATCTGGATTGGTGAACTGAACCTCGTCGGTGCCTATATGGAGATAAGGTACGTCGAAAGTAGCACATACCTCATCGATGATGTCTTTCAGAATCTGAGTGCCCTTCTCGCTCTGCATATCAGTCTTGAAGGTACGCTCAAAGGCAGCACTGTGTCCCGGCATATCGATTTCCGGAATCAGGAGCACCTGGTGCTGCTTGCAGAATTCCACGAGTTGTCGGGCCTCTTCTAATGTATAATACTTTCCTTTCTCACGCTCCATATTCTCTGGAGCATTGAGCTGCGGATATTTCTTGCATTCCAGGCGCCAAGCCTGATTTTCAGTAAGATGCCAATGGAAAACGTTGATTTTGTATCTACTCAACAGACTGATTTCGCGCTTCAGTTCCTCTACTGGGATAAAGCTTCTGCCCACATCGTGCATGAAGCCACGGATACGGAAGGCAGGCCAGTCGGTGATTTCACACTGTGGCAAATATATCTTTTTATTCTTAGTGGTTTTCAGCTGTTCCAGCGTCTGTCGTCCCCAATACATACCCTTTGGGGTGGTAGCCTCCAGAAGGATGCCTTTCTTGGTAATCAATAGATGGTAAGCCTCTTCCTGGAATTTAGCTCCTTCAATCTGGCTCACATATTTTTCCTCCACTGTCAACTCGCCGCTGGATTTCTTGCCGTTGAACTGATACTTCTGAGGCAGAGGCAACAATGAAGAAGGCTGATTGGCAGAGATGCCAGCCATGCACCAAAATATAGATAGCACAAAAAGCAAGAGTCGATTCATATTTTATTTAGGTTGATTTTGTTGATGATATATGATGATTTACAAAGTTGATTCAAGAGAGAAAAAATTGTAAAGAAGAGAGGGAACGAATCCCTCTCTTCTCACTTTTATAATCAAACAAGATGATGTGTCTTATCGACACTTCCATATACCCTTATTGTTCGTAACCAGGAGTCTGGTGCAACTGGCTGTTCAAGCCAAGAGTATTCTCGTCAATAGGCCACAACAATTTGCTTGCCTGAGCAGAAGTATATTTGGTAACATACTCTGTACCCATCAGACGGAGGTCGTGCCAACGCTTACCCTCGAAGAGGAACTCACGGCATCTCTCCTTCAATACTGCCTCGATGACATCAGCATCGCTGCCTACGAAAGAGTTGTTGGCATAGAAAGAAGCGTCAGTATCGTTAGGATAAGCCACCTCAGCCTCATGAGCATTGAAGTACTCCTCGCCGTAAGCACGCTTTCTTACCTCGTTGATCTCAGCAGCAGGATCCTCGCCCAGCAAAGCCTTAGCCTCAGCCAAGCCCAAGAGACAGTCAGCATAGCGATAGATTGGGTAATCATCGAGCCACTGGCGCTGGTTGTAACCCTCTGGCAAGGTACCCTGGAACTTATACTGGATGTTGCCAACATACTTGAGCGACCCATCCTCGTTCTTGGCATAGATATCCTTCAAGCTACCAGCCTTACGGGTATCACCGTCACGATAAAGCTCCTTCCACATATCCTTGTTGAGAGATATACGCATTACACCGTCCATATTACCCATGGCAGACTCAGCCAGAGAAGTACCATCAGCCTCATAGTAGTTCTTGAAGAACATAGAACCCATCACCAAAGTCAAGCGGAAGCTATCATTCCACATCGTCTTCTCATCCTTGCCGTAATAAACAGCGTAGATAATCTCCTTGTTCTTCTTGTTGTTAAAAGCAAATACCTGGGTGAAGTCGTTCTGCAAAGCAACGTCAGCCTTCTTCACATCCTCATAAGCAGCCTTGGCAGTCTGATAATCAGCGTTGCCGCCGCCCATCTGCTTACCGCTCCAGAGATAAGCCTCACCCTTGAGCATCTTGGTAGCAGCCAGAGACCAGTAGTTTCTGCCGCTGGCAAACTTGTAATTGTCGCCATAAGCCTTCTCAGAAGCCTCGATGTCCTTCTTGATCTGAGCCATTACCTCTGCTGCAGGAGAAGCAGCCTTACCCATGTTACCGATGCTGATATCACTACCCTTGGTATAGTCGGTCACTACGATGACGTCGCCATAGGTTCTCAACAGCTGGAAGTATATGAAGGCACGCATACCGTATGCAGAACCCAGATAGTTCTTCTTGGCCGCTTCCTTGATGAGGTCGGTGTTCTCAGTCTTGGCAATCATCAGGTTGAGCTGGTTGATAAGTCCGTAGCAGCCGCCATAGTTGCTGATGGCTGGACTTGCCTGGCTCAAGAGGTTGTTCCACATGAACTCATATCCACTACTTGCCTCACCAGAGAAAGGACTGCCACCATAGAGATTGGTACGCATCTCACCCCAAAGGTAAAGGTTGAAAGTGCGGTCGCGGAACATTGCCTGGAGACCGGTATTGGCAGAACTGAACTGGCCTTCTTCCTTCCAGTAGCCAGCATCAGTAATCTCACTTTGTGGTTCTACATCAAGACAGCTAGTCATTGAGAAGACCATGCAGCCAGCTGCAAAATATTTCAAAAACTTTTTCATTTTTCGTCGAATTTTAGAATGTTACTGATAAACCGAAGAGTAATGTGCGTGGTGTAGGGTAACGACCGTTGTCAATACCTGCACCATAGCCATTATACGCTGCTGGCTCTGGAGAAGCTCCATCATAACCAGTGATGTAGAACAGGTTCTGACCTGTTACATAGAGGGAAGCATTCTGCATGCCTACTCTGCTGATCCATGTCTTTGGCAAGTTCCAGTTGAGAGTAATCTCGCGCAATGCCAGGTAGTCGCCCTTCTCGTAGAAACGGGAGCTGTTACCGTTGACTGCGGTGTAACCATTGTTTTCACGGGTGATGTTCATCTTGTTCAACTGGTCAGCGTATGTGAAGACTGGAAGGTCTGCATCGCGGTTGGTCTCAGACCATGTATCCTTTACCTTGTCGATGAGGTTGAACGAGCCCTGATACTGTCCCAAAGAACGAGCCTTGAGGTCGTTGTAGATGGTGTGACCCAATGAGTAGTCGAAACGTGCATAGAGAGATACGTTCTTGTAACCGAATGTTGTGGTGAAACCACCAGTCACATTAGGGAAGATATTACCTACTACCACGCGGTCGAGCTGACTGATATGGCCATCGCCATTCACGTCTTCCCAGCATACATCTCCTGGCTCGATAGGCTTCCAGCCATTAGACTCCTTATAAGTCTTACCGGTTGCAGGGTTGATCTTGTCTGCAAGACCTGGACCATAAAGATGTGCGATGTCGTCAACACGCTCGTTGGCATTTGCCTTTACATCGTCCCAATCTCTGAAGATATGCTGCTGCTGGTAACCTACCAGGTCGCCCAACTTGCCACCTTCACGGTATCCACCAATCCACTTGGTTGGGGTCTTGCCGTTGGCATCTACCTTGCCTGCTGCTACCTCGTAACCACCAATCTGGTTGTTTGGCTTATCGCTGCTTGGCAACTGGAGAACCTTGTTGGCTACAGAAGTGAGGTTGGCTGTAACATCCCACTTGAAGTCCTTGCTGTTGATGATGTTGGCACGTACCTCCATCTCGAAACCTGAGTTACGAAGCTTACCCAAGTTAGTCTTCATGCTAGAGAAACCGGTGTAACCTGGCAAACTGATATCAGTAAGCAAGTTATCTGTTGTACGGTTATAGTAGTCGAGGATAAAGCCCAGACGGTTGTTGAAGAAACCGATATCGAGACCTGCCTCGAACGACTTACTCTGCTCCCACTTCAACGCAGTGTTGGTAAGGGTTGAGTTATAGTAACCAGTCTGACCGCCATAGTTGCCATACTTCTTGTAAAGACCATAGATATCGAAGTTACCTATACCGTTTACGTTACCATTGATACCGTAACTTACACGTGGCTTCAAGTTGCTGATGACGCTGGAAATCTTAGAGTTCTTCCAGAAATCCTCCTCCATGATGTTCCAACCTGCAGATACACCTGGGAAGAAACCCCAACGGTTGTCCTTCAACTTAGAGATACCGTCGTAACGATAGGTGAAAGAGAAGAGATACTTCTGCTTGAAGTCATAGTTCACACGACCGAAGAGAGACTCGATGCGATAGCCTGTCTTGCTGCTGCTTGTAGCAGTGCGGTCGGCACCTACATTCAATGTATGGATGCTATCGAATGGAGAGTTCCTGGTTTTGGCATTGAAATTGAAGTACTGGTAGTCGAAGTACTCACCACCCACCATCACATCTACATTGTGATTCTCGAAGAAGGTATCGTGATAGTTCAAGGTACCGCTCAACTGAATCTGAGTGAAGCGTGTAATGTTGGCAGAAGCCTCGCGGGTTGTATTAGGAGAACCCTGGTTCTGCTGCTGGTAAGACTTGTTGAAGCTCTCGTACTGGTAATCGTAGTGATACAATGAAGAGTTTCCTGTGAAGACCAACTTCTTAGGGATGATGTTCAAATCGAAGCCCAAGTTGTAGGTCTGCTTACGTGTACCGTCTGTGCTTGTGAGGCGAGAACGGTAGTACTCTGGGTTACCGTCACCTGTACCCCAACCTGAAGCTGGAGTGCCATCCTCCAAATATGGATTCCAGGTAGGACGCTGTGAACGGGAACGATAGAAGAACTCGTATGTACCAATCCACAGAGAAGGCTGCTTAGCCCAGCTATAGGTAGTACCAGCCTTTACATTCAGGAAAGGAAGTACCCAGTAAGAACCGTTGAAAGCACCATTGAAACGCTTGTAACCTGTACCCTTGACAGCACCATCCTCGTTGTAGTAACCGAGACTTGCAGAGAAGGTACCCTTGTCGTTACCGCCAGAAAGGCTCAGGTAGTGATCCTGTGTAAGCGCTACATCGTGGAAGGTTGCATCTTCCATCTGACCGCTGTAATCCTTATAGAGTATCTGCTTGCCCTCGTAGTATGGGTCGTCCATTAACTGCCAGCCCTCGCTCTGGAGATGCTTGGTATCATCATTGAGATAACGGATATCGAACAACTTGTTACCTATACCATAACCCATCTGGTTATCTACAGAAGCGGCACTTGGAGCATTATTGGTATAACGCTTGTAACCCAAGCGGTTGTAGTAGATGTAATCATGTGCATTGAGGAAATCGTAACCCTGACGGGAGAAGTTCATACCGAGCTTAGCCTTGTAGTTAACTGTGGTCTTACCAGCCTGACCGTTCTTGGTCTGAACCAGAATAACACCACCGTTAGCACGAGCACCGTAGATAGCGGTAGAAGCGGCATCCTTCAACACCTGGATTGACTCGATGTCTGAAGGGTTGATATCGCTCAAGCTCTCGCGGATGATACCATCCACAACAATCAAGGCGCCATTGTGTCCACCCGTGATAGAAGCACCACCACGGAGAGTGATGTTAGGGCTTGCACCTGGCTGACCAGACTCGCTGATTACGCGGAGACCTGTCACTGTACCCTGCAATGCATTACCCACGTTGCTGACAGCAGCCTTCTCCAATACCTTATTATCCATCTTTGAGATAGCAGTAGTCAATGTGGCACGCTTCTGCTGACCACCGTAACCTGTAACCACCACCTCGGCAAGAACCTGCTTGTTTTCGCTCATGGTTACGCTGAGAGGCTGACCCTCGAACTTGATTTCCTGAGTATCGAATCCGATATAAGAGATGACGATGATGTCGCCCTTCTTCACGTTGCTCAAAGAGAACTTACCGTCCACGTCGGTAACAGTACCATTGGAAGTACCCTTCACGAGTACAGAAGCACCGATAACGGTCTCTCCAAGGTCATCAACAACCACACCTGTACAGATAGAGGTCTGCTGCGTGGCACTCATTGCCAAGCTACTAGTACCTGCGAATGCTGGCGAAGTGCCCATGCATCCCAAAGATACGGCCATGACTAATTGCTTCAAATCTGAGTTCATGTTTATAAGTTGATAATTAGTTAATATTATTATTTGTATCTATTGTTCGTTATTTGGCCAACGTTCAATTTCATAAATCGAATGTCGTAATAGTCATCAGGTTGGGTTTTAGGATCTTTTCTGAAAGCATTCTCCTCCAGGAGGAAGAAGATGCTGCCATCCTTGCCCTGAACCATGGTAGAATAGGCTGAAGTGGTATTGCTCAGCTGATAGCAGCCTTCCCAGTTCTTGGCAATCGCCTCTGGGGTAGCGTAATCAGCAGGAGTCTCCAATGCCTTGTAGTAGATACCTACGTTGTTACGGCCTGGACCTACCGGAACACTCTGAAGCAACAGCTTTACCTTCTTGCCATTCTTCTTGGCATCCACTATGAGAACCTCGCCATTGCAAGAGTTCTTATGGGCAGCAACACCCATATTCTTGGCATCAGAAGCTATTACCTTGCCCCAAGAGCCTGTGGCAGTCTTCTTATCCTCATAAGTATAGATGTTGATGTGGCGTCCGCCCATCGCACGACTGCTGAGCAATACATTGCCGTTTGGCAATTCCTCGATCTTAGCCTCATCTCCGTGAGGAGCAGCCTCAGCTACATTCTTGCCCAAAACACTCCAAGTCTGACCGAAGTCATCGCTATAGAGAATGCGGTTACCGCTGCGGGTACACAACACGGTATAGACACGATAATACTTGCCTACCTTGATCTGCTTACTCTGACAGATTCTACCACTGGTAAAGAAGGCTGATTCCACTTCTGGGATGAGGTCGTAAATCTGCTTGGTCACTTCCTCGCCATACCATGTCTTACCCTCGTCGTCGCTGTAGTATCTACCCATCATCAGGAGATTGCCACGCTTTGACTCCCAATAGCCGATGCCGCCCGATGCACACATCAGGAGGATTCTGCCGCTCTTCTTATCTACTACGACAGCCGCATCGCCATGGGCGCAGTCGAAACTGGTAGCAATACCGTTTCCACCCTTTGCCACCATCTGCTCTGGAGAGCTCCAGGTAGCGCCCTTGTCCATACTGGTCTTCATCACGATGTCGAGATGACGGCCGCCTCCAATATCCTTATTATGATAACGATGATCGGTAAACGCAATCAACTTACCCGACTTACACTCCACGATGGCAGGAATACGATACTGTGCATCCTTGTTAGAGAAGACGGTGATGCCACCCTGAGCGTTCACAGCCTGTGTCTCAACAGCCATAGCAGGGGTTGCAGCAGCAACCTGTGCAGGCATCATCAGGGAAATACCCATGGTAGCAAGACACAATGCCTTGCTTATATTTGCTGAAAAAATCATATTTTTACTATTTAGATTTTCTATTACTTATATTTAATACAAATCAGATACTGTTTCTGCCAGAGAGAACTGATAGAGGAATTCAACATATTCACGAACAACGGCTTCTGCAAACATCTTGCCCTTTTCGGCTGTAGCCAAAGCTGGATTTCCGATACCGGTATCCGTTGATACCATCGACCAGTTGCGAGGAATCCAGACCTTTCCGCTATTCAATGCAGGAATTCTGAATCCCCTGGCTGCACCTTCGCCAGCTTCTTTCAAGTTCACCAACTCAGGATGATAATGCATCATCACAGAAGTCTCCACTTCATCAGCATGATCACCTGGCTGTTCGAAGAAATCTTTTGGATTGCTCATCTTGAACCACTCACTGGAAGCAATGATGAAATCAGGAAAATCCACAGCCAGATCACGAATCATATTCTTGAAGGTGTTTCCTCCATGACCATTCACGATGAGGAGTTTCTTGATTCCCTGATGCTGCAACGCTTCTACGATATCCTGCAGAATTGCCTTCTGAGTCTCATATCGGTAATGGATACAGAAAGCCACATCACGCTGTCCGGGATTCTGGGCACCCATAGCCACAGGAGGAAGCACCATGCAATTCACGCCTTTGTCGGCAGCAAGCTGTACGGCAGCATCCACTGCGATGCTATGTGATAAGATACAATCAGTAAGATATGGCAGATGCAGGTTATGAGGCTCTGTTGCTCCCCATGGCAGGATCGCCATCTGATACTGATTGTTTCTTACGGTGCCCAGATTCGATATACACAAATCTAAGTTCTTGTTCATATTTTTATTCTTTGTTCAAAATCTCCTGGCACAGAGAGTATGCCTTGATCATCATTCTCGGAATGTGGAACGGTCCCTTGAAGAGATTACCCTTGGCAGGCTGTGCCACGGTTCCGTCTCTGTGCAGATAACCATACCACTCGCCGAACTCGGCATCTGGGAAGTGGGCGTAGGTCCACTCGCTGATGCGCTGATGCTTGTATATATACTCATCATCACCTGTTGCCAGATAAGCATAGAGAGAAGCGATGATGGTTTCGGTCTGTGGCCACCAGAACTTCATATCCTGTGAATAATCCTGCGAAGGAAGATTCCTGCAGTCTCTGAAGTTGATGATGCCGCCATACTGCTTGTCCCATCCCCAGTCCCAAGACCAGTCGAAGATCTGCAGCGCCATATCGGTTATCTCCTTGTCCCAGCCTCTCTGCTTTGCCTCTTCCATGATGAACCATGAAGTCTCGATACAATGACCCGGGTTGATGGTGCGGCCCATACAGGTATCCACAAATTCACCGTTCATGCCCACCGTCTCCAGAAGACACTTGAACTCCGGGTGGATAAAGTACTTCTTCAATTTGGCGATTGACTCATCAATCTGCTCGGTGAGCTTAGGGTCGTTGATAACCTTGCGGATGCATGAACCCACGTTGATGAGAATCATGATGATGCTGTGGCTCTGCAACTGCACTGATTCCTCGAACTTTGGAGCCAGGATGCCTGGTGTGGTGAGGAAGCGCTGGGTGTCCTTGAAAATCTGCAGGGCACGCTCGGCATACTTCTGGTCGCCTGTAGCCAGGGCATACTCTGACATCGCAATGGCTGCGAAGGTTTCAGAGAATACGTAGCGGCGCATACGCAATGGCTTGCCCTCGGCTGTAACAGAGAAGTACATTCTTCCATTCTCGTCGAAACAATGCTTCTCGATGAAGTCGAGGGTGCTCTTCGCAGCCTCCAGCCACATCGGGTTCTTTTCTACATTATTATATGCATAGGAGCATATAAAGGCGAATCGACCCTGGAACCATACCGACTTGGTGGAGTCTATCAGACTTCCGTCTCTATCCACACAAGTATAGACACCACCGTTCACCTTATCCCATCCATGCTCCATCCAGAAAGGCATGATATTCTGAGTTAAGTCGTTCTTGTAGGATTCAGCCCACTGCTTGATATATTCTTTAATATTCATTCTTATTGATTTAGTGGAGATGATTGAAATTAAAACTTATTGCAACGCTCGAAGAAGTTGATAGCTTCCAACTCTTTCTTCATTGCCTGCTCTTCCTCATCGGTCATGTTGCGGAATGGAGTACGGTTTGGCCCCAAATCGAAGCCCATCAGCTTCATGATACGCTTACCGCCCACGATGTTACCACGGTAGTGGCAGATCACGTTGATAACCTCCTGAGCGAAGTTCTGCTTCTCGCGTGCAGTCTCGATGTCGCCGTTCTTCCAAGCATCGATGATACCAACCAGTTCCTTACCATTGTAGTTGGTTGTTCCGCCGATGCCACCCTGTGCACCGCCCTGAGCCAAGCTAGGGAGGATGGTCTCATCCTGACCGTGGAGCATATCGTACTTGCCATCCTTGTAGAGGCGGCACTGGTTATACTCGTAGAGACTCTCGAAGGTATATTTGATACCAGCGAAGTTAGGAATGCGTCCATCTACAGCCTTCAGCAAGTCGAGCATTGGCAGGTAAGCGCCATTGAATGCAGGAATGTGGTAGTAGTAGAAAGGAAGCTCTGGTGCTGCAGAAGCAATCTCCTCGCAATACTTCACCAGTTCCTCGATGCGACCGATATGTGGAAATGGAGGAGCCATTGAACCGATACCCCAAACACCCAACTTCTGAGCATGCTCTGCAAGGCGACGACTCTCACGGAGGCAGCAGCTGCCCACATGAACGATAATCTTGAAGTCCTTTGGAGCCACCGCTACCCATCTCTCGGCGAGAAGCATTCTCTCCTCGGTGGTCAGCATGTAACCCTCACCAGAAGAGCCGTTGATGAACACGCCCTTCAGACCATTTTTCTGAAGCATCTTGGCATAAGCCTCGATAGGTTCCAAGTTCACATCACCGTTGGCATAAAAAGGAGTGAACGGTGCATCAATGAGTCCAATGATTTTTTCCATAATCAAAAATATTTTATACGTTAATTATATGATTCTTAATTCTTTATTCTAAATGATCTGCCGTTGGCAGATGCTTTCGATTTATTCCAGATTATCTGTCTTTGGTTTCAGGCAGACAAGCTGGAGTGTCAGTGCAGCTATCACCACGATGCCGAGTACGGCGAAGGCAAAGCCCAGGTTGCCGCCATCAGAGCACTTACCCATCACCTGTGTAACCATGGCTCCGGCAAATACGCCCACCATATTCATGATACCGTATGCTGTGGCTCTGTACTTTGCCGAGATAATCTGGCAGAGGATTGGCATATTGTTGGCATCAAACATACCGAAACCGATACCGAAGAGCAAGCCTGCTCCTACGATGGCTACCAGACTGTGACCGAAGCCGAGGAGGAAGAGCGCAGGAATGGTCATACCCAAACCGATGGCACTGGTATAGACACGGCCACGGATGTTCTTCTGTACCCACTTGTCTGAAAGCACACCTCCGAAAAGTACACCATGCAATGAAGATACGGCGATGGTGATGGTTGACATCGGACCCGCCTGCGACATTGGGATGCCCAAATTCTCAGCAAACAAGGTAGGGAGCCAGTTCTTGGTTGCCCAACCTGGAAGAGAAGGTACTGCAAAATAGAAGAGGATAACCCAGAATGCCCAGGTAGAAAGTACTACCGACAAACCCTGGAACAGTCCACCCTTGGCAGGTTTTGCCTGTTGCACAGGAGCTACATTCACCGCATCCTTATCCTTATCATGCAACAAAAGGAGCAACACTACAGAATAAGCGATTCCGAGAATTCCGAACCAGTGGAAAGTAGTGTGCCAAGAGAAGGCAGCAGCCACTGTAGCACCAAATCCTCCGATAGCCTGACCCACATACAAACCTGTCATGTGAACTCCAATGGCTAGAGATCTTGATTTGCCCTCATGCCAATCGGCAATCAGCGACAAAGCAGAAGGAATGTAGAGGGCTTCACTGATACCCATCAAAGCTCTGAGCATGTAGAGCTGGTTGAAACTGGAAGCATAACCCATCAGGTAAGTCACAAGAGACCAGACGAAGAGGCTGCCTACTACTAATTTTTTACGGCTGATTCTATCTGCCACGATTCCGGCGAATGGACTCACGATACCATACACCCAAAGAAAAACTGCCATCAAAGCTCCAAAAGCTTCAGCTTGCTGCAACTCCACGATGTCTGCCTTCATTTCCGCCTGCATGGTGGAAAGCATCTGGCGGTCCATATAGTTGAGAAGAGCCACCACCCAAAGGAGAGCTACAACCAACCAAGGATAAAACTTTTTATTTTTCATTACTCGACTGTTAGTTTTGTTATTCGGGTGCAAATATACAACAAAATTAATTATCTACCAAATTTCAATAAACTTATTTTCATTATTATCATTAAATAAATTAGTTTAATTATTTATTATATCCTTTTTCTACATAATACCTTATTATATATATAAAAAGAGAGCTTGTATGGTTCAAAAACTATTAAAAGGCAGGAAATCAATCCAAAGTAGCTCGGAAGCAAGGTAAAAACAGCAAGAAAAAGACTAAAATATCATTTTCTTTTAAATATTTAGATTAATTAACTTAGAAATATTAATAAAACGAATTTATTTATTTAACTTTGCAGCATAAAATAATTAATTAAGAGATCTCTATATGTTAAAAGACATCATCAATCATAAAAAATGGTCTGCGTCAAAGTCTGCCCTCCTCAACCAATTCATTGAACACGGTGGGCAAACTATTGCTGAGCTCTCCAAGAATTTGGGGGTCAGCGTTCCATATACCACCAAGACACTGAACGAACTCATCGAAATCGGGTTGGTGCAAACGACAGGCAAAAGAGACAACTATTCTAAGAGAGCGCCTAAGATATACGACCTTATCGCTACCTCTGGATATTTTCTCGGAATAGATACCGGAAAAGATAATCTCACCTTCGGCATCTGCGACTTCTGCGGCAATATGATTGCAGACCCGGTAAAGATTGACATTGACTATAAAGACAACTTGGAATGCTTCGAAACCTTCATTAAATCCATCAACAGCTTTGTTGAAAAATCGGGCATTGACAAAAGCCAGATCAAGAATGCCTGCATGAGCATTGGAGGACGAGTGAATCCGGAAATAGGCTGTGCCTATAATTACTTCTCCTGCCTAGGAAAACCTTTGGCTGAGACAATGTCTGAAAAACTCGGACTTCCTTTCTGTATTGACAACGATACCCGATGCATGACATACGGAGAAAGTCTCAAGGGAGTTTGCAAGGGAATCAAGAACGTAGTCTTCGTCAATGTGAGCTGGGGCATCGGCATCGGAATCATCATCGACGGCAAACTGTACCAGGGCAAGTCGGGCTTCTCGGGAGAAATCGGTCACATGCACATATATAATAATGACATCATCTGCCACTGCGGAAAAACAGGATGCATGGAAACTGAAACATCAGGCTCTGCACTGCTCCGAAAGATGAACCAGAAGCTGCAGGAAGGAGGAACCTCCGTGCTCACCGACAAGGTGATGAAACAGCACCAGGAACTCACCCTCCAGGACATACTGGATGCCATCCAGAAGGAAGACGTGCTCAGCATCGAATCACTGCAGAGAATGGCTGTGGAGCTGGGAACAAATCTCGCAGGAATCATCAACACCTTCAATCCGGAAATGCTCGTCATCGGAGGCGACCTCTCAGTTACCGGTGACTATCTTACCCAGCCTATCTGCATGGGTATCAAGAAATTCTCACTCAATATGGTTAGTGAAGACTCACAAATCGTAACATCTGCCTTAAAAGACCATGCAGGACTGATAGGAGCCTGCCTCATGGCAAGAAGCAAAATATTACAAGGACATTCTTAAGAAAGAAAGAAATAAATAACTATTCAACTATTCATTACACAATTTAAACATGATGAAACAAAACGAGAAACCGTTTGTTATCGCCCTCGACCTGGGTGGAACGAATTCAGTGTTCGGCATCGTTGACAGTAGCGGAGAAATCAAAGCATCTACCTCTATCAAGACACAAGCCTATACAACAGTAGAAGAGTATGTCGCTGCTTCATGCCAGGCAGTGATGACTATCGTAGAAGAAACAGGTGGCATGGAGAACATCAAGGCAATGGGAATAGGAGCTCCTAGCGCCAACTACTATCGAGGAACGATAGAGAATGCAGCCAACCTGGTTTGGGGCAAGGGAATCGTACCTCTGGCAAAGCTCTTCGAGGATAAGCTCGGTGTTCCAGTAGCTCTCACCAACGATGCCAACGCTGCTGCGCTCGGCGAGAAATGGTATGGTGTGGCACAGGGCATGAACAACTTCGTAGAAATCACCCTGGGTACAGGTGTAGGCTCCGGCATTGTTGTCAACGGTCAGTTGCTCTACGGATGCGATGGCTTCGCAGGAGAATTGGGTCACATGATTGTGACACCGGTAAACGGACGTCCTTGCGGATGTGGAAGAAGTGGATGTCTGGAGACATACTGCTCTGCAACAGGAGTGGTAAGAACAGCCAAGGAAATGCTTGCCAACAATCCTGACACAACTTCCAGCCTTAAGAACATTCCTCTTGACAAGCTTACCTCTCTGGATATCTACAATGAGGCTATGAAGCAGGACGAGCTCGCTCTGCAGATTTTCAAACAGACCGGTGAAATGATCGGTGAGGCATGTGCCAATGTTGCTACCGTACTCAGCCCTGAAGCATTCATCTTCTTCGGAGGTCTGGCTAATGCAGGCGACCTGCTGATGAATCCTATCAAGGAAGCATACGAAAAGCACGTACTAAGTCTGTATCAGGGTAAGGCTAAGTTCCTTATCAGCGGACTGAAGGGTGCATCGGCTGCCGTCTTGGGAGCATCAGCCATGGCTTGGGAAATATAATCAACATTTAAATAAAAACAACCAAAAAACATTTTGCAATTATGCGCGTAATTATCGAAAAGAATTACGATGAGTTGTCACGTTGGGCAGCTCGTCACGTTGTGGAGACTATCAAGGCTTTCCACCCAACAGCAGAGAAACCATTCGTATTGGGTTTGCCTACAGGTTCTTCACCAATGGGTATGTATGCTGAAATCGTCAAGGCTGTCAAGGCTGGCGAAGTTTCTTTCAAGCATGTACTCACCTTCAACATGGACGAATACGTAGGTCTTCCTGAGTCTCACCCAGAGAGCTACCATTCATTTATGGCTCGCAACCTCTTCGATCACATCGACTGCCCTAAGGAGAACATCCATATCCTGAACGGCAACGCTGAGAACCTGGAGGAAGAGTGTGCACACTATGAGCAGATGATTGCTGAGGCTGGCGGCATCGACCTTTTCATCGGAGGTATCGGTCCTGATGGCCACATCGCTTTCAACGAGCCTTTCTCTTCACTCAACTCTCTTACCCGTGTGAAGACTTTGACAACTGATACCCGTATCGCTAACTCCCGTTTCTTCGACGGCGATATGAACAAGGTTCCTAGCACAGCGCTCACCGTAGGTGTTGGCACTGTTATGGCTGCAAAGGAAGTGATGATTCTCTGCAACGGCCACAGCAAGGCACGTGCTCTCCAGGCTGCTATCGAGGGTCCTGTTACCCAGGCTTGGACTATCAGTGCTTTGCAGACTCACAAGCACGGCATCATCGTTTGCGATGAGAGCGCTACCGACGAATTGAAGGTTAGTACTTACAAGTACTTCAAGGATATCGAGAAAGACAATCTGTAAAAAACAGATAGTATCTGAATTCATACATTGTACAAGAAAAAAAGGTTGGCGTCCTTCTGCTGAGAGGCAGGAGGGCGTTTTTTGTTGAGAAGAGCTTTTTCTTTGAGATGTTTTTTATTGAGATAGGCTTTTTATTGAGCAAAAGCTTGGAAAATAGTAAGAAAAGCCGTACCTTTGCAAACAAAAAAGCAAAACTACGGATATGAAAAGAATCAAAATGCCACTATTGGCAAGAATCATCATTGCCATCCTGCTGGGCGTAGTCTTCGGCAATTTCTTCAATGAAGCAGCCGTCAGAGCGTTTCTCACCTTCAACGGAATCTTCAGCCAGTTTCTTGGCTTCATGATACCGCTCATTATCATCGGTCTCGTAACACCAGCCATTGCCGATATCGGACATGGAGCCGGCAAACTCCTCCTTGCCACCGTGGGCATCGCCTTTGCCGATACCATCCTGGCAGGTCTACTAGCCTATGGCACAGGCTCTGCTCTCTTTCCACACATGATTGCCAACTCGGCCCATGTGGCAGTAGACAAAGTGGAAGAACTCAAACCCTTCTTCGAAATCAAGATACCTGCCATGGTAGATGTGATGAGTGCCCTCGTATTCTCGTTCATCGCCGGATTGGGCATTGCCCATAAAGGCAGCCGCACCATGCAAAAGATATTCCAGGAATTCAAGGAAATCGTTTCCGGTGTCATCGCCAAAGTCATCATCCCCCTCCTCCCCCTTTACATCTTCGGCATTTTCCTGGGCATGACTTTCTCGGGCGAAGCATACCATATTCTGCTCGTCTTCGCTCAGATTATCCTCGTGATTCTCGTGCTCCATATCGTGATATTACTTTACGAATACCTGTTGGCAGGCGGCTTGACCCATAAGAATCCGTTCAAGCTGCTGCTCAATATGTTACCAGCCTACTTCACAGCACTGGGCACCTCCTCATCGGCAGCCACTATCCCGGTAACATTGAAGCAGACCTTGAAAAACGGTGTCACCGATGGCATTGCCGGATTCACCATTCCGCTCTGTGCCACCATCCATCTCTCGGGTTCAATGATGAAGATTACCTGCTGTGCGCTAACCATCTGTCTCATCAATGGTATGCCGTGCAATCTCCCTCTCTTTCTCAATTTCATCTTCGTGCTCGCCATCTGCATGGTAGCTGCTCCGGGAGTTCCGGGAGGAGCCGTGATGGCAGCGCTCGGTCCGCTATCCTCTGTTTTGGGTTTCAATGCTGATATGCAGGCGCTTATGATAGCCCTCTATATTGCGATGGACAGTTTCGGCACCGCCTGCAATGTAACGGGCGATGGTGCCATTGCCGTAGTTGTGGATCAGATATTCAGAAAGGATCAATAAAAAATAAAAAGGTGTGTCATTAGTCCATGACACACCTTTTTTATTTTATCATCTTGAAAACTTAGAATTTAATCCAGGTCAGCTTCTTCCATATTCCCTCGAAAGGACCATGGGAATAGTACTTGAGCCAGAGGTTGGAGAAGAGGCATTGTACTACCACCATGGCAATACCCACAAAGAAGGCATAGGTGATGCCGAGCTTCGTCTGGAGATTGAAGCCATAATAAGCAAACAGTCCGCAACCGATGATAGACTGGAGGAAGTAGTTGGTCAGACTCATCTTACCAAACTGGCGCAGGAACGACAATCCCTTTCTGAACCATTCCTTACCGTACCACAGCAATACGAAACCTGAAACTACAAACGAGAGGATGAAGAAGTTGTAGATAGGATAAAGCCAACTGTTCCATGTTTCCATATGGCGCACATCAGCGATGCCTCCCACAATCAATACCAGGATGGAAACCGCCAGCACCTTTTTCCACAAAGCCAGGTTGTTGTTCTCATTGTAGAACCAACGCTTTCTTCCCACCAGCATTCCGAGTATGAAGAGGCAGATGGTCTGCGTATGTCTTCCCTTCATCATGCACCAGTAATAGGTAGCCACCTGTCCGTATCGCAGGTTGCCATAGGCATTCTCCAGGAAACTGCCGTGCTGATGACCATGATACATATTTCCATACACCTCTCCCAATGCCGATGCATCTACCTGCCATCCGGTAATGAGGGAATAGATTTCTATCGGTTGGATAAAGAGGAAGGCAACCACCCACCAGAGCCATTTGGTAGGAAGATAGCTCAATGGGATGAGAACCAGACCATAGATGGCATAAGAGAAGAGAATGTCGCCATCGAAAAAGGCGGTGTTCACAATACCGAGCATTGCCAGGAGGAACATTCGCCAGGCGAATCTACCCGAAAAGCAATTTCCTCGCTGCTGCTGGTTATCGTTCATGATGAAGAAACTCAATCCGAAAAGCAGGGCAAAAATGCCATACATCTTTCCCGACAGCAGCAATGCCAGCACATCTGCCATCCAATCATCACACCCCAACGTATAAGCATGCGCTATACTTCCGTCATACATATTGAAATGCTCCACGGAGTGATAGAGAATAATACCAGCCACTGCCAATCCTCGCAAGGCATCAGCCACGTCAATACGGCTGTTTTTCAATCCTAATGTCTTGTAAAAATTCATTTCGATTTTGTAAGTTAGTTATTATTAGCCCACAAAGGTATAACATTTTATTGGAAAAAGCGAATAAATCAGCCTTTTCCTAAGTTATTCGTCAGAAAAAGTGTGGGAATTTGTTGATTATTCGTTAGAAAAAGTGTGGAGTTATTGCGATTATTCATCAGAAAAAATGCAAATTAACACAAAATTATTTAACGAATAAAAGCTTCGATTCTGACATATCCGTCAGAACCGAAGTGCAAGCCAATCATCCAACTTCACGTTCTGGAAGGTATGGATGCCCAGCTTCTCGGCAGCCTCGCAGTTTTCCTTCAGATCATCGATGAAAAGGGTTTCGTCGGGATGGATGTTCGCCTGCCTGATTACCTCCTCATAGATGCGGGCATCAGGTTTTGCCAGATGCATTCGCTGAGAGAGGAAACACTGCTCGAAATAATCCTCTACCCCATAGTTCTGATAAGGGAAGAGATGCTCCACGCAATAATCCCAATGTACATCAATGGTATTACTCAGGAGGAAGAGACGATAGCCAGCCTTCTTCAACTGCAGGAGTCGTTCCTTTTTCTCATCAGGAATCTCCACCAGCATCTTGTTGGCAGCATCGATGATTTCTTCATTCGTCACATCAGTCCCAGTCAACTCGCGGGCTGCATCGCAGAACGCTTCGGTGGTAATCATTCCCACACCCAGTTTGCTCATCAACTTCATCCCCTCACTCTGAGGATTCGGATTAGCCAACTCCCCCATTCCTATCGCCTTGAAAGCCCCGATGCATCCTTCCGGATTGAGTTTCACCAAGACATTACCTAAATCGAATATGATATTCTTGTATTGCATAATCTATACCTTATTTTAAATCGCACTTTTAATTTTTTATCAGATACTTACTGCAAAGTTACAGTAAATTCCAGAGAGAGCAAATGATTTGGGGAAGGAATGCATGGATTATAACATTTATTAGTAAAAGAAGAAAGCTTATTATCAGGAAAAGTTTTTCCTAATATAATGCCACTATTGCCACGCAATTAGATAACCATTTGGTATTTAATCATTTAAGCGTGGCAATAAGGGCATTTTTTATTGCCACCTATTGCCACCTAATGCCACGCAAGGGCAAAAAACCGGGGATTCTCTGAGGAAAAGACACAATAATATCGAAGAAAAGAATATTTTTTCGACGAAAAACATTAAAAAAGTGGAGAAAAGACTTGCACTTGCCAACATTTTTTGTATCTTTGCACTCAGTAGGAAAAGTTCCTGCCGATTCCACCTAGAAGCTTATGACTCCTGTGAAACCACTTTTTATACTTAGAAAACCATAAGCTAATGACACAAGCAGATTTAGTAAGGCTTTACTTCGCTAAAGGAGTTGTTTACAACTCATGGAGCTATTGCTTCAACGAGCAATGCCCCCTGGCACAGGAATGTGCACACTATCTATCCGTAACTTACAAGAATCCGGAACAGACCAATGGTTACGCCATCTATCCCGATGCCTATCACGACAAGAAATGCGAACATTTCCTGCAACTCCGTCTGATGAAAATGGCATACGGATTTGAGAAGATTCTTGACGAACTGAAGCGCAAAGACGAAGGCAGTTTCAGAATACACATGACTTCCTACTTCGGAAGCAGCACTTCATACTATCGCTATAAATTAGGACAAACAGGACTCGTTCCTGAACAGCAACAGTACATCCTGCAATGGTGTAAAGGACGTGGATACACCAATATGAGGTTCGACCGATATACAGAAGAGGTTAACTACTGATAGCCAGTGACCATGAGGACCTGTACCCACGGCCATGAGCAACTGTGCCCGAGACGATAAGGAAATACAACCACGGACATGAGGACTCATACCCGAGACTACGAGGACTTTTACCCGACACCGCCGGGCAAAAGTACCCAAGGCCTTGGGCAAAACTGTGCAAAGTCTCGGGTTAACATCCCTGATGCCTGGAAGCAGAATCCAGGTCGTCAGTTGCATCCGGAAAGCAATGCTATTAACAACCACAAGTAACATCATATCAATAATTTAGCAGAAGTATGAAGTTTACCATTACAAGAATCAACAGACAGAACAAGTTGATGGTCAGTACGAAAACCGTTGACAGTTTTCTAGAGCGCATCGCCAAGGACGATGCCAAGCAAAGTGTCGCCAGATTCAGAATGAGCGTGCCGCTGATGGAAGGCGATTACCAGTACTATAAAGGCATCAGAGAATGGCAACACGTTTATCCTGCCGCTGAATTCAGCAAGGACGAAAGTGGCAATCTCGTCTTTCAGAAATCGAACGGACTCGTGATACTCCACTTCACCAATCTCATGACGAATCAGGAAAAAGATGCCGCCAAGACTGCCGCAAGTCTGCTGCCGATGACCTTCGCTGCTATCGAAGGAGCCGACGGAAGAAGCCTCATCGTACTCGTCAACATCTGCAACGAAGAAGGAAAAATCCCGACAAAAGAGGAAGAAGCAGATTTACTCTACCAATCAGCCTACGAACAGGTAAAGACGCTCTATCAGGCGCAGGTTCATGCTACCATCAAACCAGAAAAGCCATCCCTGGAATCAAACTTCATGCTTACGATGGATGCTTCACCTTATTATAACAATAAGGCGGTGGCGATGCGCATTGCCTCAAACCAGTTTGCGGTTGCCACAGCACCCAAAAGCATCGACGACCTGAAAGCCTACGAAGATTATGAGTTTCTCTATCGCAAGGCATCAGAAGAGACGATGACGGAAATGAAAAAAGCCAACATTTCATGGAAGAACGACAACGACCGATTCTTAGCCAGCCTCTCAGCCATCGCCAGCAAGCTCTGCGCCATGGGCCTCAACGAAGAAGAAACCTTTGTCCACATTCGCCGCAATAACTGGAGCAAGGTGGCAGAAGAGCAACTCCGTCAGATTGTAGGCACCGCTTACGATTCCCATTCCAAAGACAAGAGAGTGGAGAAATCAGCCTCAGCCAGAAAAGGACGTGCCGACATCCTGCAGATGATCAACTATCTGGAAAGCCGTTACCAGTTCCGCTACAATACTGTGATGAAATACACCGAATACCGTCCCAACAATTCATGGATAGGCGATTTCAAGCCGGTGGATGCGCGCGTGCAGAAGAGCATGACGCTGGCTGTTCAGATAGCAGACATCCACGTAAGCATCAAGGACGTAAGAAATTTTCTGGAGTCAGACCGCATCAGAAACTACAGTCCGATAGAGTCCTATCTCTATGACTGTCTGGGGAAATGGGACGGCAAGGACCGCATCCGTGCCCTAGCTCGCACCGTACCCACCAACAATCCACACTGGGAAGACTGGTTTTACACCTGGTTCCTGGGAATGGTAGACCAGTGGCGCGGCGTATATCGCAAACAATATGGCAACAGCACCATGCCACTTCTCATCTCCAAGCAGGGTTACAACAAGAGCACCTTCTGCCGCCGTCTGATTCCTGCCGAATTATCCTGGGGCTTCACCGACAATATGATTCTGTCAGAAAAGCGTCAGGTACTGCAGGCAATGTCACAATTTCTGCTCATCAATCTCGATGAGTTCAATCAGATTTCGCCACAGGTTCAACAGGGTTTTCTGAAGAATCTGCTGCAGTTGCCAACGGTAAAAATCAAGCCGCCGTACGGTAGCCATGTTGAGGAGTTTCCTCGTCTCGCCTCCTTCATCGCCACGAGCAACATGACGGACATTCTTTCCGACCCATCCGGCAACCGCCGTTTCCTGGGAGTAGAACTGACGGGACCTATCGATGTGAGTGGCAGACTGAACTATGAGCAGCTTTATGCGCAGGCGATGCAAGCTCTGGAGCGTGGCGAAAAATCCTATTTCGACGCCAAGGAAACTGCCATCATCATGCAACATAACAGACAATTTGAGCAGATTTCCCCTATCAAGCAATGTTTTCTGCAGGTTTTCGAGCCTGCAAGTACCCCAGAAAATGGCGAATATCTGATGACAGCCGCCATTTTCGACATTTTGAAGCAGAAATTCGGCTCCTCCCTCCAGGTTTCGAGTATACAGAAATTGGGCAGAGAGCTCCAGAATATCGAAGGATTGAAGAACCGAAGAACAAGATTTGGCACTGAGTATCTGGTAGTTAAAAAATAACCCACTCATTTCCTTATAAAAAAGAGCGTGGCAATGCGTGGCATTAAGTGGCAATAAAAAAAACGCTTATTGCCACGCATTATTCACTTATAATCAGAGAGTTAAATGCATTGGTGATAGATGTGGCAATAAAAACAGAAAAACATTTCTTATTCGCTATGACGTACAACCAAAGTAAGTTAGGCAAAAACCATTAATAGAAAATATCTATAATAAAATAGCCAATAACTTTCGTTTATCTATCATAAAAACCGTAACTTTGCACCAGAATTTTAAACGAAACAAGAATAATGATGGAAACAAGAAAAGAAATTGCAGCAGAAAAGAAGCGTTGTGGATCACACAACTGCACCCAGGCAGTGGTTTGTACCTATTATGATTATACGGGTATAGATGAAGAGACACTTAGAAATGTGGGCAATGCCTTTGCGGCAGGAATGGGTAATATGGAAGGTACCTGCGGCGCCCTCGTAGGAGCCGGAATGGTATTAGGCCTTGCCACCAAGAACAAGGCAAAGTCCATCAAGGCGATGCGACAGATTATGACTCAATTCCAGCAGCGCAACGGGGCTACCCAATGCAAGCTTCTCAAAGGGGTGGGCACAGGAAAGATCCTCAGAGAATGCCCACTCTGCGTAGCGGATGCAGCAGAACTGCTGGAAGAACAATTGGATAAACTAACCGATAAGTAGAAGGCAATGGCAAAATACAAGGTGCAAAGCGAGCACGACCGTTGCGTGGCATGTACTCACCATCTTCTACCGTCCTAGAACCTGGTGTGTTTTCTGTCCGATGGGCAACATGACTCAACTCATCTGCAAGCTCAAGGCAAGATAAGCCCTGTACTTGACTGATGATATAAACAGAATAACGATATGAATTTTCAGCAACTGAAATACATTATGGCACTCAACCGCTTTCGCAGAGGCGCATATCAATCTATATCAGAGAAGATTTCATCCGTGAGCGTATGCTGAATACCCTTGTCGATACCCTCAAAATGTTTATTCCGGAAGAGATGATGGGAGAAGGCATCAGAAAATATGGCATCAAGCTGTAGGACTTGGCGTCAAAAAGCCCCGATGCGTCTCGCACCAGGGCTTTAAAATGATTTTATTTGTTATGAAGTACAACCATAGTGGTTGACTGCGCCACAAGTCTATGGCGACTTTTATCTTATGGGGAATAATGGGCCACAGCCTCATTTATTAGTCCCAACTTAATCCAATCGCTTTCTCATTTCAGACGACGATATACCCATTTTTTGTGCCGAAGCCTCGATAGCCAACACCGTAAAGGCGAGGCGGTCAAACTCTGGGTCACTTTTCAGCAACAGTTCTCTATCTTCCATTCTTTACATAATATTGTATTTGGATGCAAATTTATAGATTTTCTCTGATATTCCACTCTACTTCGGAGTTAAATAAAGAAAAATAGCCCGATTTTGCCAAAATCTTTGCTGATGATGGAAGAAGAATCATAAAAGTAGGAGTAAACTTCTCTCTAGGGGCAGAAGAATCTTGGTGAGTTGGAAGGTTGAATAAGCCTTCCAACTCGCCTATGTTTTATTCTCTACAACATCACATTAAGTGATTGTTCGGAAATTCCGAACAACCACTCCGGTACAAAATATAATAGCCTTACTCTACATCAAACTCCAAACCTAATTGACGGGCCGATTCCTTGACACTCTTGAATGTTGGCGAGTTTTCTGTCAATGGATTTTGCTCGGTACTCTCGGCTGTAAACTTGATATCAATCTTCAAATTGTTTTTCTTTAGCGTATTGACAAAGCTAGTAAAAAGCTGAGTCCAATTCTCAATAGGAACACCACCACTGATGGTTACCTTCCGATAAATCTTCACTTCATTTTCTGAAGAATCAGAATTTAAAGAATCAGTAGTTTCATTACCTGATGTTCCCCATGAAGAACTAGAACCGCCAAAGACACCAGCAGAACAAAATGTGCCTCCGCTAAATTCCGTTCCTGCCGCAGAAGATGATGCTGTTTCTGTGCTTGACTCAGGCTTCATTACTATCGAAGAATCAAGTAACCAAAGATCCTCCCAACTACACTCCAACATGAAAGGAACTTCCTCATTATGATAAATCTTGGTATACTTGCCTTTAATACCCACACCAACATTAAACAAACCTTCTTGGCAGTATTTGTTCACTGTATTTCTAATGGCATCCCTGCTTGCAATCATTGGCTTGTCGTCAAATCGCAAGAATGTCTCGTAGAGATCCTGCACATTAATAGGACGTCCTACTTCCGGTAACAGATTATTACTATTAAGCTTGGCTCTACCAATAGAATTGAGAATCCATTCTTCCTGTTCCAATTCGCACATCATATTCTGGCGAACTTGCGAAGAGAAATCCATAGCATAAGCCTTCATCTCATAATACTCAATACCATTCTTACCACTGCTCTTGGCTACAATGTTATAAGCTTTTATTAAAGCTGAATCCACTTGTCTATCATACTCTTTCTTGCGACTTTGAATATCCTGTTTTTGGTCTGTCTCTAATCTTCCAGCATACTCTTCCAGAATCTTATTGCAAGCCAGCAAATCACAATATTGATTATTTAAAGCTGCCCTACCTGCCTCAGAACATACCAAATAGAAGATGGTATTACGATAGATTCTATCGCTATTACCTTTCTTTCTAGCAATCTGGTTGATTGCATGTTCAAGTGAAGACGATTTACCACTTGTCGGTTGGGCATAACTAGGTGACATAATAACCAATGTAAGAGACTTTTGTTCCGGAACATCTCCTGTAGGAGCTACCAAGACATTCAATCCCTTACCTTGAATATAGTTAGCAGATATTTGCAGCCTCTTGAGTATCTCAACCTCTACATCAGCATCCTTTATCTCTGCCTTGGCTTGTTGCAGGAGGATGTTCACGTTTGCTTTAGATTCAAACCAATAGCTAGCTTCTCCCACCTTAGAAGTATGCAAATAATGCGCACGCTGTTCCAACTTATTGAGTGCACCATCCACATCGTTATGATTGAAAGTCTTCGGACGAAGCAAGCAAAGTTTAAGTTCCTTTATACTAAGTCCTTTTTGCTTGACTCCCACTGACGCCATCAATAAGGTGGTAGCAATGCCTTGGGTAAGACGATACTGGCAAAGATTGCTTTGCGGATCCATCTCATCTACAATACGAGCATTACTTGATGTACCATATACATCTGCAGTCATCACACTATCCCAGTTGCTTCCCATCAAATTGGTGATTGTACCTGTAAGAGAATTCAAATTCTCCAAATAGACATCCGAAGTATGAATCAATGCCTGTGGTCCATTCAAAGAATCTTTTCTTTTCCAAAGATCCTGCACAATAGAAGCCAAAAGACGAAGCACACCACGAGTTCGCTGAAACTTACTGTCACTTCCCCAACGATTACGGAACATATCTATCAGTTCTGGATGGAAAGGGTAAGACTTCTTGATTTTATTGGCATATTCCAACTTATCGCAGCGTTCCGGCAAATCTGTACGACGGTTGTGATACATATCCTTATATCGCTTAGCAACCAAATCCACAACCTGTTCGTCATTGATTTGATCAAACAACCTTCGACGAATCACCTCATAAACTTCCTCATCATCGACAGGTTTTACACCTGTACCAATTCTTACAATACGATCATGTAAAGCATCAAGTACCTTCTGACCTAATTCTGAGTTTGCCATTTCAGACTTACTGGCAGGTAAAGTAGCAATTAAGACACAACGAGGCACACTGGATACCACCTGAGTCAATGTCTGCATAAAACTGACTGTTTGGTCATAAAGATAACCATCCCTTCCCTTTTTACTTGCAGCCTTTACACAATAATCGGCAAGCTCATCTATCAAGATTAATGAAGTCTTGGCTTCTATCAGGATAGGCTTGAAGATTGGAGCACTAGGCGCAATACGATCTTCATCATTACGACGCACTTGCTCATAACCTTTCACTCCACCCAACTGATAGGCAATCTCACCCCATAGAGTATGAATCGTTATACCTTCTTCCGTTGTTCTACCCTGCACAATATCATTCGTATCATTGGTAAACACCGCTACCTTGGCATTTTCAAACTGCGGTTGTGCATCAGCAGGAAGGATGTTGGCACAAGATTCCATCTGCAAAAGTTGAGAACCACATTTTATAATATGGTAAAGAGATATCAAGGTATGGGTTTTACCACCACCAAAACCAGTCTGCAAAGAAATGACACGATTTTCTGTCTCCATTCCATTTAACGCAGTTACCACTCGTTTCGTGATGTCTCTCAATCCTGCAGTTACATAGGTCTTCTTAAAGAACGTAACAGGGTCACGATAAACTTCCGGTCCCACTCCCATTACCACATCATTCAGATTAGCCGCAAATACGGATTCATCCAATTTACCCGAACGAATATCGAAATGGGGGATACAATTTTGAAACCAAGGACGCAATGGCGAACCATCATCTAAGATATGGACGTTAGCTGGCGATGAAGTTACTGTGGTTACAGGTATACTTGGAGCTACGGCAGCAGGAGTATAAGTCTGCTTATCACGAAGACGCTCCACCTCCTTACGAAGATCAGGCATACCAAGTATATTAGCCACTTGCTTCATATTACTAAAGGTACGCTCTATCTCATCCTCAGTAATCGGAGCAAAATGCTGACACTTATTACGCACCTCTTTGATTTCACTCAAACAGGTTTCTATGCTATAGGTCTTAGCCTTATCTCCACCTATATCTTTTGTCAGTTCTTCCCTAAACTTATTTGGCAAGAATGTCAAATTATTATAGTCGATGAGAAGTTCAGGTTCAGTACCTTGTCGCTGTCCATCATTCCATGTTTTCTGGAAGGTTGGGGTTAATCTTTTAAAGAACACACCCTCCCATGGCTCGCCAGGGAAATAACGAGTAATCAGGCTAACCGTATATGGGCGCATCGCTTCAAGGAAGACACCCAACGCCTCATGTATATTCTCTGTCTTCATTGTTTCTATATTTTAAAGTTATAACACTTACTTAAAAATCAAGACTTGCTTCATAATGTGTCTGCTGCTTGTGGCAGTTCTGACGCAAGTCTTCTGCATTTTGCAATAAACCTTGTACATCCTTTAGGTCATCACAAGCTGGCAGCAATTCCTTTAATGTAGCAAGGAGTCGCCAAAGAGGTGAACTACTCTCCGGGGCTATATTAGCCACAAATTTAAGGATACTCTGCCTATTACCTTCTCTCCAAAGCAAGATGGCTCGATGAGCCTGATCTATAAGAGAATCATTAGGACGAGTTCCATCCGGAGCATAATTAAGATGTTCATCTGCCATAGCAATATGCATTTTCTTTCCTTCGAGAATCAATAAATGCTTATGTTTGATATCATTGATATCTACATTTACTCCTACACGAGTAAACTTGGTAGCATCATCATAATCGGTCTCACCAGCTCCATTCATTTGCAACCACCCAACATAGAATTTGGTATAGTCATCACCCTGTACTCCAGCAAGCAATGCATCAAAGGCTGCATTTCGTGCCATCTCCAAAAGTTCACCAACAGAAACCTCACTACCATCAGCTTTCTCAACTATCTTATAGCGACCGAACTCACTCACAGCCTGTCCGAAACAGGCGGTCAATAAGTCGGCACCTCGGAAGCCTAACTCATAAAGAGATTCCACCTCTTCCTTTACCTTTGCCTCAATATCTCGCTTCACCTCTTTATATTCACCAAAGCCTCGGCGCTCAGATGGACGGCAAGCTACAGTTACAGAAGATTCGAGAGCAGCACCAGAAAGTCCAACATTTCTATTTGCCATTTCCGTATCCATCGGCCAAGAACCCGTAATATTCATCCTGGCACCAAGAATTGAATTACATAATGTAGTCCACGCTTCCGTACTTTGATGAGCAAACATAATACTAACAATATCAGAAGTTTGATACTCTATTGCATCAAATATCTCCGTCAATTTATTTTCAAAATGTTTCTTTGCCTTCTCAACTGTTCCATGCTGGTGTTTTATTGCAGTACATTCTTCAGCCTTTGGAGTCTGTGGTGTTGAAAAATCTATAGGATAGATATCTCCTAATGTTTTCTTTAACCACACATAAAAGAAATCAGAACAATCTGCATAACCTATAGCATCATAATATGGAGGATCAGTTACTGAAGCATCTAAAGATTTGGGGGCGAACTGACTCTTTTCTCCACTAGAAGCATGATAGAATACAGCAGGGATTTCTAATGAACTTTCAGAATCCAAATACCGAAGAACCCATTCTAATTGATTCATCGCACTTCCAGAACTTAGACAGAAAGGATTCGATTCTGGAAAATCAAATATCATTGAGATTGCTTGACGACCAAAAGGATGTTGATTGTTCTCTCTCGAAACATCCCACCTACCCATAGACGTATTAACAACTGATATTCTATCTATCCAAATTGCCAGAAAAGACAATAACGCTGTATGATACCCTTCTATAGTATTCTTTAAACTGTTGAATTTTTCTATCAATATATCCAAGAACCTAAGTTGCCTATCGGAAAACATATCTGTCCAATAATAATATCCCCAAGTACAAACGGGAAATGCTTGATCATAATGAACAGGCATTATTTCATGACTTTTATTAACTTCTCCAATATCAGTCTTCATTCTTTCACAGAACTTCTCAGATGGCAAAGAATATACTTTTCCTTGATTTGATTCACTAATGATGGCTAATAAACGCTCTTTAAGGAAACCATTTTTTGACTGGTTCTTTATCTCATTTACCTTAGTTACGCTTCCACAACATGGACAAGTCAAGTTACCACGATTATTCCATCCTGGCATCATTTTTTCATCGTACTTCCCTTCCTTAATTTCAAATTGAATGTCTGTACCATTGATAATCGGATTGAGATACACTTTCTTTCTACTAGTATTCGCCAAATAGAACTGCTTCAACAATGGCACTTCTGCACCACAGCTAGGATTTGAACACTTTGCCGTTCTTGCCCAATAATAAGCTATAGGCTTGTTGCCACTTTCATCAGCAGGATAAAGATACCCTACTTCCTTTTCTGTCATTTCCAGCAATTCTTTAGCATAGTACTCCACATCCCAACTTAATCTGTTTGGGATGTGATAAGCACCAGTCTTAGTATCTTGAACGATATTTCTTCCGCTCTCTTGTGCCATTTTGAGACCTTTTTCCCCATACTTAGCCTTAAACTCAGCTTCACTATAAACAATAGGTTTACCATATTTCTGAGGAAACTCGGCAGAACCACGCTCGATGATATGCGCCACAGGGTTGATGTCATTACCATAACTGCGACACCCTAGGCGTGCCGCCTCCAAAGGAATGGCTCCACCACCCGCAAATGGATCAAAAACCGAAGGCATCTCATTCTGGAAATGAGCAATGGCATTTTGCAAATTCTTTTCTAATTTTGCCACTTCTGGTGTTTCTAGATGTCTATCTACTACTCCATAAAGCACATCCTCTGCCTCAGCAATAGCATCAAAAGATGCATCAAACTGGCGATGCAAACTCTCATAACCTAATTCTGGCTCACGCTCGGCATGATAAGCCACATAGATTAACTCACGAGCCATACGAAGAATCTTCTTGTTGTTCTTGTTTTCCCATTTGATAAGTGAACCATCAGAGAGTTGCTCCTTAGGTGGTGTACTCTTGCCTGCCAACATATTCTGCTGGCATTTATCAGAGAATTTACCGATGAACATCATCAATCGATTACGAAGATTGTCTTCCATCGGATCTACAATGGAAGTATATGGAATATCCTTATAAGGCATATAGATATCTATCGACAACGTACAATTCTTTCCTGGTCCTAATATCAATTCCACTGCATCACGAAAAGCCTGTGGACAAAGAGGGTCCAACGGGTCGGGAACCAGACTGGCAAACACAATGGCACGGCAAACTGGCAGTGGGCGGCGCGCCCACCACAAATGCAAAGTGGAGATGTGTCCATGACGGATGGACTTATCTCTCACACTTTCTGCAGAAATCTCCTTGATAGGCAAGGCTACCTCTATTAATTTCTTTGCTTTCATAAGCTATATTTTGCTCCTTTCTATCATTCTTACTTTTTCATTATTTTTCTGGATGTTACATTGTCTCATGCGCTTGCCATTCGGCAAGAGGAAGAAAGAACTGCACACCCTTAGTCTTACGCTCAAAGTTCATAGTCTGCGCAGGATTGCATATCAAATGCAACTGAGGTTTGGCAGCACAATCGGTAACAATATAGAGCCAGGCCCTATCACCCAACTGGGCAAGACGATTCATTTCATTCTCACTGAGCATTACGCCATCTGTACCACTTCTACCCTTTACCTCAATATATCGTTTGGAACCATCAGTAGCCATACTTCTAATATCATACCCCACATTGTCGGCTGAGACATCAGAAGGATTACGTCCCTGCAGTTGCTCATACTCCATTGCCATTTGCATCGCAATATGCTCTACCTCATCATCACGACTCATGCCGAAACTCTGCTTATACTCTACCTGATTGAGAGGCACTACATAGGCACATCCCAACACCTTAGGTTCGACAGCATTCAGTTCAACACTTTGGTTCATTTCCTTCAAACGCTCTTCTTGGCGATGCTTCAGCTCAGCAAGACGCTGTTCCTTAGTTTGTAACTTCACCTGCGTTTTCTCATCTTCAGAAATTAACACCTTGCCTTGCAGTTCATTGATTTCACACTGAACGTCCAATATGACTTGTTCAAAAGCATCCTTAAGATAAGAAAGGCGACTTTCATTATCTTCATTTACCCGTTGTACCGTTTCCGCAAGCAGCGGTTCCGTCTGATTCTCAAAAGCCCAGACAATCACTTCATCTTCGTTAGAAGGTGCTGGTGGCGTAATTTCCTTCGCAAAAGCAACAGGCGGACAGAGGTCGAGAAGTTTGGCAGGAGACGTACATTCAAAACTTCCATCTACTCTTTGGCAGACTAGACTCAACAATTCGTTGACTATATTCGGATTACCATCTTGCGTTTGTCTATTGTCAACAATCTGATTCTTTACATAGTAAGCGAAATACGGATACTTGTCTTCTGGGGAGACCAATACCGTACCCTTAAGCATTTCGTCTCGATAACAATCTCTAACACAACCAATAAGGCTATCAAAAAGGGCGTTTCCCGGATTGATATAATGCGCCTTACCATATTGAGCATTGGTACGTTCATATTCCAAATAAAGATGCTTATCGAAGAAGAAATAAAGAGACTTCAAATTCTCCGCAAAGATACGATGTTTATCTTTCAATCGCTTCACTAAGATTTCCGGAATCTGCATAATCTGATAAATACCTTCTGACACCTCGCAATATTCACCACCTAAATATCGGAATGCACGTTCAAAGAACTGCTTGATGTAAATAGGTTGCAAACGACGTTCGTCACTATCTTCTTTTAAAAGTCTGGCATCATGATAATCTACAGAAATATGAGCTATCGAAGAATCCTGTTCATCAATAGAACGACGGAAAAGGTCGGTGAGTTCCTTGTCGTCCTTGTCAATAAAGCGATCCAAATCACTTTCCCTTCCATCCAGGACTGAACAGATGATACTATCAAGCGATACACCTTTCAAGACATCTTGAATGACATCATACACACGATCATCTCCCAACTGCTCCCGAATGATATCGAGTTTATTGAGCACTTTCTTCAAAACCTGACCTTCACGAGTATTGCTTGCCACCATATTGAACACGATGACATCAGACTTCTGACCATAGCGATGGATTCGACCCATACGCTGCTCCAACCTATTCGGATTCCACGGGATATCCCAGTTTATCAACAATCTACAGAATTGAAGGTTGATACCCTCACCAGCCGCATCAGTACAAATGAGAATCTGTACATCAGGTGTCATAAACCGGCATTGCGCTTCTCGACGTTCATCTACCGTCATTCCACCATGGATGGTAGCTACAGTATACCCATTGTTGCTAAGACGCTCTTGAAGATAGAGTAACGTATCTTTATGCTCAGTGAAGATAACTAGTTTCTCACCATCAACCACGCCCTGCGAAGTCAGCAAAAGCTTGAGTTCCCGATATTTCTGCTCCTCTTTTTGCTGATTGAAAAGAGTATTTGCCATTTCATAGAGACTTTTCACTTCAGCTGCTTCTTGTTTGATTTCCGCTATGCTCTTGGAAGTAGTGAACAGTTTCAACTTCTTTGGATCTGCCATGATATTGTCAAGAACATCACGCTCATCATCGTCCAACTCATCTAATTCATCCAGATTATCCAAATCCAACACATCCAACTTAGGACGCTGTTTCCAAAGCGAAGGATTCCTGTCGAGGTCATCAGCAAGCCCCTGCAAAGCAAGCCAACGCTTATGAAGTGTATTGCGAATGGCATAAATAGAGCTAACCAATCGGCGCTGCATTACCTGCAAAGCAAGAGAAACATGGATATTCTTTGTCTCTGCAGCCTGCTCTTTACGAACAGTCAAGTATTCGGTCACTGCATCATAAAGACGTTTCTCTTCTTGGGTGAGATTATACGACACAGTCTTGGTATATCGGTCTTTATAAAGAGGATTGCCATCCCAATCCTTCATGTCTTCTTTCAAGCGACGGATAAAGAACTTATTACTTCCATCTTGGCTCAACTCCCGTACACGTTCTGCCGCCAAATCATCTGTAGCAAAAATATCTTCATCCAACAACTGCATCAAGAGTTTGAAAGTATCCTTTCTGCCTCGATGCGGTGTTGCTGTCAGCAAAAGTAGATGCTCACATTGCTTAGAAAGCACATGAGCAGCCTCATATCGCTTACTCCGATAAGTTTTAATACCGTACTCATAAGCTGAGAGTTTATGAGCCTCATCAAAAACAATGATGTCCCAAGATGTTTGAGAAAGTACATTAAGTACATCTTCCCTACTGATGAAATCGATAGATGCAACCACGTGATTGGATGTTTGGAAGACAGTAGGTTCTGAAGAGAAGACCTCGCGATTTACAAGTTTGAATGGAATATTAAACTTAACCCCCATCTCGTCTTCTTGCCATTGTTTGGTCAAACCACCAGGAGTAACTATCAGAATACGCTCTACAATGCGGCGCATCAAGAGTTCTTTCAAGAGCAAACCAGTCATAATGGTTTTACCAGCACCCGTATCATCAGCAAGAAGAAAACGGATACGTGGCTGCGGAAGCAAAAACTTATAAACCGCTTCTACCTGATGAGGCAATGGATCGACTACACTACAGTTGATAGCAAAAAGAGGATCAAACTGATATGCGGAATTGATGCGTTCAGCCTCTGCAAAAAGAATAAACTTATCGGGATTACCAGAAAAGTTAAAGACACCATTGGAAGCTACTACTTGCAACTTTTCTATCTGCTCAAGATTCAATATTTTGGAACTCTGCTTACGAGAGTTTACGCCAGTAAAGCTCAAAGAAAATTTTGAGCCCAACTTCTTGATTTTGTCAATTATGACGGCTTCGGAAGTTGATAGGTTCTTGATAATGTTGCCTTCTTCTATCATCGTTTTTAATGCTAGCTCTAATAGTTTTCCTGTACGGTTACATCCGCACCGTTATTTTTCCGGCATTGCTAACTCCCTAACGCTAACACCTTACTATTATCAATGAAGAACCTATCAAATAAGAAACGGCGTAGGAGTTCCATCACATGTATTTACTCTTGTAGATTTGAGGCCCTAGGATAGCCCATTTACACCAAGAGTACAAAGTGACAGAAGCCTACGCCGCCATGGTATATATAGATATAGCACTTAGTGCACCCCTTCGAACCGAAAGGGTACACCTCGTGCTGCATATATACGGATATGCATAGGCGTTCACATCTGTATCCCTCTGAGTGTAAATGAAATTTCCTAGGTTCCAAATCTATCAGAAGAAAACGCAGTAAACGTCTTTCTCATAAAATAGTGCCAACCTTAGGACTTAGTAGCCAGCATCTCAATGCCAGCCATCCATAGGATGACGTTGCAAAGTTACTGAAAAGTTTCGAAAATACCAAAAAGAAAAAGAGTTTTTGTGTATGATAGCACAAAAACTCTTCTTCCATTCTTTAAATAGTTATTAAAATCTCAGATATTTACACCGACAATTAGAACGAATTTACACCGACATTACCCTTACCTTCATACCTTAGAATACCCACTTTTTGCATTACCGCCAAATCTCTTTTTACCACCCTTGAAGTCTCCGACATGGTTACCGACAAAGTCTCCGACATTTATTGTCGGTAATCAACTCCCTGTAAAATGATAACATACTAGTTTTCAATACTTTTCCTTACCGACATGTCTCCGACATTTATCTCCGACATTTACATCGGCATTACCGCCACTATTACCGCCACATTACCGCCAAAACAATATTTGCACCGACATTTTACACCGACAAAACAGTATCAACCTTCTGCGTTCACAGACCAGCGCTAAATTGATAACTTTCCCCAAATTATCCCAAAAGAAAGAAGAAGGAGATCATCGTAAAAAACAGGTTTACACCTTATTATATAAAGATAGCACCTCGACCGTGCTAAATATACAGTCAAGGTGCTAGAGTACAAAGATCCTGTATTTTGATTAAGCATTCAAACAAGCAACAGACTTATTCTAACGTTAAATAACTGTTTGAAAAAAATGCCTTAAACATTTGGTAATTACGAATATTAAGCGTATCTTTGCAAAAAAGAATGACAATAATAATCAGATATACTTGAAACAAAAAGATATCTGTGGCAAAGGCTGTATCAACGAGACCTTCCGTGTGCTGAAAGACAACGAGATACGCCAGTACGGAGAATACCGCACCAAGCGCCTCGTCCTCGAAGCATGGAATAAATTTGGATATGACAATTAAAATCAAAAAATATGGTAACTCCATTCTCTAAATTTCAAAAGATAGAAGATATTGAACCATTAATGGATAAGGAAGAACGACTTCTTTACCCATTAGTGGACAACACAATTATGATGCTCAATAAAATCATAGATCCGTTCGAAGAGAACATACCTTTGTTCGATAAAAATGAAGCAACAATTGTTGGCTTGTTCATAAAGCAGACCAAACTATTAGCTGACTTTTATAATGCGTACAAAGCTGACAACATACACCTCTGCCTTATTTTAAGTAGAGTCCTTTATGAAGCATACATTAAAATGAGTTACCTAATAATTCATGGAGAAGAAGCGCAAAAGGAATACAGACTATACTCATTCAAAGACAGATATAGATTTTTTAAAAATTCTAAAGATAAAGAGAATGGATATTTTGATGTAAGAAACAAGAAATTCTTAGAAGACTTGAAATCAGAAGGTTTCAAGTTGGAAGACTTAGAGTCTGCTCAAAAAAGTTTTGGAGGAAAGAATATGCGCCAACTGATAGAAGAAATAGATGGAGAAGGATTATACAATTCTCTCTATGCTATTATGTCAGATTCGATTCATTCTGATTGGGGTGAAACAAGGCAAGTATATCTTACAAAACATGAAGAAAATGGTATGTATTTCCCAAATGATGCAGAAATAAAACATGGCAGGCTATTTGTTCCAACCATTCAAATCGTTATAGAGTCCTCATTCAAATATATAGATTGGATGAAACACAACTCATACTTATACGAACATATTGCTCTTTTTCTACCCTTTCTGACAGAAATGAACAGAATGTTCCAACTTATAGGAGATTATTACATGTACACTTACATGAACGATTCAGAAAAGTATCTGTATAACTAACAGAAATTATTTATGAAATTTGACATACATTCATTGATTGGCGAGGCGACAGCCTACGACAAGAAACAACAGATAGAAGCCAAGCGACCTAAGAGTTGGCTCAAAAGCGTATCTGCCTTTGCTAATGGCAAAGGTGGCACACTTGTATTTGGCATTACTGATGAAGACCAAGTAGTAGGACTTGAAAATGCGGAACAAGATGCCGAACTCATCAGCGAAGCCATCAAGACTAAGTTGGATCCTATCCCAACCATCAATTTGGAATTTCAAGAAGTTGAGGGTAAAAAACTGATTTTATTGCATATCGCCTCTGGTGACGAGACACCTTATTATTATATAGGTGACAAACAACGTGTCGCCTTCATCCGCATTGGAAACGAATCTGTTGTAGCAGACCGCATCCAATTGAGAAATCTTGTTCTCAAAGGAACAGGCAAAAACTACGATACTCTTGCCGCTCCATATAGATTTGATGATATGTCATTTACCAAATTGAAATCCGTACATTTCAAACGCTTGGGACGCTCTTTTGAGGATTCCGAGTTCACATCATGGGGTATCATCGACACACAAGGAAAACTTACCAACGCAGGTGCACTAATAGCAGATGACTCTCCAATCCGTCAATCAAGAATATTCTGTACAAGATGGAATGGGCTTGATATGACAAGTGGATTGGGCGAAGCTTTGGATGACGCAGAGTTTGAAGGAAGTGTCATTGGGCAATTGCAAGATGCCGTAGCATTTATCAGAAATAACTCACACAAGAAATGGTGGAAAGAAGCTACTTACAGAGAAGAACTTCCAGACTATCCGGAGCGTGCCGTAACAGAAGTGATAAGTAACGCCATCATTCATCGCAATTACTTAGAGATTGGCAGTGAAATCCACATAGACATGTATGATAATCGAATGGAAGTATATTCACCAGGTGGTATGATGGACGGAAGTCTTATCCAACATCTTGACCCAATGAACGTACCTTCCAAACGTCGTAACCCTCTCCTTGCAGATTTCTTCAATCGACTTGAATTGATGGAACGCAGAGGGAGTGGCATGAAGAAGATTGTCAAGGAATACAAACATTTTGAAAAGTTCCCTGGGTACAAAGCACCAGAATTCAAATCTAATTCTGGAGAATTTCATGTGACTCTATGGAATCTCAATTATAACGAGAAACAGTTCGGCAACTCAGAAAAACAGTTCGCGAACGACTCAAAAGAGTTCGCCAACTCAGAAAAAGAGTTCGCCAATGACACAAAACAGTTCGCCAACTCAGAAAAAGAGTTCGCCAACGACACAAAACAGTTCGCCAACTCAGAAAAAGAGTTCGCTAACGAAAAGAAAGAAACAGCCAAAGAAGCCAAGCAAAGAAAAGAGTTCGTGAAGGCAAAAAGAGCCATCTACAAACTTATCACTTCTAATCCAAAAGTGACAACTGCGCAAATGGCAGATAAGCTAAACGTATCAACACGCCAGGTACAAAAATACCTCAAACGATTGACGGAGCAAAATCTGATAGTGAAAGAAGGAAGCAGAATCAATGGTTCGTGGAAAATTCTCGATGAAGAATATACGGATTTCTTTGGGCGAATATAAGATAGGAGGTTGAATATATGGAATTAGAAAAGTTATTAAGAAGTCTACTCTACAGATTAGAAAGCATTGACGATGAAAGCAAATCTACTATCATCGAAGATGAAGTAAATAAATTATCACATCAGATAGGTCAACTTAAAAGCGACCTATCTGATGTTGCCTCCTTGTTTCATTCACTTAAAGACAACAAGAAAAAATTAACCCTGCAAAATACAAAAACTACTTTCCTATCTTCTTCATTCTATCAACCTGTGTCTTAATTACATCAAGCGTTGATTTATCTGTAGAAAAGACGGAATTGAGACCTTGGGCTTCCTGGGCTGGATCGCCGGTATAATCATCTCCAACCTGCCACTGCTCGTGCTTCGGCTGGGCAAAACCACCCCAGCCCCAGAAGTTGCAACCGGCAAAATAACCACCAGAGGCGGCATTGTCGCCAACAAGACTGAAGACATACTTATAATAACCATCACGACCTTCTGTAGTAGAAGAAGGAAAGAAGGAGAAACCGTCACGAGGATAACCGAACTCCTCCATCACCAACGGCTTACGGATGCGACCGCAAACAGCAAGATGTTCATCAATATACTCCTTGGTGTTCTTGCAGGATACGCCCAAATCTTCCAGCAAATGGTCTTTTCTTGCCCAACTCCAGTTGTAAGGCCACAAATGGATATTGCAATAATCCACATTGCGGTCGGCACAAATGCGTTCCCAGCAATCCAACTCGCCTTCACAACCCCACTTGCCTTCACTTCCGATGGAGATAAGATGGTTCTTATCGAGTGAACGGATCAGCTTGCTTGTCTCTCCCAGCCATTTCTCGAATGCAGGCAACTGCTCCTTGCTGAAGGCACGAGGCTCATTGCCTATCTGCCATGACATGATGGCTGGATCGTCCTTATATTTTTTCTTTGTATATCTATTGGTTCTAGTAAGAATGAAACGCACGTAATCATAGAAGAGCTGGTGAGCCTTATCACAGGAAGCATACTGAGCCACGAAATTCATGAATGCCGGATAGCCATCCTCATCAGGACGTGGCGCCTTGCCCAAACCTGCCTGCTCCAGATAATAGCCGTAACCGCCGCTCCATTCCCAGGAATTGTTGAGATAGAGCACAGCCACCATCTTGCGTTTGTCCATCTCCATCAGGAGATAATCGAGACCGGCAAGTATGGTATCATTATAAACGCCCGGTGCTTCCTGCAAGGTAGGTTCCACCTTGGTCTTCACCCCACGCTTGCCATCGGAACCCACCAGGATGCGCAGGTTGTCGATGCCCATCTCCTTCATCTTGTCAAGTTCACGGCAGAGTCGTTCCCGGTTGCCGCCCTGTCCCTCTGAGCCCAGGATAGCGCCATACCAGAAGTTGGTGCCTACATAATAATAAGGTTTACCATCACGAACGAAATGTCCGTCCTTTACCTGTACGAAGTCTGACTTTGCTAAGAGATTGCATGTAGCCAATGCCATCGCCAATAAAACAAATAATTTCTTCATCTATGATTCTGTTTATGATTAAGTTTGAAGTTTATGTAAATATCGGGTGCAAAGATAATAAATATGGGCAAGAAAATATGATACTTTCTTGCCCATTCTACATACAAATCCTTATAAATGTCTTTTAGTTGCTATAAGCACTCTCACCATGCTCGTAGATATCGAGACCTTCCTCCTCTACTCGCTTGTCAACACGTACACCAACCGTCTTATCAACTACTTTGAAGATGATGAAAGTAACTACGATGCTGTAGATGATGCTCACAACGGTGGCTACCACCTGAACCCAAAGCTGATGCCAGTCGCCATAGAGAGCACCTTCAACGCCTTCGGCACCGGTTACATATCGTGTGGCGAATACACCGGTGAGGATAGAACCCAAAATACCGCCCATACCATGCACGCCGAAAGCATCGAGGGCATCATCATACTTGAACTTCTCCTTTACTACCGCTACCATGAAGAAGCAGACGATGGTGGAAATGATTCCAATGCAGAAGGCACCTAAAATATCCGTACTGCCTGCTGCAGGAGTGATGGCTACCAAACCGGCTACAGCACCGGTACAAGCACCCACCGTAGTTGGCTTCTTGTTCACAATCCAGTCGATGAGCATCCAGGTGGTGGCTGCTGCAGCTGTTGCGATATGGGTTACGAGGAAGGCATTGGCAGCCAGACCATCAGCAGCCAAACCGCTACCGGCATTGAATCCGAACCATCCCAACCAGAGGAACGACATACCCATGAACACGAAGGTGATGTTGTGAGGAGTGATAGGATGACCAGCACGATAATCATCACGCTTGCCCACACAGAGTGCCATGACCAAAGCGGCTACACCGGCATTGATATGAACCACGGTACCACCCGCAAAGTCGATGGCTCCCATCTCCTGCAGGAAACCGCCGCCCCATACCCAGTGGGCCATTGGAAGATAGGCGATGATAACCCAGAGAATGGTGAAAAGTACATAACCGCTGAACTTGACACGCTCGGCGAATGCACCGAGAATCAAGGCTGGAGTAATGAGGGCAAACATGCACTGGAACATCACGAAAGTGAGTTCAGGAATGCCCGTTGGCATGATGGCATCCAAACCGATGCCGTGGAGGAAGCACTTATCGAAACCTCCGATGATGCAAGCCAAAGGGTTGCCGCTATCCGCATATTCTGTAGAGAAAGCCCAGGAATATCCGAAGGCTACCCATATCAAACTGACTACTGCCACGATGAATACCGTCTGCATCAGGATGCTGAGGATATTCTTCTGGCGCACCAAACCGCCGTAAAAAAGTGCAATACCTGGGATTGACATCAAGAGCACCAAGATGGTTGCCATGATCATCCACGCTGTGTTACCCGTATCGAGTGTTGTCAATAATAAACTGCTCATAAATATCTTATAGTTAAATTAGAATACAATATTATAATATAGTCTCTCAAATATAAACTTCAATACCAATCATAAAGTTCAATGTTCAAACCTCAAAGTTCAAAGTATCTTTATTCCTCTTTCTCTGCATTATAGAGAGCAATGTCGCCTCGCTCGCCGGTTCTGATTCGAACGGTATCCAATACAGGAATCACGAAGATTCGACCATCTCCAACTTCACCGGTCTGTGCTGCACCCTGGATGGCTGCGATAGTTGGTTCCACATTCTTGTCACGAACCACGATGTTCAGGAGCACACGCTCAATGCTGCTGGTATCGTACATCACACCACGATAAATGCGAGCCTGGCGCATTTTTCCCTCTCCTCTTACATTATAATAAGAGAACCACTCGATGTCGGCTGCTAAAAGCGCCTTCTTGACATCTTCGAATCTAGACTTACGGATAATTGCCTCAATCTTCTTCATAATCCTTTAATAATTAATAATGTGTTAATACCTTTATTGATTGTCTCTTTTCGAAAACGGACCTTCATTGGTTGCTATTTAAATCAAGCTTTTCTTTTACATTATGTTCGTTTTCGGCTGCAAAATTAATACATTTTGTCAGCATTTTAAAGAAATTCAACACATTTAGTTTCTACTTCTCTCCCGAAATTTTAAATTTATCCAACCTAACTGTTTTCTTCTTACATATTGTAATCTGCAAACGGTTATTGCATTACAAATTGTAAGAGAGCAAAAAATACCCACTATTTAATGTATGCTTTTTCTTGCATATTTCAACAAATAGTCGTACCTTTGCAACCGAAATCAAACAAATAGTCATCGAAAGTATCGATTGATTAGCAAAAAGTCAAATCTCAACAAGAGACAAGACGTGAGAGATAAAAGAAGAAATTCAAACTTAAAGGACAACGCAATATGAAAGAAACTGTTCATTTCACCAAGATGCAGGGAGCGGGTAATGACTACATTTATGTAGACACCGAGCAGTATAACATCCCTGACCCAGAGAAGGCAGCCATTGCCTGGAGTGCTTATCACACGGGCATAGGAAGCGATGGACTGGTTCTCATCGGTAAACCGCATGACGGCAGACGAGCCGACTACTCCATGCGTATCTTCAATGCCGATGGTTCAGAAGCGATGATGTGCGGCAATGCAAGCCGATGCATCGGAAAATATCTCTACGAAAAGGGATTGACGAGAAAAGACACCATCCGACTGGAAACCCTTTCGGGTGTCAAGATATTGAGATTGCACATTCAGGAAAACACGAAAACCGTGGAATCGGTGACTGTGGACATGCTGAAACCGATATTGGAAAATCCTGAGCAATTCATCGGTCCTTCAACGCTGGAAGCTGACGGAAGGACATTTGAAGGAACTTACGTATGTATGGGAAATCCACATTTTGTAACCTTTGTGGAGGACATCGACACCATCGACATCGCCCATTACGGTAAGATTCTGGAAAGAGACAAGGCTTTTCCTCAGCGCTGCAACATCGAATTCGCACAAGTGACAGATACAGACGTCATAAGAACTAGAGTTTGGGAAAGGGGAAGCGGAATTACAATGGCTTGCGGAACAGGAGCCTGTGCCACAGCCGTTGCCGCAGCCCTTACCAAGCGTGCTTCAAGAAAGAGCAGTATCGTGATGGATGGCGGAACTCTCCAAATAGAACACAGTGAGGCTGACGACCATGTCTACATGACGGGACCTGCAGCCTTCTCATTCGAAGGAGAAATTGAATTATAAATAGAGCAAACTTAAATAATAATAAGGTCGATAAAAAGACCGCAATAAAAGGAGAAACAAAATATGGCATTAGTTAATGAACATTTCCTGAAGTTGGCAAGCAATTACCTGTTCGCCGACATCGCAAAGAAGGTAACAGCCTACAAGATTGCACATCCCAAGCAGCGTGTAATCAGCCTGGGCATCGGTGACGTAACCCAGCCTCTCTGCCCTGCCGTCATCAAGGCAATGCACAAGGCTGTAGACGAGATGGCTGTGCAGGCTTCCTTCCGAGGCTACGGTCCGGAGCGAGGCTACGACTTCCTCCGCGAGGCTATCATCAAGAACGACTTCCTGCCCCGTGGCATTCATCTCGATGCCAACGAGGTCTTCGTAAACGATGGAGCCAAGAGCGATACGGGAAATATCCAGGAGATTTTGAGATGGGATAACAACATCGGCGTTACCGACCCGATTTATCCGGTTTATATAGATTCTAACGTGATGATAGGTAGAGCGGGAATCTTTGAGAATGGCAAGTGGAGTAACGTAACCTACATGCCTTGCGATGAAAGCGATGACTTCATCCCTCAGATTCCTGACCACCGTGTGGATATGATTTACCTCTGCTATCCAAACAACCCTACGGGTACGGTCATCTCGAAGGAAGAACTCAGAAAATGGGTAAACTACGCTATCAAGAACGAGAGCATCATCCTCTATGATGCAGCCTACGAGGCATATATCACCGACCCGGAAATTCCTCATTCTATCTACGAAATCCGCGGAGCCAGAAAGGTGGCAATAGAATTCCACAGCTATTCGAAGACTGCCGGTTTCACTGGCGTGCGCTGCGGTTACACCATCGTTCCAAAGGAACTGAAGGCAAAGACACTGGCCGGCGAGGAAGTGGCATTGAATCCTATCTGGGACCGCCGCCAGTGCACCAAGTTCAATGGTACCAGCTATATCAGCCAGCGTGCTGCCGAAGCCATCTATACCCCTGAGGGCAAGGAACAGGTAAAGGCAACCATCAACTACTATATGGAGAATGCCCACTTCATGAGAGCAGAACTCCAGAAACTCGGCTTGAGAGTATATGGCGGTGAGAATGCACCTTATCTCTGGGTGAAGACGCCAAACAATACACCTAGCTGGAAATTCTTCGAAGAGATGCTTTATGGTGCCAGCGTAGTCTGCACTCCAGGTGTCGGCTTCGGTCCATCGGGCGAAGGCTACATCCGACTCACCGCCTTCGGCGAGCATGAGGACTGCAAGGAAGCCATGGAGAGAATAGCCAAATGGCTGGGAAAATAAACATTCCAACAGATTATAAAAACATTGAAAATCAGAAATTTTAAATTATATAAGGTATGAGCAACTTAAGATTTGAAGCTGTTTCAGAGGCTTCCAAGAGAAAGCCTGTTGAGGTAACCGCTCCTAGCGAGCGACCAAGTGAATTCTTCGGAAAGAAGGTATTCAACCGACAGAAGATGTACAAGTATCTCCCTGCAGATGTCTATGAAAAACTGGTAGATGTCATCGACAACGGAGCACGTCTCGACCGTAACATCGCCAACGCCGTAGCCAAAGGCATCAAGCAGTGGGCTGACGAGAATGGCGTAACACACTACACCCACTGGTTCCAGCCATTGACAGAAGGTACTGCCGAGAAGCACGATGCCTTCATCGAGCATGATGGCAAGGGTGGTATGATCGAGGAATTTTCAGGTAAGTTGCTCGTTCAGCAGGAGCCTGATGCTTCTTCTTTCCCATCTGGCGGTATCCGCTCAACCTTCGAGGCTCGCGGTTATTCTGCATGGGATCCAACATCTCCTGTATTTATCATCGATGATACACTCTGTATCCCTACTGTCTTCATTTCTTACACAGGTGAGGCACTCGACTATAAAGCTCCATTGCTCCGTTCATTGCACGCTGTAAACGTAGCAGCAACAGAGGTTTGCCACTACTTCAACCCAGATGTCAAGAAAGTTATTTCCAATCTCGGTTGGGAGCAGGAGTACTTCCTGGTAGATGAAAGCTTGTATGCAGCACGTCCTGACCTGATGCTGACAGGCCGCACTCTGATGGGTCACGATTCTGCAAAGAACCAGCAGATGGACGACCACTACTTCGGCGCCATTCCTGAGCGTGTTCAGGCATTCATGAAGGATTTGGAAATCCAGGCTCTTGAGCTCGGTATTCCTTGCAAGACCCGTCACAACGAGGTAGCACCAAACCAGTTTGAGTTGGCACCTATCTTCGAGGAGACCAACCTTGCCGTTGACCACAACATGCTCCTGATGAGCTTGATGAAGAAGGTAGCTCGCCATCACGGTTTCCGCGTACTTCTCCATGAGAAGCCATTCGCAGGCATCAACGGTTCCGGTAAGCATAACAACTGGAGTCTCGCTACAGATACAGGCATTCTGCTTCATGGCCCTGGCAAGACACCTGAGGACAACCTCCGTTTCGTAGTCTTCATCACAGAGACTTTGATGGGTGTATACAAGCACAACGGTTTGCTCAAGGCTTCTATCATGAGTGCAACCAATGCGCATCGTCTGGGCGCCAACGAGGCACCTCCAGCAATCATCTCTTCATTCCTCGGCAAGCAGTTGACCGACCTTCTCGAGCACATTGAGAAAGCCGACAAGAAGGATCTCTTCACCGTAGCTGGCAAGCAGGGCATGAAGTTGGATATCCCTGAGATTCCTGAGTTGATGATTGATAACACCGACCGTAACCGTACATCACCATTCGCCTTCACCGGTAACCGTTTCGAGTTCCGTGCCGTAGGTTCTGAGGCTAACTGTGCTTCAGCGATGATCGTATTGAACACAGCTGTGGCTGAGGCTTTGACCGACTTCAAGAAGCGTGTGGATGAGTTGATTGCCAAGGGTGAGGATAAGACATCTGCCATCATCGATATCGTTCGTCAGGATTTGAAGACCTGCAAGCCTATCCGTTTCGACGGTAATGGTTACTCAGATGAGTGGGTAGAAGAAGCTGCCAAGCGTGGTCTGGACTGCGAGAAGAGCTGTCCTAAGATTTTCGAGCGTTATCTCGACCCTGCATCTATCAAGATGTTCGAGGATATGGGCGTCATGAAGAAGAACGAGTTGGAAGCCCGTAACGAGGTAAAATGGGAGACCTATACCAAGAAGATTCAGATTGAGGCTCGTGTAATGGGCGACTTGAGCATGAACCACATCATCCCTGTGGCTACTCACTATCAGAGCCAGTTGGCCAAGAATGTGGAGAACATGATTGACATCTTCGGTGACGAGGAAGGCAAGAAGTTGACTGCCCGCAACATCAATATCATCAAGAAGATTGCCGAGCGCACTCAGATCATCGAGACCGGTGTTGAGGAATTGGTAAATGCCCGCAAGGTAGCCAACAAGATTGAGAATGAGCACGATAAGGCAATTGCTTATCATGACACGGTAGCTCCAAAGATGGAGGAGATCCGTTATCAGATTGACAAGTTGGAGTTGACAGTAGCCGATGAGCTCTGGACCTTGCCTAAGTATCGTGAGCTTCTCTTCATCCGCTAATCAGCAATGTCTTCAAAATAGATAAGACATATTTCTGACAGATAAAAAACAAAGCTCTAACAAGAGCTACTCTTCATCAGATATAACAATTGAACGATCAATCTATTTCTTTTATTGGTTGTTTAAGTTTGCAGGCTGCATCATTGTGAAATGGTGTAGCCTTTTTATTTTCAGATAGTTACATAAAGTAAAACCACATTCAAAACAGTCTCAACAAAGCATTGAGTACCTAAAGTAGTACCTAAACTGCATAAAAAACCCCACCTTATAGCAAGATGGGTTAAATAACATTGCAGTGCAAATGCACTATCAGTGGGGTTTCTGGTGCAAAGGTAGCAAATTTATCTGGAAAGCAAAGAAATTTAATGTTAAAAACATAGAAAGCATTACAAGAAAATATATCCTATTAATTTCCACCATTACTATTCATTGCCAAATCAGCACCTAAAATCATTTTAATTTTGCAATAATAAAAAAATATTTTTCACTCTTGCTTGGGCTGTATATATATACCCCCTCGAATTCGAGGGGTTTAAAAGAAGAATTATATAAACCTTCCTAAATTCCCAAGTATTCAATTGTATTGCGATTACGCATCCAATTTGCTATGACAGCATTAGGATCGTCACTCTTGTATCGTGCTATATCTGTCAAAGAAATAAAGTCTTCATTGTTTACAGATATAACAGTAACACCTGTGTTATGTACTATAATTTTTGCCATAATTGTCTAATTTTAAATTACATATTCCATTTTACCCCACAAAGGTAGTGTACCAAATCTCTTTGAAGGATTGATTTTGCCATACTTTTGTCTATATTTGGCTTCTGCTTGCAAAATTAATAAAAAACTCAAATTTACAACACTTTTGCAACAAATTTACAACAGAAACCAGCAAAATAAACCAAACATACCACAACTATGCTATTTTTCATCTGCCATATTCATATTCCTGGCAGATTCTTTCTTTATCTCATAAAATGTGAGTACTTTTGTAGAAGATTTACAGGAGGAACCATTAAATACTGATTAGGACAAATCGTTAAACATAATAAAGAGAGATGGGAAAAAGAAAGGTTGCTTTATATCACGCATTCCATACCTCCCTGCCAATCATGGCAGGATATGGATTTCTGGGACTGACTTATGGCATTTATATGCATGAGTTGGGCTTCAACTTTCTGTACCCTATGCTGCTCGCCATTACCGTTTATGCCGGCAGTGCAGAGTTCTTGCTGGGCAACATGCTGCTGGGCAGCTTCCATCCCCTACAAACCCTCCTGATGGTATTGATGGTGAATGCACGACATCTGTTTTATGGGTTCTCGATGCTCGAAAAATATAAAGGATTGGGATGGAAGAAATTCTTCCTTATCTTCGGCATGTCGGGCTAGACCTTTGCCCTGGCTAGTACTTCCAAGATTCCGGAAGGAACCGACAGAGGATGGTACCTGCTCTGGATTACCTGGCTCGATGAAACCTATTGGGTTATTGGGGCAACGCTGGGCGGCCTCATCGGTCCGTTTCTCACCTTCGACCTCAAAGGATTGGACTTCGTGCTGACCGCCATGTTTACTGCTATCTTCGCCGACAACTGGCTTCGGGAAAAAGACCATACCAGCAGTATTTCCGGACTGATTATCTCGGGGGTGTGCCTCACGATATTCAGTGCCGACCATTTTATCATCCCAAGCATGGTTATCATCCTTATATTTCTCACCCTCAAAAAAGAAAAGTATGACTCTTCTCCTAAAAATCATCATGGTTTCAGCAGGCGTAGCCGCCACCATGCTTACCCGTTTTATCCCTTTCATCGCCTTCCGGCCGGGGAAACCTACACCTAAGTACATTCTGTATTTAGGAAAGGTACTGCCAGCCTCGGTCTTTGCCCTGTTGGTGGTTTACTGCCTTCACCACATCCATTCCTTCTCTGCAGATTCCTTGGCGCAGGTGGCAGCCGTAGCCTTCACCATCCTCATCCACGTATGGAAAAGGAATATGATGTGGTCGATAGCAGCAGGCACCCTCTGCTATATGCTGCTCATCAGAATTCTACACTTTTAATCCCGATAAAGCCATCACACACTTATATCACTTAAATACATTTTTCCAAGGTAAAAACAGCCAATTTTATACATTTTTCCAACCCATTTTCAGGCCATTACTTACACTTTTCCAACTTTTTGATGATATAATTAATCAGAACAGCCTCTCTGCAAGAGTATGCAGAAAGGCTCAACATTTTATAGGAACATTACAATACTTCTAATTCATTTCTCTTCATAATGAGGGGATAACGTTCTGGATGTTTCAAACTATCAATTTCCAAATCCACATCAAGTTTGGGCCATTCTATAGCATTTTTACCACTCATTCTTACCTCAAGGGCATCAGAGATGCATGCATGTTTCATCCAAGGTATCCTATTATAAGATATAAAATAATCATTACCTTTTACAGAAAGCATAATGCCCTTATCATTAATCATCAAGACGCTTACCTGTGTGTCTTGCGAATTTGATTTTAAAATCGTCTCCATTTTCTTTAAGTATTTTTTCGATGAAACTTAATTCTTTACTACTAAAGCCAAAATTTTCTGCTAACTCAATATCTGGTTCCAACCAGTACTTAGCCTCATTTTCCGCTTTTACGACATGAATATGCATTCGTAATTCCTCATTGGAGTAAATCTTAAACACAAAACCATTTATTTCTTTAAACTTTGGACTCATAATTATCTTTCTTTTAAGATATTCTCACTTCCGTCAGCAAAGATAAACAAATAATCTGATAGTACTATCATTTATTAAGATATTTACACCTTTTTATATGGCAGGCACCCTTTGCTATATGCTCCTCATCAGAATCTGATTATACATATTTCTCCATCAACACAAAGGTGATGAATCCCAGGAGAAGAGCGTAAGTGGCTTGCTTCTGAAAACCATGGGCATGGGTTTCAGGAATCATCTCGTCGCTCGTTACATAAAGCATGGCACCACCGGCAAAACCCAGCATCACGGGGAGGAAGGTGGTAGAGGCTGAGCCCAAACCGAAACCCAACAGAATGCCTACCACTTCGAGCAGGGCGATGAAAATGGAAATGAAGAAGGTGCGGACTGCTGTAACACCAGCCAACATCAAGGGAGCAATAATCACCATACCCTCTGGGATGTTCTGCAGGGCGATACCGAAGGATACCCCCCACTCCGTTGCTCCCTCTGCCGAACAGACACTCACTCCAGCCGCCATGCCTTCGGGCAGTTTGTGCAGGGCTATCGCCATCACGAAGAGCATCACATGACTGAGCCTGACATTGTTGCGATGCTCCTCGGGGTCTAGGCCCGTGATGTGATGAAGATGGGGAGTTACCCAATCTAGCACATTCAGGAACAGGGCTCCTGCCATCACGCCGATTACTACCAGCCACCAAAGACTGGTCTGTTCGAAGGCTGGCACTATCAGTCCCAACGTGGAAGCTGCCAGCATGATTCCGGCACAATATCCCAACACAGCATCATTCCATTTATGGGGCAACTCCTTGACGAAGAATCCCAAAATGGCACCTATAATCGTGGCACCGCAAAGCCCGGCAGCACTAATCAATACGTTTGTCATAATCAATAAAATATATCGAAGTTATTCAGTTATTACTAATTATGTTTTGTTATGGTGAAATTGGTGTTTTCCAATTTCATATCATCATTCCTATTTCAACTTCTTATAACCGTAAGATGCGTTATTACCCAACTGCTCTTCGATGCGGATAAGCTGGTTGTACTTAGCCATACGGTCAGTACGACTCATAGAACCTGTCTTAATCTGACCAGAGTTGGTTGCTACGGCAATATCAGCAATTGTAGTATCCTCGGTTTCACCAGAACGATGGGAAGTAACGGTGGTGTAACCATGGCGATGAGCCATCTCGATAGCATCCAGTGTCTCGGTGAGAGAACCAATCTGGTTCACCTTGATGAGGATAGAGTTGGCAGCACCCATCTTGATACCCTTCTCCAGGAACTTCACGTTAGTAACAAAGAGGTCGTCACCTACCAACTGGCAACGGTCGCCGATGGCAGCGGTCAACTTCACCCAGTTGTCCCAATCGTTCTCATCAAGACCATCCTCAATAGAATCGATAGGATATTTGGTAATCAGCTTCTCCAGGAACTTGATCTGCTCGGCAGCAGTCAGTTTCTTACCATTAGGATCCTTCTTCTTGCCATCCTTCAACTGGCGGTAATCGTAGAACCACTCACCATTCTCCTGAACGGCAAACTCGCTGGCAGCACAGTCCATGGCTATCTTCACATCCTTTCCTGGCTCATAACCGGCATCCTTGATAGCCTGGCAGATGCTGTCGAGCGCATCCTCAATACCATCGAGTGCAGGAGCAAAACCGCCCTCATCACCTACGGCAGTAGAAAGGCCGCGGCTCTTCAGGAGCTTAGCCAAGGCATGGAACACCTCAGCACCCATACGGATAGCCTCCTTCTCGGAAGGAGCACCCACTGGACGGATCATGAACTCCTGGAAGGCGATAGGTGCATCAGAGTGAGCACCACCATTGATGATGTTCATCATAGGAACAGGAAGGGTGTAAGTATTGCAACCGCCAATGTAGCGATACAATGGGATGTGGAGATACTCAGCAGCAGCATGAGCCACAGCCAGAGAAACACCGAGGATGGCATTGGCACCCAGGTTTGACTTGGTCTTGGTGCCGTCCAGTTCCAACATTTTATAATCTATGGCACGCTGCTCTAAGGCAGAAAAGCCAGCCAAAGCAGGCGCAATCACCTGATTCACGTTCTCCACAGCCTTCAAGACACCCTTGCCGCCATAGCGGTTCTTGTCGCCATCACGAAGTTCCAGCGCCTCGTTCTCACCAGTGGATGCACCAGAAGGAACCGATGCACGACCTACGACACCTGACTTCAAAGAAACTTCAACCTCTACAGTAGGGTTGCCACGAGAATCCAAGATTTCTCTTGCATGAACATTTTCGATAATCATAATACTATAATACTTTTAATTACATTAAACATTTTTTCCGAGTGCAAATTTAGGTATTATCTGATAAACCACCAAATTTCGGACATCATCAAAACTAGATATTTGCAAAGAAAAACCTACTTATAAGTATGCAGTAAATCACCATTTATCACTTCCCCATCACTTTCCCGATTATCTCCTCGAAATCTTCCTTCTGCATGGCGCCCATCTGCATAGTGGGATTGCCCTTCATCGGGATGAAGAGGAAGGTAGGGATGCTGCGGATGCCGAAGACGGAAGCCAGTTCGGGTTCCTGGTCAATATCCACCTTATAGAAATCAACCTTGCCGGCATATTTCCCGGCAAGAGATTCTACCATGGGAGCCATCATCTTGCAAGGTCCACACCAGGTGGCATAGAAATCGATAATGGCAGGACGGGAGCCTGCAAACACCCACTCATCGGGATGAGACTCGTAATCCATAATCTTCTTCCTGAAATCGGAAGCTGTAAGCACCTGCACCTTTCCAACAGAAGCAGACTGATTACTACTGCCAGCTACTGACTGACCAACCTTCTCAGCCTTACTCTCAGACTCAACACGAGAAGGCAGCCCCTTTGAGATGCCTTCCTGTTTCTTGTTGTTTTGCGAACATCCCATAAAGGCTAAAGCCATCATGGCATATAAACAAACATTTTTCTTCATCTAATCATTCTTTAAAATTAATAAGCCAAATCGATTGCAACAGGATATACTCGACATGGGTCGAAGTATTCCGCACAACTGTTCACCATTGCCTGCAAATCAGCCTTGGCAATACCGTGGAATACCTGCTTGCCATTTACCATGATGGTTACAGGCTCATTGAGGTTAACCAACTGGTCGTTGAGATAAACTCTCAGCCTTCCACCTGTTGCTACAGAATAGCTGCGGTTGAACTTCAGATCAATGCCCCACTGCTTATCCTTCAAGATAGTGGTATAATCCACATTGCTCACCTTGATGGAAACCACGTTCTTGTCGATATCCATCTCGTAGTAAGTTCTCTGCTCTGATGGACGAGCCAGCACCTGCAGGTTGTAGAAACCGGAACGATGTCTTCCATCCATTTCGAAATCCTCCCAAAGTACGGTCTTAGGATATGGATTGCGAACAAACTGCTTGAGCCAAGGAGTAGTCAGACCATAAGTGATGTGATGCTGCATACCCGGCAAGAGCTGGATGCGATGGCGGAAGATTGGAGTCTTATCTACTGACAATGGGCGAGCCAACTGCGCAGAATCGAATGCCACCTGGGTGTACCAGGTCAGGTCGTTGCGATAGAAACCGGTATCATCAGCACCCGTGAGGAACGAGAAACCGATGTTGGCACAGTTTTCCACAGGCGCATTCTTCAGAGGTTCACCACCAGCCATCGGACCCGCTGCAGCCCAATAGTCGGCATAGAAGGAAGCGAGACGCTGACTTCCATATCCACCTTCACTGATGCCGAATACATAGAGACGGTTGGCATCCACCTCACCCTTTACCAGGTTCTGGCGAATCAGTTTTTCGAAAGCATACTGCTTAGAGAGATGCCACCAGCGATAATATTCACCCTCGTTAGGAATCTGAGGAATGAAATAGATGGAAGGAGAATCCTGGAAGCTCAGACCGAGCTTGATGCCATTTGACCACTCATGGTCCTTAGGTCCCGATCCGTGAACATACAGGAAGAGAGGGAACTTACCGTCAGCAGCCATTCCCTTCTTACCATAATAATAAGGCATCACGGCATTAGGCTCCAGGCACTGAGGCAGATTCCAGGAGCTGTTTTTTTCCAACTTCAAATCTTCAGGCTCGATGAGTTTCTCTTCCTGCAGGTGCTTGTTGGCATCACACCATGCTGTCCAGACCATCTTCTGGTAGCTGGCGATATCCTTGCCGTCAATAGCGGCATGGAGTTTGGTGTCAAGAGGTGTGTTTTTAGCGAATTCTGCCTTACCGTCTTTCTCCAATGCTTTCTGTTGCGCTTTGAGCGACTGCAGGAAGTAGGCATTCACCTTTTTCTGCAATCCCTGTGACTGCGCCATAGTCTGGGTTGAGTAGCTTAGTGAGGCAAGCGCCATCACCATGTAAATCATTTTTTTCATTTCGTACATTGATATATATAATTACTAGATTTTTCCGATTACCAGATTTTTACTAGTCTTTCAAGGAATAGGTAACCGTAGTCACCACTCTCACCTTTTTAATATAAGGTGTATTCGAATCCCTGTCTTCTATAGAGAACTGTCCCTGGTCGGCATTCATGATCTTATCAATCTTGCTCTTGCTGTTTTCGGCAAACTGTGAAGCAGTCTTCTCTGCATTCTCTATTGCCTCCTGCATCATCTTAGGTTTCATCTGTCGGAAAGCAACATATTCATACTTCACCGGATTCTCGTAGCCACCATCCACGATAGCGACGCCCTTTTGGAGCAGGTCACCCTGACGGGCGATGATGCCGCGAACCAGTTTCACGTTATGCGAAGTAACGGTGATAATCGACGTGATGTTATAACGGTACCCCTGGCGGTTTTCTCCATATCGCTCAGCATTGAGGTCGATGACCACAGGCGCATTGACATTAATTTCACTTGCCTTCACACCATTTGCCAGCAGGAACTGACGGATGGTACTGGTGGTAGCGTTGATTTTTTGATAGAGTTCAGGCAGGTCATTGCCTATTTCCTTGGAAACGATAGGCCATGTCACCTTATCAGCCTCAACTTCCTTTTCTGCCAATCCTTTCACCACCACTTTGCGGTCTTTGGCAATCACACTTTCAAGTCCAGACTTGACACAAAATCCAAGCACGATAATGCCTATGGCTAAGATCACTGCTTGCTTGATACCCGTATTGACATTCATAATAAGTCCTCCATTTATTAAGTTTGAAATGCTTACGAGGACAAAGATAAGCAAAAAGATGATAGAAGCCATCTTTTTTAATCTTTTTTATGTTCTAATCTTAACCAGGCAAGAAAGATATGTTAAATCTTCTATACAAACGATACAACCTATTGATTTTTTCACTAACTTTATACCGTTAAAATGATGTAGAACCTTTTAAACCATAACATCATGAAAATAGGTATTCCAAAAGAAATTAAGAATAATGAGAACCGTGTAGGAATGACTCCTGCCGGAGTTGCCGAATTTATTCGACATGGTCACGAAGTGATGGTTCAGCATACTGCTGGCGAGAACAGTGGTTTTGCTGATGAAGAGTATGTGAAGGTAGGAGCCAGGATCCTGCCCGACATCCAGAGTGTGTATCGCGAGGCTGAGATGATTATCAAGGTGAAGGAACCTATCGCCGAGGAATATCCACTCATCCATCAGGATCAGCTTGTTTTTACTTACTTCCATTTTGCCTGCGACAGAGAGCTCACCGATGCCATGATCAAGAGTGGTGCTGTCTGCCTGGCTTACGAGACGGTAGAAACCGACAACCATCATCTGCCACTGCTCATTCCGATGAGTGAGGTAGCAGGAAGAATGGCGATTATCAATGGTGCCTACTATCTGCAGAAGACCAAGGGCGGCAAGGGTAAGCTGATCAGCGGTGTGCCGGGCGTGAACCGTGCGAAGGTTCTCGTTCTGGGCGGTGGAACCGTGGGAGAAGCTGCAGCAAGAATGGCAACAGGATTAGGTGCTGATGTGTGGATTACCGATATTAGTCTGCCTCGTCTTCGCCAGTTGCAGATTGAATTGCCGATCAATGCGCACACCCTCTACTCCAACGAGCACAATATCCGGAAGGAATTGCCTGATGTTGACATCGTAGTAGGCAGTGTACTCGTTCCGGGCGACAAGGCTCCACACCTGATTACCAGGGACATGCTGAAGTTGATGGAACCTGGCACCGTACTGGTGGATGTGGCTATCGACCAGGGAGGATGCTTCGAGACCTCTCATCCAACCACCCATTCCGATCCGACATTCATGGTAGATGGCATTGTGCATTATGCCGTAGCCAACATTCCGGGAGCCGTGCCTCATACCTCAACCATCGCCTTGACCAATGCCACCCTGAAGTATGCCCTCGCTCTTGCCGACAAGGGATGGCGAAAGGCGTGCAAGGAAGACAAGGCTTTGTATCGGGGATTGAACATCGTGAATGGCAAGGTAGTATTCAAGGCGGTTGCCGATGTCTTCGGATTGGAATACGAAGAGATGGTATTATAGGAGATCGCATTATAAATTCATGAAACATAACTTTTAAGCCCTTCGATTCCGTTGGGTTTAAAAGTTATGATGTTTTTTGTGTGCCTTTCCAATGATAAAGATAGACTCGTGGGCAGCGATTCTGCAAGGGAATATTCAAAAATTTAAAAACATATTAATAATAAATGGATTACAACATGATTGGGACCGCATGGTCGTTACTGCCTCCCATCGTCGCCATCGCTCTGGCGCTGAAGACGAAGGAGGTCTATTCTTCTCTTTTTATCGGTATGATTCTGGGTGCCGTTCAATATTGTATTTCGATGGGAACAGGATTCGACGGATTCCTCGTTCACCTGACCAACCACACTGTAGGTGAAGGCGATGATGCCAAGGCATACGGTTTGATACATTGCCTTTCCGACCCATGGAATGTAGGCATTCTGGTATTCCTGGTGGTATTGGGCAGCATCGTTTCACTGATGAACAAGGCGGGTGGTTCTGCGGCTTTCGGCCGATGGGCTTCCAAGCACGTAAAGTCGAAGATTGGTGTGCAGATTGCCACCATTCTGCTCGGTATACTGATATTCATTGATGATTACTTCAACTGCCTTACCGTAGGTTCTGTGATGCGCCCTATCGCAGTGCGCAACGGCGTAACCAAGGAGAAACTTGCCTATCTCATCGACTCCACAGCAGCTCCTGTCTGCATCATCTCCCCAATCTCCAGTTGGGCAGCAGCAGTATCGGGCTTCGTATCGGGAGGCGAGAACGGACTGGCACTTTTCTGCAAGGCGATACCTTATAATTTCTACGCATTCTTCACCATCCTCTTTATGTTTGGCATCGTGATCTTGGGCTTCGACTTCAAGGCGATGAGCAAATATGACGCAAGACTCAAAGAATGGTATGAACGCACCAACGGAGGAAAGCTCGACGAGGTGAGCGATACCAAGCTACAGATCGTGGAGCATGGTGTGGGAGCGAAGCAGGAAGAATCATCCAAGAGCAAAGGCTCTGTGAGCGATCTTGTGATTCCAATCATTATGTTGATTATCTTCTGCATGGCAGGTATGGTATATTCGGGAGGTTTCTTTGATGCCAACAATGCCAACTATATGAATTTCGTAGATTCCTTTGCAGGCAGCAATGCCTCTATAGGTCTAGTGATTGGTTCATTGGCAGCCCTGATTCTAACTATCGTGATGTTTACAGCTCGCAAGACCTTACCATTCGATGAAGCGATGAGTAGTCTGATCAAGGGCTTCGAGGCGATGGTACCAGCCATTCTGATTCTTACCCTGGCATGGACCCTGAAGAGCATGACCGACTCCTTGGGTGCAGCAGAATATGTATCTAGCGTAGTGGCAAGCAGCGCTTCTGAACTCCAGATGCTCCTGCCAGCCATCATCTTCCTAGTTGCTGCCTTCCTGGCTTTCGCCACAGGTACATCCTGGGGAACCTTCGGTATCCTGATACCTATCTGTATCGCAGTATTCCCAGGGGCCGACCCTTTGCGCATCATTTCCATCTCTGCCTGCATGGCAGGTGCTGTCTGTGGCGACCATATCTCACCTATCAGCGATACCACCATCATGGCGAGTGCCGGAGCCGAGTGCAAGCATGTGCATCATGTTTCATCTCAGTTGCCTTATGCCTTGACTGTAGCTACCGTCAGCTTCCTGACATTCATCGTGGCAGGTTTCACCCATACGCTGGGAATGGTAACCAGTGCCATCATCTCGTGGATCTTCGGTGTGGCCATGCTCGGTTTTGCTTTATTTTATTTAAATAAGCGCCAAAAAGTTAAATAGTTCTTAATTTATTTGAATATTGAAAATATTTTTAATATCTTTGCATAAAAAAAGTTGCACTCGGCAATTTGAAATTGCAAGCTTTCATTGCGCTCGTTTGCATTTTCTTTGCAAAAGAATTTAATAAAGAACATATTAATATTATAAAAGTAGACATTATGAAGGAATTGAAAGGTACAAAGACAGAGAAGAACCTCCAGGAGGCATTCGCTGGTGAGTCACAGGCTCGTAACAAATACACATATTTTGCAAGTAAGGCTAAGAAGGACGGTTATGTTCAGATAGCCAACATCTTTGAGGAGACAGCTGCCAACGAGAAGGAGCACGCTAAGTTGTGGTTCAAGTACCTGGAGGGCGGTGCTATCCAGGATACAGAGAAGAACCTGGAGGCTGCTGCCAATGGTGAGCACGATGAGTGGACAGAAATGTATCCACGCATGGCAAAGGAAGCTCACGAGGAAGGCTTCGAGGAGATTGCTGCCAAGTTTGAGATGGTGGCTGAAATCGAGAAGCACCACGAGGAGCGTTATCGCAAGCTCTTGAAGAACGTGCAGGACAAGCTCGTCTTCTCTCGTGACGGCGACTGCATCTGGCAGTGCTCTAACTGCGGTCATATCATAGTAGGCAAGCAGGCTCCAGAGGTTTGTCCTGTCTGCAACCACCCACAAAGCTACTTCCAGATTGAGGCTCAGAACTACTAAGATTCTATTACAGGAAATTGAACGATAGGATAGGATTATAACATAGAACCTATCATATAGAAGACTTCCTATAGAACCAGATAAAAATCCCCTGATGCAATAAGATATGCATCAGGGGATTTTCTTTTTTACCACTGGTTGATATCGGCTTTTGCCTCTATCTTTTTCTCGATGTTATCAGGAAGTTTGGAGAAGAAGTCGTAGCCGGTGATACGCTCCACCTCATCTACCGAGTTGACGAAGTCCTTTTTCTGCAAGCCGGTAGCTCCCTGGTTGCGACAGATAAAACCGATGGCTTGCGGATTCTTGCCAGTTCGGAGGATTACCTTGAAGAAAGCATCAGGCACCACCACCTTGTTCTTACCCAGTTTGCGATGCTGCTTATTCAGGAATATCGGACCGCATACGATATATACCTTACCGTATTTCTTTGCCCAGGTACGACACTGCTGTTCGATACTATTCCAGACACCCGCATTCAAGACATGGGTCTGGGGACACATATTGGTCATCAGGAAGCACTCGTCCATAGCCTTCTGATTCCACTTGTTATCGCCAGCCGGACAGAGATGACCCCTATCATAACCGCTGTTGTAGTAATCTGCCTTCATTCCCTTAGGTGATGGCATATCCATATCATCCTCAAAGTCGCCACGCTTCAACTTTCCTGAAGCATGAGCGCGGGTCAATGACCATGCCACCCAATTAGGCTGACGGGTATCGTGATTATATGATACGGTATAGGCAAAACGCTTTCTGATGGTTTGCGATACCTTTTTCTTGGAAACGGGGATTTCTATCCCCGGTGCATCCCCCTGTGCTGCCGGCAACATAGAGGATGACAAGCCCAAAGTAGAGAGCAGAGCGATGATGCCAAGCAGCAGCCATCCTCTCAATTTCTTATTGAATTGAATCATCTTTAATTCTATATGAAGAGATTATTATGTATTTATCCTATTCTGCTGGATTAATCTTTTCCAACATGATTTCTATCAGTCTCGGAACCCCATAGTCTTCTATCTCACTTTCCTTGATCCAGATGTAATCATCTGGGAGTTGAGGACGGCAGTCAGTTTCCAGGAGATAGAAGTCGGCAAGAAGGATGCGATGAGTCAGAACGTGCTTGACATCTTTAGCCAATAATATCGGATTCTTCACGAAAGAAGGAAGTTCCTTGACATCCGAAATATTATAAGGCTCCCATAATCCCTGCCAGATATCCCCTTCGCCACGTCGATGGATGGCTATCATCGGTTCTGGAATTTCAGAACCATCCGCCACAGAAGATTTACACCTTATATATATATAGGAGAGATGGCGGGTCTTCACCTTCACGGTCTTGTTCTTGGCAGGCAGTTCCTCTACCCTGCCACTACGCAAAGCCTCGCAGGTTTCGGCAAGCGGACAGAGCAGGCACTTCGGAGACTGGGGAGTGCATTGAATCGCACCGAAATCCATCATTCCCTGATTATAGGATGCCGCATCGGATGCAGGCAAGAGCGATTGCGCCAGAGCAGCAAACTCTTTTTTCCCCTGGGTTGAATTGATGGGAGTATCAATACCGAAGTATCGGGAAAGCACCCGATAGACATTGCCATCAACCACAGCTGCCGGAATATCGAAAGCGAAAGAGCCGATGGCAGCAGCGGTATAATCGCCTACTCCCTTCAGGGATTTGATGCCGTCAAGGGTGTTGGGGAAAGAACCGAGAGCCACAATCTGCTTGGCAGCAGCATGAAGATTGCGGGCACGGGAATAATACCCCAAACCCTGCCAGAGTTTCAAGACATCATCCTCGCTGGCTGCAGCCAGGTCTTCTACCTTGGGATAGGTTTGCATGAACCGTTCCCAATATTCCCAACCTTGGACTATGCGGGTTTGCTGAAGGATGATTTCGCTCAGCCAGATGGCATAAGGGTCGCGGGTTTCACGCCAAGGCAAATCCCTGCCGTTTTCACGAAACCAACGGAGTATTTCTGTTGAAAAAAAAGAGTTATTGATCATTATTATGCTTTTGCCCTTTCAGGGCGTTACTTTCTTGCTTCGGTCCTTTTAGCGGATTACAAATCCGCAATAGTTATCCATACGGCGGCGGATTGCAAATCCGCCGAAACAGTAACTATTCATAAAGTTCAAAGTTCAAATCTCAATGTTCAAAGTAATTACTGTTCCGGATATTGCTCATAAATTTTCAGACCGAATTCATTGGCAAGCGCATAGGCATGTTCCATGATATCGGCGAGGATATGCTCGTAATTGACCCAAACCTTATCCTTGATGAAGAAATAGAATTCGATAGGAAGACCACACTGGGTAGCTTCCATGTGACGAACCATCAAGGTAAGTTCCGTATTCACCTCAGGGCGCTGACGCAGATATTTCTCCATAAACCTGCGATAAAGCTGAAGATTGGTTGGAGCCAGGGCAGCAGGATTCTTCAGATCCTCTATATCCTTTCCCGCCTCTATATCCTTTTCTATCGCCTTCTGAAGAGATTCCTTCAACTTAAAGGAATCCTCTGTGGCGAAATGCTTGTCAAGCAAGGTATGCTTCAAAGTCTCATCTACCAACCGGATGCTGCGGAAATCGAAATAAACAATTCGCTTTACTCTTCTTCCCCCACTCTTCTGCATACCAATCCAGTTCTGGAACGAACCATTCACCAAGGTAGCTGGCGAAATGGTAACGATGGTATTATCAAAATTACGCACCTTTACGGTAGTAAGCGACATATCCTCCACAATACCATTGGCATCCACCGACTTCACGGTAATCCAGTCGCCCTTGTGCAGCATATCATTACTGGTGAGTCGCACACCGGCAGCCAGACCGAGGATGGTATCCTTGAACACCAACATCAAGACAGCAGAAGTAGCACCCAAGCCGGCAAACAAGGTCATCGGACTCTTACCCAGCAAAATAGCAACCACAACCACTCCAGCCACAAAGAGCATCAACACTCGAAGTACGCCGCAGACGGTATGGAAATACTGCTGAGCCGAAGAACGGCGCTCATCCCCATTCTCCAATCCCTTGAAAGAACCGATGAAAACCAAAGCCGTACGTACCGACATCACTACGATATAGATACCCGTAGCACGCTCCAGAATCTCCTTGAATATCGGATATTCCAGATAGATAAGCGGCATGAGCGACCAGATAACTACGGCGGGAACGATATGGCAGGCAGAAGTAAGCACCTTCTTGTTGAAAAGCACATCATCCCAAGACGCCTCCGTCTTCTCCGTTATCTTGGATATCAACGGAACCAATATCTTCCGACATAGGAAATCGCTCAGCATCGCCAGCAAGAAAGCGGTGACGGTAAGCAAAATATGACGAAGCATAGGCACATAATCACCTGTGACACCGGCCCATGTTATCATTTCATCTACAAACTTACGAATTTCTTCCATAAACTATTAAGTCTTAACTAAATTACGGTTGACAGAGCAAGGTACAAACCTTATCTGCAAAATTACGGGCATTATTGCCATGCATGATACCATTATTAATAATGGCAAAGCAAAGTTCATGACCATTGGCAGCCTTGCAATATCCAGCCAGTGAGATGATACCCGTCAAAGTACCGGTCTTTGCCCTTACATTACCATGAGTAAAACTATTCTTCATTCGCCTCTTCAACGTGCCATCCACTCCCCCGATAGGCAGTGACTGCATCAAATGCTCCTTGATATTATCATTCTTATAAGCATAACGCAGCAATTTTACCTCCAGTTCGGCACTCAGATAATTATACAAAGACAACCCGGAACCATCAGCCAATTTATAACGGGACGGATCGAGTCCAATTTTTCTAATCAACTGTCGTTCCACATTTCTGGCACTCTTGGCACTGGCTGACCGGTTGCCGGTAGAGGCAGCTATCTGATAGTACATACTCTCGGCATAGAGATTATCACTGTCTTTCATCATCTTATGCAGCACCTGATCCATTGTATGGAAACGGGTACAGATGGTAAAAGCATTAGCCGGACAAGGTTTTATGGTAGAATACATCCCTTCGTAGAGAATACCTACATCCTCCAGTTTTGCCAGAAATCTATCCATAAAGATGTCCTTACGGGCGAATACCAAAGGCGACAACACCGGATTGTCATCATCCCAGCACCATCCTTCGCCCAACAGAGTAGCATCCTTCATAGAACGGTCTGCATAAATACTGCCACGGATGGTGTCGATGCCCATCTCCTTCAACCCATTGGCAAAGGCTGCCATATCATCGCTGTTAAAACGGGGATCCATGCCACCGATACAATAAACATCGCCGGTTAAGACTCCATTTTCTATGGTTCCAGTATACTTGAGAGTCGTCTTAAACTGGTAAGAACCGCCCAATTTATCCAATGCCGTAATAGCAGTCAGGAGCTTCATTGTACTAGCCGGGCGCATCAGCTGTCGCTCATTTCTCTTGTAGATACAGGAATCGGCCTCCAGGTCCCATACCATCAATCCCACCTGCGATGTCTCGAACATCTTACTCTCCAGGAGTTTGTCCAGACCAACCTGAACCGAGACAGGCCAAGGCAACTTCTGGGTATCAGTAGCCAGGGAGTCAATCAAGGTAGAATCAGCCAATTCTGTCTCGTCCTGCGATTCTACCACCTCGTCATCATTCACATCTTGAGCCTGCATTGGCAATGCAACAACCATCGCCATCATCAGGCTCAACATCATATATTTAATCTTTTCCATCACAATTGAATTCTTCACTCTTCGTTCCTCATTCTTCACTTCTTTGCCGTTTCTTAATTTCTTTCTCAAAAGCCTCTTCATTATCAGGCTGAACGGCCACCATGTTCTTATGACCATATTCTATCACTACACACCTGTCCAGTCCCATAAAAGTCTTCACCGGATGCACATCTATGATGTCGCAGACCGGTACATTCTTGTTGGACGAGAACCTTCCTTCGTTGATGATCAGATACTCCATCTCATCATCCCGGTCGATAGGTTTTACCTTCTTAAAGGTATAAGTAGTATTCAGAATACGCTCTATCATGCCCACGATGACAATGGCCAGGAAGATGCCGATAATCGCCATCTTCACCCAGAAGAAATAGCCAGCCAAAAATGCAAAGACAGCCACCCCCAAACGGGCTGTCAATGTAAAGCGTTTATGAAAAGTTCTATCTGCCATATCTTGTTAATATTTGTCATTTTGATAGTCTTAAAGACTATATTACCATAAATTTCGGTGCAAAATTACAAAAAATCCGTCTCTTTTTACTCATTATTAAAGAGAAATTAGTACTTTTGCAAACAATTAAGCATTATTAGAATAAACTCACATGGTTTATAAGTATGATTTTCTGATTATCGGCTCAGGAGTTGCCGGTATGAGTTACGCCCTGAAAGTAGCCAGAGCGCATAAAGGTAAAGTGTGCATGATCTGCAAAACCTCTCTCGATGAGGCGAACACTTCATTTGCACAAGGTGGTGTTGCGTCAGTTACCAACCTGGAAGTAGATAACTTCGACAAGCACATACAAGATACGATGATTGCTGGTGACTATATCAGCGATTATAAGGCAGTGAAGCAGGTTGTCACCATGGCACCGGAGCAGATCAAGGAGCTCGTGGAATGGGGTGTCAACTTCGACAAGCAGCAGGACGGCAAGTTCGATCTTCATCGTGAGGGCGGACATAGCGAGTTCCGCATTCTTCATCACGCTGATGATACGGGTGCTGAAATCCAGCGCGGTCTGATGGAGGCTGTACGCAACTGCCCAGACATTGATATCAAGGAAAATCATTTTGCAGTAGAGATTATCACCCAGCACCACTTGGGTGCCCGTGTTACTCGCCGTACACCTTATATTAACTGTTACGGAGCCTACGTTCTGAATCCTGAAACCCAGAAGGTGGATACCTATCTGAGCAAGGTTACCGTGATGTGTACCGGTGGTTGTGGTGCTGTTTATCAGACTACCACCAACCCTGTCATCGCTACCGGCGACGGTGAGGCGATGGTTTACCGTGCCAAGGGAACCGTAGCCGATATGGAGTTCGTACAGTTCCACCCTACAGCTCTCTATCATCCAGGAGAGACTCATCCTGCCTTCCTCATCACCGAGGCTATGCGTGGATATGGTGGCATCTTGCGTCTGCCTAACGGCGAGAGCTTCATGGAGAAATATGATGAGCGCCTGAGTTTGGCGCCTCGCGACATCGTGGCCCGTGCCATCGATAAGGAGATGAAGATTCACGGATTGGATCATGTCTGCCTGGATGTTACCCATAAGAATCCGGAGGAGACCAAGCATCACTTCCCAAATATCTACGCCAAGTGTCTCAGTATCGGCATCGACATCACTAAGGATTATATCCCTGTTCGTCCTGCAGCTCACTATATGTGTGGTGGTATCAAGGTAGATTTGAACGGCTGTTCAAGCATCAACCGCCTCTATGCCTTGGGCGAGTGCTCTTGCACCGGTCTGCATGGTGGCAACCGTCTTGCCAGCAACTCTCTCATCGAAGCTGTGGTATATGCCGAGACTGCTGCCAAGCACAGTCTGGAGCATGTGGATGAATACGACTTCAATGAGAAGGTTCCTGCATGGAACGACGAGGGTACCCTGACCAACGAGGAGAAGGTTTTGATTACCCAGAGCGTCAAGGAAGTTGGCGAATGTATGAGCAACTACGTGGGCATCGTGCGCAGCGACCTTCGCCTGAAGCGTGCCTGGGACCGCCTCGACCTTCTTTACGAAGAGACCGAGAATCTCTTCAAGCGTGTCAAGGTGAGCAAGGAGCTCTGCGAGCTCCGCAACATGATCAATGTAGGTTACCTCATCACCCGTATGGCTATCGAGCGCAAGGAGAGCCGTGGTCTTCACTATACCATCGACTACCCTGTTCACGCTTACGACAAGAAATAAAGTTTTTTCAAGCTATCATATAAAGCCGCCAGGATATTCTCACACGATATCCTAGCGGTTTTTTCTTTGCTTATATGAAAGCTCAAATCCTTAATGACATTGATGACTACACTTTTGCAGCAAAGATTTTGGTAAAACGACATAAATTACGAAAATAAATTTTGGTAAAACGACATATTTTCGCAAAAAAGATTTTGGTAAAACATATTTTTCATGTAACTTATGCCCATAAAACATTGAAAATATGGAGAATATGGTATTCAAGAGAAAAATTATATAGCCAATCAATAGAGGTCAAGTCGTCTGGATACAAAACGCATGCCTCGCTTGATGCTTTCTGTCAAAAATTCTCCGACAGGATAGTAAATCCGTACTTGGCTTACACCAAAGATCTGCAGAAAGATGGGCAAACACTCCTGATTCCGATTTACATGACCCCATTCTTATAAAGCAAGAATGCGCTGGGAGCGCAGGTTTGTTACCTGCCCTCCCAGCGACAACCTTGCAAAACACAATGTCTTTTTTATTGTACCTTTGCACCGCAGTTGGGCGATAAAAACATCATCTCGTCAGCGAGAACTTGATGCTCAAGCCGAAATCCTGAGTGGTCGTCGGATAGCTGCTGCTGGACAGCAGAGGAGTATTGGTCTGACGATCGTAATAGAAACTCATGGTAAGGAGCTTGCTGAACGTATAATCGGCAGAGAAGCTCAACTTCAAGGCATTATTTCCACTGCTGGCACTACTTGTCATGGTGGCAATATCACGAACAATAGCAGCCTGCTTGCGGAAACTGAAGTCAAGACGAAGGTTGAGATCATGATTGGCTCCACGCATCTGCTGACTGTTAGCAGTTGCATTTCTGTTGTCCTTCCTATTGCCAGCCCCCATCTTGGCTTTCAGCTTGCGGGCACCACCCTCAAACAAACTGAAGTTGTTGATGCGATAACCCATACCGATGACCCAGTCTTTACTGAGTGCCTCATTGAGCTGCACACTCGTCATACTGAGATTCAGCACACGCGTCTGGCGATACTCACCCTTGAGAGTCATGTTATTATTAAATGTAACGTCCATACCCAGCAATGGAGAGAAAGCCTCATTGATGCTCACCTGCGAAATGTTAAACATACTGCTAGGCGAAGGATTCCCCGTAGAAGCATCATTGATGAAGCCCAGACCGTTCATATACTCCTGATAGGTGCTGTAACTGTTATAACTGCCTACTGCAAAGATGCTCTTATAAGAATGGTTGATGTTAACACTCTTAAAGTGATCACGGAACCAAGGCAACTTGCCCAAACCGCTATAACGAACCGTCCAGTTAGGCAACAGTCTGCTCAAAGCCGGGAACAGCGAGAGAGAATTGCCACCCATCGAAGTATAAGCATTGAGGAAAGCCGGAATCATCACGTCACCACTATACTGATTAACAGGAGTACGGGATGCATCAAACTTACCTCCACCCAATGCAGAACCCACCGGATAAACGGTTCCGGCATATTGAGCTTCTACCCTATCACGATAACCCGCCAAGGAATTGACAAACTTCTCGAAAGTCTTGCTTCGATAACCGCTATTAGCATCACCCATTCCCTCAAAGGCAGTACTCAGCGAGATGGTACTCATCTGGAAAGAACCACTCTGTGTAGTAGGAGTTCCCTCATACATATACTGAATACTCTTCTGGGTAGTCTGGGTGCGGACAGCAGAAAGATCTATCTTCAAGTCCTTCACCGGCTCCAGCGTCATACGCAACTGCAAGTTGTCCGTCTTACTCGTAGTGGCAGGCGTTGCAACAGAGTCATTGCGGAGCAGCCAGTCATTCTCCCTAGCCTTACCGATATAGTCATCATCCACCAAGCCAAAGGCAAAATCGAGACCAGGCGCCATAGAACCCACTTTTTTCTGTCCGAAGGCATCACCGACACTTGGGGTGAAGCCTGGCAGCGTGAGCTGATAGCTGCTGCGATAATTGAAGCTGACATTACGGACCATCATCGCCAACCGAGCCACCGTCTGCCAGGTCTTATACCAACTCTTTTCTTCCAGCGGTTCCTTAGCCAGTACCGAGATCTTGATTTTCCGGGCACTATCCACCTTGGAGATGAGTTTAATCTGATTATTGTCCACCTTTTTATATTTAATAGGGAACAGCTTGCCATCAGCAGTCTTGGCAGACACGATAAGACGCTTGCTATTCTTGCCATGACGGATGTTGAAAGAGGTATCAGGCAAAAGCGTGATTTCCTTCTCGAATGCCTTCCTGTTCTTAGGCAATGCCTTCTTAGGATCGGCAGCCAGTTCTCTGGCATCTTTCTTTTTCTTTTCCTTCTCCTGCTTCTTGCGCTCATACTGGCTTCTGGACATCGTACGATTGAACTTTTCATTTACCTTCTTGAGGAAAGGCACATGATTGTAGAGCTTGACCAGATTGAACGAACCGTTGAGGGTCACCTCGCGATGCGTATTAACGGTATTGCCATAGGAGTTGCCATTCTCATCTTCCATACCCCGCTCCCAAGAATAGTTGGAACTATAAGAAGCATCGGTGTTCACCCAGTCGAAAACAGGCAACAGGTTGAGCGGCACCTTATAGGAAGCCGTAAAACTCTGACTATAATCGAGCGGTGTACCCCAGGTTCTGACACTATTGAGCACGGCACTTCTATATACAGAATCCTTCCAGGCATGATACTGATCAGCATAAAGATCCGTATCCACATCAGGATATGGCACATCTACCTGTGCATGGGTTGCACTCTGGAAGTTCATGTGAAGATTCCTGGTCAAGTCCCAACGCAGAGCAAATTCACGGTTCCAAAGGAACTGATCGCTGAAAGTGATAGGCAACTGCGACTTGGTAAGACTTTCCATATCACGCTCCTGCAATTCATAGGTTTCATGAGTCATCTCGGTATTGAAAGCGAGATTTTGCGGCAACCAGTTCAAACCGAAACGCTTCAGGATGTCGAGCCACTTACTCTTGTTCTTGATTTTCTTGAAAGGTTCCCACGACTTATATACCGGAGTCCATGAATAATCCAATGCACCCCGCCAATTGTCACGCTGCTCACGAACCGTAGTCTCACCGGTAGTATGCTGATGAGCATGACTATAGGTAAAGGAGAAGTTGGCTGGGTCGTAAGGCATCGGATGGCGCTTGGTGGCAATACCCACACGGGCATTAGATACCGAGAAGTTGGTTTGTGTAACCTTGGTCACGGCAATATTCTCGATAGAATCGCGCTCCGCCTTCGAGCCTGCAGCATCGAGAGCATCCTTCAGTTCCATATCCGTATCCATCGGATTATACTTTGGCGAAGTCTTCTCCTTGGTGACACTATAATATAAAGGTATGCTCACCTTCGCCTTGTCCGGGAAGAACTTACCCATTTCCAGCGAGGTGGTCACACTATAGGTACCATAGTTGTCGGTACTGCGGCTAGCCACGCCGTCTTCCAGACCTCCAAATCCTTCGCTGACATATCTTCCCGTAGCATTGACACTACCGAAATCAGACAGCTGCACATTGAGATTGGCATTGGCAGCCCATCCACCCTTGTTGTTATGTTCCTTCAGGCGGAGTTCATTTACCCAGACTTCACCACTCTTGATATCGCCCGAGTGATTGCGCACACCAATCATCATGGTCTTCACCTCGCCAAGGCTAGGATTACCCACAATGGTCAACTTATTGTTAGGGTGCTCGCTATCGTATGCCGAGTAAGGTGCCATATAAGAAGCCATGCCTTGTGCCTTAGCCTTATTACGCTCCTTCTTGAGATTGGTAAAGATGCTGAGAGCCACATCCAGCATATTCTCCTCAGGCCAAACCAACCTGCGGTCGGCAGGCACATTACGGTTGTAATTGCTGCGTGGAGCCGTAAGGGTGAGCGGAATCTCATATTCATAATAGTTATTCTTATAGTCACTACCCAGACGGATGAAGACAGCCAGCTCCCTATCCTTCAGATTTGTGGTATTCTGCTCCAAGGCATTGGCATGGGTAAACATCTGGATACGCTTATACTGACGGAGGTCGAGAGTAGTATTCTTGTATACCGCCTTGGCTTCTCCACTGGTCAGATTCCTGACAACAAGACTCAAAGCCTGCTCGTTGGATTCTACCAGCTGTGGCTGACTAGGATCCTGCTCACGACTGATGCCTGGAGGCAAGACGTAATTGACCGGAGTCTTCTCGGCATTTTCCTCAAGATTCACGGCACTAGCCTCCAAGGTTCCACCAGAAGCTGCACTCAACTGCTGATCATAAGTACGCCATTCACCACGTACCAGGTCGAGCGTTCCAAAGCGCAGAACTATAGGCTTCTTGAAACCAGTAAGGAACATACGCATGAAACGGATGCTGGAGAAATCATTGATATTACCCTGCCGGCTCTCGAACTCATCTACAGGAATACGGAACTGATACCAGGTAACAGACGACTTGGTATTGTCTCGCCATGTCTGTGAATATTCTCGCTTGTCCACAATATGGTTGGTACCCACAACCAAATCTTCCGGACGAATACTTACCCTATACTGGAAGTACTTCTCATATTCATTCAGCGTATAATCCTGATTGATATCTTCCACGTCAGGGGTAGACTTATAAGATGTATCATAACTTTCAGAACGGCTATCACTGTCAGGCGAGTTGCCCTGAGGGTTGTTGATATACTTGTAACGCTGCAAGATAGGAGCACGTATCTCATCCCAGTCACTGCCACGGAAATAGTGATAGTCATCACGTGCAGGGTCGGCAAAGATGCTGTCGAATACAGCCTGGTTCACCTTTCCCTGTATCTGGTCGAGATAAGCACTCTTATAGAATTCCTGTTCCTCGGCATCGGTCAGACCGTTGAAACCCACATCCTGCAAGGCACGACTGCCACTGGTTGTTGCAAAGGCATAGGTTACCGTACTCTGAGTAGGAATCTTACCCCACTGAGTATAAGTAAAGCTCTTGCTGCCATCTACAGGCATTCCGCTCTCATAGAACTTCTTACCATCCCGCAAGATATCTTCGCTAACCTCGCCCAGATTGATATAGAAATCTCCACCATATTCATTGGCATCCGGCTGTTCACGGGTATAGAGGAACGGATCCAGCAACCAGAACTCGATGTATTCAATGTTGGCTTGCTCGAAATCATTGGTATCGAGCTTACGCATCATACCACCCCAGTTGAGCTGTGGATTCTTCAATTTACCATCTGCTTGCAGGTCTTCCACATTAAAGTTATAAGGACCCGGCTCTGACGGATAGTAAGCCAGGTTGAGCACACTCAGGGTATTGGTAGCACCCTGATAACTGTTCTGCTGGCGCAATGGGAACAGCTCCTTCACATATACTTCGCGAACATAGTGATTACTGAGCTGCTTGAGGTCGCTCTTGATATGTCCAGGCGTCAAGGAACTGCCTCGACGGGTAAAGAGAGGGTCGATGCAATACCAAGCCAGACGGGAACGGTGGAAACCGCTCGTCAGTCCTGTCTTATCATTATAATCTTCCTTGAAATTGAGCGATGGCACGCTGGAGATAAACCAGGAAGTAGGTGTCATCACATCAATGCCGTTCTTGGTATTTTCGAAGTCATCAATATAGGAAGCATTGTCCTGCGTACCACCAGCCTCCCCAGCCAACAACTGTGCAAACTCACTGGTAAAAGAGATTTGCGATGGTTGGGTAAGATGCAGGAAAGGAATCTTGTCAAGTACATTGGTAAGCCACTGACTCTCCTTCTTCCAATTGAGATTAACACCCCAGAGAGTATTCTTCAATGGCTCAGAACCCATGGAAACCTTCGTGGTAAGGGCCTGTTCGGAAAGATGCTGCAGGGTACCACTCATCTGGAAGTTCTTGGAGAAATCATACTCCCAGTTCACACCAAACATGGTCTTGCGAGTCTGACCATAATCCGTATTACTTTCCAGGGAAACATTGACCGAAGTACCCGCATCGATGATGCTCTGGTTGAGGATGGTAACCTCACCCGCATTGTAATCTACCGAATAGTCAGTACCCTCTGTCAGGGTAACACCACCTGCGGTTACTACGACCGACCCCTGCGGAACGTTATAGGCATCCAGGGAAATGACATTAGCTGATGAACCTTTGAACTGACCCACCATCTGATACTTATTCTTTTCTGCAATCTGCCTGGCAACGGTCTTGGTACTGTCATACAGTTCGGTAAAGGCATATTTCTCAGCCGCATCCGCAGCCACTCCGTTCTTGACCAGATAATCACGCATATAACTTCCGAAAGGTTCTACTTTCGGAATAAACACGCGACCATTAGAAACGGTATAGCCTTCTACATAATCGTAGTATCCATTGCTATGTGCCTTGTTGTTGTTATCAAGTCGGTCGGCACCCAACACACGAATGATAGGCGTATTCTTGACTCTCTGTTCCGGAATATAAGACAGATAAACGCCCGTCGTATCGCTCTGGTATTTCACGTCAAGACGGAATTTCTCCTTCTCGATATTAGAGGCAAGATAATACACGTTCTTCATCATCAGGTCCCAGTTGCCCTGCTGAGGATTACAACTGGTATTCTTGAGCGACTTGACGAAAAGAGCCTGTTTGGTATCGGTGATATCAGAAGCAAACTCACCCACCTGATAAGTTACGCCACCCGATGTATATTCATAAGCCACAGCCAATACCTGGTCGGTCTGAATACCCGTCTTCAAGGAAACATAACCCAAGGCAGTATTGACGGTATACTCAGAAGAACTCAAAAGACGGGCACTCTCCAGTTTCTCAAAGTCTGCACCACCTACCAGACCAGCCCCCTCCAGAGTAGCAGCAGCCTGGTCGATATCCCTGGCAGCCACATACTGGGTAGTCATAGCCTGATACTCGGTATTGGCACGGTTGGAAGGCACCTGTCCGGTTGCCGTCCACATCGGGTTACTGATTTTAGAAGCTTCGCCAAGATCGGTCAGTGCCACGATATTTCGGGTATTGGCAGTAGTTCCCGACTTATTGGTTACCCAAATCTCCACACGGTTAATCGTAATGCCGGTAATGAGATTAGGCAACTTCTGCATCCATTCGTCATAATGATTCCTGAAATATCGGGAAAGGAAGAAGTGACGATTCTCCTCATAATCGGCAACATTGATTTCAAATGGAGTCAGCTGTACGCCGCCCCTGCTGGAAACACTCTTGGATGCACTCTTCTTCTGCGAAGCCACCATCTGCAATTTCAACTTTCCAAACTGCATATCGGTTCTGACACCGAAAAGGCTGCTGGCTCCCTTGATAAGCGAAGAATTGCTGGGGAAAGACACATTGCCCGCCTCAACCAGCTTGATAATCTCATCTTCCTTACCATCATACTTCAGTTTCATGTTCTGGGCATCGTAGTCGAAGGTGGCATCGGTGTTGTAATTCAGGTTGAGGTTCATCTTATCGCCCACCTTTCCATTCACGTTGAGATTGATCTTCTCATCGAAGTTCATCATCGTGGTTTTCCGGTTGCGGATAGGCAAAGATGGATTATCGATACTCTTCTTGTTCATACCCAGTTTCAGCTCGGCAGAACCCTGTGTCCTGACACGGATACCGCCAGGACCGAATATCTTCTCGGCTGGTCCCAGGTCGAAATGCATATCAGAAAAGTCGAACTTCTCCTTACCCTTCGCCTGATAAATCTCATCGTTCTTCTTACGGAAGAAAGCACTTCTTTCATTCATCTCAGTCCAGGAGTTATACTCTTCTGGAGTGAGCATGATAGGGGCCGAGAGCCAGGTATTGCCCATACGATTGCCGATAACGAAACGGTTGAGCGTATCGTTATAGACCACATCATATTTCATGTTGTCCGGGCGCTGCAAGTCGAGCGGACTCTGATAGAGGTCGCTGAGTGAATAAGGCTGGGTAAGCTGAATCTTCCAGCGGGTATTCAGCAAAGAATCAGGAATGGTATCATCCTCCACCTTGAAGGGTTGGGCAGAAACTGAAATCTTGCTGCTCTTTCCTTTATCCTGTGCCCCATTATTTGCTTGCTTATCCAGCTGTTTCTGCTGGGTATTAACCGGATTCTGAGTTCTTTTACGGGTACGGTTATCCTGCAAATAAGGCATGACGAGAGCATAGCTGAAAGTAGAAACCATCAGCCAGAACAGCAACAAATATATTTTTCCCTGCCTCATTTACAGATGCTAAATTCTTTTTCCTGACATTTAATTTTCTCTCTTACCGCAACTACTTGATTTGCTTCAGAGCCAACTTCACAACCTGCTCAACCGGCAAATCTGGCTGAGCCTTCAAGATGTCGACAACCACCTTGGCAGAAGGAGCCGGAGAGAAACCTAGCATGGTAAGGGCACTCACAGCCTCATCCTTCACATCATTGTTCACCATCACAACATTGCCTCCGTTGGCAGGGAGCTCATCCGCGATGCCCAGACTCACAATCTTATCCCGCAAATCGAGAATGATACGCTGGGCTGTCTTGAGTCCGATTCCCTTTACACCCTTCAACATCTTGTCATTGCCCGATGAAATCACGTTGCACAGTTCGCTTGGCGACATCGACGAGAGAATCATTCTCGCCGTATTGCCTCCCACACCCGATACGGTGATGAGCTGGCGATAGAGTTCGCGCTCCTGCTTGGAGGCGAAACCGAAAAGGGTGAAAGAGTCATCTCTTCCACCTGCCACCAAAACCTCATGCACGTAGAGTTTTACTTCCTGCTTGCCCTGAATGGCAGTATAGGTATTGAGCGAAATATTGAGTCCGTAACCCACTCCTGCAGTCTCTACTACTGCCATTGCCGGGGTCAGTTCGGTCAGATCGCCATGAATATATTCTATCATTTTAATTTTCTCCTTACTATTTAAACACTTGGTTATACCTCTTTCATAAATTAATTATAATAATATGAACGCACGAAATAGGAATTTATTGTATCTGGCATTGGATTATATTGCCGACACCCCTATAAGAAAAAGCCTTTATCCCCTATGGAAATTGTTTTTAGAACTAGAAGAAATCTCCGTTCATAAGTTTTGAACCGACATTCAAAACTTATGAACGTACATTCAAAACTTTTGAACCTACATTCAAAACTTATGAACGAAGAATTCTATTAGGTACAGGAACAATTTCCTTTAAGAGTAGAAACAATTTCCCTTAAGAGTAGGAACTAATTCCATAAAGGATAGAAGCTAATTTCATCAGGAGCGAAAAGAAATCACTCATTATCCATCGACAAACAGAATAGGAAGAACTAAGGCATTCTCTTAAATCCCTGAAATCACGAAACTGTAAGGAATCTGTTCTAGAACCCTTACAATTCCCCCGTCATTCTACCTAGAAACTATGATTCTATTACCTTTTGCAAGTTTTATGAGTTAAAAATCTATTAAAACGTCACGTATTTCAAGAAAAAGCTATACTTTTGCAACCGGAAATAGATATCTAGAAGGAATTATTCAAAATAAACAACAATATAAAAGAAATAAATACATCAAATGAAAAAGTTTAGAGCAGCCGTAGTAGGTTACGGCAATATCGGTAAGTTTACAGTAGAAGCTCTCGAAGCCGCTCCAGATTTCGAGATTGCAGGTATCGTTCGTCGCCAGGGTGCTAAGGACAAACCAGCTGAGTTGGCTAACTATGAGGTAGTAGATGACATCACCAAGTTGAAGGATGTAGATGTTGCTATCCTCGCTACTCCTACCCGCTCTTGCCCTGAGTATGCAGAGAAGATCGTTGCACTCGGCATCAACACCGTAGATAGTTTCGATATCCACACCAGCATCCTCGACTACCGCACCAAGCAGATGGAGAACTGCAAGAAGGCTGGCAAGGTAAGCGTTATCTCTGCCGGCTGGGACCCAGGTTCAGACTCTATCGTACGTGTATTGATGGAAAGTCTGGCTCCAAAGGGATTGACTTATACCAACTTCGGTCCTGGTATGAGCATGGGACACTCAGTTTGCGTTCGTAGCAAGAAGGGTGTAAAGGAAGCGCTCTCTGTAACCATCCCATTGGGTGAGGGTATCCACCGCCGTATGGTATATGTAGAACTTGAGGAAGGCGCCAAGCTTGAGGATGTGACTGCAGAGATCAAGGCTGACCCTTACTTCGCTCACGATGAGACTCACGTATTCGCCGTAGCATCAGTAGATGATGTAAAGGATATGGGTCACGGTGTGAACCTCGTTCGCAAGGGTGTATCTGGCAAGACCCAGAACCAGCGCTTCGAGTTCAACATGAGCATCAACAACCCTGCCCTCACTGCTCAGGTATTGGTTAATGTGGCTCGCGCTTCATTCCGTCTCCAGCCAGGTTGCTACACCATGCCAGAGATTCCTGTCATCGATATGTTGCCAGGTACCCGTGAGGAAATCGTTGCAACACTCGTGTAAAGACATAATAAAGGCTCGCAAGAAACAAAAACTTCTTGCGAGCCTTTTTAGCATCTTATGTCTTGAGTTCAAGACATAAGCTTGAATACGTTTTCACGCTTTACTTAACGTCAGTTGCACCCTGACCAGCAATCAATGGCCAACCTGGATTCTGGTAAACTACAGATGTAGTAAGATCTGTCTGGTCACCCTCAGCTGTCTGACGGAATACGCTCTGTGCGATAGGAGACAGATAGTGAGCAGGAGTAAAGTGATAACCATCAAATACCTGATTGTTAATCTTAGAAATCTGGTATGGACGGATGTAGTCACCACTAACGTCCTTACTACTGATATTACCCTTACCACCTTCAACATCAACCTTAGCGAGGTCGGTATCACCATCGCGCCATGTGCCCTCGTAAACAGTACCCCAGTACTTCATACCTTCAATCTGGTAACCGTTTACCTGGTCGCAAGCACGCCAGCGGATTAAGTCCTCCCAACGGGAAGCCTCACCAATGAACTCATCACGACGCTCACGACGGATGTTGTAAGTAGTAGCATCAACCAACTGACCATGAGAGTAAGCACCGAAGTCCCACTTAGCCTCCTCCTGCATGTTGGTAGCTGCGATAGTCTTGTTGTAATCAGGATCTACCTTGGCACGGGTGCGGAGAGCACGCCAGTACTTATCAGCTGTGGCGTCGATAGTATTGTTCTTCAACCAGGAAGCCTCCATGTAGTTGAGGAGAGCCTCTGTGCCACGGAATACAATGCTACCACTCTGACCATAGTCGTGGTTGAGCTGCTGCAGAACATCATAGTTCTTACCCTTCTTCACAGCATAACCGGTAACGATACGAGTCTCATTGTTACCCTTTACTGTCCAAGAGAGATCAACGGTATTAGCACCATCACTTGTATAGTTCTCTACAGAACCATCCATCTTGGTGAATATCTGGATACGAGAGTCACGATCCTGGAGAGTAGCCTTGATGCCCTGGTTCTCCCACTCAGGGTTGTAACCTGAACCTGCTGCATAGATAGGAAGGCCGTTGCGCATAAGGAATGAGTTAACCAATCCACGTGTCCAACCAGTACCACCACCATTACGCTGGAGCTGCATCTGGATGTTGTGAGTTACGTTAGCCTTGTCCTTATCGAAAGCACGGTACATCAAAACCTCGCTATAGCCACTCATATCCTTATCACAGAACATGGTGTAGTAAGGATTGATACTTGCCAAGCTTGCATTCTGTCCCTCTGGAGTATCCGTATTCTTTACAAGGTTATCAACGAGCTTATCACCCAATTCCTTAGAAGACTTCATAGCCTCATCGAGGAAGTGATTGATGGAAGAATCGATGTCAAAGCCCTGGATATCCTCAGCCTTGCCTGGCCAACCTGGACCACCTGGCACAAACGCTGTCCCCTTGTGATACTTCTCCCATGTAGCCTCGAAGAGAGCTGCACGAGAACGGAGCAGAAGGGCTGCATCGCGAGAGATGCGGTTCTTGCCACCAGGGGCAGACTCCATCAGCAGGCCGAGTGCCTTATCAAGGTCGTCGAGAATCTGCTGAGCTACCTTATAACGTGGCTGGCGCTTTGAAGCCTCAACAAGAGTCTCCTTGTCATCAGGAAGAGCTGTGAGCACGATAGGGAAATCGCCAAGAGACTGCAACTTGTCCAAATAAAGGTAAGCACGGAGGAAGTATGCCTCACCAATGTAGTGGCGTACATGACTCTCATTACCGCCAATCTGCTTAGCCTCGAACTTTGGCACTACCTGGTCTAAGAAATAGTTCACCGAACGGATGTTGCCGAAATCCCAGGCACCGCCACTCTGACCTACTTTCCAGTTTCCAGGAACCCAACGGTTAGAATAACCGGTTCCAGCCTGGTTATCTGTATCATTATCGTAAGCAAAGGTACTCATACCATAGCTACCCGGATTGATACTTGTCAATACACCATAGAGATTCACGGTGTAGGCAGCCAGGTCGTCTGCGCTTGTGAAATAAGACGCAGGTGTCACGTTGCTTTCAGGCTCCTTGTCAAGATAGTCATCGCAACTTGTCAGACCGAGCGTCGCGCCCAATAAGAGCATTGAAATATATTTAATTTTCATAAATTGTTTCCTTTCTATAAATGATAAGTTAGAATGTTACACTAAGACCAAATGAGAATGTCTTTGACAATGGATATGTCTTACCAATCTCACCGCCATAACCTGCTCCAATCAGCTCTGGATCACCTGCCTCTGTGAAGTTAGTGATGGTGAAGAGGTTCTCTCCAGATACGAAGAAGCGAAGATTCTCAATATAAGCCTTGCTTGTGATTGACTTTGGCAAGGTGTAACCGATGGTGAGGTTCTTCAAACGGCCATAAGCTGCATTCTGCAGATAGCGGGTCTGAGTCTTGATGTTGCGGCCACCACCCCAGTCAGCACGTGGGTAGTATGCACCCTTGTTGTCCTCACGCCAGTAATCCTCGTGGAACTTAAAGCCGGTAGCCTGCCACTTACCCTGACCGATAGCACCCCAGAATACGGCACCACCTGCTGCGTAGTCACGCTTGAGGGTTCCCTGGAAGAATACCTTAATATCAAAGCCCTTCCAAGCTGCATCGAGGTTCAAGCCGAAGTTATAGCGAGGAGTAGAGTTACCGATGATGCGTCTGTCACCTGGCTTATCAGCTGTATTCTCGCCAGTATTAACATAACCATCACCATCGAGGTCGGCATACATGATATCACCTGCAGTCCAGCCGCTTCCGAGTGCGCTCTGGTTAACCTTTGCGAGGTGTGCATCCATCTCATCCTGACTCTGTGCGATACCGATTGTGGTATAACCCCAGATGTCACCGAGCTTAGCACCAGCATAGTATGAGCCGAGGTTCTTGGATGGATTAGGATACTTATCGATGACCACCTGGTTATCACTCAATACGAGAGATGCACCATAGCTTACCTCACCGATTACGTCACGCCAGCCAATCTGGAGATCCCAACCCTTAGATGTCATATCAAGGTTGTTCACCTTTGGAGGATTGGCACCGAGGATAACAGGCAACTCAGGAGCAGGACCTACCATGTCGAATGTCTTGCGCTGATAGTAGCCGAACGATCCCGTCAAGCGGTTATTGAAAGCACCCCAGTCGAGACCAACTTCCCATGTACGGCTCTTCTCCCATGTAAGAGTAGAAGACACGAGACCTGGCTGTGAAGCGGTATTTGGCTTAGCGCCATTGATCAACCAGTTGCCACCCTGAGAAGAGAAGCCGATGGTTGGATAGAAAGGATACCAGTTGTCTGTATTCTGGTTACCCAACTGACCCCAAGAAGCACGGAGCTTCAATGTGTTTACGTAATCAGTCAATGGCTCCCAGAACTTCTCACGGGCAATGTTCCAACCTGCAGAGAATGATGGGAAGAAGTTCCAACGGTTCTCGCGGAGGAAACGTGAAGATCCATCATAACGGAGGTTAGCCTCGAAGAGGTAACGGCCTGCATAATCGTAGTTGATACGACCGAAGAAACCGGCTGTAGTCCATGAGTTATATGCACCACCTACACTTGGCTTGGTGGTTGTTGTATCGAGAGTAGGAAGACCAGACATGATACCGTTCTGACGCGCTGTGATATTGCGCTGACGGAACCACTCACTCTGGAAACCACCCATTACCTTCATATTGTGATCGCCAAACGAATGGCTGTACTCTGCAAAGAGGTTAGGGTTGAAATAGTTTGACTTAAATGAATACTCATAGACGCTTGATGTGGCGTTGCTATCTACGTATGGATTATTATCGCAGTCGTAGCCGTATGTGGTCTGCCAGTCACGGTGATTGAACTGTGTAACAATACGATAGTTCAACTCAGCATTGAGAGTCAGACCCTTTACAGGTGTTGCAACAAAAGAAAGCTGCTGTGCGAGACGGTCTGCCTGGTTCTTGGCACGGCCACCATTCTGAAGACGTCCGATATAAGACTCTGGCAACCAGTTACCATTAGGATCGGTAGTTGGCAAAATAGGCCAATAACGGCACATATTGTGGAAGAACACATCTGTACCATTGATCAAATCACCAGGAGAATCGAAGTCCTGACGTGAGAAACGGGTATTGTAGGTCATGCGCAACCATTTGGTTATCTGTGCATTGATCTTACCTGTCATAGTATAGCGCTGCATACTATCATCACCATGACGGAGGAGACCACCACGGTTGAGATAGTTGCCAGATACATAGTACTGCAAACGATCATCACCACCATTGATACTCAAGGTATGCTCCTGAGAGAAGCTGGTACCAAACTGCTCCTTGAGCCAGTCGGTATTACCAATAGGCAAGAGTGGCGTATTGTCCCAAACCTCCCAACGGTTGTTGCTGTTCTTGAACATCTTCTGCATGGTAGGATCGCTCTGAGCCTTCTTGATTTGCTCGAGTTTTTCATCTGTAAACCAGATACCTGCACCACTAGCAACAGAAGCATCATTCATGTACTTAGCCCATGTGTAAGAGTCCATCATCTCCGGCATGTTGAGTGGAGAATCAAAACGGAAAGAGTTGTTGTAGTTAATAGAAGCCTTACCCTTCTTACCACTCTTGGTAGTAATAAGGATTACACCACCGGCAGCACGTGAACCGTAGATTGAAGAAGCAGAAGCATCCTTCAATACAGAAATGTTCTCGATGTCCTGTGGGTTGAGTGCGTTCATATCGCCCTCCATGCCGTCGATGAGCACGAGTGGAGATACAGAAGAACCGGCACCGATAGTACCTGTACCACGGATGTTAAAAGACTTGGTTGAATTAAGAGTACCACCGCTGCTTGGTGTAGAGAAGTTCATACCAGCTACTGCACCCTGAAGAGCATCAACAACAGAGTTGACTGGGCGAGCGCCGAGAGTCTTGGAATCAACGGTAGAAACGGCACCAGTGAGGTTTACCTTCTTCTGAGTACCGAAACCGACAACAACGACCTCATTCAGAGTCTTGCTGTCTTCCTTCATGGTCAAATTGATTTCACCGCCCTTCCATACCATCTCCACTGGTTCGAAGCCAATGTAGCTGATACAGATAGTTGCGCCACGATTAACATCAGAAAGAGCAAACTTACCATCGAAATCGGTGATGGTTCCACCTTGCTTTCCCTTAACTGTGACTGTAGCACCAATTACAGGCTCCCCTGTAGGGTCGATAATGGTACCAGTGCATTGTCCATCTTTGGACTGATTAGTTTCCTGGATACGAGTTCCCCCATAAGCCTGGGCTGGAGCCATTCCAAGAGCCATAATCATAGTACTTACTGTGAATAGTTGTCTTATCATAAGATAGAGTTTAAAAATTTGTTATTTGGTTTCTTATTTATTACGTTATATTTTTATATTTCAGTTAGCTGTTGCAAAGATACGTTATTTTTTAATACGGTTAAGTTTTTAAGGCAACAAATGTCAGTTTTTTAAATCTTTTTAAGTAAAATAGCCCCAAAAAACAATCAAAAAAGGCTCGCAAGAGGTGTTTCTTGCGAGCCTTTTGATAAAGAATGTAAAAAAGACACTCTTCATTATTTATGTGTCATGATATCAAGCACCATATCGTCGGTTGCTCTCATCGCATCGGCACCGATACTTGTAAGATTGTGAATACATTTATCCACATCATCATCTACGATGCCCTCTGCCGATGTCACGCATTTGCCTTCCATCGAAAGAAGAGCGGAAAGCAGGGCGGTACTGACACCCGAAGAAATCTTCAAGGCACAGCTAGGTTTGGCACCATCGCAGATCATACCTGTAAGGTTTGCCACCATATTCTTGACAGAATTGCAGATGCGGGTATAATCACCACCCATCAGATAGGTGATACCGCAACTGCTGCCCGTACTGGCTACCACGCAACCACATAGAGCTGAGAGTTTTCCCAAGCTCTGCTTGATATAGATAGCCGTCAAGTGACTGAGCATCAAGGCACGGATCATTTCTTCCTCAGTATTCTCATTCTCCAGAGCATATACCACAACAGGGTTGGTAGCACAGATTCCCTGATTGCCGCTACCGCTATTACTCATCACCGGAATCATGGCTCCACCCATACGGGCATCGCAAGCAGAAGCGGTACTGGAGATGATGTGAGAGAAGATGTTATTACCGAAGATGCCATGACTCAAAGGGCGATCCATTGTCTTACCGAGACAATGTCCATAGTTGCCCTTGATACTCAACTCGGCAGCCTTCATATTATATTCCCTGGTCTTGAGAATGAAAGAAATCTCATCGAGCGGAGCTGTTGTAGCAAACTCGTAAACCATCGGGAAATTGAGTTGGATGTCGTCATCAGCCTCATCGCCGGCAGTACCACCACGCTTATCGAATACCACCTCGCCATTGCGCTCAGCATAAACAAAGTTGGTATGCGAACCGGAAATGATAGCTGTAGCCTGAGCATCACCGGCATAGCAGCTCACCTCTATATATAGTTTATCTACATCGCCCTGCTTCAACTTGATGTTGATTTCAGCATTCTTGATATACTGCTTGCCCTGCTCCAGACTGTCAGGAGTCAAGTCTTTGAGAACTTCAAGTTCATACTCCGGCTTTCCGATAAGGGCACCGAGCGATACGGCGATAGGCAAGCCTATCATACCAGTACCGGGAATACCCACACCCATCGCATTCTTGAGCATGTTTGGACTCAAGAGTACTTCGATGCGATCAGGGCGCTTACCCAAAGTAGTAGCAGCCTTAGCTGTACAGAGCGCCACAGCCATCGGTTCGGTACATCCGATGGCAGGCACAACTTCCTTGTTGACGAGCGCGATGATGCGCTCACGCTTATTTTTCTCTAACATAATATAAATAGGTATTAGTCTTCCAACTGGAACAGAGGATCGTCTGGAGTCAACATGGTTGGCTTCTGGTCGAATTCCTTCAGAAGCTGCTCAGAGGCATACTTCTTGTTTACCACCAGGCGGAACATGTACTCGTTGAACCAATCGTTGGTCATGATGAAGCATCCACCAAAACCATTGTCAGCACCCCAGCTGTTCTCCACCTTCCACTTCACAGGCTTGCCTGCTGCATCCAGATCAACGGCAGTCAGAGTCATGGCATGGGTAGAACCGCTCTCGAAAGTAGCGATGCGGTCTGCCTTGTTCATTGGGAATGTTGTATTGAAGAGGCTGCCATAGTCGAAGTTATCGAGAGCCAGATAGCCACGCTTTCTGTCGAGCTGCTTGCCCACATCATAGCTTGAATACATCTTATGACCATCCTTCAGGGATGCGATAGCGAGCTGGGCTATCTCCTCCATAGGCAGGTTCAGGTACTTCCAGTTATGACCATCATAGGTATGACGGTCGTATTCTACCTCGTATGTCTTGTGATAAGGACGGCGTGGGTCGTTCATCACCATGATGAAGGTGCCGTTGAGATCCTTACCAACCGTCTCCTCATAGAAACTCTTAGGAGTATACTTCTTAGCCTCACCAATCTGCTTGCCATCCTTATCACGGAAAGCATAAATGAATTCCTTTACAGGCTCGCCCAAAGTAAGGCTGAGCATGCGATAAACCTGAGCCAGCATTTCGGTCTTACGAGCCTGAATAGCAGCAGGTTTCTTTCCCTGAGCTACCATCTTGCGGAGTTCCAAACCATATTCACGGAGCTTGCTGCTGATAAGGCGGCTCATCTTGGAAGTATTGTTGCTGGAGAAAGTCTCTGGCTGAGCACTCATAGGCACGAGACCATATTTGCTAGCCAGGTCGGCAACGCCACAGAAAGTACCACCGTCGTTGAGAGGGTTCTTGAAGAAGAACTGCACCTGAGGATCCTCGATGCTCTTCTTACCGAGGTCAATGACCCCCTGAAGCATGAGGTTAGCCTTCTCCAACTGGTCGTAGAAGAAGAGATAATCCTGAGAATACTCCACCACTCTACCCTGCTTGTCGTTGACAGCAAAGTTGGAACGGAGCACATTGAAGCCGCTAAACATCCAGCAACGGCCCGAACTCTTCTGATTATGAATGCTCTGAGAAGGAGTCTCGATGCTGAAATGGGTATCAACAGGAGCCTCATTGGCATGATTCTTTACCAGGTCATCGATATTGTTGTTAGCAACAGCATTAAAGAGAGCCTTGTGTGCAGCACATGCATGGTTCTTCTCCATCTGCTGAAGAGCAGACTGACTGATGCCGCCCCCCTTGGTCTGCGCCATCATAGACATGGAAGCCATCAGCATGGCTCCAATCAGTAATACGTTTTTTCTCATAATCTTTTATATTTATTTGTTTCTTTGTGCAAAAATAACACTATTTTGCGTACTTTCCAAACTTTTATGCTGAAAAATGCGAAGACGCTTACGAATGAAAGCCATTTTCTAAAAAAACAAGTTAAATTTTTCTTAATTAATAAGGAGTTCTGCAAATACATTACGGTTTTTTATTATATTTGCAAGCGAAATACTAAGCCAAAATTACGATAGTATCGTATTGGCTACACATAGTATAACAACAAACAACAAACCTATGATTGGTAAAGTAAAAATCCGATGCTTGTTTTTGTTGGCATGGCTTGCAAGATGACAACAAATATGGGCTCATTGAAAATCATATTAGAACCCCTAAAGGACATTAAACAATGGAAAAGTATATAATTATAACCGAATTTGGAGAGCAGCAAGATATAAGAGTGGGACTAAAATCTTGTAAAAACAAGTACAATCTTCTTCTCTGTTGGGCAAAACATCTTTCTTATCCTTATATTGGTATTAAATCCAAGACGAAGCTTATCGAAGATATAAAATTTGATTTGCGCGAATTTAAACAATATGTTATGAATGCCAGAAGTTATATGACGAATTTTTATCATGAATCATATCTAGTAAATGGCATCCATATAGAACTGTATATCGTTAAACGTGAGCAAAATTGCGATTCTTCATTTTTATTTAAAATATTTGTTTTTTATAAGAATTGGGATTTCCAAGTGGAGAAAGAATACAACTCCCCATTTGATGCTTTAGTTGATAGCATAAACATAATACAATGGAATGAATTCTCACAAGAAGAGAAAAATGAATTTGAAAAGGTTCTAAAATCGACAAGCCATGTAAATTGCGTTATTCGCAATTTGGTTTGGAACTTAGAATGTTCCATACTTGGCAACAGTTTAAAAGTATATATTGTGAAGTCATGAAAAAGATATTATTTATAGCACTCAACATCTTCCTCTCCGCTCCAACATTCGGAGCGGATGGTAATCATCGTGATTACTCCCCAAAGTCACCAGAGGCAGCTGCCTTTGACAGAATATCCACCATTCCAGTGGGCAACTATACTGGCAGCTTGGCTTTCTCTATACCAATCTATACATTGGTGAGCGGCGACATCAGCCTGCCTATCAGCTTGGACTACCAAGGCAATGCCATACGAGTAGACCAAGAGGCTACTTGGGTTGGATTAAATTGGTTACTGAATGCAGGAGGAGCCATCACAACGACAACTTCCGCATGCTCTACACAATATGGAGAATCGTTTCAAAAAGATTGGGATTATTTTGCCAACAAACTGTCCATGACATACATCCCCCTGGATGGTGAGTTTCCACAAATGCGATACAAGATGGATGGATGCCACCCTAATTGGCGAGGTGACCATGGTAAAAATTGGTTTAAGCAGACGCTAGAGATTGAGGGTAATAAGAACAATGACCTGTCTAGTCAATTGTATCATTTCATCCTAGACAACAAGGCTGGTGAAACTCCCACCTTCCATGCTAATTTCATGGGCAACAGTCTCTCTTATGTATGGGATAGGATGAAGAATGAGTTCTTCATTACGGGGAAAAATCAGAACTTTCAGATTACAGGATCCATCATCTCACCCACCATCATTGATGGAAAAGGAATAAAATATTCCTTCAACGCAAAGGAGGAGAGTAGTCCAGAGGGATATTTGGTTGACCCAGAAATGGTGTATCAGGATTATACGCTATTTCTTACAAAAATAGAATCTCCCACAGGACATACCATACAACTCAGATATGTCGACAACGGTACTATAACCTCTGTATATAAAATAACAGAAAACTTATACAGCCATGAATATCCAGTAAATGCTATTGGTTCGAGCTATCGTGAAGTCAAGCCAGAAGGTTCAAACCTTCTGGATCGTAGCCTCTCACAATTATATCGGACAAAAGCTCTTCGTCTCTCGGAAATAGAATCCGACGAAGCATTGGTAAAGTTCATCCCATCCAGTGACTTTCGTAAGGATCTGGATGGGAACAGTCGCAAACTGTCAAAGATAGAAATCTACCAAAAGAATGGTTCTCAGAAAAAACTATTGAAGTCCTTTAGTTTCAGCTCCAGTTATTTTTCTAAAGTAACCACTGGAGGCAACACTGTAAAGGATTTATTTGACAATCTAGGCAACTCGTCCATTTACAACGGATGGTTTGCCTCTGACGACTTTATGTATTATAGACTGCGACTGGACAGTTACAGCGAGGAGGATTCGAATGGCAAACAAGTGGCAAAGTACTCGTTTGGCTATAATAACGGGTTGCCTTGTAAGGCTTCCGCAGCCATTGATTATTGGGGATATTACAATGGGGAGGAAAACTTCAACGGTCGTTACCACACCCTTCTTCCAAAACATTGGGATGAGTTGACTTCAGACGTAGAAGATGGTTTCCCTAAAACGGTATATTTTACAGGTGCAGACCGACGTTTCAATGAAAACTGTGCCTCTGCGGGAATGCTCTCTTTCATTACTTATCCGACAGGAGGAACTACAAGTATCACTTATGAAGGGCATCGCTTCTCCAACTATAAGTATTTCGACGCTGCAAAGACGACAAGCGGAAAAAGTTTCAAGGATGTGGACATCTATGCCACCAATCAAAGCTATGGAAAGGTTAGTGGGGCATCATTAAACGAAAGTACGTTTAATATATCAGAAGAGGGGATATACAAGATGACCCTAAGCTACATGATATCCAACCTTGCCGAGCAGCCTTCCTGGCGATATATTCTAAGCAACCCTCTTCAGTTGTATCATTATAGCACCATTTATGACAGAAATGGTCCACATGAGGTGGTTAGTGCTTGTGATGTGCTGAGCGCAGTTCCAAGCGACACTGTGGGGACAAGAAACATAACAAAATCAAGGACATTAACTCTTTTCCCTGGGAAGTACAAACTGATGATTGCTGGCGGGGCATCATTAAACATTGGAGTGTGTCCCCAGCAATATTACCAGATAAAAGGCAATATCAAACTAGAAAAATCCACGTATACCTCCATCGGTGCAGGCGTGAGGGTAAAGTCCATATCTGAAAATGATGGGAATGGAAACTTTACTACGACAAATTATCGATACACCTATCCTGACTTAACTTCCTCAGGACGATTGTCAGTCCCAGCCATCTATGCAAGAAGAAAAATCTTGGTCTACCAAAATGAAATGTATCAAGATGCAGGATCGAACCAGATAAAACCTGCAACAGCTAAAGAAATTCGCTATGCGGAAGTGAGCGGCAACAATGCAGTTCCAGATGTGCCTGTGGTAGGCTACGAGAGGGTCACCGTCAAACAGGAAAGCAATGGAACGACAAATGGTAAAGAGGTTTTTACTTACAGAAACAGACCTTGGGGCATCAACATGCTTACCTATTGCCGTCAAGTACCCGACCCGAGAAATGGCATGTTGCTTTCTGATAGCGTGTTTGATTCCAAGGGAAAACTTATCAAGACAACAGACAACAGTTATAAGTGGAGATGTGTTGACTCCCGACTTCTAAGTGCGGTCATCGAGAACATCTACAGTGGGCCAAACGAGGTTACTGGTGGAAATGCTTTGGCGTCAGAAAATGCATATGCTGATGCCTTAGGAGGAGGAGGATGCATGCAAATATATATATCCATCGGTCCAGTTCGCCTTGGCTTCTTCCAATTCCAGCCAAAAAGAATATCATGGTGATAACTGTGTTACCATAAAAACTAGTACCCAGTATGGACAGACCAACACCTTGGACTCCATCTCGGTCCAGAGCCAGTCTGAGACAGGAACAACTGTCACAACAGAAACTTTCTATCCCCAGAATGCTCTTTCCCAAGCCAATATGAAGACTTTGGCAGACAAGCACATCACCGAGATTCCCATAGAATGTCTGACATCAATATCAAATGAGGACGGCACTTACGTCATCGGCTCCCAACGATATTTATATGACAACAATGGCAATATTATCACGGAATACTCGTTAGATACAGAAAGATCCATAACAAGGAGTTCGTTTAGTCTGTTAAAGGACAACTATGCCTTCTCCTCATTCAAAGCCAACGCTGTGTTTTCTTACAATTCATCAGGAAAACCTCGTGTGGTAAAGGAAAACAACTGCGATGTGGTCACCTATATATGGGGGTATTACAGCAATTACCCCATTGCCGTGATAAGAGGTGCAGACTACCCTGTGGTAAGGGACCTTCTTGGAGGGGACTCTGCTGTAAAAGCATTGGAAACGGCTCCATCTCCAACGATAAGCGCAAGGGAATTACACAGCAAATTATCCAAGTTGGCAGGCTGCTGCGTATCAACCTATAGTTTCAATCCACAAATAGGGATGGTTGAGATGATTTCTCCAAATGGAGAATCTACGACATATACCTATGACGCTTTCAGCAGATTAGCTGCCATCAAGGATCATAACGGCATTGTGTCCTCATCATTCAAATACAACTACAAACAATAAGCTTATGATGAATAAGATTAACTTTCGATGCTTATTTTTGTTGACATGGTTTGCCGCCCTGTCAACAAAGGCCCAAGTGTCTTCAGAGAACTACATTCTGACGACGGAGCGCATCAGCGACACGCAGGTCCTCTCCACCACGGTATACTATGATGGCTTGGGAAGACCCTTCGAGATGGTGGAGCAAAAGAAGACTCCAGATGGAGCCAACCTGATACATCTCCAAGAATATGATGGACTAGGACGTGATTGGAAGACATGGTTGCCTGTCAAGGGCACCGACGATTTCCTCAGCATTTCTGCGGCTCACTCCCAGGGAAATAACCAATATAGGGATAGCCATGCCTTCTCTCTAAAAGAATATGATGAAAGCCCACTCAATCGAATAAACACAGTGGAGGGAGTTGGAGCTGAGTGGACTAGCCATCCCGTAAAGAAAGACAATCTCGTAAACACCTCTAAATATCCGTTGAACTGCAAATACTACCGTGTCTCCATGCAAGGACAGTTGCAAGACAAAGGGTATTATCCTGAGGGTAGGCTCTACGTTACCAAGACCACTGATGAAAATGGCAATGAGAGCTACGAGTTCAAGAACATCGCTGGCAACGTAATTCTCAAGCGTACCATCTGCTCCATTGATGAGGCAGCCGATACCTATTATATATATGATTACCGAGGAAACCTGGCATTTGTGCTTCCTCCCAATTATCAGGAGGAGCCGTCACTTGACCTCTATGCCTACCAATATAAATATGATGGGCAGGGGAATTGCACCTGGAAGAAGCTGCCAGGTTGCGAGCCTATCTACATGAAGTATGACCTCAGCGGAAGAATGATATTCTTACAGGACGGAAACCTGAGAAAACAAGGACTTTGGGAGTTCTATGTCTATGACAAACTTGGTCGACTGGCTGTGCAAGGAACTACTGCATCTACAAGTGATGTCAGTAAAATCCATGTCTATGCGCTATACACGGGGGCAGGCATCCTGGACGGTTACCAACTGAATGGCACTACGATTACCGCCAAGTCCCTGCTCATTACCAATTTCTATGATGACTATACTTTCATAGAGAAGCAAAACGCCTCAAAGCAGAGCATTTTGTATCTGAACGCAGCCCAAGCATTGGACGCAGCGTTCCCTTCCAACAGCTCCCCCAAAGCAAAGGGATTCTTAACTGGGAAGAAGGTATATACAACAGATGGTACGAATAGACATGAAATCTCCTCTATGTACTATGGTTTAAAGGGAAGAGTGGTACAAACACATTCCTGCAACTTGCTTGGAGGAAGTGAACATTTCTACTCCTCTTATAACTACATAGGTTCCCCTTTGAAAACCAAGCACATTCATAGCGCAAGTGGCAAGAAAGCCATACAGGAATGCTACGAATATGCCTATGATCATGCTGGAAGACAGACAATAGTTAGCTATGCCATCAATGGCTCCGCCAAAAAAGTCTTATCAACAACAGAATATGACGATTATGGAAGAATCGCCAAACAGACATTATTGGGCAAAGAGTGCATCAACAACTCCTACAACATCCGGAGCTGGAAGACTGAGATAAGTAGCACAAACTTTACCCAAACGCTTGCCTATAACAAAACAAATGGCTTTGTTATACCTGGGACCGCACAGTACAATGGCAATATATCAGCCATGAGTTGGAAAACTGGAAACAACATAGAGAAAGGCTACAAGTTCTCCTACAACCGTCAGGACATGCTGACCGATGCCGACTATGAGGAAGGAGAATTCTTATCGGACAACATAGGTCACTATGACGAAAGCCTGTCTTATGACAAGATGGGAAACATCCTGTCATTGATACGCTATGGTTTGAGAGACGACAATAAATACGGGCTCATTGACAACCTTAGCTATGGCAACAACGGCAATCAGCTTACCAAGGTTGATGATACGGTGAGTGGTCCATATTATGCAGGTGCCTTCCACTTTGTGGATGGTACGAAGGAGGCTACGGAGTATAGCTATGATGCCAATGGCAACATGGTGATGGACAAGAACAAGGGGATTAGCTCGATATCATACGACATCAACAACTTGCCACAGAAAATATTATATAATGATGGAAGGAAAGCTAGTTACGTATATGATGCTGAGGGAAACAAGCACTCCGTTCAATATACACTAACGGCAATGACCAACACATTGCCTCAGATGCCAGTCATGCAATCTGCAGATGCAGCATCAGCAAATGCAGTAAATGGGCAAAAGGTAATCAACTATTGTGGAAACATCATTTATTACGGTGATGAGACGATTGTACTGAATGACGTAGGCTATGCCAAGTATGACAAAGGCGGCAACCTCTCATTCCATTATTATCTCAAAGACCATCTGGGCGACAACCGTGTTGTTGTGAACGAAAGCGGTGCTATCGAACAAATCAACGATTACTACCCTACAGGTGCATTGATGGGGAGCAGCACGAATGGCGATGTTCAGAGATACAAATACAATGGTAAGGAACTGGACCGCATGAATGGCTTGGATTGGCATGACTATGGGGCTAGGAACTATGATGCGGCTATCGTTATTTGGAACACATTAGATAAGCTAGCAGAAAAAGATTATTCACATGCCCCTTATGGATATTGCGGTAATAATCCTATGCGATATCTTGATATAAAGGGGCATGAAAAGCTAGACGCTCTATCGCAGAAAGCTAGAAATTATAAAAGACTAGAGCCTGAAATAAAAAACTTTAAGGATGATCCAAATGTCATAAACATCTGGGCGCATGGGTATGATAATGGGAATAGTATTATTCTAAACAAAGAAGTAGTAGATAACGCTGAAAGATTTGAAAAATTTCTAGAGTCAAATAGCTTTATATGGAAAACTAGAGAAGGTAATGCACCTATAACAATAGTATTACATAGCTGTTCTGCTTCTAAGTTTGCAAAAGCTATATCAAATAGTAAGAAATTTGACAACGTGATTATTATTGCTCCAACGACTCCAGTTAATGTGACAACCGGAAAGAATACCAAAAGTTATCTAGGCTCATACCTCACAAATAATGGAATTTGGAAAAGTTATAAAAATGGCAGAGAAATCAAATCATTGACATATGGGACATATGACTACCCTGGCTCTATATACCCTAGAATAAAATTTAATTTAATAAAGGAACTATCTAATAATATAAATGTATGGAAAAAATAAAACTTGTATTAGGTATTTTATTGGGATTTACTCTTTCATTTTTTAATGCTTCTTTGCTTAAAAATAGTACAACAAAAACGGATGAGCAATACATTGTTACCAATAGCAGAAATGTATTCATATTGGATTCTGTAGAATTTAAACTTACCGCAGACTCTATTCTTCTATATGGAAACGAGAACTCATATACGGAACTCTTATATCATTATGGAAGTATTCATAATGGTTCTAAAGAACTCTTATATTATGCATTAATTATGGCAGACAAATATTCTTATCCCGAAGCTTCTTATAATATTTTCGGCATTATTAAAGATTTTAATAAGAACAACACTTTATTATTGTCTGAAATGATGAAATATTACTTATTGTATGGGGCAAAAAACGGAAGTTCAAGTTCTTGTTTTCAATTAAAGGAATATTATGAAAAAGGAATATTATTCGAAAGAAATCAGAGAGAAGCAAAATTCTATGAGAATAAGATAAACAAAATTTATTAGACAAAATGGACAAAATAAGAAATATGCATAATGTTGCCTTAGGCATCATTATAGGTTTGTTCTTGGGGGGAATTTTTCAAGCACGCCCTAAGTTTGAATGGAATTTGGGAGTAAAGCAACCAGTCATCCCTCAATGGAATATTAACAAGATAAAATCTGCAATTATTAAAGAGAAGAGCATAAAAGATTATGAATTACTTAAAGAATTATCTGGCGGGCATTTAAAAAAAGAAGACATTTTCTATGGTTTACTTATGAATGAATACCACCCTAACGATACCACTTACAAAGACCTAAGAAATGTCTTGGTTGAAATCTACAATATCCCTCCAAAAGATACCATCACTTTGATGTGGGTAAAAAAACTTGATGATATGTACAAAAAAAATAAATAAATAAAGAAATATGATTGTGATGAACAATAAAATGCTAGTTAAGCTTAATAAGCAAACTATTAATTATCCAAGATTAAATAAAAAACTTTCAAAAATCTTGGATGAAGGAGTAATATGGGTTAACAATTGCTATATTCTGCAATATTTCTATAAAGTGAATCAGCACTATTCTTTAGAAAACTTTGAAGATTATACAGCATATGAATGCTTCATGAATGGTTTTCATGTTGAGGATTATTGCGTTTGTAATACAATACAATATGCTTTTAGTTTCACGAATAAATTGGCTAGAATATTACAAGGTAAATGTAAATTCAAAATAATACTTTCTGTCAACAACCAAAATTGTTGTCACATTACTTTTCATTCACTTCATAATGAAGAAACGGAATGGGTAGTTATGGAACAATTAGATTCTTATTCAGAAAGTATTGCTGTTTTTATGTAATCCGCTCAAACAATTGTAGTAAAGCCCTAAAGAATTAAACTGTTTACGTATAAGAAAGGCATATTGTTCAAAATGTCTAAATTATAGTAGAACAAATAACAACTACAATGATTTTTTACAACTTTAGCTATTGAATTCAAGAAATAGAACTTATGAAGTTAAGATCAATACATACATTATTCTTGTTGTGCATTTATCTAGGAATAAATGCACAACAGAACATTTGTAATCATACATATCATATAGGAGACAAGATTGAGCGTCAGCAAGCCACCTTCAAACATTTTGACCAAAAAGAAAAAGGTGCTATTTGGGACTTGACAGACATCAATTTATCTGACAATGCCTCGTGGTTGACAATCACATCCAATCCTCAAGATGAAAATGGATTTATAATTAATGGACTCAATACCCGTTATTTTTGTCATCAAAACGAAACTGGCACATATTTGGATGGCTATGAGAACAACCAATCGAAAATTAGCTATAAACTAACAGACTTGATTGCTCCGCCTAATTTTGTACAGAACAGCATGACAACGGGGTATTTCAATGGATATGCCATATATTCAGAGTCAGTATATTCTCGTATTTATGGAACATATGAATGCCAAGTTGATGGGCTCGGTACAATGTTACTTCCATCAGGTGATACGATTACTGGTGTGACAAGGGTACATATCCAGAAACACACAGGACAACAATATCTCAAAAACATTGAGCATGCAAAGGCCTTACGCTTGCTGGTTGACAGTGTTAACGTCTACACACATGATAGCATCATACAACATCTTGCAGTGGATTCCAATCTGGTAGAAACAAACATATACAGATGGTATGCACAAGGGGAGTCTCATCCGATTTACGAAACCTTAGACTCTCATGTTAAGGGTAACAATATTGGATTTAAAGTAGCTTATTATTACTCTCCACAATCATGGAAAGACAATGAATACGAGAAATCAAGAGATATTTCTCTGGGAGAGATATCAAAAGCTACCTCCACTGGTCGTCCCAGTATTTCCAGACATGTATTTTCTAATGGTACATTTATAGATTATTCGGTAAACGTGACTTCCGATGGTAATGTAAATGTTGTCATGTTCTGCTCTTCAAGAGCAAAGATAGATTGTAATATCCATACCATTGACGGAATAATGGTATGCCAACAAAGGTTTGAAGATTCTAGCAAGAAGACATACAACATCTGTCTGCCTTTATCGTCTCATTCACATGGCATCTACATACTCTACATTTCTGTTAACGGACAGCAATTCTCAGAAAAGTTCATCTACAAGTAATCCACATATGAGTAGAAAAATACAAAGAATTATCGGAAAAATCGAAAATATTGCCTCAAAAGTGCTTTATATAGGAAAAAAGCATTATCTTTGCAGAAGATTTTCACAAAGAAAACATGGACAAGAACAAGTTTAGTCTATTAAGTAAAATAAAATACCCTGAAGATTTGCGCAAGTTGAGTATTGACCAGCTGCCGCAAGTTTGTAAAGAGTTAAGAGAAGACATTATCGACGAGGTTGCCGTAAATCCTGGTCATTTTGCCTCCTCTCTTGGTGTGGTTGAAATAACCGTAGCCCTTCATTATATCTTCAACACCCCTTACGACCGTATCGTATGGGATGTAGGACATCAGGCTTACGGACATAAAATCCTGACAGGTCGCCGCGACAACTTCTGTACCAACCGCAAGTTGCACGGCATCCGTCCATTCCCTACTCCTTTGGAAAGCGAATACGATACCTTCGCCTGCGGACATGCGAGCAATTCCATTTCCGCAGCACTCGGTATGGCTGTTGCTGCAAGAGAAACTGGAGAAACCAACCGTAATATCGTTGCTGTCATCGGCGACGGTGCGATGAGTGGCGGACTGGCTTTCGAGGGTTTGAACAATGTTTCGAGCACCCCGAACGATATGCTCATCATCCTCAACGACAACGATATGAGTATCGACAGGGCCGTAGGTGGTATGGAGAAATACCTTCTCAATCTGGATACCAATGAAACTTACAACAGGCTCCGCTTCAAGGCTTCACAGTGGCTACACTCCAAAGGGTATCTGAACGAAGACCGTAAAAAGGGAATCCTACGTCTTAACAATGCGCTGAAGTCTGCATTGAGCCATCAGCAGAACATCTTCGAAGGAATGAACATCCGATATTTCGGTCCGTTCGACGGTCACGATGTCAAGGAAGTGGCGAGAGTGCTAAAACAGCTCAAGCAGATGAAGGGTCCTAAGCTGCTGCATCTGCATACTACCAAAGGCAAGGGTTATAAACCGGCAGAGAAGAGTGCCACCATCTGGCACGCACCGGGTAAGTTCGACCCAGAAACAGGTGAGCGACTGATTAAGGATACCAGCAACCAGCCGCCAAAATTCCAGGATGTCTTTGGCGAAACCTTGCTGGAACTGGCTCAAAAGAACCAAAAGATAGTAGGTGTGACTCCAGCCATGCCTACAGGATGCTCCATGAACATCATGATGAAGGCGATGCCTAACCGCACTTTCGATGTGGGTATAGCAGAGGGACATGCCGTCACCTTCTCTGGAGGTATGGCGAAAGATGGACTGATTCCTTTCTGCAACATCTACAGTTCGTTTGCACAGCGTGCCTACGACAATATCATCCATGATATGGCATTGCTCAATCTGCCGGTAGTCATCTGCCTGGACAGAGCGGGACTGGTAGGCGAAGATGGTCCAACCCATCACGGAGTCTTCGATATGGCAGCCCTCCGTCCGATACCGCATCTTACCATCGCTTCTCCTATGAACGAACATGAGTTGCGCAACCTGATGTATTCAGCACAATTGCCAAACCAGGGCAGCTACGTAATCCGCTATCCAAGAGGAAACGGTGTGCTGGTAGACTGGCGCAACCCGATGGAAGAAATCAAGACCGGTACCGGCAGAAAACTAAAGGATGGAAAGGACGTGGCTGTGCTCACCATCGGTCCTATCGGAAATGATGCTGCCAAGGCCATCGCCGAAGTAGAAACAGAAACAGGCATGAGCGTAGCCCACTACGATATGCGCTTCCTGAAACCTCTCGATGAAGACATATTAAAAGAGGTGGGAGAAAAGTTCAGCCGCATCATTACCATCGAAGATGGAGTAAGGATGGGCGGAATGGGTTCTGCCATACTCGAATGGATGAACGATCACGACTATCAGCCTCACATCACACGAATGGGAATACCAGATACCTTCGTGGAACATGGTACTGTGGCAGAACTGAGAGAAATCGTGCATCTGGATAAAGATTCAATCAAAGAAGCAATAAAGAAATGAAGATTATCATAGCTGGCGCATACGCCATAGGTACACACTTGGCGAGACTGCTGTCTCGCAGCAATGAAGAAATCACACTCATCGACGAAAGCGAAGAGCGACTGGCAAGCATCGGCTCAGACTGTGACCTGCTCACGATGGTAGGAAAGCCTACCAGTCTGAAGATTCTGCGTGATGCAGGAGCCGACTGTGCAGACCTTTTCATTGCTGTCACCCCAATAGAGAGTACCAATATCACAGCTAGCATCCTTGCCAAAAACCTGGGTGCAAAGCGTACAGTAGCCCGTGTTGACAATCCGGAATACATGGAGCCACAAGCACAGGAATTCTTCAAGAATCTGGGCATCAGCAAGCTCATCTATCCTGAGATGCTGGCTGCAGTAGATATCAATAACGGTCTGAAAATGAGTTGGGTTCGCCAGCGTTGGGATGTGCACGACGGAGCACTCGTCATGCTCGGCATCAAGCTGCGCGAAGGATGCGAAATCCTCAACGAACCGCTCAAGAACATCAGCGGTCCTAACGACCCATACCACGTGGTAGCCATCAAGCGAGGCAGCGATACCATCATCCCTGGTGGTAACGATGAACTGAAGCTCTACGACCTTGCCTACTTCATGACTACCCGCAACTATATTCCATATATCCGCAAGATTGTGGGCAAGGAACATTATGTAGACGTGAAGAACGTGATGATCATGGGTGGCGGACGCACTGCCGTAAGAGCCGTCAAGAAGATGCCTGAATACATGGAGTGCAAAATCATCGAGAAGGATGAGAACCGCTGCGAATATCTCAACGACATTCTGGACGAGAACAAGACCCTGATTATTCATGGTGATGGACGAGACATTCCATTGCTCACCGAAGAAGGAATCAGAAGCACCCAGGCATTCGTTGCCCTGACCGGCAATGCAGAAACCAATATCCTGGCTTGTCTTACTGCCAAGAGAATGGGTGTGCGAAAGACGGTTGCTGCCGTAGAGAATGTAGACTATGTAAGCATGGCTGAAAGTCTGGATATCGGTACCATCATCAACAAAAAGATGATTGCTGCCAGCTACATCTATCAGATGATGCTGGATGCTGACGTGATGAACGTCCGCTTCCTGATGAATGCCAATGCCGATGTGGCTGAGTTCATCGCCAAAGAAGGTTCCAAGGTTACCAAGAAACCGGTGAAAGACCTTGGTATGCCTATCGGTGTAACCATTGGTGGACTGGTACGCAAGAGCGAAGGTATGCTCGTTTCGGGTAATACCCAGATAGAACCAGGCGATTCGGTGATGGTATTCTGCCATAACATCAATATGAAGAAAATAGAGAAGTACTTTGTGTAATCAGCACACAAAGAACGATGATACAAAGGAAAATCAGATAAAATGATAAACAGTAAACTGATATACAAGGTCTTGGGGCAGCTGCTTTTCATCGAGGCATTCCTGCTCTTCATCAGTCTGCTGGTAGCCTATTACTATCAGCAGGATGATATCTTCGCCTTCATTGTGGCAACACTCATCACCATCGGAGGCGGACTTATCCTGAAATGGAAGGGCCATGGAGCCGACAACTCGATGTCGCGCCGTGATGCTTACCTCGTGGTTTCGCTCTCATGGATTATCTTCAGTCTCTTCGGTACGCTGCCCTTCATGGTAAGCGGCTACATCAACAACTTTACGGATGCCTACTTCGAGACGATGTCGGGATTCACCACCACGGGTGCCACCATTCTTGATGATGTAGAATGCTTCCCTCACGGTTTGCTCTTCTGGCGATCGCTCACACAGTGGATAGGCGGTCTGGGAATCGTGTTCTTCACCATCGCCCTGTTGCCATCGCTTGTAGGAGGACAGACCAAGGTGTTTGCTGCCGAGGCTACGGGTCCTATCAAGACCAAACTTCATCCCCGTCTTTCCACTTCGGCAAAATGGATATGGAGTATCTATCTTGTGCTCACCATTGCCTGCATCGTATCCTACTATGTGGCGGGAATGAACCTCTTCGACAGTTTCAACTATGCGATGACCACGACGGCAACGGGTGGTTTCTCTACCCACAACAGCAGTACCGAGTTCTTCCATTCACCAGCGCTAGAATACATCTGTACGTTCTTCTGCTTCCTATCGGGTGTGAACTTCACCCTACTTTATGCAGCAGTCATTAAGTTCAAGATCAAGGATCTGTTCAAGAACTCGGAATTCAAGTTTTATGCATTCCTGGTTGCGGCATTCACGGCTTTCATCATGGTAGAGCTGATGGCGATGCGCAACTACGATATGGAGCATGCCTTCCGCAGCGCCGTCTTCCAGGTGGTTTCATTCATCACCACCACAGGCTTGTTTAATGATGATGCTGCCCTCTGGCCTCATGTCACCTGGGTGGTATTGGCAACCTGCATGTTCTTCGGAGCCTGCTCGGGCAGTACGAGTGGAGGTTTGAAATGTATCCGCGCCGTGATGCTGGTAAGAATGGTGAAGAATGAATTCCGCCAGATTCTGCATCCTAACGCCATACTTCCATTGAAGATTGATGGCGTGAACGTTCCGATGCAGAAACGAGTCACCTTGCTCGCCTTCCTCACCACCTATCTCATCATCTGTCTGGTTATCTCCTTCACGATGATAGCCATGGGCATCGACAACACCAATGCCATCACCATCACCCTGAGCTGTGTGGGCAACGTAGGTCCTACGCTGGGCACGGAGATTGGTCCGACGATGTCGTGGAGCGAACTGCCGGATGTGGCAAAATGGTTCTGTTCGCTGATGATGCTCATCGGACGTCTGGAGATATTCAGCGTACTGGTAATCTTTACTCCTGCCTTCTGGAGAGAGAACTAGAGCTCAAGTGAAGAATAAAGAACGAAGAGTTCTATTACAATAGAACATTTTATCAACTAATTCCATAAAATTATGAAACCATTAAAATTTGAACCACTATTGAAGTCCACCATCTGGGGTGGAAACAAGATTATCGCCTTCAAGCATCTTGACATCAAACAGGAGAAAGTTGGCGAGAGTTGGGAAATCTCAGGTGTTCCTGGCAACGAGAGCATCGTAGCTGACGGCGAGATGAAGGGCAAGAAACTCAATGAGGTAGTTGCTGAGTTGAAGGAGAACTTCCTCGGTGCTGAGAACTACAAGCGTTTTGGCAACGAGTTTCCATTGCTTATCAAGTTTATCGATGCCAATACCGACCTTTCTATCCAGGTACATCCTAATGACGAAATTGCCAAGAAGCAGGGTAAGGAGCGCGGCAAGACCGAGATGTGGTATGCGCTGCCAAGCGAGCCGGATGCCAAGCTCTACAACGGCTTGAAGATGCAGATTACTCCTGAGCAGTACAAGGAGATGGTGGAGAATGATACCATCACCGATGCCCTGGCTCAGTATAACGTGAAGGAGGACGACTGCTTCTTTATCCCTGCCGGCAGAATCCATGCCATCGGAACAGGCTGTTTCGTTGCAGAGATTCAGCAGACCAGCGATGTAACCTATCGCATCTACGACTTCAAGCGCAAGGACAAGGATGGCAACTATCGCCAGCTCCACACCAAGGAGGCTGCCGAGTGCATCGACTACACCGTATTGCCAGACTATCGCCAGAACTACACTCCTGCCAAGAACCAGGGTGTTAGCATGGTACAGTGCCCTTACTTCACCACAGCCGTTTATGATCTCGATGAACCTATGACTTTGGATTATTCAGAGCTGGACAGCTTCGTGATTCTGATTGGCTTGAAGGGTGAGGCTAAGATTACCGACAACGAGGGTAACGAGATTACGCTCCAGGGTGGCGAGAGCATCGTAGTTCCTGCCTCTACCCAGACATTGAAGGTAGAAGGAACCTTGAAGTTCCTGGAGACATACGTATAAATTTAAAAGTAGAAAGGTAAAAGGGTAAAAAGGTAAAAAGAGCCTGGCGGAATGTCATCTGCCTGCTTTCTTTTTACCTTTTTACCCTTTTACCTTTTTACCTTTTTACTTTTTTACCTTTCTAAAAATCTTTCCACATCCGCCTGAATCTTCTGGAATTCCGGAGAGAACTGGTAGAAGGTGTTCTTCTTCATCATCATTTTCACCTTGCCCAGACTGTTCTCATAGCATGCCATCTCTGTCCGTGCCTGCTCGGTATGGACAGCCCTGGCACGGATTTCATTCTCCCTGACATTGCGCAGCGTATCGCAGACGCTCTGCACCAAAGGGAAAACCACCAGGTCGAAAAGATGATGACCCTGTATATATAAATAGGTATTATGCTCGTTTACCCCCAGATTATTCAGATACTGGATCATATCCGGCAGCTCATCCTTGAACGTCTTGAAGCGGCGCTCCAGCTGGAAAAGCTTCGCCCTCACCTTCTTGGCAAGATAATTGATAGCCTGCTGCGGGTCCTGGATTCTGACTGACGGTAATACGATGACCTTGTCGAACTCTGCCATATCAAAATGCATCGACATCTTGCAATGACGGATATAAAAGAGAAGATGCCACACGAAGAGCGGCCATATCGTACGGGAATACGCCTCCATGAATCTTTCGAAATCGAAGATATGGGCATCGTTCAACGTCACCATCACGCAGGTTTCATGCAAACCCTTGGAATAACACTGGAAATTCTCGATGGCATAAGCGTAGGTATGGAAGATATAGGGATTCTCCAGCATCTGCTGCGAGGCTTCGGTAGAACCCTGCCTCAGGAAATCATAGTCGGCATCCACGCAGGCTATCATATCCCTTCCCACTCCCTTGAGCATATTCACGATAGCCGCCTTCTTACCACGGTCCAGATGGTTGTTGCGGGTAGGAAGCAGGATTTCGAAATAGCGCGTCTCATCCTCATACTTTCCCAATACCGAACGCCAGAAGAAGACATCATCGTAGCTTTCTACATAAGCCACTATCTTGCGCCGAGCCTTCTTCGAGGTCATCTTGTTGGCGGCCTCGAAGTAGAGGGAATTGATATTATCGGTTAAACGTTTAGCCATAATACTTTTAATTAATAATTTATAATGTATAATGTACAATGCCCCATTCTACCATTATACATTGTACATTATTAATTGTACATTATTAATTACGAAATCGTGATATCGTTCACATCCGTCACCCTATCTGTCCATCCGTCCATCACCACAGCAGGACTATGGGTGGTCATGATGATCTGGATATTCGGATTCAGTTTCAATACCAGACCGATGAGCTGCTTCTGCCATTCGAAGTGAAGGCTGATTTCAGGCTCATCCATAAAGAGGACATAAGATTGGTTATCCTCCACCAGCACGGTAAGGAGAATGGCGAGAATCTGCTTCTCACCAGCCGAAAGCTGATAAGGCGAGAGCTGCTCACCTATCTGGTTGAAGCGGATTTCGTTGGCTGTACGGATGATAGTCTTGCCGGTATCCTTGAAAAGACCATCTACTATATCCTGGAACATTCTCTTCGGTTCGCTCAGCTGCTGAGCCTTGAAGGCAGCATCCGGTTCGCCACTCTGAAGCACGGCGATGATGCGGTTGCCGATGTTCACCTGATAATCCAGATACTTGCGCTGCAGCTGGAAGAGCTGCCAGTCGAGTTCGGTAACCAGAGTAAGGTCTATCTTGTTGATCATCTCGGCATTCATCAATGGTCTATCTACCGATCGGATTACATCATATCTAATCCACTTCGCCTCCTCCGGCTCCACCTTCAGATGCACGCCCTTGATCATGTGACTAGGAAATTCACCGCCAGCCGCCAGACCCTTTACCACCTTATTTAATATAGTACTCTTGCCCACGCCGTTTACACCACTCAGGATATTGACACGGCGGTCGAGGTTCCAAAGAATATGTTTGGTACCGCTCCAAAGAGATTCTATCTCTATCTGTTTGATATAATCAGCATATTTCTGCATAAGAATAATCTCCTATCTTTAATAGTCAAGAACGGAAAAAGACTATTGTCTTAACTTCTTAACTCCTTTAACTTCCAAAAAATATACCGCAAATATAGCAAAATTCCTCGAATTTTTGTACCTTTGCACTCGATTTTATTCAAAATAAAGAAGATTTAAATAGAAATAAGGAAAAATGGATAACAAACGACCTCTTATCGCCCACCTGTGTCTCTTCTGTTCCGGCGCATTCTGGGGACTGATGGCTCCCGTAGGCAAGGATGCCATGCTTCACGGCATCGACGGCATCGACCTGGTGAGCTTCCGCGTATTGGGTGGCGCCATTCTCTTCTGGCTCACCTCGCTCTTCACCAAGAAAGAGCATGTTCCAGTAAAAGACATCTTCAAGTTTGCTGCTGCAGGACTCTTTGCCCTCGTGTTCAACCAGTGTTCTTACACCATCGGTCTGAACATGACCTCGCCTAGCAATTCCAGCATCATGACCACCTCGATGCCTATCTTCGCCATGATTCTCTCCTTCCTGATATTGAAGGAGCCTATCACCTGGAAAAAGGCGCTCGGTGTACTGATGGGATGTGCTGGTGCCGTCATCATCATCATGACAAGTGCTACGGCTGGCAATGCCAAGGTGGGAAACATCTGGGGCGACCTGCTCTGTATGTCGGCTCAGCTTTCCTTCGCCCTCTACCTGTCGCTCTTCAAGAACCTGCTGTCTAAGTATTCGCTCTTCACCATCAACAAGTGGATGTTCCTCTGGGCAACCATCATTATATGGCCTTTCACCATCAGCCACGTGATGAGCATCGACTTTGCCCATGTTCCGATGAGCACCTGGTGGGAAACGGGCTACGTCATCTTCTTCGGCACCTTCCTGGGCTACATCTGCATGATGATTGGTCAGAAGACTCTGCGCCCTACCGTGGTGAGTGTATATAACTATGTGCAGCCGCTGGTATCGGTCACGGTGAGTGTCATCGTAGGTCTCTCCGTATTCAAGGGTATACAGGCGATTGCCGCCATCCTTGTATTCTCTGGCGTATGGCTCGTAGTAAAGAGTAAGTCGAAGCATGATATCGACCAGCACGACCACAGTCTGGCTTACGAGAAAAGACATGCTTAAAAGAAGTAGGTGTGTCATAAGTCCGCTAGGCGTCCCGGCGGATTTGCAATCCGCCGCAAAAAAGGTTCGACCTATTAAAACCGGGGGATTTATAATCCCCCAACAAAAGGAAAAAGCACACTTCTTTGCTGCGGATTGCAAATCCGCAGAGCCAAAATAGGTTAGGACATTTTTTGACGCCGGATTACAAATCCGGCGGGACGCCTAGCGGATTTGCGTTCTTGAAAAAAAAAGAGAAGAAGCTTTGCAGATATCTTAATGTCGATTTATAAAACTGAAACTGTCCCCATCTGAGATAACAGATGGGGACAGTTTTTTATATAAGAAAAGAATATCAGCAACCGAAGTAAACCATCAGTCCGCCCAAAACGATATACAGCAGGGCGTATGGGATGGCCGAGCGGAGAATCTCTCCATCCTTTCCCTCCATATCGCAGGCTGCAGTCGCGATGGCGATGCTCTGCGGACTGATCATCTTGCCACCCGTGGCTCCCGTGGTATTGGCAGCTACCAGCCAGTTCTCCTGACCGCCCTCCATACCAAAGAATGTGCTCTGTCCCGTCATGCCCAACTGGTTGGCTACATGAGCCTGGAGCTTGGCAAAAAGGATATTCGAAGAGGTATCAGACCCCGTAACGAAGGTTCCGATGGCACCAATCATCGGTGCAACCAGAGGATAGAAATCACCCGTTACTGCCACCAGTCCTGAGGCGATGGAAGTAATCATTCCCGAATAGTTCATCACACTTGCCAGGGCTATCAGCGAACAGATGGTCACTACCGTTTTGCGCAGATTCACCGTAGTACGGGCAAGAATCACCATCAGTCTCTTGAGGCTCAATCCCTGTATCAGTCCACCAATCGTAGCACCCAGGAAGAGCATCAGTCCTGCATTGGAAATCCAGCCAAACTTAAAGGTGCTTTCGAGCACAGGCAGATGAACCGCACTCACCAGATGACTCTTGAGGAAAGCATTGACCGGAGGACAGAGTGCGCCGGAAACCAAGATGAATATCAAAATAAAGAGGTAAACGCTCCATGCCTTCAGGCTCTTGGCAAGCGTAAAGGTTTCCTTATCCTGCACCTTGCTCTTTCTGGCAAACACCTTGGCGTATGCAATGATGGCGATAATGGCAGCCAACGAGCCGATGATGGCTGGTGTCTCCGAACCGAGATAATAGCCGCATACAAACTGCACTACCACGGAAATCACTCCCACCCAAAAGGCGATGATGAGATTCTTGATAAGATTATGCTTATCGGTAAGCGTCAGGATGATGAAAGGCAGGATGATAAAGAGAGGTGACAGCTGGATGATGGCGAAGGCCGAAGTCTCGCAAATCTGTGCCGCCGAAGCCGATCCGCTTTCAGCCACCTCATTACAGAGCGTAGTAACCGGCACGCCCACGGCACCAAATCCCGTAGCCACGGTATTACCGATCAAGGATACCAGAGCCGAAAACATCGGTTTGAAGCCGAGTCCGATGAGGATGGCAGCAGGTATCGCCACCGCTGTTCCGAAGCCCGCCATACCTTCGAGCAGTCCGCCGAATCCCCATACGAGGAGTAGCACGAGCAGTCCCTTATCATCGGTAATCGATGTAAACTGCCTCTTGATTACCTCTATCTGCTTGCTTTCCACGAGGATATTATAGCTGTAGATAGCCATTAGGATGATGATGAGAATCGGGAATACCGCCTTCAAGATGCCTTCCACCACCGCCCATCCCGTCAGGGCGATCACGCTATCCTCCGCATGTTCCGGGGCTATCATGCCTAGCGGCGAAGCTGCGAAGAGAGCGAGCAACACGGTAACTACCAGCGTCAGCAAGGCGCTCTTATGACCTGCCATCTTGAAGCCGAGCATCAGGATGAACAGCAACACGATGGGAATAATAGAAACTACAGATGCCATAAGCCATTCAGTTTTTTAATGTTTTCGATTGCAAAATTTTATGTTTATGACTGCAAAATTAACATTTTTCTTTGAAAAAAGAAAGCATTTTTTGAAAAAAATCTCTTCTTAGATGTCCGATTTTTCAATTTCATACGTCTATAGAATGTAAAGGTTATGAGAACAGAAGAATTCAAACATATCATCCTACCGATGCGCAGCAACTTGAAAGCGTATGCGCTAAGGTTGACTGAGAATGACGACAATGCCGAAGACCTCGTGCAGGAAGTCATGCTCAGGCTGTGGGACATGCGCCAGAATATCCAGGCAGAAGATAACCTCAAGGCTCTAGCCATCACCATCATGCGCAACAAGTTTTATGACCAGTGCCGACATGAGGAGCGGAACTTCACCACCGACAAGGTGATGGAAGTGCCCATAGAAGACCGGCGGGCAGAGCAACGGGACGAGGTAAACCTTATCAAGCAGATAGTGGCACAGCTTCCGCCCTTGCAGCAGCAGATATTCCGCATGAAGGAGATAGAAGGCTATACTGCCGATGAAATCATGCAGATAACGGGATGCACAGCTGATAATCTCCGAAAGAATCTCTCCAGAGCCCGACTCAAAATCAGAGAGACTTATATGAACATCGTGAAACAGAACAAAATAAAGAAGGAGGAAAAGTTATGAATGATGAAATAAAAAGAATACAGAACTTGCTCGACAAGTATATGGATGGTGCCACATCCAATGAGGAAGAGGCAACGCTCAGAAAATATTTCGAAGAGCATGCCAATGAGATTCCGGAAGAATGGGAATCCTACCGCGCCCTCTTCAGCTATATCGGATTCGAACAGATGAATCTTTCTCAAATTCTAAAAGGAGAAGAAGAGAAGGAGGAGGATTTCGAAAAGAAAGATATCGAGAAGGAAGAAATCCCAAAGAAGGAAGCTTCTCGCAGCAGATGGCTCAAATATTTCGGCACTTCTGTGGCAGCAGCCGCTATCATCGCATTCCTGATTGTGGGCATCCAGAAGATAGCCCAGCCTCAGCCTGAATGTTATGCGGTTGTCGATGGAAAGGTTTATACCGACCAGGAGTTCGTTCATAACGAAGCCCTGGATGCCCTGGAAGATGTTTCGGCAGATTCCGAAGATCCATTCAGTGCCCTGGATATGATGAAACAATAAATTCATCTTTTAGATGAATCAATCAAACTATAAAGTATAATATATATAATAAGGTATAGAATATGAAACGATGCAACTTGATAAAACGCTTCTTCATCGGACTGCTTCTTATCGTGGTAGCCTCGATTTCGGCTAATGCCCAGGAGGGGCTGTACGTAAAAAGTATATTCCAACGATTCGGACACGCCAAGGGATGCAAGATGGTTACGATGCAGAATACGCAACTCAAAGGTTACAAGCTCAAGATATACAAGAGCCTGGTATATAAGAACCACTCCACGGAAATAGCCCACTATCTGAAGTCCGACCGCAAGGCTGCGAAAAAGATCAGAGAGGTGGTGGAGAATGGCAAGATGGTGAGCGGCTATTACATGATGGCACCCTTGAGCAATGGCAACAACCGCTTTATCCTCTTCAGTAATCCGAATGAAAGCAAGGGAACCGTGATTTATATCGAAGGCGACCTGTCGCCCGAAGATATCATGCAACTCTGCTATTCCAGAAGATAGAAGCATTCTTTCTTCTATTCTCCAGAAGATAGCAACAGCATTTTCCTTCAGGAATCCTCTCAATAAGAATAAGAAACAACATAAAATATAGTATTATGAATATCAAAAACGTAATGATGATGGCTGCCATGATGCCAGCCTTCGCCCTTGCTGAAACCAACAGCAACTGTGCACCAGCCTCGGTAGAGGCTAACGACACCACAATCAGAGTGAACGACCAGAACATCGTCATCAAGCAGGATGGTGAACAGACTTCTGTGAAGATATATAAGATGAACGGCAACGAGATGACCAAGATTTCCGAAACCCAATTCGTAGATGGTCAGGAAGTAGAAAAGGTATTTGTCACCTCGCCATTCATCCCTCAGACCTTGAGAAAGCGCAAGCGCAGTCTGGAGAGTCATTATCCAACCTTCTTCTTCGGCTGCAGCCAGTTGCCAGGCAGTAGGGGAAGCATGGGAGGCAACAACGAGATGCACAGTCGCGACTCCAAGTCGTGGGAATGGGGCATCACACTCACCAGTCTCTGCTTCCGCCTTTCCAACGAAATGGCGCTCACCTCCTCTCTCTCCATCGGACAGGTGCACCACCATTTCAAGGACAATTATGTATTAAGCACCGAAAACGGGGTATCGGCCATGACTCCGATAGAAGGCGAAACGCTGAAGAAAAGCTATATCAGCTACAATGTGCTTCGCCTGCCTATCATGCTGGAGTGGCAGAAGCGCATAGGATGCCATGATGCATTCCTGGCGTTAGGTCCATCGGTAGAATACCGCTGGCACGAGCATTCCCGCTACTTCATAGGCAAGCACAAGCATACCGAAACGGGCGATATCAACCTCAACCCTATCGGCGTGAACCTGGAGGCCCGTGCCGGCTACTCAGGAGTGATGCTCTACGCCCGTGCCGGAGTAACCCCGCTGCTCAACAAGACCAAGGCTCCCGAGTGCTACCCGATGACCATCGGCTTAGGATTCAGACTGTAATTTCTCTCAAAAAATCGAAAAAAATGCCCGAATACCACAAACGTGGTAGCAGGAATACTACTCATATGCTATTTCAGAATCCAAAAAATCGCCGTACCTTTGCAGCGTCAATCAGAACAAACAGCATGATGACTTTCAGAAGGACATCAGAATGTCTTTCAGAGAGAGAACATCAATCTGATTTCTGGGCGACAATTTATATAAATGAATAGATTGAATATTAACGTAAAATTAAAGAAAGGACATAGATTATGAGTACAGAAAAGAAACTTCGCTTTGAGACACTTCAGTTGCATGTAGGTCAGGAAAATCCAGATCCAGCTACCGACGCTCGTGCGGTGCCTATCTACCAGACCACAAGTTACGTGTTCCGCAACTCTCAGCACGCTGCCGATCGCTTCGGACTCCGTGACGCAGGTAACATCTATGGTCGCTTGACCAACTCTACTCAGGGTGTATTCGAAGACCGTGTGGCTGCCCTCGAGGGTGGTGTAGCAGGTTTGGCTGTCGCTTCTGGTGCTGCCGCCGTTACCTACGCTCTGCAGAACATTCTTCAGAACGGCGACCACATCGTAGCTGCCGACAACATCTACGGTGGTACTTATAACCTCATCACTCATACATTATCCACACAGGGTGTCAGCTACACCATCGTGGATCCTCGCAACTTCGAGCAGGTAGAGGCTGCTATCCAGGACAATACCAAGGCACTCTATGCAGAGACCTTTGGAAATCCTAACTCTGATGTAACCGATATCGATAAGTTGGCTGAGATTGCTCATCGCCACAACATCCCATTGATTATCGATAACACCTTCGGCACCCCATACCTCATCCGCCCTATCGAGCACGGAGCAGATATCGTGGTTCACTCTGCTACCAAGTTCATCGGCGGTCACGGTTCATCTCTCGGTGGTGTCATCGTAGATGGCGGTAAGTTCGACTGGAAGGCAAATGCCGACAAGTTCCCAACTCTCGCCAAGCCAGACCCATCTTATCATGGTGCCGTATTCGCAGATGTAGCCGGAGCAGCAGCCTTCGTAACCAGAATCCGTGCGGTCATCCTTCGTGATACCGGTGCAACCATCTCTCCATTCAACGCCTGGATTCTTCTTCAGGGCTTGGAGACATTGAGCCTCCGTGTAGAGCGTCACGTTCAGAATGCATTGAAGGTAGTAGAGTATCTGGAGAACAATCCTAAGGTGGCTAAGGTTAATCACCCTGCCGTTCCTTCTCATCCAGACCACGAGCTTTACAAGAAGCTCTTCCCAAACGGCGGTGGTTCTATCTTCACCTTCGATATCAAGGGCGGCGAGAAAGAGGCATGGGAGTTCATCGACCACCTGCGCATCTTCTCTTTGCTGGCTAACGTAGCCGACGTGAAGTCACTGGTTATCCACCCAGCAACAACCACTCACTCTCAGTTGAGCCCAGAGGAGTTGGAGGAGCAGCACATCTATCCTTCTACCGTTCGCCTGAGCATCGGTATCGAGAACATCGACGACCTGATTGAGGCACTCGATGAGGCATTTACCTACGTAAAGTAAAAATATTAATGATTTAAATTAGAGTACAGTTATGGCAAAGATATATAAGCAGATTACTGATTTAATCGGTAAGACCCCATTAGTGGAATTGGGTAAGTATTCAGCATCCAAGGGTTTGGAGACTCCTGTGATTGCTAAGGTAGAATTCTTCAATCCTGGCGGAAGCGTAAAGGATCGTATCGCACTTGCAATGATTGAAGACGCTGAGCAGAAGGGCATCCTGAAACCAGGTGCCACCATCATCGAACCAACCAGCGGTAATACGGGTGTAGGCCTGGCTCTGGTATCAGCCGTAAAGGGCTACCACCTCATCCTCACCATGCCTGAAACCATGAGTGTGGAGCGCAGAAACCTGGTGAAGGCTTACGGTGCAGAAGTGAGACTGACCAGCGGTAAGGACGGAATGCCTGGCGCCATCAAGGCTGCCGAGGAGCTCCGTGATTCCATCCCAGGCTCTGTGATTCTGGGACAGTTTACCAACCCATCCAATCCTGCCAAGCACTATGCCACAACCGGTCCTGAAATCTGGGCTGATACCGATGGCAAGATTGATATCTTCGTAGCCGGTGTAGGAACAGGTGGAACCATTTCGGGTATCGCCAAGTACCTGAAGGAGCAGAATCCAAACGTGAAGGTGATTGCCGTAGAACCTGCCACATCGCCTGTATTGAACGGCGGACAGAGCGGTCCTCACAAGATTCAGGGCATCGGTGCCGGCTTCGTTCCAGAGACTTACTCTTCAGAATATATCGATGAGGTATTGGATATTCAGAACGATGATGCCATCAAGGCTGGTCGTGATTTGGCTCAGACCGAGGGTCTGCTGGTAGGAATCTCATCAGGTGCCGCCGCCTTTGCAGCCACCGAGATTGCGAAGCGTCCTGAGAACAAGGGCAAGAAGATTGTAGCCCTCTTGCCAGATACTGGCGAGCGTTATTTGAGCACTGTACTCTACGCTTTCGAGGAGTATCCATTGTAATTCACAATCGGATATTTTCTGAAAAAAGCAAAATCTATCATAATGGTCAGCACGTTGATGATATCCTCCAGCATCTTCTGCTGGTAGTCATAAAGTTTGATTTTCTTCATCAAAAGAAATTATATGAGAAGACAATAGCCAACAAGATGGGCTGAGCTTTTATTCAAAGCTCAGCCCATCTTATCGTATATAATTAAAATTTAAAATCTAATCCCTTTGTGTTTCTCTGATATTATTTATATAACTTTCCAAAAGTACGACTTTTTTCTCGAAACCACCAAGAAAATCAAAAGAAATCTGCAAGTTATCAGGAAATTACTACAAAATCAGTGTTTGTATTCATACAATGTTTCCTTGTTAATCTATTCTAAATATTCACTTAAAGAAATATTTTCCAAGACCTTAAAGTGTCGGTATCACTTTAATATCTATTGCCATAATCTTCTCCTTTTAAACGTTTAACAGAATTAGGTTACAAATCACGCTAAAATCCCTTCCTCGGCATACCATAATCCTTATAGCATTCCGTATCTTCTATTTCCTTCCATGCCTTGTGAAGATACTCCTTCACATCTTCTGGCAACTTACCTTCTGCTGCAAGTCCATGAAAAACTCTCAACATATCGTTGACGGCATACTCAGGACTATACATATCATCAAAGTAGTTGTAATGCTCATCCATGACAAAATGCCGGCACATGGATTTTGTCATTTGCATAAATTTCAACGCCGCATCCATATACTCACCCTTGGCTATCATCCGCTCAATCTTCCTATTCTCTTCAAGCATCAACTGCCAAATCAAATCACAATCCCAACCGATATTTCTACTATTGAAGATACGAGTCTCATAATCCTCATTCAACGGAATGACAGACCGAGCCTCTTTCTCTGCTTCGATTCGTTCCTTTTCCTCTCGCTCCTTTTGAAGAGCTATTCGCCTTGCCTCACGCTCTTCCTCCTCACTCATTTCTCGCTCTACAGCTACTGTTTCACCAGTGAAAGGAGCCGCAGGAACCAAGGCGAGCAATTTCTTCTCCAGTCCACGGAAGTTTCCGTATTCCTTTGAATGCGTCATGATGTACCTGCAAACCTGCTGTCGCATAGGCTCATTATTCCATGCCTTCACCGTCTCCACCAAAGCAGTGTAACTCGCCAATACCAACTTACCGATTCTCGCCTTGTATTCACCTATCAGTTCCGCAATATCATCACGGTTAATCAGCAATGGAAGATGCTCACACAATCCCTTTGCAATGGCAAATGCCGCATCAGGTCGGTTCTTTGCCAATATCTGTGGTATGGATTTTTTATGCCAACGCTCCAACAGTCGCAACTGATACATGAAATCCTCATAGTCCTTTGGCTTAAATGTCACTTCCTGCATGAAGAACTTGGCATATTCCTCCTCATAATTAACGGACAAGCCACGAGGCACAAAGTCGATCTTCGGTCTGTCCATCTGTCTGCGATAATGCTCCACCTCCCGCATCCGCTTCTGCTTCTCGTCCCATTGGATGCGTAAGAACTTCTCCTCTCTGATTCTAAGTTCTACATCTTTAAACTCAGGAGACTTCATCGCCTCCTCTTTGAGATGATTCTTGATGACTTTGTTCAAGTATCTTCTCCATACCTCCTTATTCTCCTCATTCACGAACGGAGGACACTCATCTGCGTATGAAGTTTGCCAAGTTATCTCGTCAAACTGGAGATACCACTGATAACGTTTATGTTGGTTGTTATTTTCCATTATAATGTACTTTCCTTGTTAATCATTTCCTTCACCTCATTGTCGCCGATTACAACCTCGGCGAACTTTGGCTTACTGTTTAATTGTTTCTTGCCTTGTACCATAATTTGGATAATTTAAAATAACGGTGCAAAGGTACAAAACTTTATCTAGGCGCACAATACGGCTTTCACCGAATACTTACCTACCATTTATTATGGTTCACAAAAGAAATGGTATGATTATACACAAGCCATTTGTGGCTTTGAGACTTTTCCAAAAGCACGTTCCTTCACAATCTGAGGCATATAAGAGTTTTTCTGTATGACACCACCAAGCCCAAGCTTGTCATACACCATACCACCAACACCAGGGATAACAGCACCGGTGCTTTCATCCCTCTCATCATCAATGGCAAAAGCGCAATAAGAGAATTTGGAAGTTATCTCTTCTGGAAATTCTGCTTCAAGATTGCTCTTGGCATCCTTATACATGACAGGGGCTACAATGATAATCCTCTCAGGATTTGTCTTATCCACAAGATAATTGATTTGAGTCTTCACCACGCAAGAAGTGCTAATGATCGACTTAACAATAATCATTGTATCGCAAGAAAAAGCATCAGGATCAATATATGACTTGACGATAGGTGATAATTCAACCTTCGGGTTATCACATATACGAAGACGCTTCGACCAAAATACAGCCAAAGCCATTTTCTCAGGAAAGGCAGCCAATACACCCTTCGCAAGCCAATCAGCATCCTCAGAGGCACACACCAGCAAAACCTTCCCTAAAGAATCGAATCTATCACGTATTACATCACCCAAACTATGTCCTAATGAAAAAAACGCACCACGATAAGCTGCTGAAGAAACTCCATCAGTCACCAATGTACGCAAGGCAGTCTTCACCTCCACCTCATTGGCTCTATTTATATTTTCATATATTCTTCCCATGACATATCCATTTTAATATAGAACATTAATCATACTCTCTACATCTGTGGAAGCAAGGATTTCCTCTATCTTGCTTTCCGTAAGTTCAGTATCTCCTTCAAATCCTCGATACTTCCAATGCAACATGGAAGACTCTACTGCTATGGCAAATCCCATTTTACCAAGCAGTTTCAAGATATCATCAAGAATCTTCTCATCTATCTCGGTACCAAACAAAGTTCGTTTTACATCTAAGAAGATAGACTTAACCGTCTTACCTTCACACAAACCTCCACACCATTTGCCAAAAAGCATCGTAACAAAAGTACTAACATCATAATGTTGTTTGTCTCCCACTCCTATAGCTTTAGCTGCAACAGAATAGACTTGAGCATCATAGGCATACATGTTGATATTAGCGTATGCAGGAAACTCCTCTACATCTGTAACATCTTTTATATCTGCAGGCTTACTTTCCTTCATCTTTTCATATCCAGAAGAGACAATAAGCTTCAACAAGAATTTCACCTCTCGAAACAGACATAACTCAGCTTGGTGGTAAAAATCATAAGCCAAAGTATTCTTTGTCTCAATATTGCCCCATGAAAGAGACTTAACATCCTTTATTTGATGATAAACAGAACTATCATCTTGCAGAATCAGCAAGTCATCCACATAAGCATTTTCTACCTGAGAGAACAAGGTCGCATCAAGCTTTCCTTCCGACATCAAAAGCAATATTTGATATACGGAAAAATATGCTTCAAACATATTTCCTTTTTTGCTATTTTCGCCACCTCGATGCTTACGGGTGAGGTATTCTTTGTCTATTTCTACCATAACATTTATTTTTATGTTCGCACTTTTGCTAACAATTTGCCAAAGATACGATTTTTATAAACACGCTCCAAGAAAAACACCTAATATTTAGGAAAAATTATATTTTTCACAGGAAACAAAAAGCGATAACATACAAGGAGTTTTGCCCATATCGTTTTTGTGGAGATGCAAAAATTAACACCCAACCTTTTTTTCTCTCAACGAAGCATCTATATCTATATCAAGAAACTCCTTACACCTTCTCACAGACATTTGCTGAATAGCTATTGGAACAGGATAGCTTTCCATGAACTTCTTCAAAAAGTATGATTTACCATCACCAAACTTTGTAGAAAATATAATTCTACTTTCTGCCTCAAAGACTTTTTTGAAGACTTGAATATTTCTATCGATGCTGATTGTTTCCATTATTAATAACGAGAATAGCTAACATAATTTATTTGACTCTTCGATATACGATTGAAGTTTTGCTTGCAACTGTTCACTACCTCCAGAAAAATATTTATTAGAAAAATCCTCTTTACGCATTTCCATATAAACTTTTAAGTTTTGAAACACTGATGGAAAACTGCAGAATCTCCAGCCCCTTCTTCACTTTCATGATGCCATTGTAGCTGTCATGCACGAAGACGAAGTTGTGGATAGCCGGCTCCTCCCACGTTACAATTTCACCATCCCAAATCTCCTGCATTTTCTTCATCGGGATAAAATTCTCTATATGGTGAGCATCCAAGAGTGCCTTGACCTTCATCTCCCGACGAAAAGGAGAACTCATCGCATACCACAAGATTTCATTGGGATCACAAGATAACCTCATATTGTCATTTGATTGTTTTCCAACTGCTTCATTCTCTTCAATAGCAGAGAGTTAAGTAAGGACTTTATTTTTCTTGCCAACCTATCGTTATCTATTTTGACGATAGCAGCAAAATACAGTTAACTATAAAACACAATTTCTCATACCCTCTATAGTATCATCATAGCGTTTTATATACTTATCTACGATTTGGATAGATAAGTCATCAAGATGAGAGCATCTATTATAAATATCTCTCAATTGCATATTCCGAAGTTTTTCCAAATCTTCAATAGTGTCAACTAAAGCTTGAGACGGATTATCAACAACCTCATCGTTGACTTCAAATCTTTGAGTAGCCGTCAGTTTCTTTGGTTTTATCTGCTTTAATAACTGCCTGCAAGACATATAAGGCTGGTTTTGAGCTAACCAATTATAAACTGCAATAAGGCACGTCATCTGCTGTTTTTCTCTCTCATCAAGTTGCTTGATCTCAACGACATCAACATAACCATCAAAAACCTGATGAAATAAGCTTTGCAATTTTTTCAACTTATCCTGTGCATCCAGCAATATCATCGTCATTCTTTGAACATCATTGATGAAGCCACCTGAAGGCTGGTAACACTGTCTGAAGAAGATTGTCAAATCAGTAGAATAATGAGAATACAAGGAGTTTAATTTCTTCAAATTATCTTTTGCACTTTGGTCTTCATTCTCCTTTTTGTTAATTTCATAACCTAATCCGAATCTATTTATTTCAGTTGCAGGTAACTCTATGTGAGTATTTAAAATCTTATCACACACAACATAAGAAACTTGATCCATTTTGGTATTGTGCGCCTTTCCTACTCGATGAATGTCATCAATGCCTTGCCAATATTCTTTTATTACATCAACAAATAGCTTACGCAAAGTTATCAATTGATCACAATAAGCCTTTCTGGAAGGTAGAACATAGCTTTTTTCATACAAATGCACCATCATTGTGCGGGGCTCTTGCATATCGTCAAGCGGTAACTTTTCTCTACTTATATGCTTTTCAAAAGTCAAATCTATATCTTCAAAAATATCATCTTTTATTATCTCTGAATGATATACATCTGCATTTGGAAATGCTTTTCTCAGCAAATCAATATGATGCATATTAATGCGATGCATTATATCCCCATCCCTATCTCCATTTCCAAATTGTTTCCCTGCAGAAAAATAGTCTAAGAAAGTAAGACATTTGACCTCATTTTCACAAATTTCAAACTCCAAGATATTATTTTGGATACGAAATTGCTTAACGAAGTTTTCTTCCAGTTGATTAAATGTGGCAGAATCATAACCAGCCAGTTTCATTCCAAGAAGAACATCTGCCATCTCTTCTAAATTATTAGGAGCTTTAGCTTCCATCTTAAAATCAGCAAATTCTGGCTTATAAGAAAGCTGCAAATTACATATCGTTAAGAATTTTGCCAGCCAAAAATAGTCACGCCACTCTTTAGGCTTTTCCAAAGAGATAGAACTATCAAGCCATTTACATAAATAGAAATAGACCTCAGTCTGCAAAGAAAATCTTTTTCTTACATCATCCATAGTAATACCTATATGGCTTCCAAACAATTTATCAACAGATTCCTCAAGTTCGATTTCCGTAAAGTTAACAGGCACTAACACTTGCCAATAAAGAGGCGCAGTTTGCCTTAACCAATCAAACGCGGCTTGATTATTATCAATATAATGTTTAACTCCACACCACACCAATGTTCTTGCCACAATATACGCTTGCATAGAGTTTATCTTCTTACCCTCCAATTCACGTAAAAGAGAATCAGGCGTATATTTTCCTTCATCTATAAGGGCCATAAGAAACAAAGGACTTGTGTTTTCATTAATATGCTCGAATAATTCCATACCAATTTCTTCTAAACCATTTCTATAATTCCTAAATATCTCTTCAATTATGATATGAGTCCTAATGGGGTGAACATCAGAAAATCCTTCACCATTATACTCAAAGAATTCACCTTTCATTTGGTCTATACATCGAGACAGGTCCATTGGAGAAAGATGACACAAGTTCCGAATGGCATTCACAGAGATATTTCCCTGCAAGACATTCGAGACAGATATATACTGAAGAAAGGAGGCATTTACATGATCAAGTCTTCCTATCTGTTCAGAGATTCTTGCCCTTAGAGGAACACCTTGTGTCAAGAAATACACATATTCAAGCAATGTTTGAGGATGTCCAGAATTATTCCAAGCCTCTTCAAAGATATCAATATGGCACAATCCTCTTTCGCATAGATGATCAAATATATCCTTTGCTTCAGATTCGGTTAAATCTAAAGCAAGAGTAGAATAATGAAGTTTCTCATTAACCTTGTTTTTACACCTATTCCAATCATCCTGCCGGATTGTTACTAAGCATTTAACAAAAGGAGTATCCTCTATTTCATTTACCACTTGAATCCATGAAGTATCGTATGGCAGCACATCTAAATATACAAAAGCTTCACTCTTCAAGCCTTTCGAAATATCTTTGATGGTGGCAATAATCTGCGATATGTTATTTCGATTTACATATTTAATCTCGTATCGTAAAGGAGTACCACAAATCTTCAAATAACGATATGCTAAACTACTTTTGCCAGAACCTGAGACACCCGTTATGAAAACAAGATTATTGTCTTTCAGCTTCTCATAGAGTTGTTGCAACTTTTCTTCTCTGACAACATCATAATTTTTGGCAATATGTATTTCCTTAGCAGATATACCTTGATAATAAGATATTCCAGAATTAACGTCTTCCTGACTAACGGACTGAAAAAGTGGAATTACTGTTAGTCCAAATTGAGTAAAGAATTCCTTTTGACGCACAGAAAACGCTATAATCTGTCCTACCTGACAACATAAATCATCATAAGTAGCAGACTTTTCATTTATCACAAGATAACAAATCCACTGAACCAAATAATCCTTTACTATTAAAGGATCAATAGATGGAAATCGATTTTTTAAAACAGATTCAACATAATTTTCCAACTCTCCTTGCGATTTAGACTGCCATAATATTTTTGCAGCAAGCTCCTTGGAAGAAGCATAATCCAAATGAAGAGTTTCCTCTTTTTTGAGCGACTTTACAAGAGAGGACACCTTCGTCAATCTATCAGAAATCACTCCTTTATCATTGCCATGTCCAACCGCCACGAATGATATTTTTACATTTGAATTTTCATCTAAACTATCCTTACCACGAGAAAACAAAGAAGTAGATTTACCCTTGGAAAACAGATCAGAATACACGATTGTCCCAGAATAACACTTCACCTGTATGGTTTCGATAATTTGGTCATTCAAATATATGTCTAAATCTTCTCTTCCTTCGGGCACGAATACTTCTTTAGAATCAGCAGACTCAATCATTCTATACAACGTATAGAGATATTGAACATGATAACCAAAAACTGTTGATGAAACGGACATAACTATAACCTTTGTATCAAATCTGATACTTAAAAATCAAGATTAAGCTTTAAATATTTCCTCATATAATTTCTCAATGCTCTCATTCACCATAACAGGAGCGAACACCCTCTCTCCGAAGCTTTTAGAATATTCAGCCATATTCCTGAGAAGATCAGGAGATTCCATCAGTTTTCGAAGCTGCATGGTAAGCGCATCCACATCATCAAATGGGAAAGTGAGGCAGTTCTTTCCTTCTTCAATAACATCAGGCAGACCACCTACAGGAGTAACCACACAAGGTATGCCATAGGCCCAGGCGTCAAGTACACCCATTGGGAAGCCCTCACCATCTTGCGGCTCTTCACTCGCAAGGCATTAACATTGTGAAAATCGAAGCCGACGAATATACTGATGCCCCAGGCATCAAACATCTGTTTTTCTATTTTGCAGAGGATAGTAGGAAAGCTATTCCTTACTTCATGCTAGATAGCGAAGTCTGGGAGAAAATCTTCCAACTGGTATCCCTTACCCATTCTGGCCATTATATACTTTAATACCCAATTAAATCCTCTTTCATCTTTGTATGCAGCTCTGTACCCAAAGCCTCGCTTCTGGGTTTGCCAAAGAATGAACGCTTTAGTTCCTCTACCGTTCCAAATCCCATACGCTCCATCTCTGCCAACTTATCATCATCGAAGTTCTGTTTGTTCTTCAGCAATTGACAAGCAGTAGAATTCAGACTTTGATATCTTTGTTCTAAACCTAAGGTATCTTGATTAACCACCATATTTCCCTCTGTATGAAGCCCGATTGTGAAGTCTGTTTCTGATACTGCAGTATAATTCACACCAATCAGTTGGTTTGAATAGAAATAAGAAAGATTTTCTATATTAGCCTCATAAGGATTAGCAGCTACCGGATTCGTCATTTTGAGCTGATTACAAGATTTACAACTTGGTATCAAATTGTAAAAACACATAGCCAAAGCTGGATACTCATCACTCCCTTTAGGATAGAAATGGTCAAACTCCATAGTACGTTTCGTCTGAGTACCCTGCATCACTTCAACTACATCCAGAAACTCATGCTCGCAATATGGACAAACCTTCAACTTCATCTTCTCAAACAAAGCATACGAATTATAGGTTTCTTGTCGATCAACATATTTCGAGATACCATTTGAGAATCTGTTTATATACACCTTCTTCATATAATCAAATTTCAGAAGCTTAGGGCAATTAGCCACCCAACTGGCAAGAGTCGAGCAATCGGCCAGCACAAATTGTTTGAGCCAATCAAAAGGGTCATGTCTGAAATCATACACCTTGTCATAACTTTCAAATCCAGGAAGATCTATAATCTTCTGATAAAAGTCCTTGCGTTGTTCCTTGCGCATGATATCAGCCACATAACTTTTTACCGCTTCATAATGAAGCTGCTTCAATTCTTCTATATTCGGGAATAATAGTCTTATCATCTTATTGCAACTTTTCCAACAACATACTGAAACAATGACGAATCAATGCATCACCTATATTCGGAATCAATTGGCGAATCATCGTAAGTTCCTCTTTTTCTGATAAAGAAAGCTCACGTTTTCTAGATACCAATGATTTTAACAGTTCAAACTTATCTTCCAAGAAAATACGAGCCTGTTCCCCGATGGTATATTTCAGAAAGAAGCCATCAGCCATAATACTATGAACATTGGCAGCATAATAAGGTCTCGTACTTTTTGAGATAATACACCTACCATACTCATCATAGTTCATCTTGATAACCTGGGATGCCATAACATCAGATAGCATAAATGGTGAATGAGTACTAATCAGAACTTGCAATTCTGAATTTGGGTCACGTTTACTTAGCAAGACATTTAGATTTCTAATGAAAGTCCTGCACATTTCCGGGTGCATATAATTCTCAGGTTCATCCAACAAGAGAATGAGATTAGGCTGAATGGCTTCCGAATATTTTTGTCCTTGCGTCAATATTTTAACTTTTACTCCATATTCTTCCAACACGCCCCATATCTTAGCATATTGATACTCACCAGAACTTACATAAGTCCAATGATAAGGTAACAGACATTTTGTAAAAACACCAATTTCGTCTGGTCGATATTGCTCCATCCGTTCAAACACTTCGCCCATCACAGATTTTTCACTAATATCTATATCCATTACAGGTATAGAGAACTCTGTATCTGTGAAGTATTTGTCATCCATCTTACTTAAAAGATGGAAAAAATCTCTAATATCAGAACCAATCTGCCAAACAAGTCCTCGATTACTGGTTTCTTCATCAGTATGGTAATCAATATATTGGCATAACCAATCGATACGTTTCAAAATACCTATTTTCTCTCCATCAGGCAATTCTCTAGGGTCTTCAACTCCCAAATCATATACCATGCCGGCATATCTGTAGTATTTTTCAGGAAACTCATAATCCACCTGTTCAGCCCACTTACGCAAATATATGGCAAAATCTACCATCAAGTCATGTATAAAACGACTCTTGGGAGTAGATTTCTTATCATACTGTACTGGCTTGTCGTATTGCCCGCTTCGAAGATTCTTTTCCTTTTGCTCTTCCGCTCTATCCTTATATGTCCAATACTCTTTTTTTACCAGTTTTTCATCCAAATCAGAATGGATTTTATTCTGCCAGTTATTCCATTTAATAACCAAAGAGGCCTTTCTTTTGATACTTCCTTCTGCAAAATGACTCAAGTACTCTTTTAAGAAATCACATTCCATAGAAATACTTGCCTTACCATATTGAGCAATTATTCTTGGGATAAATGTATCAGTATGATACACCCCTTCCTGCCTTTCATCTTCGTAAGGACAGTTTGCAAAAGCATATCTATCAAAGGCATTGACTATATACGTATTCTCTTTATCCGCTTTAGTTGCAGGAGTAGTGGAAAGAACCACATGCTTGTCAAAATCATATGTGAAATAATATGCACGTTTCTTATGACCAAGACCTACTTCCTCAGCAAAAAAGGCATTTCCATCATGCATTTTATACAACAACAGATAAGCATCACTAGCATCAGACTCTATTCTGCGCCACTCGTCCATACCAATTAGTTGCAGGAAATTGGTTTTACCAGACCCTGTTTTTCCGACAATGATCTTTAGATTACTCATGAACCCATTATCATAAATGTAATCCATCAATGGATTCTTTTCCTGCTTTTCAATAAGCAGCTTAGAATCATGGTAATGACAAACGAATTCATCAGAAAGAGATACTTCCTGGTTTTCGATATTGCGAAAGTGCGCTATATAGCAATATATCAGTTTCATATTATGTCTTATTCACACATTATTACATACTTCATGACATCACTATATAAACATTCAGACAAGAGAATCACCTTAATTCCCTTAACGATATAGTCTTTATAGAAGGCACCGCCACAGGCATTAGGTGTTACATATACCAAGTCCGGTCTAATTTCCTTCAAACTCTTTCTGATTCTACGAAGCAGCATGATAAAATCAACCAACTTTCTGATTCCAACCTTACCAATATCTTGCAGATTCAAAAAATAATCTGCTTTCTATATTTTAAATCGTAAGTGTTCTTTTACCTTTGCACTCAGAATTCTGATAGTCAAAGTTGCTTAATAGATACAAAGGTAAAAGAACACTTATGGCTTTGTACTATTTCTGCTTCTCAATACCTTTTCCAAAACCTCTTTACTAATCTCATTTTGGCATCTGATGATCTCTTGCTGAATTTCTTCTGCATGTTGCAAGTCGCCAATATTCAAGCAATACTGATGGAGTCTTTGCAGGACATCAATAGCTTCCAAATTGTTCCCACAAATCGCCAAAGCTGCCAAATCTTTCTGTTGTTCATTATTAGCTGCCACTTTGAGCACCTTGAACATGTTATCTAAAAATGTATACATAATTGTGCAGTTATATTGATTAATGAATCTGTTTACACAAAGCTTTTATCCCCATGCGGTCCCATCCCGAACAACCATGGCGAGGGCTTTGATGCCCCGCCAACCTTCCGTTCTGATTCTCTTACCATTCATCTTATATCCAAATGCTTGGAAGGATCAGCTTTTCCACTATCTATTGTTCCTTCAAGATTAGCCTCACCCAAATGCTTACGACCAGTTTTGTCAAAGACCTCATAATGCGTCTTATGAAGCATGTCCTTATACCAAAAATATCCAGTTTTAAGTTCTTTATAGACTGTAGCACCTTGAACAGGATCCACTCCTGACATCTTCGAAAACCTATTAGTATCGTTTAAAGAGAAGGTGAAAGCCCCATTTTGCATGAGGAAATCAAGCAACATATCTTCACTATTAAAACAAGGCACTTTCACGAAACCTTTTGGATAATCAGGAAGATGAGCGGCATCGCGGAAGAAAACAAGTTGGTTGTTTACATGTTGAACTGCATCAATACAAACAAACTTCGCCTTGTCCACGACAGAACGTGAAACCAAATGTCGATATCCATCCAATTCATAGAAGAGAGGATTGACAGAAAAGTTGTTTACATCCCATTGAAAGCAAGACAACTCATTATTTATACTCGCATGGGCAATATTCGCCTTGTCCTTAAAGAGTTGCACGATATGATGAGAAGCGTAGGTATTCGAATCAAACCAGAGTTTTATATTCGGATACCTCATTTGTCTCAAATCTTGCAGAATCGGCATTGTAACCTGATTGACGACACAAAAATAAACATTTATCATAGCTATCATTCTTATATGGCATACAACTTAAAGGCATCAGCCTCCATCCTATCAAAAAATCCCTTAGGCTGATTCTCCAACAATCCATCATCCTTGATAGTTATAGTATCCACCTGAGAGGCATGTTTCTCCTTATTATGAAGGAAATACATTTTCACAAGGGATTTATCCAATCCTCTCTCGGAATTTCTCGCATATTCCTTGCAAGCCAACTGCACACCATTTATAATATGGTCGCTATGAGTCTCCACTATTACTTGCACACCATTTCTGGCGACTTTAGCCATAAGCCGAGCCATTTCTGCTTGACCATCAGGATGCAAATGAGCCTCAGGATTCTCTAATATCACTATGGCTCCAGGTCGAGCAGACAACAATGCCACAATCACAGGAAGCGTATAGGAAATTCCAAATCCGACATTCTCAGCTCTCAATCCACGAATAGGCTTAGTCTGCTCATCCTCGCCCTCAAATCCATAGATAATATTATACGATTGATTGTCTTTGCCAGACTCTACATCAACAGTAACACGAGGACTTATTTTTTGTTCCCAATAGATGGTCTGTTGCAGCAAAGAAAGGTCATCATTCTCCTCATCATAATAATTTGCTACATCATCTCTCCCATACCTATCCAAGAAATGAGCAACAAGTTCACCTTTACCTTCATTTAGAGATATTTGTCTCTGATTTTCAACGGCATAAGTATCTTTAGGAAAGCTACTTTTTCCTCCCCATCTCAGAGCACTGACATACTGGAATTCATTATTAAACAACGATAGACGCCCAAGCAACTCTTGACTCATCGCATTCTCATTATAGCTATCTTTTTTGATAAAAGAATCACCAAATTCCTTGTCAATATCAAATACAAAATGAAATGCTCCCTCAGCATCAGTATCTATATCAAAGCTGATTTTTGAGTCATCAGCCAATGCATACAATGCGTCATGTGCAATACCGACAGAGCATAAAGGAGTATTTAAATCCAAGCCATAGGAAAGACGATTTTTCAGAAAAGATTGTCTCAGCAGCAACAATGCCTGAATCAAACTTGTTTTGCCACATCCATTCACACCCGTCAACACGGTCAGATTTCCCAAAGAAATCTCTGTATCCTTATGCGACTTAAAATTATTTATTTTCAAACGACCAATCATAATTTTACTATTTATGGATAAAACTATTTATAATATTCCCGAAAGTACCAAAACGTCTCTTTACATTATCTCGACGACCTGTACCTGAAGAGAACGAGCCATTATATGCCCTATCATGAGCCATTTCTGTCATCAACAGTTGCTTAAATTCCTCCTTATTACTTCTGAGAACATCATATTCCTCATCATCAAGAACGGCAAGGTAATAAGCAATGACCTCAAAATAAGCCTTATTGATCGGACGCTTCTTTTCGTTATCGCTTTCACGTTTTCTGAAAGCATCCTTACCAAATATCTCAACAGCCCGAACCATAGACTTATGGAAATCAACCTTCATCTGCTGGATGACACTCGGAGAGAACTCTCCTTGCTTGATTTTATCCAAACATAAGTTCATGTAATTGTCCAAATCAGGCTGATAATCTTGATAACCCAGAAGATAAAAAGTCATAAAACGAGTAACGAAATCTTGGTCTTGCATTCTCTTCTGAGGAATCTTGTAGCAAGTAGCCTTCCTAAAAGCCTCATCTTCTGCCAATTCCTTTACGGTATCAATGGGAAGTCCTTGGAACACGGCATTTCTAATCTCCTGTGGCTTCAGTTCCATTCCACCAGTGTTGAGCCGCTTAAACAAGACATACTTCACCTTGTCTGGCACACCTTTGCTCAGCAGATTTACCGTAATGGGCAACATACGCAAGTCACGTTTCAAATCAAATGGAAGTTCGTTGAATTTTTTACCATTAAACTCCAAGAATTCCAGTTCACAGAGGCTGAAGTTTTGCTCCACACAATAATTACGAATGGCACAGCACCGTTGCAAGCCATCAATTATCTTCCAGCATTTTTTACTAACCTCCTCAAAATAAAAAGCAGGCAGACGAAGCCCTAACAAAGCCGATTCTATGAGTCGACTCTGTTTCCCCAACGACCAAAGGTTCTCCTGTCTTTGATATTCCGTATTAAAATCAATCCATCCGTAATCGATTCTATCTATCAAGTCACCCAAATTCATCGGTGGATTAACCAGCTCAATATCATTAGGAGAGAAAGGTTGAGTTATAATTTCATTAGACGAAGTATCCTCCTTGTCGATATCAACAAATTCGTCACCTTTATATCTTTCTTCTTCCATTATATTCGAAAAAATTAGCAGCCAAGTTTCCCCAATTCTTATGGGTCAAAACAATAAGCCTACATATATTGTAATATTACATTGCAAAACTACTATTTTTTTTTCAATTGACCAAAAAAAAGAGGAAAAACATTTTAGATGGGATAATTCTTGACGGAAAATATGCATAGGCAACACCATCTGCTAAAATTTTTACAACTTAGTGGTGATATGCAGCACATACATAACCGCTCCAGCAAACTTCCACAAGCCAAGATATTTCAGTTCCTTCTGCACTACATCTAAAGCTGTAGAAGTTGTATCCCCTATGGCATCCTTGCGGTCCCAGCCCGCACAATTTGGCGAGGGCTTTGATGCCCCGCCAACCTTATAGCGTAGCGGTTCCGAGCATCGGAGGGCGGTTACATCCTTTGTCCCTGAAGGGGAGAAGACCGAGATAATCTATTATTTCTTATTCTTTACCCTCCAGAAGAAGTGCCAAGTTCTGAAGATAGGCTCGCTCAATGCCTCAGCAGGATAGAATCTAACGAAATGCATATTTCTCCAAATCTTCAGGAAATACTTCTTCCCCATACTCTGATGCGTAAACCCAGCATACTTCGTAAAGTGCCTACCGAAGTTACCACCATCCAGAATCTCTGCCAACAGCAACCTCCCACGCTTCTCATCCACTGGCACAATCATCTTATCCTCAGCCAATCCAAGCACCTCCTTTAGAACATACATCACCGCCCCTGCAAACTTCCACAATCCCAAATACTTCAGTTCTCTCTGCACCACATCCAAAGCAGTAGAGGCAGAAGAATCTGTAGTGAAAGCAGAACTGAAAGAAGTAATAGAAGAACCTGAAGAACAGGAAACAGAACCCGTATCCCCACTAACACCCCAGGCGGTCCCATCCCGCACAACATGGCGCAGACCTTTGAGGGTCCGACAACCATAAAGCGAAGCGGTTCCGAGCACCGGAGGGCGGTTACATCCCTTGCCCTTTTGGAAAGGGCGAGGGCTTGGGAGTGGGTTAAGGACCCTCCCGCAGGGGAGGGACAGGTGGGGCAAATATAGCACTGTAGGGCGGTTACATCCTCTCTCTTCGGGCAAGAGAGAGGCTTGGTGAGAGATATGGAGCTCTCCTTGCAGGAGAGACGGAGAGGTAGAAAAGTCATCTAAAGGGAGACGGAGGGATTCGAAAGTATATCGCCAATACAGCGTCCCCACTATAGATTACATTCCTGCTTTTTTAAATATAGCACGAGCTATAGCTATTTTCTCAGAAAAATCAACACGCTCTTTACTTTTCATAACCTCATCTGCATTGTTGATAAAGCGCATAGCTTCATCACCATGAAGAGTCGGAATAACCTTTATATCTATTGCCATAATCTATCCTCCAACTATCAAAATGTAATCAGCAAACAGCGTCAATAATATATTTTTTATTTTTCCATCCAGTTTTCAACAACAATACCATTCAGCCTTCCTATGTACTTAACGTTTTCTGTAACCATAACCATATTATTTATGATAGCTGTAGTACCGATAATTATGTCAGCATCTTCAATAAGTTGACCTTTTTTACGAAGAAAAGCCTTTTGAACAGCAAATTCATTCCAAATATTTACCATTGGCAATATTGTTACATACTGGCAAAACACATGAACAGCTCTAATGTTCTCAGAAGGTCTATCGCTACACTGAGCCCCATAAAGTAATTCACCCAAAGTCATCTCAGAGATAAAGAAATGCTCTTGACCAATTTCTGAAATTTTAGCAGCCACATTTCGTTTACCCCTCATAAAATATACACAAATATTGGTATCCAACAAGTAATTCATATCATCCAAACTTGACAGGTTCTGACTTTGACATTTTACTTTCGTTGATATTTGCTATAATATCTTCTGCCGACTGTTCGCCAACCCAAGAACCACAGCAACGTTCTACCATTTCTTTAGTTCTATCTGCTGGCGTTTTTATTTCCTCTGCATTTGCCATCGACATGGAAAGTAAAGCAATAACCTCTATCTTATCTTCCTTACTTAACTTTTCGAGTTCATGCCAATGAGGAACCTTACTTGCGAGCCTATTACTTAAAGCAACAATATTCATAATTTTCTCCTTTTTAAACGTTCAACTTTGCCGCAAAAATACGCTTTTTTCTCGAAACCGCCAAGAAAACCACAAGAAATCTGCAAGTTATCAGCAAATTATCACAAAACCAGCACTTCAATAATCCTATCCGCCTTTAGCAAGGCGGTCCCAGCCCGCACAACATGGCGTAGACCGCTTTGGGCCGACAACCTTATAGCGAAGCGGTTCCAAGCACCGGAGGGCGGTTACATCCTTCCCTTTCCGAGAAGGGTTTCTGTCCCCTGTGAGGGGAACCGAAAGGGTCGTAAAGCCTATTG